>BNJS01000589.1_pt1 | contig 83039 bp, 129 predicted proteins | sample 8540461 | NCBI WGS metagenome assembly BNJS01 (sample SAMD00202454, study PRJDB9452) | human saliva metagenome | isolation source: human saliva | place: Japan
ATGGAAGTTACGTATTGTTAAACAACAGATGCCGGAGTCCGTTGAACGGTCGAAGTCGCAAAAGTTACCCGTCGGGCGATCCATTTCACGATATTCGCACAGCCGTTGTGTGAGGTTGCGTCATTGATGCACCAGGACGCGGAAGACATCGGCGCGGCGATGGTTCATCGTCGAGTTCGTCGAAACGGCACGTTTCGGCTGGCGGTCGTCTTCCTCACCGGCATGCCTTGCCGGGCACCGGTAAATTATACCACGCCCGAAGAGCTAACCTGATGACCACCGTCAACGAACGCCGGGTTCATACCCGCGCATCCGCCGACCATCTGATCGGGCGGGCACGCCCAGCCGGGCACTGGTTCAATCAGCGACGGCGATGGCTGTCGCCGCAGTTGGGAGGTGCAGTTCTCGATGAAGCGTCATGACGCACGGTTTTGAACCGGCGCCGAGACCTGTAGCAGGCGTGATTGCGCAGGGCACAGAGCGTCATCAACGTCGGAGATGGTGCCGGCGGCGCGTCTGCGCACTGGCAGACCAGCCAGGCTGGCGAGCCGGGCAGTTTCAGTTGCGCCGTTGTTCAGCCTTTTGGCCCGACCCGATGCCGCCCGGCCACGAGCCGACGGCGAGGTCATCCCCGCGGCTCGGCGAACATTCGCGGCCCGACAGTATCAGCATCAGTCGACACGATGCGTCTAAAGATGATCTGGGCGTTTGCGAGACGTTGACTCGATCCGACGTCACAGAGGTCTCGATCGCCATATCGAGTTACCTTCATAAGCCGCGCAGGAACAGCCCGTCTCTGGCAGCCGGTAACCACCGCCGGGCGCGATGTACAGAGGACGAGAGTCGTTCCGGTCGATCGCGACGTTCGTCGCGGCGGTGCACGTGAAACCACTGCCCCCACAAAGACAGTTCATTGGTTCAGCGGTCTCCGGCAAGCGAAAGCGCACGCTGTTATCCGCGCCTGGAGAGGGTTGTGCCGACGGTGCTCGAGCAGCGCCTGCGCGCTGGGGGGTCATCCTGCGACCGCGTACAGGCGTCGCGCAGTGAGCCCAACCCGCCTCGCGCGCGAGTCTCAGCCGGACTACGAGGTGCGAGGCGCATGAACGGCGTGCCGTATCGATCGCCGCACGCCTGAACGCTCATTTGGGACCATCTCACCCGCGGCGTGGCGCTTCCTCTCATCCGGAAACGCGCGCACGCTCATGGCCCGAGCAGCCCGCCAGCCAGCCACGACGCAGCCGTCGCGCCCGGGCAACGACGGCGAATATCGGCGCCGTTGCCGATCCGCAACGCGCACTCTTACGAGGTTGCCGCCATTGCGGCGGGTCGCCTCGCCTGCTCGCCCGGGAGGTCATGCGTTTCGTTACGCGCGCGACGGTCGCGAGCGCCAACGAGAAAGACGCCAGCCCGGTGCCGGGCGACCATCCGCATGCACAGGCTATCATCGCCGGGCACGACGCAGCGGCATTAAAACTTCTCGGATTTTCGGAGCCGAGCGCCCGCCTACGAGCAGCCACGGGTCGGCCCGCACCACTGTTGATGAAGCGTTCTCTCTGTTCTTTCCGACGAGCATATTCGTAATCCTCAGGATCGAGAACGTCGGAATGACGTCGATTGTGCCCGGATCAGCGCAGGCCGTTGCCACACCTCGACGAAGCCCGAGATCGCCGGGCGGAGCGACGCCCCGCCGTGTCGAATCGAGTTTCAAACGCAGCAGAACAGACCAGCCTCACGTCGACACCATCAGCGCCCGGCGCGCTTGCCGACCACCAGCAGCAGCGACACCTGAGGGCGCGGGCGATCCCGCCAAAGACGCGTTCGCCGCCGAGCCGGCCGCAGGCCAGCCGTCTCCGCCCGTGGTTTGAAAGCCCGAGTTCGATGGTCCGGCGTCGGCGAGCCCGCAACCGAGGTACCGCACGCCTCCAGCAGCAATGACTGCCCATGTTCACCCTCACACCCTCAAACCCGAGTTTCCGGAATCAGCCCGGAAGCGATCGAAGCGTCATCGAAAGTCCGCGGGCACAGGCGATTGCCCGACGTCGCAGGAAAGGCCGCATCATTATCGTTTCCGATTAATTCTTCCCCATGTCGCACCGTTGGTCGCAATGCCGTCGCGGCGGCCTTCGTCAGCAGCATCGGGCGGACGGATCGCCGTTCCCTTCGGAATGAACGGCGGTGGTCATTACCCGGTTATCCCTGTGCGCCGTCGAGGGCACGTGGTCACAGTCACCGTTCGATCGAGCAACTGCAGCACATGGGGTTATTTTGGCGCTGTCGCGCTCGGCTCATCGCCCCTCGCGGGGCGATCACGACGCTCGTCGCGTTCGTAGCCCGCACCCTCATCAAACGGCTCACAACGCCCCGATATTTCTCCATCGCCCAGACGGCAGTCAGAACAGTCAGTACCGGCGGCATGAGTCACAACTGTCGAAACATCGGCCCGTTCCGTCGATCATCACCACGGAGTCGAACCTCATGCTCGACGTCCTCACGACTAAGCGCATATCGCAGTGGGCCGTTTTTGCATCTGGTTATCGCGGCCGTCCACGTGGCAATGGCGTCATCGGCATTCGACCCGGTTCGTTGTTCAGCGAACCCGGTCGGTTATGGTTTCTCGTCAGGTTGAGCCGAGAGTGCTCGCCGTGCTGGCGCGGCCGGTGCGGCGCGTGAGCCGGCGAACGCACCTGCAAAAGGAGGGAACCGTGAAAGCGCGTTGTCGATTCGCGACTAGTTCGCGATCGCCGATTGACCTCGCGCAGCACCGCCGACCGCAACCACGTTAATGTCTGGTGAGCCAGTTGGCCAGTGGCTCACCAGCCCAGCCTGCGAACATCGAGGCCTCGAAGGTTGTCACCAGAATAGCTGCCGGCTTCTGGAAGTGTGCAGGCCTGCCCGGAGCCTTCACCATGCCCGCACGCCGTCCCAAGTCAGCTCTCGAACAGCAGCCCGTTACAGCCAGCCACTCAAAACGCGCCCACCTGGTCGAGGCGAGGTGGAATATTGCGTTCGACAACGAGCGGTCAGTTTCCCGATGCCCGAAGCCTTCGTCGTCAGATCAAATACGCGACGATCCGCCGAATAGGGCTTGCGTCTTTCGCATCGATTGCGCCGTCAAACCATTCCTCAATGCCGCCCGCCGACCTCGCCTTTTCGGACCGTCGTTCAGGCCGCCCGCGGCGACGTCGACGACCGTCGTTTAGCCTGAAACGTCGCGTTGCGATCGCCGGTGCGAACAGGAGGGAACAGTGGCGGCGGCGGCGACGGTGGCATGCCGTGAGTGGCCAGATCGAGATAAACCCGCGCCGACGCCCGGAGACTGGCAAGCTGCGGATGATGCCGCGACTTCGATTTCACGGTTGCCGATATTTCGCTCACGACAACGAAGTCGGGACGGACGCCTTCGCGAGGCCGTCGTCGGCAGCCGCCTCGCGGAGGCAGGCGTCGAGCCCAGCCCACTGGCCGGCGCTGACGCCGCGAGGTGCGAGACCGGCGTTGCAGCCGTGCAGCCCAGAACGTCTGCTTGGCGCGATCGCGGCCGCGCTCGCAGCGCGGTTTGCGCGTAGTCTTCGCGTCGATCGCGAGCGTCGCGCCGCGGTGTTCACCGGCGTCGAGGCCCGGCAGGTCATTCCAAGCTGCTGGACGGCATCGGCGACCAAACATGGTGAAGTCGTGGTGGTCGCCGAGTACCGGTCTCAGTTTGCCGCGCCGAGGCCCCTGGTGACTAGTCATACCGCTCGTTCGTGTACAGCACCATGTCACCAGCAGCCACGCTGGAGTCGGAGTCCTGAACCAGCCAGAGTTATCGGGCATTTTGAGGTGCCTCAATGAGCGCTGGAGCCGCCGAATGTTGTTTATCGCCCGCTCCTTACGGAACTGGAAACAGCGCCGTGCCCGGCTCGGCTGTCTGCCGGCCTGTTCGCGCGGCGTGCTCCGGCCGGCTTCGCCAGTGCGGTCGCGATGCTGGCAGCCCTTCAGTTCACCCCGCGGATACTCGTCACGCGGTCGCCCAACCGGTTGCTGCGCTCCGGCGACGCGGCGGTCAGACGCAAAGCAAACGTCGAGCCGACGAACATGACGGGCGAGCGTTCGATTGCGTGGACATCGTCAGTCACAGAGACGACAACAGCGCGCCGGCGCAGCGAAGCCGACAGATGATGCCCGGCTATGTGCGCTTGTTATGAAGACGCCGATGGGCGCCGCTGCGGCGCCGTGTTTCGTCAGTGAAATCCGGCGGTGGCAAAATGCGAGTTGTGACGTTTTTTCGTCCGTCTGTCGGGATTATGGGAAAGAACCGTCGCCCTGAATCGGGTCGATGGCTTATCCCGCCGAACGGGTTCTGTTTGCAGTGGGGGCTATCGTCGATACGGCGCAAAGCGTGAGCCCACCCCGAGGCGAGTGCCCGCAGGATCACGGTCCGGCGCGATCGCCGGCCACGGGCATATCCGCGGGGCGAGACGGTGCGGCAGGCCCCCGCTCAATGATGCTTCACGCCGCCTGAACAGGGCGCGGATGGCTGCGTCGGCGGACGAGCCGGCAGGCCTGCTCGGCGGCCTGGTGCCGGTTCACGTCAGTTGCAAGGCATGACAGGTGCCAGTGCCCAGCACGAGCCGACGGTCAGCAGGTTGCCGCGCCGCCCGCGGAAAGTCCAGTCATCCCCGCTTGAGGGCGGCGTTCTCATTACGACCCGGTCGCCCGCTTCTCGGTGGTGCCGGCGGTCGCCGGTCAAACGAACTGGCGACGCGCCGATTCCACCGACATCGGCCGACGGCAAAGAAATTGGCTGCGCCGCGGCGCCGGTGCACATGGTGATGCGACGGCAGCAGCTTGATGCAGCCCGCGAGTGACGGCCGTGCCGAGCAGCCCGACGCTCACGGCGCGCCGAGGCCTGTCGGCTGGTCGGGTCCGCCACAGTGCCTGAGCGTCAGTTCACGTCGCTCACGGCCGCGAAGCGGACGTGAGTTGGTCGACGGAGGCGGGTGCGACAGCGGTGAACGGTCGACAGCGTCGATGGAGGCAGCCGATCGCCGCATCGCGCGCCGTCGTCAAAACGACAGTGGTCAGGTATCGACGGTGGCGTGGCGAGCGAAGATCGTTAACCGGCGGTCGAAATTGTCCCGGCCGGAAGGCGATTCCCGAGTTGGGGCCCGCGGAGAGGCCGAACATACCGTCAAGTCCGAGGTCGTGGTCGTGAATGTTCGGCGAGACGAACACGTCGGCAAGACAAGTTTCAGACGAGCCGCAGTTCTGCGATCAGGACAGTGTCCAGACCGTATTAAGAAGACGTCTTCGGCGATCGCGCACAGCAACCTGGTGACCGCACAGTCTGCGGGCGCATTTTCCGCGACCGGGACAAAGCACCAGGGCGGGGATTAAAGCTTGCGGCGACGAAGCGTTTTGGTACGCAGAGTAAGTCATATCAAGAGCGTCGTCTCTCGATATGCGCCGACTTGTCGATCGCCTCGACTTCCAGCCCGACGACGCGAGGACAGAGAGCGACCGTCCGCTCGATCCGGTCCCGCCGCACTTGAATAATGCACGATCGTCGCCCACCCGACGGTGCCCACACGCGGTCGTTCCCCGATCGACGACGCGGCTCAGTGGAGCCACGTCCGAAGTGACGAGGCTGAACGGTTTTGCCGAGCCGCCGATCACGATGGTCTCGCTGCTTCGACGGGAGACGATCAGGATCCCTTCGAGGTGCCACAGCCAGCCCGACGGGACTGCCGCGGGTTACATCGCGTAGCTGCGCCCGATGAAAGATTGTCAGACCGCATGAGTGCCGCCGCCGCGCAGCGTCGCGACGATCGACGCGAGCCCTCCCGAGACGCCGATTCGCACCGACGCCGATGAACGCGATCCGGTCTGCCAGCCCACCGTTTCGCGATGCGGTTGCCTCGCCGCAGCCTCGTGCCACCAGACGCCCGTTCTCACCGCAAGAGGGGCCGACGATCAGCGGCGGTCGCGTCACGCCAGCCCGCAGGGCGCGCGGCCGCGCTCGAGATGCGCGGGCGCGACGTCATCGCAGACGCGATGAACAGGCGACCGCCGAGCGTCGGCTCAACGGCGCGCCGTCGAGGCGGAGCAAAGAGGTCACGATCTCGGCCGTACATCGGCGCGACCGTCGCGTTCACGCCGTAAGCCCGATCGCCAAAAGATTGAATGGGACCGGTACCTTGCATGCGCCGCACGCGCCGAAGCGATGCGCGGATGGCTCGTTGCGAGCGTCCACGCGGGAGCGACCGACTGCCAGCCTGCGGGTTTGCCTGCGAGCCATGGCGGGAAAGTTAGTGTCAGGCGCCTGTCGAGGACAGCGAGCGCGGGTTAACGGCGCTGAAAGCCGTCGTGGCTGGAATGAACGGGCGCGCCAGTGAATGACGGCGCTCCGCTGGCCCGGCGAGGCCGACGAGCCGGCAGCCAGCCTGGCGCGCCTCGGGCCCCGCCCACCCGGCCGCGGGCAGGCGTTCAGGAGCATGCCTGCCCGAACCGGAGCCCGGCGAGCCAGCCGCGACCGTGCAGTTTCGCTGACGCCGTCAGCCTGCGCCGGGTGATCAGTGGCCTCGGTCGATCGGGCGGCGGAACAATGCGAACGGAGTCGACGTCGCGGATGGCGCCCAGTTAGGCTGGGCGCGGCGGCGACGCGGCGCCTGCCTGCCGTCAGTCGCGTGGCGAGGCACACCGCGCGTGCCGGTCGACCAGAACGCCGGTCGATCAGAGAAGAGCCGGCAGTCGGAGCGTCGATCGCGAGGTTCGCGTCACCGCTGACGCTCAGGTCCATTTCCCGTATCGACGGCACGCCAGCACCACGTTTCGACGAGTTCAATTCGAGCGAGGCGACCGTCGTTCATTGTCGGCGTAGACCCGATGGGAGGGATTCGATGAACACGCCGGCGCCTGGCAGCAGCCGCGCGAGTTCGCGCAGCCCGGGTTCGCGGAGTAGCCGTCGCCGATCACGAGGCGTCGCGAAGCGTCCGGCAGGCAGGAGGTTTTCAATGTCAGAACGGTCGCAGCATCGCCGAAAGAGCCGCGGCGATCGTCTTCAGTCCAGCCCTCGTTCGCCGGTCAGTTTCGAGGCGAGCCTGCGTCCCAGGCTGGGCGGCCTGTCTCCCGACCAGCGGGATGGCGCAGTGGTCCAGTCGCGCCAGCCGGTCGGCCGCCAGCGGCAGAGCAGGCGCCCGACCTGTCGAGCGTTCGCCGGCAAACAAATGTCCTGCCGATGATCGGTCGCACCAACAGTGATCGACGAGCGCTCGCCATCACGAGTACGACGAAAACGCCGGGGAACGGACCGTCACGACGATGATGGCGACGATGTGAAGCTGACGCCGCCTGCCCGCGGCGAGCCGGGTTTTGAACGCATTCGATCAGTTGGCTCGCGGTGACGGCGATCGCAAACGACAAATGCCCAGCGTGGCCTCTCGCACGGTCGAGCGCCCGTTCAGGTGGAACGCCAGGCGGCTTCGATGATGCCGTGCCGTAACGCGCGCGGTCTGGCGGACGTCGCGGCACGTCGGCCTGTCGCGGACGATGGCGACCGGGTTGTCGCAGAGGCACCAACGCCCAGTTCGTACAGCCACAAACCGAATGATGACGGGCGCGGGTTATTTTCGCCGCTCGCGCCCGCGACGGCGGTGGCATGACGGACGGGCGCACGGTCAGCTTCGTGAGTATTTTGGAGCGGTTGTTCGAGGCGCGGCTTGCGGGTTCAGCTGGCGCGGCCGGTTTCGTGAGTCCAGCTGCGATCGCCGGTTCGGCTTCTTCGTCGCCGGACGTGCCTGGTGCCGACGTACCAAGACGATTCGTCGTCGCGAGTTCTCGAAGACCGAACGCGCCAGATCTCCTGCTTTTGAACGGCTGGCGATGCGCCTGGCGAACGACGTCGAGATGAGCTGGGCGAAAGCGCCCGGGGCCAGAGAGTAGCGTCGTCACCACGTCGAAGCACGCCCCGTTCCATCTCCGACGCTCATCGTCGCCCTCGCCGTTGCAGCACAAACGCCGTCAATCTGCGCCCGCGCTTAGCGTCTTCGGCATCGCATAGCTTTCCGCGCCGGCGAGCTGCTCGTCCAACCGAGTGCCGCTGGACTCCGGAAGTTCCACATCTTTCTCGACGGAAAGCGCGGCCGCTCATCGCGGGGACGACGCCGCACCGTGCCGCCTTCCACGCTTCTCGATACGCATGGCCGGGCGAAGCGACCGCCACGCGCGAAGCGGGATCGCGTCCATTCCCAGTGTCGAGCCCTGTCTTTCCTCGCCGCCCGGGCTCAACTCTTCGCTTCCGGCTTCGGCCGGCCCGTCCGCACGTTCCGCAGCAGCCCGCAGCCTCGCCCCCGTCCGTCGCGACGACGTCAACCTCAGATATCTCGGTGCCAACTTCCCAACGCCAGCCTGTTGCCAACCTCAAACTCCAGCCCAGCGTTAAACTCGAACTTCCGCCCGATGTTAACCAAACTCAGCCTGTTGTTAAATTAAACTTCCAGCCCGAGCGTTAAACTCAACCCAGCCCAAGCGTTATCTCGAACCTGCTTGAAAGGCAAATTAGCTCGCACCTTCCAGCCTTCACAGCCGCGGAGGTCGAGTCGGCCCGTTTCCGCGGGAACACGGAACATCTCCGAAAGATGGTTACGTTGGCCTGCTTCATTTGCCCGTCAGACAATAAACAGCCCCACGACGAACTCCACGCCGCTTGCGAACCTGCCATCCACACGCCTGCATCGCGGCGTAACAGCAAATCGAAATGAAGAATCGGCGACAGCGAATGGAGTAATCCATCGTGAACGTGCCTTCCTTTCATCTTCGTCCTGCGCGATTTCGCGACCGCATCCGATCGCTGCGGTCGACCGCGTGGTCCGTCATCTGCTCGCCGCACGAGGCGGATGCGCCCTGCGTCGCACACGCTACGCAGTTTCACACCGCACCACCGAAAGGAACTCATCACATTCAGCGATGACAACCGCCAGCCCGACGTCGCACAGGCAGGCGACTTCCATGCAGCCTCGCTTCCTTCGAACAGAGAAAATCACGAGCCAGTTCGAAGACCGCGTGTGCAACCGGAAGTCCGCGTCTGTCCCCCTGCGGAGCCCCAGCCTCCGAGGCGGAAGTTCAAAGCATTTCGCGAGCTGGAAGCTGCGCGAAAACCCGACGCGGGTAAGCATGGTGGATCAACATCAACCTCACGAAGACGCGTTCGTCATCTCCCCAAGCGGGCGCCGCAGGTCGAACCATTTCATCATCAAGGGGCGAGAAGGGATTGATCTGCCCCGTCCATCATGAGCGTCGAAAACCGTCACCGTGAGCTCGTCTCAGAGATGGATTCGGCACTGGCGCTGCGAGAATCGACCGAGGCTTCTTGACTCCGCGCGCTTCAACTCGTAAGCCCTTCCATGAAAGGGATGCGCATAGGCCAAGTCGCCTGAGAAACGGGTCATGTCGTAATCAGGTACTACGGAACGCGCGAGGGCCTCACGTGGCTGCGCGCGACGGGCCGGAAGGCTTTATGACGCCCAAGACGTCTCCCCGATACGGTTCCTCCAGCGTCTGCGCGCCACGAACATGCCGATAGGGCTCATGCGCCGGTATGCGAAGCTGCGCAATTTCGACGCCCGCGAACGTCTGACCTCTTTGCGATTACGAAGCGACGTCCGTTCCATAACCGAGTTTACACGCATCGCGGACGCCTTTGACGCCAAAAATTCGCTTTATCGACAATGGATCGACGACGCCGAAGGCCTGGCAGATTTATATCCCGCATACCATGGAAAGGAAAACGATGGACAGGAATGACAAGACCGACCCCGGGCGATGAACGTTGCCGCGGGCATGAATGCTCAACCGGGCGATGCCGGTTAATGGGCGTCGACTCACTGCACGACGCTCGCCCCAACTCGGGTGCACCACATCGTCGCTCGGGGACCAAGACGTTCACCGCGAGAGCTCGCCCGGAGGGACCGGCAGCTCGTCGCCCGGCATGTCACGCCCCTGTGGATGCGAGCCGCAGCTGAGGTGCACGTTTACGCCCGCGCCACTTTCTTTTCAGTGAAATCGTCGAAGACTTCACGCAATCCGTCTACCGCGGATTTCCCGGATCTCTGAACGCACGTTTGCGTCAAACGCGTTTTCTGAGCGGGTTTCAAAAGCCGAACGACTGAAGACTGGTGGCTGAGGTCAGGAAAGTGAGCAGCGGTTGAGGAAGGCCGCAGTGCCCAGATCGCCACAGCGCAGACCGAAAGGGCAAGGAAAGTCTCGCTCGCGTGATTTTAGCGATCCGGTCGCGTGTCTTCACGCTGGCGGGTTCAAAATCCAGACGATGAGAGGTCGCGGCTGAGCAGGAGACGAGCTCGACGGGCGCTGACGCATGCGTCAGCCAGCAGTTGCCGACCACCAGTCAGTACAGCCGACTTCCTCAAAGCTGGGTTGCCCCGTGAGTAACGAAAACGCCGAGGTGAGAGCCGACAGCAGCAGTCGTCATCGGCGCCGCAGTCGATGTGCGCAGGCGGCGCGAGCGAAACGGCGTTACCCCGGGACGAGCGCACCGCGCACCAGTTCGGTGCGATCGAGCTGGCCCTCGCCTGGACGACGTGAATGAAGCGACCATTTCATCACGTCCTGATGACCGAAGTCGCCTCGAACGTCAGCAGTTCGGTTATCAGGCCGTCCAAATGCAGTACGTGTGTTGGCACGCCGGTCCGCTTACCGTGCGGGTCGCCGACGATGCCAGCACCGCCGCAGCATCGAAAGCAGGCCTCGCCTCGCCAGGCCTCGCCGCATCGTCGAGCATCTCCAGAACGAGGCGCTCGTCCACGCAGCGTGCGTCCGAGCGGCTCACCCGGCCAGCCCCACGCCAGCCTCAACTCCGCGCCACATGGAGACCCAGCCGAGGTGGTTGCCGTCGTCGGCGAATCCCGCCGCGACAGGCGTATACCAGTCGCCCGGCGAAGCGTCTTCCCTTCCGACTAGACTTCGGAGATGCCGATGACCGCGCCGATTGAAATCAATACTGTCCGCCCTCCTTCAGACGTTCAACTTCGGGTTACCGAACCTGATTCTCCGCCCGCGCAGGCTCGAATCCGCGGACATGCACCGCGAGCCATTCCGCACCACGACGATCCCAGCTTCCGTAATCGACGCCGTCGTCGAGCGTGGCGACGCGGCCCGACCGACTGCCCCACGGCCGGACGTCGGGCGAGCGGTCAGCAGCCGGAGTGCAGAAACGTCGCGCGGACCGTCCGTCAGCCCCACGATGCCGAGGTGCCGAGGCGGCCGGCCATTCTCGCCCGGTGTCGCTAATCGACATCTCAAACGGTAAACGACCCACACCCGCCCAGTGCGCAGCTGGCCACCGTCGCCCGCCCCATCCGCTTCACGCCCACGTACTGGCGCAGTCTGCCTGCTGGCTGATCTGCAACGGAGCGTCGCACGCCCTCGGTCGTCGTCGATCCGGCTCACCTCGCCCAATATTGAACAGCGGAAGCGACGCGGGGAACCACGAGCGGGTGCGTCTCGAGGTCTCGTCCTCGGGAAGTCGAGTCCTCGCAACTGGCCTGCTCAGAATTTAGATAGCCTGGCAGACTCGAGAGCTGGTGATGGATCAGGTTCGGTGTTGTGACGTAGCGATTCAGGCAGCACGGGCCGAGAGCCTGTGGTAGGCGCGCCAGCCTGCCGATCTGTCTCCACCCATTGCAGACGTTTCGTATCCGCGACGCCTATAAATGAGACGTGCGTTCACCGCAGACCATACCGCGGGCCACGCCTGCGCCCGGCCGGGTTCCATGTTCATTTCGCGGCGGGAGACTCCCCATCAGCCCGCAGCCACCCGCGCCGCCGGAGGTCAGGCCGAGTGAGCCGCCGGTCTGTTCGGCCCTCGCGGTTCGCACCGTCGAGGTTCCGGTCGCGGGCCAGGTTCCCGCGAGCCCATGATGCCGTTCGCGACCGGCCGCAGACGCTTGCCTGCGCGCCCGAGTTCCGCCTGATTGCGTCGCAGAAGGCGGTGACGAGTCGCCAACGCCCCTGGGCGCCGCGCCGAGTCTCCTGCCTGTCAGCATCGCGTCATGAGCGAACTCTGAAGTTTTGACGTCAGCCACGCGTGGCGCCTCCCAGCCACCGACCACGAGCCAGATTGCTGGCTGACGAGTTACCCCGTGCCCACCGAGGCGGGAGCCCAGGATGCCCAGGAAATGAGGAGCGAGGAAGAACCTCGGATGGTGGCGGAGGTCGGTGGCGCGGTCGAGCCGGTTCAGTGCGGAGTTTCACCACCACCATGAATCCGAAGCACAGCGGGCGGCGAGGAACACGGCTGCGTCGCACAGCGGAAAAGCCCCTCGGTGGAACGCCCGACCCTCGCCCGGCGCCGAGCGTCAGCGCCGAGGCAGCCACCACGGAAGCGACGAGTGACGGTGTAGATGGCGCACAGGCTCAGCGTCCAACCGCGAGACGACCATGCTCACAGGTCGCCCCGAGGCCGTGAATGGCGACGTGAAGATCGTCACCACCGACCCGTCTCGACCTGTCACGATTCCCTTCCTTCTTTTTCCTTCATCACTTGTCACCAGAAGCCGCGAAGCGAGGCGGCGCCTCATCGCGTCCGGAGAACATGACGAGGCAGACGTGAATATCCAGATGAACTGTGCCGTGCGGCAGATCGCAGCACGCCCATGCCGAGCCACCGGCGGAAGCTGCCCGGCCCGGAACATCTCGAGGTTTCATGGCGTGGAACAGACGAAGACGAACAGCCCGTGAATTCATGATGACGGAGTTCACGGACAAACATGCCGCGCTTCTGTTTCAGTGAAGACCGATACTTGCTCAGTCAGGTCGTAGGCCCGATGCCAGAATAGTCAGAACACATTGCCGGACATCGGCGACTTCTCGGCAGCGCCGGGCACATGCGTCGCCGTCCCAGGATCGAGGCAGGCGTCCCGTCCGGTGACGTTGTTGCGTGGCTGCTCGCCGCGGAGGTCCGCCAAACAGCACGGCGCTGTCGGTTTTCAGTAGCAGGCGACTGGCGTGCTGGAGCGGTGGCGACGCGAGCGAACCCGAGCTGTCTCCGGCCCTCGCCCAGCGCGATAGTGAGCCGGCGTCGCGGCCGCAAAGCCCTTCCGGGAGAGCTCTGCGACGAAGACTCACCGTCCGTCGCGACGAGCCCGCCGTGACGATCGCACAGGTTACATTTCGACTATTTCGCGCCGACAGGCGTCGCGTTCGAAGACCCGCGCGGCTGGATGCCGACGTCAGGTGGTGCCGGCAGTCGAGTGGACGGTCCGCCGCCTGCGGGTGAGCGGTATGCCGAGTCATACCGCGCAGACCACATGCTCGAGCCGGGGCAGATTGCGTGACGTCCGGGCGCGCGGCCGCATCAACCACACGATGGCGATCAAACAAGCCGAGCCTGCGGCCCGTGAAGACCAGCAGCTGCGCCCTCGCGCCGACGACGGCGATCAAACCGCGCCGGCGCCAGCGCCTCCAGAGAGCGATCGCCTGCGCGCGTGCGAGGCGGGCCGTCACTACTCCGCGCGCAGCGCCCGGTGACAGGCCGGTCTGGAACCCCTTTATCGCGTCTGCAGCCCGTCGCCCGATCATCGCTCGCGCAGCAGCGTGCGGTCTGCGCAGCGCTCAATACTTCCTCGCTGCTCCCCGCCCGACGACGACGATCGATCCGAGGTAACGACGGTCAGCTCATCGCCTTCGCTGGCTGTGACTCTTTATTTGCCGGTACCGCGATGGCCGAACCGTCGATCGGCTTGCCGGCGCGCAGCCCGGTGAAGCCCGCCAGCCGGCTGCGCCCGCCGACAGCCCGAGGAGCTCAACTGCGCCTGATTTGACGGCGCCTGAAAGCAGGATCAAATCGGCGACGACGATCGTGGCGCTGACGCGCTGGACGGCCCGGACGCTTCAGTGAAGTCAGCATCGCGGCGAATCTCGAAAGCGTCAGTTGGCCGGCGATCATTTCGGGCGCGCGGTCGCGGCCGGCATCGCGGCCGTCTTGCGTCAGAAGACCAGCCTGAGCGAGATCGACGATCGTCGTTGGGACAGTCATGAGTTTCAGCAGCTGGCCGGAGTTCGACTTCGCCAAACCGTCACCTCGATGATTGTGTCGAGTTATTACTTGTCTCTGACGGACGGCGCCGCCCAGTAGTTTGCCGGAACACGCGCAGTATCGTTCAATGCCCGCGCCGCGCTGACCCGACGTCGCGGGCTGCGAGAGCGACAATGCTCGTTTTCGCTTCATGGCGCCCTCGGCGAGCGGCTGAACCGCGGTGGAGTTGAACCGTCGCGCGTGCCGATGTCGCAGGCGGTCGCCGCAGACCGTCGAGGCCAGGTTCGCGCCCTCGAAGATTGACGTTCGTGCTCGAAAGTCGTTGTGGCAGTCGGTCGCCCGTCGGGCGACGGGCGGAACCAGTGAGTTACCGATCTTTCGTTCGATTGACGGAGCGGTCACGGACGCAGCCAGGAGGTGTTCAGTCGAGCGGTCGCGTCGACGACCTTTCCGCCGCCATCGACGTAGCCTGTCGTCAAGCGATCAGACATTGGCGATGACGATATGATTGCCTGCCACTTCATGCTGGTTGAAACACATGCCCGTCGTCGAGCATGACGCAATGCCTCGCGGTCGTAGGGCGAGCCGAGATTTAACGCCAGCGTATGATATCGGCGTCGTCGATAACGTCGCCCATGTCACCATGATATCGGTGAATTTCGCTCCCCGCGCGGTGACATCTGCACTCGGTGGCCTGCGCGCCTGCTCGAATAGACGAAGTCAGGCCAGCCCGTCGCGGTTGCTTCCGGGGTCGAATGACGAATTGTCTGATACGTTCGCGTATGGTGGTACCGTGCCGACGGGTGGTTGCTGCGGGGGATCCGCGCCCGGGTTAACGCCAGCGCGTCGCCTCAGCCTGGTGTGTTCATATGAGAGCCCAGTAGTGCGGGGACGTGGCGTTCGAGAGGCCGCAGCTCATCGCGTTGTCGCGGCAGCCCGCCACCTTCGACACGCCGCACCGCAGCGACACGCCAGAGCGTCGCCGAGGTGGCGAGGTGAAGATCCTGGCGGTACCACTACCGAAGTCGCCTATTTCCGCCTGCGGCCCGGATCAGGAAGTCACGGCTCGGGCGGTGGTTTGTCAGTTCGACGACGATACCGAAAGTCTGTCGCCTAGGCGTTTGAGCTCGCGGGACGCTTTCGAGACGTCGGCGACGTTATCGCCGGGTTGCTCGCAAATGTTTTTGAGTAAGGACCTGCCGTCGCGCCCAGCCGCCGGGCGGACCGTGATCGCCTGCAGCTGCGGAGGTTTTGTCGCCCAGCCAGAAGTGCCCGGGCGAGGCGTCGCGCAGCATCCACGTGAGTAGCGCAAGCCCGGGGCCGACCTTTCCCCGAGCCGCGCAGCTCGCCGAGCTGCCGCCCGAGATAATTGCCTCGGCCCGGCGCGCCTGCGCTCAGACAAATTGCTTTTGACGACGCAGACCCATCGCTCGCGATTTAGACGGATACCGGATTGTCGAGAATGATCGGCCGGCGGTAACAGACATCTACGATCTTTCCGGTTGCAAGATCGCCCATTTCGCAGCACGACGTCTTCGTGTGGCTCACGCAGGGTCGAGCGGAGGCAGTGTCCGACGCGCCAGTGCCCCGATTTGGCGTGCAGCCGGCTCGAAAGCCTCCGTCGCCGGCCGGGCTGTCGAACGGTCGCCGGAGGGCGCCTCGACGCCCGCCGCTCGCCCGGCCCATTTCCTCGCCGGCAGGACGGCCGCCGTCGCGGCCTGCGCGGGCCGGAGGTCGGCGGTCAGGAGTGGCCGAGAAAGCCCGCACATTGTCGCCCGCGCCGGGTGATTTGCCCGCCAGGCTGGCTGCACACGGGCTTCCGACGACGACGACGGGCCCCTGAGCCTGTGGTTCCCGTTGCCAGCGGCCGCAGCCAAGCATGCGCCCCGGAGCCTCGATTCGCAGAGCAGTGCCGCCAGCTTCCGCTGGGTGAGATCTTCGCGGGCGTCGCTGCCAGCTCTGGTTCATGAGAAAGCTCATAAATGACGGTGGTTGTCTGACCGTTAGTCGAGCCGGGCGCGGGCGAAAGCTCCCTGCCCTATGACCAGGCACGACGTGGCCCTCCTCAGCAGGAGGAACCATCAGGCCGCCTCGCGTACCGACGCCGCCCTGCCAGCCAGCAAGCCGCAGCCCGACGACAGAGTCTGCCCGGTAACCAGCCGGCCGCCGACTCCCCGCGGGGCCAGTGACGAGTGCCTGCAGGCCACAGGCGCGCCCGGACCGAGGTCGGGCGGGGGCCGGCGCGAAATGCAGCCGCGTGGCCGAGTACCAGCTCGCCGCACCGACGGTGCCCGCGCCTCGCGCGCGGGTCGAAGAGGCCGTACGGTCGGCGCAGTGATCGTCGTTATCGTCCGTCTCCGACATCGAGGCGGCACGACGGCTATTCATCGAAGCCTGTTCGGCCGAGTCGTCCCGTCGAGAGCTTCTCGGCAAGTCGAGGTACCGGACGATGGCCCGCGGCAGCTCGCCGCGGGTTTGATTTTGAATTCCGTCGATATCCGATAGCGAGGCGGGTTTGATTTCCAGCAAATGAGTCGGCGATCGAGCGCCGCGCAGCCTGTGGCGCGGGCAGCGCCGGAACCACCCGCGCGCGCCCCTCGGCGACGACCGCAGCGAGCCACCACGCCCGCCCGGAACGCAGCAGCGCAGCGGCACCCGGCCCGTTCTCTCGCGCCGGTCTGCCGAGACAACAACAGAGGGCGCGAGTCGTTCACGAGGGACGCCTGCGGCCAGAGCGGCGCCGCCCGTGACTGGCGCTGAACGCCCGGATTACCGATGTTCACGACCTCAACAGCGGTTTGTCGACGTCGAGCCCGAGGCCGTCAGCCCAGCGGCGACGCCGAGTTGGCGAGGGTGGCAATGACCGCGCACGTGGTCGCGTGGGTGGCCCCTCGTCGCCGCGATGAGGGCCGCGGCCTGGACCTTCCCGAGGCTGGGCGGTCGCCGCACGGCGTCGATACCACGGCGATGTTGCAGCCGGTCGCGACCGGCGTGAGTTTCGCTGCTGCGTACCGGCGGGCGGCGGCGGCCGAGAACCGAGGTGACGTCGGTCGACCAGTTTTTGTCAGCACCGAGGTGCCGAAGATGCAGCCCAGCCTGTCCAGGAGGTGGCGAGCCTCGAAACGACGAGCGCAGTCGCGGAGCCCGGACAGGCGTCTGCAAGGGCGTCAGAGCCTGGGCGATGAACGCCCAAACGAGGCGACTGCTTCAACCGCGGTGGCGGAGAACGGCGCGGACCAGCGCACCGTCGATCCGTGCGCTGACGACGGCGGCGGCTGAGCCCGTCAGGCGCTGACGCCCCGGCCGAGCCTGAAAGGTGTCCGGAGCCGCGCCGAGCGACCTATCCAAACAGCGTCCGGACCCTCAGGAGCCTGCCCCCGCACTTACGGCGAGCCCGCGCGCCGCGACGACCGGACGCCGGTCATCCTTGCGAGGGTGAAGGAACTCGCAGACGCGAGCCGCGGCATCGTCGCAACAGTTGCCGTCCTTCGCGTATCCGGAGGGCGAGGCGGTGGGTTCGCGAACGATCGGCGAGATTTCGGCGTCGAACATGCCAGCCCGTACACGATTCGTTAGGACGACGGCGACGGTCGATGACGCAAGAGCCGGGTCGCTCATTTGGTTCGATGGCAGCCAGCCGTATAGCGGTCAGGAAGGCGTCGCCCGGAGAGCCGTCGAGCGATCACGGACCGCGTCCGGCGGCGACGCAGGTCACCGGCCTGCGGGTGAGGCCTCGAGTATTCAGTCCGTTATGGGTTCGCGGGACATGACCGACGTCAACGATTCAGCATTACGGCAGGGTTCACCACATCAAATTGTTAAGTTCAGGCAATATGCCAGCGACGATCGTCGTCGCCCGGGCAGCCGCTTCCGGTGCGCCACCAGCACGCCGCCCGTGCGCCAGCTCGCCGGGGTCGCCGATTCCAGCAACCGGCTGACCAGCACTCATGCAGCCCGGCGCTGCTGGGCTCGGGACGCGGACGTGCGCAGAGGCAGAAACGCCGTTACACTGGTTCATGAGGCCCTGTCGGGCCGGAATGCCTGCCTCACGCACGACTTCCCATGCCAGTGGGTCAGCAATGACCTTCTCCGACGCAACTGCCGCCGCCTGGCGATCCCTATCGACCGAACAGCAGCACGTTAGCCACGTCCGTTCTGCCGCAGACGGCCGAGCGCGCCCGAAAACGTCGCAGGCCCCCGCCGGCTCGCGTGAGCACGTTCGTCGTCGGAACGTCGCGGCGAACACCGCTGCGGCGCTGGCCGGCCGCGCACCCAGACGACCGACGCCGAACGCAGAGTTGAAGAACGGCTCATGGAGCGCAGATTCCCCGAATGTCGTTGCCTCACTTTCCCCTCAGCCGCACAGCGGCTGCGCGCCTGCGGACCGCTCATTCACCATCTCCCGGCCGACGAGGTCAACGGTCGGCCATCTCGAGGCTCAACGCCTGGGTCCCGGGCGCGGGAGCGGGCGCGGCTGCAAGCCGCCTCGACGCCGACGATTCGCCACGCACACGAGCAGTGCAACGAAACAGCTGCTCCGCGAGGCGGTCAATCAGCCCGGAGTTCACAGCGGTCTGCGACGAGCGAGAAGAGCTGCGCGAACGCATGAACACATTTGCGCACAATCAACCAAGCCCGGCCTTCCGAGTGCCGTACGCGCTCGCGAGTTCAATATCGCAGCCAGGAGCGAATCATTACGATATCGTCACCGTATCGGCGGGCTCAATTATCAGCTGCTCGTCCTCAACCTGGAGGAAACAAAGCCCGCGCAACCGACGTCACGCCAGCGCCTTGATCGCGGTTCATCACAACCACCGAGCGATCGCCGAACATCTCTTCGTCGAATCTCGATCGTCGTCCTCGATGATGACGTTGATGACGGCGACTACGTTACGGACAGACGGCCACGTGCACCGAGACGACGCAGGCAGACAACCGGCCTGAGAGCAGCAGTTCAGGATGAATTTGCAGTGAGCCCGGCGACGATGGCGATTCACGATCGGGATGCAGCGGCCGCGATGACAGAGGCTCGCCTTTGCGCCTTCAGGCGAACGGCATCGTTTCTTTCTCAAACACGCTCGACGTTGGCTCAGGTGCCTGATGTCGAACGCGAGCTGATCGCCGAGATCGCCCCAACGCCTGCGATGAGGCTACCGATGGCGCTCGAGATCGCTCGAATGAGCGATGTGATCACGCAGAAGACGAACAGCAGACCACAGCGAGGCCCGCCCCACATTCAGCTCAATGGAGTGAACATCCACGCCATCTTCGCCGGTGCCGCAATACGGACACCCACCAGAAGCAGAGCGCCTCAGTCAAAACGTCGGTAAATCGTCTCGAACGCAGTTCACCGCAGACCGAACGGTCGACGCGCCGCGCCTGCCGAAAATCGGGGAACTGAAGTCGGTGCCCGGACGCCAGAGCGGGAGCTGAAAGACCACCTGATCTGTCCGTCGCGATCGCCGAGAAGCCGCAGGAGACCAACACTGTTCAAGAAAGTTTGCCGCTTCCGTTTCATCAGCCACCTCACACACAGCACCCAGCGTTATTCTGGTGACGCTGGACCCCGCCACCGAAGAGTCCTCATTTTCGAACACACAACGGACAGAGGTTCAGCCGGCAGAACGTGCGAATCCGTGGCCCTCGATCGTTTGCGCAAAGACTGTACGAAGACACCGTCGTCTCTCGGAGGCCCCATCAGACGAAGCCTGGAGACGCGAGATCAGTCCGAGCGATTAACGGTGACCATTAAATTTTGAGCGGCGGTCAATGCCGATGGAAGCTACAGAAAGAGCGCTCTTAGCGAACATGATAGTTAACGCCAATGTTCAAACGAACATAGAAGAACGAGGGCACAGCAATATCGACACCCTTTGACCACTACATCGCCGAGAAGCGCATCGCCTTCCCCGCCCATTGCCGCCCGGCAAAAAGATTCTCGAAAAACGACAATGACGGAGCCCCGATGGGCTGAGCAGCCGCCGCAGCAAGCGCCAGCATGAGAGAGGCAGAAGAAACACCACATTGTTATCACCCGTGGAACAGCATCATTCATTGCTGTCGTCAAAACCGGCACCCCAAGAAAGCCACAGACGCCGTTCAACGAGCAACCGCCCTTGCGCGAGTGCCACCATTGTGACGATTGATATGGCAGAAGCGAGCCATCTTCGCTGAATTACAAACAGGTCGCAGCAGCCCTCTTTCACAACGCAACAGTGGCGCGGTTCAGACGTCGTACCAGCGCACCGCCCGCCGTCGAGCACTGCCGAATCCAGCGAGTTCAGCAACCAGTTCTCAGCGTTGCGCATTCTTATCGGCGGGAACGACCCAGATGCCGATCGTCAGAAGGCACACGATGCCGGAATCCCCGTGGTTGAAGCGAGCATCGTTCATAACGTCAACTCGACAGCACGGGCGATTATCTGCCTGCCTGGCTTTTGTGTTATTCGCAATCTCCGAGCGATTGAACATGGTCACCACAGCAGAATCACGAAGCTGCGTTGCAGTGGCCGCAGCCTGTCTCTTCACGCATGCCGGTATGACGCGACTGTTGAGAAACATCGATGGCGTGAAGATTATGGTTTTTGAAGATTACCGACACAGATGACAGCTGGTCAGAAATGACACCCGCCCGCGCCAGACGCAGGCATGGAGATATCACCGGCTCGGCATTCGACGCCGACTGAACAGTCCGAAAGAGGGCGACGGCCAGCACAAATGGTTCGGGCGAATGATACCGTTTCATCACCAGCGATGGCACCACAGCCATACCGTCGCGTTATGCCAGGTAAACACAAACACGGGAACGAGAAAGGAACAGCACATCAAAGATTTAGCTGTTAGAAGGCATTTTGTCATCAGTGCGATTCCGCATCATCAATGTTTCCAGCCAGTTGAACACAACATCACAAAATGGCCTTCATGTTTGGTTATTGGCGTTGGTTTCGTCGCGATAGTTGGCATGACAGCGGCGGTCTTTCTGATTCCCAGCCCGCAGCATCGATACCGGCGCCGTGGCTCGATCGACAGAATAGCAGCCACCGCAAAAACAGCCCGACGGCATGACGAATGCGATTGTCTTCATCTCAGAATCACGATTGGTCGGTCACCGACAGCTGACACCGGCTAGTTTTTACCGCGAAGTAGCATTGCCGACATGTCAGAATTTTCTGTTGCACTTTGTTGACCGAGAGCTGCATCTTCCGCGTCATCGGTCGCGCAGCCAGCTGCCGAGCCGATCCTCCGTAGTTCGCTGTCGTGACAGCCAGAAGAACGGCCGCAGCCGATCCATCCGGTCTTCGTCGCATCACGCATTTGCAGATTTTCATCATCGGCATCCAGCCTGGTCATGCCCTGACTGAACAGCCTCGGCTCGGTTCATCTCATCGCAACATCGGTGGTCGTTTGAGGGCATTTTCAACAAAGACATTGAAACAAAGTCTGGCGAAGACAAAGAGATTGCCTGAAACACAAACTGAAAAATCGTTGGTCGAGCAGCGAATATCTGTCATGAACAGTGCCGTGCCAGCGACGCCGAGACAGGCTCTTGTGCCCTGTCTCGAACAGCCATCACCATCCGCCCGACTAACTCCACCTCCTCCGCCTGTCCTCGTTGGAAATGATTCATCGGCCTTATCTGTTCATAACTTTACCACCTTTCCTCACGACCAAGAAGACCTCCGAGGCAGCTCTCCCTTGAGCCTTGCCTGCCGTCTGCCCCTGCTGGACCGAGACGCCGCCCGCCGACAAGCATTGTCCGTCTTTCTTTCCCGCCTGACGGTCGCAATTGTTTCCATTGTCATCTCAAAGCCTCCACCGACCGCGAGTTTGTACCGTCCCACGAAATCCCGTGACCGTCCGTTTCACGGCCTGCCAGTCCACTGCGGCAGTGATGACCATTCCCCGACCCCGAAGACATAGCCTCCCAGCCGAGCATTGGCCGAGGTCTTCACGATGACGAGCACTGATCATCGTCGATTGCGCGAAGGGCTTAGGGGGCCCCACGCCATCAACGAAGCGCCATCACGTCTTTAAACACATGCGCCGTTCATCGTTGGGACAGATATCAGGGCTCTTTCGTTAGTCTCTTTGAAACCTCATCAATGCCAGCCAGATCAAACAGCGAGCAGTCCGCGGAATTTCTGAAATGCGGCGGCTCATAGCAGCGAACATCAATATGACGCAGCGCGATCGATCCCGTGACGGCGTACCACGTGACACCAGTTGTTCAAACGAACGAGCTGTCGGCGTCAACTTCCAGACTGAAATGAACGCATCAAATTGCAGTCCGTCTCATCACAAGGTCCATCGCGGGAGGATCTGCTGGGGCCCCGCAGATCGTGCTCATGCCTGGTCGCTCGGCCTGTTCATCCTTTCCTGGGGACCTTCAGGTCGGTTTGTCTCCGCGACTTGAAATTTTGCCCGCAGTGGCCGGACGACGATAAAACACTGAACCACACGACCGGAAGCTTGCCAGCAAAGATTTATCTCGAAGTCCTTCACAGGATTTCAGCCGGTTAATTTCTTTTCTCCTCGTTATCGTCGGAGTTTTCCGAATCATTTTCTGATTGCCCGTATTCCGTCGAATTGGTAGTGAAGAACTACAGCAGAGGTGCGATATCGTGTACCGTTGACGGAGAGGTTAACCCGCTGAAAGCAGGCCCAGCGCGTCGTCTCTGTTACTCAGGACAGCCAGCTGATCAACAGCTTCCGCCGCATCACCGCCCTTTCAGCACCGCTGCAACATCAACCGAAGCGCCACAGGCCAGCGATCAACCGAGAGCGTCTCTTGCCTGTCACGGCCTCACTGCCGAAAGCAGGGCTCGACCGCGATTTCCTCTTCGGCGCCGAGCCAACGCCACCACCGCCTATCTTTCCACCAAGAGGCTCGATTTGTTAAGAGGTTGTTGTTGCCTTCTGAGTTTCTGTCGCCCAGCTCCTCTCTGACAGTCTTTCTGTAACGCTGGTTATACAGGCAGCTTCCACCTCCCTTGGACTCAAAGGAGTGCGGCCCTCCATAACTTAGCTGTTTACTGAGTTTCTTAAAGGGCCTGCGAGCTGGATAAGGCGACAGACAGCTCATCAAGAGGCCAACATGCTACCAGTGCCTCTGAACCAAATCGAGAGCCTCACCTCAGGGTGGAAGAAGGTCAAGCGAACAGGATTTGTAAGAGCATTTGGCCCAGCTACGCCAAGAAGAGGAAACAGGCAAGGCCTCTATCCAGCGGTCAAACCCTACTGCGAGTAGGGAAGCCATTGAGAAGCAAAGCAAAAGAGAAAACAGACACTCAGATTGATGATCTGTTTCTTACGACAGCTCTACAACCAGTTGATGGCCCTGCACAAGCACTGCTTGGAAAAGTGAGCGAGGATGCAAGTTTTGGAGCGCTTGGAAAGCTCTATTTTGGATCAACTAGCTAATCCCAAGAGTGACAAGCACAGCCTTGCCTGCGCTCATACTAGCCTTTCAGCCAAGAGTTACCTCCATCAGCAAGGCCATACTGGTGGAGGGCTCCTCAGCACCTCTTCTTGCCAGCGAGAGACGCTAGCTTCTGATCCGGCTACTGCATCGCATGCGGAAGCAAGTAACTAGAGAGAAACCAGCCCGGAAGAACTTCCGACGGGTAACTGGGGAGAAAGAGAATGCCCAGCAAGTCCTGCAGAAGGAGAGACTCAGTGAATAAATCATTACTGTAGAGAAAACACCGAATCGTATGGACTCGGTGTTTTTATCGGTCATTTCATTTTTCTTTGGCCAGAATTTTCAAACTTGACAAGTTTCGACCTGAGGGTTCCCAGGTGCGGAACCAAGGTGAGGCGGTAAGAAGGGAGCATGAGGACGCGATCCTCTTTTCTGGTTGTAGAGAGATCTCACGATGGACATGATGAGAGATGGACACGGGATTTGATGTGTTCGCCAGTCTGACAGACTTGATCAAACTCGTCGTTTGAAGACCTTTTAAAATTGTTGCCGCTCTGCATAGAGTCCTTTTAGGATCGACGATGCTTGCGGGATGATCATGATCACGACTTAGCTTATTTTTATAAACCACCCAGTTTGGGGAGTTTCCTTGGATGAGGGCCCAGATTTTGCTTGATTTTCCGATCCTCTGGCAAACGGTTGAGGATGGGGAGGACAAAGGGACTCTTACAGAAGGGCTCCACTGGTCTCCTTGTCCTCAAAACGACGAAACGTACAACAGGGCACGCAATCAGGAGACGTGATTCAGTAGCGGGCGACTTTCGTTCGGTTGATTGGCGTGGGTTTTCATCCCTTCTAGCTTATTGACGATGATCAGGTGCTCATCCTCGTAGAGGACCTCAACCAGACTAGGGTCACCAGCTAGGAGAGACTTTTCTTCATAGTCTTCAGGGTCAAAGGTCAGGGTGAGGTCATCTCCTGCCTGAAGAGCACTGCCAGTGGACTGCTTGACCATTGACTTGGACGTTTTTTTTGGTCCGCAAAAAATGGCGAATTTTTCGTGGGATGAGGAAATAGTCTTCTAGAGCTTCCTTGACCGTCATAGTTGGAAAGGCTTTTGGGATGGTAATCGTGTATTGCATAGTGCTATTGTATCAGAAAGCTAGGGGAAAGAAAAGACGAGACCAATCTTGCTCGGCAGAAGAGAAACATCCTCAGATTAGCTAAGAATTGGAACTTGGCAGAAGCTTAAAGAAATCTAAAAGAGAAGCTACCTCCGGAGGTCTTTCTTGTCTAGTCGTGGGGAAGGTGATAAAATAAAGATTATGAACAAATTAAAAGAATTGATGGAGGGAATGATTCGTCATTTCCAACGAGACAAAAAACCAACCAAGATTGCAGAGGAGGTGGAGTTGTCGACGGATGGTGAGGAGTTAGCTCCGACCTATAGCCGTTCAGACAAGAAACACAAGAAACCTCTGTCTCAGCATCCTTTTAGACGCTTTTGACGTAAGTACCACTTGACCAAGATCTTCTTGCTCATTGGCTTGATTTTCAGTTTGGTGACAGGAGGCTATCTCTTTTATCTTGCCAAGACGACCAATGTGGCAGATTTGCAAAATGCCCTCAAGGCGACCACCATTATTTACGATAAGGATGGGAACCAGGCCGGGAGTCTGACAGGTCAAAAGGGAACTTATGTTGAGCTAGATGCCATTAGTGAAAATCTGCAAAATGCAGTGATTGCGACAGAAGACCGGACCTTCTACAAGAACAGTGGGATCAACTACGGCCGTTTCTTTCTAGCTATCCTGACAGCGGGGCGCTCTGGAGGAGGATCAACCATTACTCAGCAGCTAGCTAAGAATGCTTACCTCTCTCAAGACCAGACCATTGAGCGTAAGGCTAAAGAGTTTTTCCTGGCTCTCGAGATCAATAAAAAGTACAGCAAGAAAGAAATTCTGACCATGTATCTCAAATCAATGCCTACTCGGCAATGGGGGTTTGGGGATTGAAGATGCTTTCCAAGAAATATTTCTGGAGTGTCAGTCTAGTCAATTGACTCCCGACTCAATCAGCGGTTCTTGCAGGGATGCTTTATGGACTCAGAGATTTATAATCTTTATTCTGTCGAAAATGCGACCAAACTGCTCTGGAACACCGTTTTGCAGAATATGGTGGCTCGCTGGCTATATCGATCAGGCCACAGCAGCAGACCAATCTGCTACGGTAGATAATTCACGGTCAGCTCATCGATGCCTATGAAGGCAAGAAGTCAGAAGATTATCGCTATCATGCCAACTATCGCGATTGCAGAGCCAACGCCAATAACTAACCAAACCCATAAGGGGAGCCTGTTTTTCATGTGTGTGATGGTGCCAAGCTGGTTTCCTTTGGCTGAAGAACTAGGCGATACATTGGGGAAGTTGCGGAATCTTCCTTTTCTGATGTAGTGAAATGCCTTCTTTTATGTAGCTAAACCTTTGATAGTTACTTTGTTTCTTTTATCGTTCCCATGTTGGTTTTTATGGACTTTACTCCGGGCATAATAACAGTAATTGTAAGTTTATGTGGTCGCCCTCCGCGACTTCTAGCGTTGATGGAGGGAAAATAAGCGAGTACGTATTCCGCCCGGTTTCGACTTCTAACATCGCTCATATAACGGTTTGTTTAATTCAGCTTTACACGTCAGATGCCCTCCGGGCGGAGTGATATCCTCCATCGTCGCCTCTGCGAATCTGCCTACCAGAGCTGCGCGATTCTTGAGGTTATCACATTTCCTATTCAGGCTTGTCAATGTATTGTCAGTGTCTTCAAAAACCATAGCGGTCTTCACGCTCCTGTCGGTGAACTTCAACAGTCGCGTCTATACGGCATGCAGTGAGGACAAACGCGACTGCGGCTACCACCAGCGCAAGAAACCGTGATTGCCTTCTTTTATAAGTGACCATGACAAATCTCCCCATACTTCTCGGAAAGTTGCGAATGCCTAAAAGCCCGACAAGATAAGGATAATCGCTACATTGCTTTTTTGTCGGAGTTGACCGTTGCGTGGAACCGGTGCGCTCGCTTCAGCTTTACAGGGTTCCGGAAGCATCGTGTGCATACGATGATCAACTCCTAGATTGATTCGTTCCCGCCATTAGGATTGCGCAGAAAGCGCTGAGGCGCAGACACTGAGACTCGCTTCGGATTCGAAGCTAGTTGCTCGGCAACGGAGGAAGGCAATTGCGCCCAGACACGCAACGTCTGGGTGCGCCTACTGATTGCCGTTGCGGGTGAAAGAGGGCCTTTTCGCATTCTGGTTTATGGGTTCTTGAAGATTAGGCCCTTCCCGCCCGTATCCAATCGTCACTAGTGAGAACAGCACTCATAGCCTCACTCGCGGGGAGCTACCACGGACTAGTGGGTTTTAACTCGATGAACGGCATCTGTTGAAGCTCTTAAGTTGCCGGTTTTGACGACCAATGAGTAAGTTATTCAGTGCTTTGATTTTTGGGTTGTTAACTACAATGTGGGTGATGTTTCTGCGTCTCGCCAGTAAAGCGATTGCAGCGCCCGCTGCAACGACGGCTGTCTAATGGCGCCCCATCCCCACACGGGAATCCGTCATTATCGTTTTTCGAAGTCGCAGTATCCGATTTTTTGCCAGAGGCGGCAGTAGACAGGGGAAAGGGCGATGCGCTTCCCTCCTTCTCGGCAGTGATAGAAATGCCTGTAGAGAGATAGTCAAAGTTATTGATAATTACTTTATTGCCCTCACTTTCTTCCTATGTTTGTTTTAGTTACTTTAGAGGGCATTTGAATCGTTAACTTTATCCTATTCCTTCGTATGTTTCTGTAGCTTCCATCGGCGATCTGAGGTACCGTAAAGGTTTAATGGTCACCGTTGTCAACTAGTTTATCTCGCATCTCCAAAGGCTTGTCTGATGTGAGCTTACATGTGAGGGGGCCTCCGGAAGTGGTGATGTCTTCTATTTTAGCGTCTTGCGCAAACCTCATGACCTCGGGGAGGATTTTTAGATTCTCGTCACTGTTCTGCCAACTGAGGCCATCTGTCCGTTGTCGTCTTCGAAAATGAGGACTTCTTTGGTCTTGCTGTTAGCATGCACTCTATGGTCGCCTCCGTGCGGCATCCCATGAGAATGAAAGCCGATAGAGCCAAGAAAGCATAGAGAATGTTTGACTTTTTCTTTGAACGGGTGGTCATGTTGAGTCTCCCTGCGCTCTCTCGCGAAACGGCAATCGCCTAAAACGACCGGACAAGATCAGGATAGTCTTTCAAGCTTCCACCTGCTCGATCCGACCGTCAACCGGAATTCACTTAGACAGCTACAGTTTTTCACAGGGTGTGACAGTTTTCCGTGGGTGCAGGCGCGGCTGCGCATCGACCGTGTTCACGCCAGGTCGCTTTACGAGGTGTGAAACCCCGTGACGTTCGGGACGGTTTACCGGCGGTCAGCCGCAGCTGGGCGCGCTTCTGGGAGAATTCGCTCTTGTCCCCTCCATTGCCGGGTGTTAAGGTTTGGTCCAGCGTGTTGCGGCGATTTTCATCGGCGGAAAGGGACAACGTGGATCTGTTTCACCCATTGAGAGCTGGGTCTGGAATTTTGAGCTCTCGCGTGGACTCTGCGTTCTTCTGTTCGTCTTCTGCGTGATCGACGGCTTCCCCTCGATTCTCCGGTCGGAGACCCTGGATCATTGCCCTGGGGCACTCATCGTTCAGAGGAACGGACCCTAACGTTTACCCGCTCATCCTCACCCGGGCGTTGGAGCGATCCTCGGCGATCAACTCTGCGTCGGCATCGGGCACAGATACAAACGTGAGCGCATTCGCTTCTGCGCGAAGGAAAGGGGCAGGTCGCCGTTCGCTTCGCCCGGAAGGGCCTTGCGAGGCGAGGCCCTCTCTACATCATCGCGGCCCGCTTCATCCCGATCGGCAGGGTCGCCGTCAATCTCATCGCCGGAGCGACCGGGTACCCCCGCCACAAGTTCATCCCCTGACGCTGCTCTCCGGGCCGATTTGAGGTCACCTACCCTGCGATCATCGGCATCGTCTCCGGACACGTATTCAACGGCCATCCCGATTCTGTCCATGCTTGTGGGCGTGAGCGCGGAATCGCTTTGCCGTCGTAACATCGCCGTCGAGAGGACGACGTCGGGGCCTTCGACCCCCGGAGAGATCTTCGGCGATGCGGTCCCGGCGCCGGACGACGTGGAGGAAGGCGACCGCGGTGGCGAGTCAAAAGGCGACGACGCGAAAGCCCGTGACGTCCGAGACAGCGCCGCGCGGAGACAAGCCAGCCGACTCGAGACGAAAAGGACGAAGCGGAAAGCGCTGAAATGAAGTAGGCCGCGCCAGCACGGCTTTCTGATGATGACGTTTTAATCACGTGGTTCGCGCCCTTGCGCAATACGATGTGGGCTCGCGAGCGCGTCGGCGCGATGTTCTCCAAGAGGTTGGGCAGGTTGATTGTGCGCCAAATGTATTCGCCGCGTTCGCGCAGCTCTTCCTCGCTCATCGTCGCGAACCGCTGAAAGTAAGACTCGGGCTGGTTGAAGGCCACCTCGCGGAGCTTGAAAAGCCTTTCGATGTACCACTGCTCGATGTGCGTGGCTTCGGCGTCGACGTAGATCGAGACGTCGAAGAAACGGAAACGGTTTGCAGGTCGCGCCCGCTCCCGTCGGTCTTGGGCCGGTTGAGCACGTTGAGGCCCCTGAGGATGAGGGATGTCGGCCGGTTGACCTCGATCGAGCGCCGGGACGATATCGTGAATGATGTGGTCGTACACGGGCGCGCGCGCACGGCTCTCTGGCCCGCCTTCACGGCTTGCGGGGAAATCGATGAGGGGCCTGGCGGTTTCCATATGATTCAGGAATCACCCACGCTCCATGAGGCCCCGTTCTTCCAATACCGCGTTCGGGTAGAGGAGATCCGTCGGTCGTCACCAATTCCGACGCGCGGGGTAGCCGGCCAGCGCCGCAGCAGTTCGCGCAACAGGCGCGCCATCGTCATTTGACGCACCGACCCTGCGATTCCGATGACGAAGGCGTGCGCTCCTCGCGCAGGCCAGGAACTACGTTTTTTCTGTGGAGCGCGCCGACCTCGGCCGTGTACATCTGCAACAGGGCCGACGGACGGTGAAGACTGTCTGCCTGTTCGAGGTCGATGGGATCGCCCAAGGCGGAAGGCGGCGGATGTCCGACTGCGTCAGCGGAAGGGAGTCGGTGCGCCAGCCTGGCCCTGCTACATAGGAGAAGTCGATCACGTGGGAGGCGGGCGGTGTGGCGCCCGGCCCGGATGTGCACGGGCGACCGTCGTGGATTCAATTGCACGGCGTTTTCGCTGCCTCTGCAGCACACGTCGTACGTTCCGAGGCCCGAAGCGAAACATACCGAATGGGGAGCCTTGCGCGGAGGTGCTTTGGTTGGGCCGAGCCGGTTTGGAAACGCCGTCGGCGATGTCCCGGCGGGCTGCAGCGAACAGCGGCCGGCACGAGAGCCAGGCGGCACGAGCCAGGCGGCAAGGGAGGAGGCTGAACGGCCCAGGCGGCGGCGGGTGTTCGTCTTTGGAAAAACGTAGCGCGCAGGGCTTAAAAACCCGCCTGGAGTGTGGTTGAGATTACTGCCATGTGCCGGAATCGTTGGATACGTCGGTCATGGTCCGTGCGGGCTCCCGCGCTGGACGTCGTCTCGAGGGCCTGCGCGCTTGGGAGTGCGGGTAGACAGCGCGGCGTCGCCGTCGCCGGGCCAGAGGGATGAGCGCGGTCAGCGGGGCCGGTCGGCTCGACGGCCTCCGGGCGGCGCTTGCTCACAACCCGCCGCCTGCAGGCACAGCCGCCATCGGACACACCAGATGGGCAGCCACGGCGGCCCCACGGATGAAAATGCGCATCCTCGATGTCAGCTTCGACGGCGCCAGTCGCCGTCGTCCACAACGGAATTGGCTGGAAAATCATTCGAAAACTACGCAGGCGAGCGACCGCCATGAATCTTTCGCCGGTCGAGACGACACGGAATAGCCGCCCACCACCTCGCCCTCGAATACGCGAAGGACGGCGACCTTCTGGCGGCAGCGTGCCGCTCAGCCTGCGTCTGCGAGGGTTCCTTCACCCTCGTCGATGGCCGGCGACTCCGGGTGTCGCACGCGGCAGGGAACTCGCCGTCGTCGTCGGCCTGGGGGAGGCGAGAACTTCCTGGGTCGGACGTGGCGGCGTTCGTCGGCTCGACGTCGGACGCGCTCGAACTCGGCCAGGACACGGCGGTCAGCATCACCGCCGACGAGTCACGGTCGTCGACTTCGAGGGCAGGCCCGCCGAGAGGCAAGCGCTTCGAGGTCAACTGGGACTCTCCGCCGCCGTGAGGGACGGGTACGAGACGTTCGTGGACAAGGAGATCCACGAGGCAGCCGCGCCGTGGCCGAGACGCTGCGCGGCGCACGAGCTTGACGGGCGCTCCACTCGACGAGCTGCGCATCGACGAGTCGGTTTCCTGCGCCTGCGGACAAGATCATCGTCGTCGCCTGCGGAACCGCCGCGTACGCGGGCACGTCGCAAAAATACGCGATCGAGCACCGGTGTCGCGTGCCGGTCGAGGTTGAGCTGGCGCACGAATTCCGCTATCGGGACCCGGTAGTCAACGAAAAGACCCTTGTGGTGGCGATCTCGCAGTCGGGCGAGACGATGGACACCCTCATGGCCATTCGCCACGCCCGCGAGCAGGGGCTCGAAGGTGCTCGCCATCGTCAACACCCACGGATCGACGATTGCGCGCGAATCCGACGCCGTTCTCTACACTCACGCGGGCCCGAGGTGGCCGTCGCCTCGACGAGGCGCTTCATCGCCCAAATCACGGCCTGCTACCTTTTGGGCCCTCACCTCGTCCGAACTCCGCGGCAACAAATACGTCGACGAAGTCGCCACCTATCTGGACGAGCTGGGCAAAATGCCCGGCCGCATCGAGGAGGTGCTGGCCGAAGAAGAGCAGGTCCGCACGCTCGCCCGTTCGATGGCCGACGTCACCTCGGTTCTTCCTCGGCCGCCACGTGGGTTTCCCCGTCGCCCTCGAGGGCGCGCCAAATGCTGGAAAAGAACTTGCCCTACATCCGCGCCGAGGGATCTCGCGGCCGGCGAGCTCAAGCACGGCCCATCGCCCTCATCGAAGAGGGATTGCCGGTCGTTTGTCATCGTGCCGACGCCGCGGCGGCCCTCCTCACCCAAGGTCATCTCCAACCTTCAGGAGGTCAAGGCCCGCGGCGCCCGCGTCATCGTCATCGCGGAGGAAGGCGACGAGGAGGCCGCAAGCTACGCGACCCGCGTCTTCTGGGTGCCGCGGTCGACGCCCACCCTCATGATGCCGCTCGTACGGTCGTGCCGCCGCAGATTTTCGCCTCGCGAGCTGGCCTCGGTCAGGGATACGACGTCGACAAGCCGCGCAACCTGGCGAAGTCCGTGACGGTCGAATGATCCGGGCATTCGAGCCGGAAGGTCCGCGAGGCCGAAGCGCCGCTCCCCGGCCGCAGGCGTTCTCATGGGAAAGCGGGCTTCAGGCGCCCGCATCTGGCGGTTTCGTGCGCTCCTCGGCGGACCCTACGGCAAGAGGGCGCTCGCCTCGTCGGACCCGGGAACAACGGGGAGACGCCCCTTTTGCCGCTGCGTTCCTCGCCGCGCATGGCGTCGCGCTGCGCGTCGCCGAGGGCGCGCACGAGGCGGGCTTGCATGCCGCGCCGCGCCGCAGGCTGCGCGGCGGCTCGACGTCGCCGACTCGACGCCGTCGCGAGGAAGCGCCCGCGCCGACGTATGGATCGACGGAATCTGGGAATCGGAGCTCGCGGCGGCGCGCGGCCTTTGCATCGCTCGTCGAACGCCCGAGGGCTTGCGGGAAGGCTCTGCGCGGCTGTCGGCGGGACGGTCGGCCGGACAGCGTCGTCGTCGCCGTCGACGTCCTCGGTATCGGAACGGACGATGGCCGCGCGCCGGCCCCGATCCTGCGCGCGCGACTCACCGTCACGATGGCGCGCCCAACCGGGGCTTCGATCTCGACCCGCGCGCGCAGGCACGCGGGGCGCGTCGAAACGGCGGACATCGGGCTGGGCCTCCAGCCGCAGGCCGCGGGCGCCCTGACGACGCCATATCGACGCCGGCCTTCCTGCCCCGACCTCGTCTCGATCGAGCGCGCCGATCTCCCGCTTCTGCGGCCCGTTCCCGGCCTCGTCGCACAAGCAGAGCGGGAGTGGTCGGCGTCGTGGCTGGCTCGACTGAGCTGCGCGGGGCGGGCTCCTGTGCGTCGACGCGGCCTTGGCTGTAGGGCCCGGCATGGTCCGATACGCGGGGCGCTCTGGTTCGGGCCGTCGTTTCCTCCCGCCCCGAAGCGTGTCCTGGGAGGGCCGCGTCGATGCTCGATCATAGGGCCCGGGCTCGACGAGCTCGCCCGCGCCAGCCGTCCTCGACGGATCAGCGAGGGTGGACAGGCCCGCCGTCCCGACGCGGGCGCCTCGGCTCGCCGAGCCTGGTGCATGACGCCCGCGGCGGTCCTCACCCCGCACGCCGGGGAGCTGGCGGCGCTTCCCGCCTGGAATCGAAGGCTCTGCGAGGGCATCGCCGCACTGCCCGGCTGCGGCGGCAAGCTGGCAGCGAGGCCACGGGCGCCACCGTCGCGCCTCGCGCGCCCTGTCGACGTCGTCGTGTCGGGAAGCCCCGCATGTACGCGCAGCCTGGCCCCTGCCTGGCGGGCCGTCGCGGGCGCGGGCGACGTGTACGCGGGCTTCCTCGGCGCCCCTGGCCGCCGCGGCCTCGAGCGCAAGCCGCGGCCGCAGCGGCCTGCGTCCACGGGCTTGCCAGCGAAATAGGCCGATGCGGGCGAGCGACATCATTCGAAACGCTCCGGCGGCCGTTCGAGCCGCCTTGCGCCGGCGACGGAGGCTCTGAAGAAGGACCCGGCTGCAGCGCCGGATGCTCCGTCAGGGCTTTGGCGCGCTCGACGCCTCCCGCTTCGGCCTTTCGCGTGCGGAAGGCCCGCACGAGGGCGTCGGCGCCGTGCGAAAACCGACGAATGCGCACACGCAGCGCGAGGAATCGTGATCTCTGTTACCCGCGGAGGCCCGAATCGACCTTTTCGGCCATCCGGTCAAATCTCTTCGTCCGCGAGGGCTGCGGGGAGGCGGCCGTTCTCGCCGTCGTCGCAGCGGACGCATACGGGCACGGGCGCGCCGAGGTCGCCCGCGCCCTCGCACCCGCGGACTATCTCGGGCGGTCTAGCTCGGCGAAGCGCTCGCGCTCAGGGAGAGGTCGGCCCCGCCCCGCATACCACGTGGGATCTTCGCCCCCGAGCGCCCCTCGCCCGCGCTGCGAGCAGACGTCGAACTGTCGCAGGCGCCTTCTGGGCGATCCACGAGATCGCTCGGAGCGGCGAGGGAACGGGCACGACGGCCAGCAGGTCCACCTCAAAAGTGACACGGGCATGGCCCGCGGCGGATCAACGTCGCCGACGTCGCCGAAGCGTCCCGCAGGCTCAGTGGCGCTTCAGGCCGACGGGCTGGTGTCCGTCGTCGGACTGTGGAGCCACCTCGCCCGGGCCGACGGAGCTGCAAATCCGCCACCGAGAGGCGGGTAGAACGTTTCGAGCAGGCCAGGCCGCCGCGCGCTCAGAAGGATCGGAACCGGGGATCCTTCCACCGCGCGCCTCCGGCGCTCCGTGGCATCCGGCTGCGAGGTACGACATGGTCAGGCCGGGCATCGTCCTGACGGGCTTTCAATCAGGTGGCGATGGCGCGCGGCCTCGGCCCGACACCCGGCGATGGAGCTTTCTGCGAGCCTCGTCCTCGAACGCCGCGTCCCCGCGCATAGCGGCTTGATCCATGGGCACACCGAAAAAAGAGGCGGCGACGCGCGGGCGTTGTGCCCCTGGGCTACGGCGACGGGATCCCCGCGCCGCGTCCGGGTGCCGCCCCGTCGGGCGTCGGCGGGGTCCGCACCCGCATACGCGGGCGAGCGTGCATGGACCGATTCGTCGTCGACGTTCCCGAAACGGCGCGCGGGCGACACGGCCAAACCTGTTCGGCGGGAGACAGCCGAGCGCGGACGAATGGGCGCAGGCACCGCAGGAACGATCGGGTACGAGATTGTCACCCGCCACGGGCGAGGTTCCGCGACGCTACGCGGGTGACGCTATGGAAGAACTGATTATCGACGACGCCGATGCTATGCACGCCTCGGCGTTCGTCCCGGCCTCGCTTCTGCCGCGGGCGACCTCGTCAGCGCTCGACGGCTGGGCGCGGGCAAGACGACGATGACCCCGAGGATAGCTGAGGGCATGGGGGTGCGGGGCGAGTCGCGTCTCGACTCTTCGCCAGTCCACAGGGTCGCCCTGGCGACGGCCCGACCCGGTTCACGTCGATGCGTACAGGGCTCGGGTCGCTCGACAGAGTCGACGCCCTCGACTTGGACGCCTCCCTTGACGCGTCCGTGACCGTCGTCGAATGGGGCGAAGGAAAAGTCGAGGGTGCTCACGCCGGACCGCCTGACGATCAAGGTCGCCCGGCCGACGGGCGGGAGGAGATCGCAGCCGACTGCCCGCGAAAACTGACTTTCGAAGCCACAGGCGAGCGATCCGGCGAAATTTTCGAGGGCCTCGAGGCCCGTCGGTGAAAAGGACTCTGCAGGCGGCGATCGCTGCCGCGCCATTGCCGCGCTCCCCGCAACGCCTTCGGCACCCGGGCTTTGCGACGGACTCGGACTCTTCCACCGCGATGAGCTGGTTCAGCTGCTCCGCCGAAGACGCCGCCAGAAGCAAAGCAGGCGACACGTTCGGCTCACGGTACGACGTCAAGGTCGGCGCGCCGACGCACGCCTCCGTTTCGCGGGCGACAAAGACAATCTGCGCGTGACCGACTCCGACTACCGCGGCGCCCGCCAAATCCGGAGACAAAGTGCTCGGCACAATCGCCCGTCAAGGTGACTGACGGCAAAAGTCGAACTCCGATATTCACGGCCGAAGAGACCTTTTGGAAAAGAGCTCGCCAACAGGACTCTCAACACGACCGTCGTCGTCGATCCCCCACGCTGCTGGTTTCTTCTGACGCAAGACGGCCACATGCGGCCGCTTGACCCGCGCGCCCGGAAAGTGGTCGCCGGCCAGCTGACGCTCAGAGTTCGCCCCGGTGCGCGCCCTTCGGGACGCGCGTCCGGCATTCCTCCAGCGCGGCGAAGAAGGCCTCCTGGCGCCCGACGGCGATCTCGACGGCGCTCAAGATCGTCGTCGCCGGTTTTGATCCTGCTGGAGCTCTCGGTGCGGCGGTTTGATTCGCCGCGCCGTCGTCAAACGGCGGACGGGCCTCGGAGACTGTCGGCGGAGGGCGCGGCGCCGGCCCGAGCGCAGGCGGGCGTTCCTCGCGGGAGGGCTCGCGCGCCCCCGGCGTCCAGCCGATCGGGAATCGAGCGACGGTTCGAGGACCATCCGCTTTGACACCGGCGAAACCGTCAGGGTCTGATGATGATCACGCCAGCGGGCGAAGGGAAAGGGACGGAGGAGAACGTTGAGAATACTGACTGTCGACACTCGACCGGTCGATCGTCGGCGTGGTCGAGGCGGGGGCGACGCTTGAGGAGATCGCGTGTGAGCGCTCCGCGGATGCGCGCCGCCACGCGGAGAGCCTGGCTCCGATGGTCGAGAGGGCGACGGGCGGGAACCGCCCGGACATGATCGTCGCGGGAACCGGACCGGCCGCCTTCACCGGGCTGCGCGCCGGGCTCGATGAGCCCGCGCCCCGCGCGCGCCTGGGACGTCCCGCTCTACGGCGTCTCTGGAGCGCTGGCGCTCGGCGGCGCGATGCGAGGACTGGACGACATTCTCGCCGTCATCGACGCGAGGAGGCGCGAGCTCTTCGTCTTACGGGCCCGCAGGCTCGGCCCCGACGACGTCGCCGTCGTCTCAGGCCCCGAAATCGCAGCCCTGCGCGGACCCTGCCCGCCGGCCCGAGACGGCGATCGTCACACCTAATCCAAACCTTGCCCTCGAGCTCGAGGGCGTTACGGCCTTGAATGCCGCCCGAGTACCTGGCTCCGGCGCCCTTGCGCTCTCGCGCGGCGAGGCTTGGCGAGGCCGTCCGCCTCGACACCGAGCCGCAGTACCTGCCGCCCTGACGTCCACGGCGCATGAGCCTGCCTCCCGGTTTTGTCGCTCGCCCGCCCGCTGGGCGCGGGCTTTTGGCGGATTTCGACGCGCGGGTCTCGGGACGCGACGCCCGGCCCTTCGGACGCGGGTCCAGAGCGTGCCTGCCGCAGCGCCCTACATTGCGATCGTCCGCGAGGTGCGGGATCGCGGCTGTTCGAGATCGCGTGGCTGGAGGGGTCGGCCTCAGGGCTGAGGCCAAGTGCTCACCGTCGCCGTCTCCCGGAAAGGAACGCGGCCGCGGCTCGGCGGCGCCCTTCGACGGTAAACTCCTGCTCGCGCGCGGGAAGGGAGGCCGAGGACGTCTCCTCGAGGTCTCGCTGCGTGCCCCAATCGCCCAAAAGCTATACTGGCAGGGATCGCCGCCGTCGGCCTGCGCAAGGGGTACTACGGCGACGACGACGCCCTCGTCATGCGCCCGAGGACGGGCGAGACTCGCGGGCAGGCGGGCTGCAACGCCGGGCGCCAGCCCGAGGATGATCGGGACGCCTGCCTCGAATCCTGGGACGTAGGCGCATATGCTTCGCAACCGCCGAAAAGTCGCTGACACCACACAATGTGTTCCTTTATTTATTCTGACGTCGGGATCCTGACCTGACTGGGTAAAGTGAAGTGTGGATAACTCACTGAAACAGAAGCGCGGCATGATGACGTCCGTGGGGCTCAAAGTCATCATGGCGTTCACCGGCTGATTTTCGTCATCTTCGTCCCTGTTCCATGCATGAAACCTCAAGATGTTCTTCGCCCGAGGGCTTACAACCACTACGCTGAGTGGCTCAAGTAGACATGCTCTACCCGATCCTGCCGCACGGCTGGTTCATCCTGGATATTCCGCATCTGCCTCATCTTGTTCTGCTCGGACACGTGGCGCTGCCGCCCACGTCGTCCTTCGCAACTACAGAGCGCGCGGAACCCGGTACAAGGTGAAATCGGGAAAAAAGAAGAAGGAATCGTGGCCGTCGAAGACGATGAAGGTCGGTGGAGTGACGATCCTTCTGTTCATCGTCTTCACATCCTCCATTTCACGGCCCTGAAGATCCCGGATCGGGGCGACTACCATCGGCTCTCGCCGATGAGCGCATGGTCGTCTCCTTCAATTTGGACAGCTGGGCCTCTGTGTGCGCGCTCGCCGTCTACACCGTCGCTGTCACTTTCGTCAGCTTCCACGTGTGGCACGGCCTTTTACTCGGCGCTGACGACCTCGGCGCCCGGACGGCGAGGCCGAGGCGTTCCTCAAAGGGCTTTCCGCCCCAGTCGGCCTGGCTTTGTTCATCGGCTCCTCGCTCCGCCGTACGCCATAGCCTTCTGATCCATCGAGTGAGGGGCGAATATGGCTGAGACTCACACGCAGACCCGACGGGCGCCGCCGACCCTGCCACCGTGCTCGCACCCATCCAGCAGGGACAGACATGACTCAGATTCTTTTACACCGAAGGGTCGGCGATCGCCGACACCAGCGCCCCTAGGCCCGCTCGAGGGCAAGTGGGAGAAGTGTCGACGCCAAGCTCGTCAAGCCTGCCAATCGCCGCAAGCTGATCATAGTGGTCGGAACCGGACTCGCTGGTGCGCGCCGCCGCGTCGCTCGGCGAGATGGGCTACCTAACGTCAAAGCCTTCTTCTACCGATTCGGCTCTCGCCGAGCGCATCTCGATCGCGGCTCAGGGCGGAATCAACGCCGCAAGAACTACAAGAACGACAACGACTCGGTCTACCGCCTCTTCCGACACGTCAACCAAGGGCGGAGACTTTCACCCGGGCGCGCGAAGGCGAAACGTCTACCGCCTGGCCGGGGTCGCGAACAACATCATCACGACCAGTGCGGTCCAGCGAGTCCCCTTCGCCCGCGAATACGGCGGATACCTCGACAACCGCTCCTTCGGCGGCGTCCAGGTCTCGCGAACCTTCTACGCCCGAGGCCAGACGGGCCAGCAGCTCCTCATCGGCGCCTACCAGGCCCTCCAGCGGCAGGTGGCTGCGGGAACGGTCGAGAGCTTCTCCCGCCACGAAATGATGGAGCTCATCGTCAAGGACGGCCGAGCGCGGGGCATCGTCGCCCGCGGCATGGTCACCGGCGAGGTTGAGACGCACGTCGCCGACGCCGTCGTCCTCGCCACCGGCGGATACGGAAACGTCTTCTTCCTCTCCACGAATGCGATGGGATGCAACGGGTCGGCGATCTGGCGCGCCTACCGCAAGGGCGCCTACTTCGCCAACCCGTGCTACACGCAGATCCATCCGACCTGCATCCCGCAGCACGGAGACTACCAGTCCAAGCTCACGCTCATGTCGGAGTCCCTGCGAAACGACGGGCGCATCTGGGTTCCCAAGCGGGCCGAGGACTGCGAAAAGGACCCTCGGCAGATCCCCGAAGAGGACCGAGACTATTACCTCGAACGCATTTACCCTGCCTTCGGCAACCTCGTTCCCCGCGACATCGCCTCCCGCCAGGCGAAGAACATGTGCGACGAGGGGCGCGGGTGGCGAAGATCGACGGCGTCGCCTGGGCGTGTACCTCGACTTCTCCGACGCGATCAACCGTATGGGCAAGGCTGCGGTCTCCGCCAAGTACGGCAACCTTTTCGACATGTACAAGCAGATCACCGACGACGACCCGTACGAGGTGCCCATGCGCATCTACCCGGCCGTCCACTACACGATGGGCGGCGCTGTGGTCGACCACGATCTGCAGTCCTCGATTCCGCGGCCTGTACGTGGCGTGCGAGAGGCCAACTCTCGGACCACGGCGCGAACCGCCTCGGCGCCTCGGCGCTCATGCAGGGGACTGGCGGACGGGTACCGTCATCCCCGACACGATCACGACTATCTGCCGACGGCCTTTGAACCGCCCTCGGCGAGGGACGACCCTCGCAGGTCGGGAGGGCCCCGCGACTCGGTCGAGGGCTCGGATCAGGCATTTCGCGAGCGCTCGACGGCGTCATTCCGTGGACTACTATCACAAGAAGCTCGGCTCGATCATGTGGGAGAAGTGCGGAATGGCCCGCGAGGCGGCGGGTCTGCGCGAGGCGATCCGCGACATCCGGGCCCTGCGGGAGGACTTCTGGAAGAACGTCAAAGTCCCGGGCAGAGCGGGAGAGCTCAACGTCCTCCCTGAGAAGGCGGGCCGGGTGGCAGACTTTCCCGAGCTCGGCGAGCTCATGTGCATCGACGCCCTCCATCGCGAGGAATCCTGCGGCGGTCACTTCCGCGTCGAGTCCCAGACCGAGGAGGGCGAGGCACTGCGCCACGACGACAAGTTCGCCTACGTGGGCGCCTGGGAGTTCACAGGCGACGGCCGGCCCCCCGTCCTCCACAAGAGGACCTCAACTACGAATTCGTCCACATGGAAGCAGCGGAGTTACAAGCAGAATCAACCTGGAGTTTTGGCGTCAGAACGGCCCGAGCGACAAGGGACACTTGAGACGCACACGCTGACCAACGTGGACGAGCACGCCTCGTTCCTCGAGATGCTCGACAGTCCTCAACGAAGAGCTCTTTCGACGAAGGCAAAGGAGCCTCTCGCCTTCGACTCGGGACTGCCGCGAGGGCATCTGCGGCCAGTGCGGCATCGTCGTCAACGGCAGACCCGCACGGGCCGAAGCGGACCACGACGTCTAGCTGCACATGCGCACGTTTCAGGACGGCGACACGATCACCCTCGAGCCTTGGCGTTCGAAGCGGGCTTCACGTCGATCAGGACCTTGTCGTGGATCGCTCGGCCTCGATCGCATCGTCCAGGCCGGGGGCTACATCTCGGTCAACACGGGCGGCCCCCGAGGCGCACGCATCAGTCCCGAGCTGCAAGCGCCGACCGCGCGTTCGAGGCGCGGCCTGCTATCGGCTGCTGGCGCCTGCGTGGCGGCCTGCCCAACGGCTCGGCCAGCTCTTTCCCACCTCGGCGAAGGTCGTTCACCTGCTGCTCCGCAGGGCGCCCGAGAGCGCCGCGACAGGGTGGTCAACATGCTCTCCCAGCAGGACGACGAGGGCTTCGGCGGCTGCACGAACGTCGGCGCGCGCCAGCGTGTCTTGAAGGAGATCCTCGAGCTCATCTCCTGCTCAACCGCGAGCTCATCAAGTCCTGGCGGACACAAGGCCCGCCAGAGATAGAGAGACGCACGCTGCCGGATCCTTCCGTCCGCGGGCGAAAAGGGCGAGGCTTTCAGGGCCCCGCCCTTTTCAGTCTGCGCTGTGAGCAGTCTGCGTTGCACGCCGCTCGGCGCGCCCTCGTGCGGGCTCTGCGTCTTTCGAGCAGAATGGCGTCCAAGCCCCACCAGTCTTCAGTCGTTCAGCGGCAGGATTTGCGCTCATCCAGAAAAAGACGCGTTTGGCCGCAAACATTGCGTTCAGAGATCGGGGGAAATCCGCAGTAGTCGGATGCGTGGAGATGGCGCGACGATTTCCTTCGGCGAGGCCCACGCTGGAGCGCAGGCGCTCGACGTGCACCTCAAGCTGCAGCTCGCATCCCCGAGGGCCGTGAGCATGCCGAGCGTGACGAGCTGCCGGTCCCTCAGGCGAGCTCTCGCGAGAGCAGACGTCGCGGGAATCCCCAGGCGACGATGTGGGTACCCGAGTTCGGGGCAGGACGTCGTGCAGTGAGTCGAGCACCCGTGCGCCGGCCTCGCCGTCGACCCGGTTGAGCATTCGCATGCCCGCGGCGAAGCGTTCATCGCCCGGGGTCCGATTCTTGTCGGTCTTCTCGTCCATCGTTTTCCTTTCCATGAATATGCGGATATGCGTGTCGCGGAGCCTTCGGCGTCGTCGATCCATTGTCGATAAAGCGAGATTTTGGCGTCAGGCGTCCGCGCTGCGTAAAAGCTCGGTTATGCGGGAACGGACGTCGGCCTGTAATCGCAAAGAAGATCCAGACGTTCGCGGAGCGTCGAGGGCCCCGCTTTTGCGCAGCTTCGCATACCGGCGCATGAGCCCTATCGGCATGTTCGTGGCGCGCAGACGCTGGAGGAACCGTATCCAGGAGACGTCTTGGGCGTCATAAAAGCCGCCTTCCGGCCCTGTCGCGCGCAAATCGCGACGAGGCCCTCGCGTTCGTAGTACCTGAGGGTCGACGCCGAGGCCCGTTTCTCCCGAGCGACTTTAGCATGCGCATCCTTTTCCATGGAAGGGAGTTTACGAGTTGAAGCGCACTTGAAGTCAAGAAGCGCTCGGTCAGTTCTCGCAGCGCCGGTGCGAATCCGTCTCTGAGACGAGCTCACGGTAGGCGGTTTCGACGCTCATGATGGACGGGGCGAATCCAATGCCCTTCTCGCTCTTGATGAGTGAAAGCCGGTCTGATCCTGCGGCGCTCGCAGAGATGACGAACGCGTCTTCGTAGGGGGTTGATGTTTCCAGTCGTCCACCTGCCCACCCACGCGTCTGCGGGTTTTTCGCGCAGCTTCCAGCTCGCGAATGCTTTGAAGACTTCGCCTGGAGAGCTGGGGCCCTCGCGGGGGACGAGACGCGGACTTCCGGTTTGCACACGCGGTCTTCAGACTTCGAAGCGTCGTGATTTTCTCTGTTCGAAGGGAAGCGAGGCTGCATGGAGGAGGTCGCCTGCCCTCTTCTGCGACGTCGGGCTGGCGAGTTGTCATCGCTGGTCATGATGGGTTCCTTTCAGTGGTGCGAATTAGGGCTTGTAAACGTCATTGCGGCTGCTGGGGATCGCGTCCGCCTCGTGCGGCGAACGGATGACGGACCACGCCAGTCGACCGCAGCTTGATGAGCGGATGCGGTCCTGGGAGTCGCGCAGGATGAAGATGTGAAAGGAAGGCACGTTACATTCGTTCTCCGTTCCTTTGTCGCCGGTTCTTCGTTTTGTCTGCTGTTACGCCGATGCGATGCGGGACGTGTGAGGATGGTGGCCCGTTTCATAAACGGCGTGGGTTCGTCGGTAGGAACTTGCTTCTACAGTACCCAATCTGACGGGCAAATGAGAGCCAAATTCCGGGGGAGGGGACTCCAACGTAGCCATCTTTCGGAGATAAGCCGTCATTCTGCGGAGCGCGGCTGGGCCGATGTCTCTCGATTTGTCCGCCGAGACGGGCGCGAGGGGGTGAATGTCTGCTGAGGTTGCAGGGCTGAAACGCTTAGGCTGGAGTTCGGGGCTTAACGCTAGGCTGGAGTTTGAGGTTTTAATGCTCAGGCTGGAGTTTGAGTTTCAACGCTTAGGCTGGAGTTTGAGGTTTAACGCTCAGGCTGGAGTTTGAGGTTTAACGCTCAGGCTGGAGTTTGAGGTTTCAACGCTCAGGCTGGCGTTGGGAGGGTTGAGGCGCCGGGGCCGTCTGAGGTTTGACGTCGTCGCGACGGACGGGCGAGGCGTGCCCGGAAACACTCGACGGAGACGATGCGGACGAACAGCCAAGCCGGGAGCGGAAGGTTGGGCGCGGGCGGCGGGGAAGACGAGAGCTTTGCAGCACCCGGATGCTGCATGGGGGCGTTGCGTCCGCTTTCGCTCGCGTCTTGACGATTCTGCTCGCCCAGCCGCATGCGATCGAGAGCGTGGAAATGGCGGTGCGGCGTCGTCCCCTTCACGTGGGCGGCCGTCGGCCGCGCTCGCTCAGAAAGAGAATGTTATGGGCTTCCCGAGTCTTCCAGCGGCCCAGAAGGCATTCAATCTCGGTTGACGGACTCGCCGAGGCGCAGAGAAATATGCAGCGTGCCGAGGGCCTTCGCAGCGCAGGCGCAGGATTTGACGGCGTTTGCGCGCAGCGAGGGCGGCGAAGTGAGCGTCGAAGTCGACGGGGGAGGCGTGCCTCTCGACGTGAAGGTGACAGCCAAAGCCTTCTCTCTGGCCCCGGAGGCGCTTTCGCAGCTCATCCTCGACGTTCGCTCGCCAGGCGCATCGCGAAGCCGTTCAAAAGTACGAAGATCTGGCGCGTTCGGTCTTCGGAGACTCGGCGACGACGGAGCAACTCGTCGCCCAGGCCCGTCAGCGCCTCAAGGCTTACGTCCGTGACGAAGGGGAAAGCCGATTCGGCGATCGCGAGACTGGACTCCCTGAAGCCGGCCGCGCCGAAGCCGGGACCCGCGAAGCCGACGCCTCAGACGGCCATACCGAATCTCCCGCAAGCTGAGCGGTGCGCCCCGTCCCGTCCGCGGGCCGCACCGCGCCGTCGTCCGCAGGCGCGAAGCGGCGAAGAATTAACCCGCGCCCGTCCGTCGGCTAGACTTGTCGGACGTGAGGCATACGGTTCTGATTGAGACTTCTGCGACGAGATGGGAGTCGCCGTCGTCCGTGACGAGGGAGCTCCTGCCGGACGTCACCGCGACGTCGATGGACGAATACGCGCGTTACGGCGGGCATCATTCCCCGAAATCGCCTCGCGGGCGCATCTTCAGACCTTCGTTCCCACCCTGGACGAGGGCGCTCGACCGTGCGGAGTTGCGCTGGCGACGTCGACGCGATCGCCGTCACCGCAGGGCCCGGCCTGATCGGATCGCTGACGGTCGGCGTTTCGCAGCCAGCGAGGCCTCGCGCTCGCCGCGGGCAAGCCGCTCTACGGCGTCAACCACATCGTCGGCCATCTGTGCGTCGACGAGGCTCGTCGACGAGTCCGTTCGGAGCGCTTCATCGGCCTCGTCGTCTCCGGCGGCACTCGTCGATCCTTCGCGTCGAGGCGACATTGCGACCGACGTCGAAGAACTCGGGCGGGACGCTCGACGACGCCGCCGGCGAGGCCATCCGACAAGGTCGGACGCCTGCCCGGGCTGCCCTACCCTGGCAGCCTCGCACATCGACCGGCTGGCGCGACTCGGGCGATCGCCAGGCGATCCGGTTTCCCGCGCGGCTCTCGCAGGGCAAGGACAAGGCCCGCCACCCCTACGACTCTCCTTCTCCGGGCCTGAAGACGGCCGTCGCCCGCTACGTCGAAGGCGTGGCCGAGGCGCAGGCGAGGATCTGAACAGGGAAGACGTGGCCGCAAGCTTTCTCCGAGGCGGTCTCCGCGACGTCCTGACGGCCAAAGCCCTCACCGCCTGCGAGGCGTTCGACTGCGACGACCCTGGTGATCGGCGGCGCTTTCTCCGCGACTCGCAGGCTGCGCGAACTCGCCGCCGAGCGCGCGCCGCCAAGGCCGGCGTGACCGTCAGGATCCCTCCCATCAGATACTGCACCGACAACGGCGCGATGATCGCCTCACTCGGCTGGGAGCTCGTGCAGAAACGGCGTCGCACCCCTCCGTCCTGGACATTGCGGTCGACACCGGAGATGGACTCGAGCCGCATCAAACATGTGACGGCCCGTCCGCCCCGACCCGAGGCCTTTCCGCGCGGTCGGCCTCGCTTCGTCCGCGCTCGCGTTTTCATGCCGGTGCCTTCCGAGTCGGCCGCGTTTCTCTGAGGTCGGCCAGGCGCCTCGGCGCGGCGCGCGCTGTCCGCGGTCAGCGCCTCCGCCGCGCGACGATCGCCCGATGCCGCGGCCAAGGACCGGGGAGAAGAGGACGACGCCGGCGTCGCCGCCGCGGCGCGGAAAGCTCTTCGCCATCGCCGCGACGTCGACCTCCGTTCCGCGTTTCTTGACCTCCGCCCGCCCGATCCCGTGCGCGGCCAGACCGCTTGATCCGCTTGGCCTCCGGGACGACGACGTCGAGGACCTCGAAGGCTGCGCAGTGCGGCGGCGCAGCCTCGCCCCGAGAGGTAGCGATGCCGCCGGAGATCGGGCGCGACGCCGTAGCGCTCGCACAGACGCGCGATGCCGCCCGATCGGACGATGGCGGGTCCGGGCTCGAACAGCAGGACGGGCCGAGCTCGCGCGGGCGACGAAGGACCGCCGGCTCGTCCGGCGCGTCTGCGCGCCGGGTCGAGCGCCTCGCCGTCGACACGCAGCGCGCCCTCGTTCCCATTCCGAGCCATACGACGGCTTCGAGGCAGCTGGCCGGCGCTCGCTGATCCACTCGACGAGACGCCCTCGGCGGCAAGGCGTGGTCAGCGCGATGCCCGGCGCAACTCTTTGATCCCCGCCAGCGGGAAGCCCCTCGCAAGGCTAAGGGCCCGCGAGACGGCGGAGTCCAGCCCGTTCGGGAGAGGGATCCCGTGGCGTCCTCGGCCCTCCTGGCGGGGTCGAGCCATATCGCGTCGGCCTCGGGACGCCCGCTCGCGAGGCCGTCCGCGCATGTCGACCTTCGCCTCGGGGCGCAGTTCGCAGCCGCGTAGCAGGGCGCGCCACGGGTCCGATTCAATCGCCGCAACGTCGAGGCCCGCGAGCGTAGAAGGCGAGCGAGTCGCGCCGACTGCCGCAGCCGAAGTCGACGACCTCCTCGCTCCGCGGCTCGACGAAGCGCGCCGCGTGCAGGGCGCCGACGCTCAACCTGGTCGCCTGTTCGTATCCGTCTGCGGTGAGAAACATCGCGCCCGTGCGCTCTCGAACTTTGGCCGCTGCCCGGGCTCGCGCGGCGACGAGTGAGCGGCGCGCCGCTTTCGGTCGGCGTCCAGGCCTCGCGCGCTCAGCCGCGCAGTGAGGGCGAGACGTCGTCTGCAACGGTACCGGGGAAGCGCGGCGACGACGGCCCGTCCCGGCGTCGCCGAGGAGCCAGCGCGCGACGGCGAGCTCCCGTCGATGCTCGCGTCGGGAGAACGCTCGGAACGGGAGAATCGGCGTCCGAGGCGGGAGGGAATAGCGTCCACGACTCACAGTCTCGTCACGCGGCGCTCAGCCTACGGCGGCTGGCACTCAACGCTGCGAGTGCTAATCTTTTCATCAGGCGCAGCGCGAAAGCTGCGCGTGCCTGGTTCGGGCCCGGCCCCCGCGACGGCGGGTCCCGCGTCCAGGCTTTCCATCACCACAGCACGAGTTGATAGAAGGGGATCCGCAGTGTCGGTCTCCATCAAGCCGCTTGAGGATCGCATCGTGATCCAGCAGCTGCAGCTAGAAACCACGACGGCTTCCGGCCTCGTCCTTCCGGACACGGCGAAGGAAAAAGCCGCAGGGAGGGCAAGGTCCTCGCCGTCGGGCCGGGCCGCGTCGATGATCAGGGCAACCGCGTCCCGTCGACGTCAAGGTAGGCGACGTCGTCATCTACTCCAAGTACGGCGGGACCGAGATCAAGTACGGAGCGGACGAGTACATCATCCTGTCCTCGCGCGACGTGCTCGCGGTCGTCGAGAAGTAATCGAGAGGCGGTCGGCCCAGGGTCGGCGCGCAATCGAATCGAAGGGGCGGCGCTCTGTCTGGGGCGCCGCCCCTTCGCCACGTACTAAAGACACTTTGTCGCGCCCGCAAGAGACGCTTTGTCCCGCCCACAAGGACGCTTTGTCCGCTCGCAGGCAGGCTTTTGTCGCGCCTGCAAGGGGACGCTTTGTCGCGGTCGCAAGGACGCCGTGTCGCGGTCGCATGAAGGCTTTGTCGCGGTCGCAAGGACGCTGTCGCGGTGGCCTGCGACGCTTTGGTCGCGGTCGCAAGAAGGCTTGTCGCGTTTGCGAGCGTGTTCGGTCGCCGGAGGCCGCCCGCAGACTCGGCTTCCCCGGCCTCGGACCCGGGCGGGCCTTGTTTCCTCAGCCTCAGACTCCCGCGGGTTTGGCTTTCCGGGAGGGCTCAGCCTTCCGGCCGGACCCAGTTTCGACCGCCCGCCGGATTTGGCGACGATCTTCAGCTTCCGCCACCACGGCCGAGCGGTCGATCAACTTTTGACCATATCGACGACGGCGAGCGCCGCGACCGTCACGGCAGTCAGCACCTCCATCTCGACGCCCGTCCCAGTCGGCCGTTCGCGCTGTCGCGCGAATCGCCACGCCTCCGTCGGCTAGCTCCACGTCCACTTCGCAGCCGTGGAGGCCTGCGACGTGGGCGAGGGGAAGCAGCTCGGGCGTTTTCTTGGCGGCTTGGATCCCGGCGACTCTCGCCACCGCGAACACGTCTCCCTTCGGCACGGAGCCCTCTCTCAGCCGCGCCATGACGGCGTCGGAGCACTCGACGCGGGCCACGGCCGTCGCCTCGCGAACCGTCGGCTCTTTCGCCGTCACGTCCACCATGTGCGCGGCGCCGTCCCGAGCGCAGATGGGCAAGGCCGCCGGGAGAGGTTTCTTTGCCGTCAGCCATTGGCGCCTCCTTCGGTTGGAATGATCCCAGCGCGTCGCCGCCGCACGCGTTCGACGTCGGCGGCACGACGCCGGAGCCCGTCCGCCGAGGGAAGCGAGGCGACAGTGCGAGCGCGAGCCGAGTTCGTGAATGGGGAACGCGCGCCCGCCGTCCAAACGCAGGGGGATGAACTGGACTTTCCCGCGAGGCGAGGTCCATTCGGCACCCGCAACGGCCTGCCCGACCGTCGGCTCGACGGTGCTGGAGCGCCCCGCAAGCACCCGGATCATGCCTGCGACGTACACGTGGAAGCTGACGTAGACCGACACCGGGTTGCCGGGCAGGCACGCCGCCGGCACAGACCGTCCGCCGACGCGGGCGGTCCCAGTGCGCCCCTGGGGCCCCGGGCCGCTGAGGACGTGGTGGAAGCGCATCGTGGGCCGGAAAGGGCCTGCTGCACCGTCTCGTACGCCCCCGCGGATATGCCCCCCGCGGTGACGAGCAGATCGATCTCCGGCGCGGACGTGAGAATCGCGAGCATAGCCTCGGGGTCGTCCGCGCTGCGCCATCTGGCGACGACGTCGCCCCCCGCCTGCGCCGCGAGCCCGGCCAGAAGGACCCCTGTTCGAGTCCGGGATGCGGCCATCGGCTGTTCTCGCCCGGGCGACGAGTTCGCTTCCCGTGGTGAGAATTCCGATGCGCGATCGGGGCCGGACGAAGAGCGTCCCGCAGCCCGCCGACGCTGCCGAGACCGCGGCGGGGAGAGCACGACGCCCGCGGGAAGGACGGGCGCGCCCGCATCGAGGTCTTCGCCCTTGAAGCGCACATTGGCGCCCGGAGCCTGGGCCGCTCGGATCGTCACCGTCGGGGGCGCCTCGCTCACGCCGGGCGCATGATCCGTGTCTTCCACCTTGACGACGGTGTCCGCGCCGTCGGGCATCGCCGCCCCTGTCATGATCCGGAACTGCCGTCCCCGGCTCGAGCGCGCGCGTTTGCGTGTCCCGGCCGCCGCGTCGCCGGAGACGGGCAGCGTGGCCGGAACGCAGGGCGACGTCGGCGTGGCGGACGGCGAAACCGTCCATCGCGGGAGTTTGTGAACGGAGGAACGCTTAGGCGTGCGACCACCTCGCGCCAGCACGAGCCCGGCCGAGGCCGCCGCGACGGGCGGAGCTGAACGGCCCGCCGATGACGGCGCCGGCCGGGCGTCCGCGAGCGGCGGCGCACCCTCCCGGCCGGTTCCGTAGGGCAGGGCGTCGATGGCGCATTCGAGCGGCTCCAACGGCTCGACGAGCCCCTCGAGGAATGCCCGATGCTCTGAAACGCTGAATTTCACGCGGACTCCAATCCCGACCAGCTGTGGCTGCCGTCGGCCATGATCTGCTTCTTCCACACAGGCAGGCGAGCCTTGACTTCGTCCACCAGGGCCTCGGCTGCGGCAAAGGGCCTGGGACCGGTGCTCGGCAGCCACCGCGACCACCATGACGAGGTCGCCGACGTCCAGCAGCCCGTTCGATGCCAGGCCTCGACGCGGTGAACGCCTTGGCGCAGAGTCAGGCCTTCCGCGATCGACCGCAGAATGCGCGCGGCCGAGGGGTGCGCCGTGTACTCGAGCGCGGCCACGGTCGCGCCGCCCGAATGGTCGCGGACGGTTCCCTGGAACATCGCCACGGCGCCGCAACGCGGGTCGTGCGCATCCTTGCAAAAGTGCGGCGGCGTCCAGCCGCTGGGCCGTCAGCCTGGTGTGAACGACGTCGAGCATCTCACCCTCCCGCGAAGGGCGCGCAGCACCTGACGACGGCCCTGTCGCGAAGAGGCGTGTCTGTTCCTGAGCTCGCGTTCGTCGACGAGAACGAGGAAATGTCGGCAACCCGTGCGGAAATCGGGAACCCGCCGACAATCTCGTCTATGAGCGCACGGAGGGTCTCGGGCGCCGAGGAGCGCGGGAACGTCATGCTGTCGGTCTGGACCGCTTCCGCGGCGCCTCCGTAGAAACGCACGGTCAGCCGCCCGCCGCCCGCCGGCCGCCGGCCCTCCTGTTCGCACTAGCGTCACGCTTTGCGACGACCGGCTGTCCGGGTCGGCGGCGAAAGTCGACGTCGACGTCCGCGCCGCAGGCGGCCTGGACGATGCGCTCAACGGCGCCGCGGCGCAATTCGAGGGCCAGGGGATCCGGAAAGGCGGGGTCGGTGTATGGGCAGGCGTTGAGGATGAGGCACGACGGCGAAGTCGGATGCGAGGTTGCCGCAAAGCCCATATTCGTAAGTGAAAAACGGCGGATGCAGTCGGCGGGCTTGCGAGGGGAAGTCTGAGCGGCCGGAGGCTTTTCCGCCGTCCGGGAGCTAGCCGACTCGTTGTCGGACTACAGCCTGTTCTCCCACCGCGCGCTGATGTCGTAGGGCCGCCTCGACCGGATTGGAGGCGCGACGCGGAGCCAGGCGAGCATGGCCGAGACGCTTTGTTCGAGGAGCTGTCGGCGAAAGCGGCGTTTGCGGGCGCGAGTGTGAGGTATCCGAGAGCGGGCCCGCCGCGCCTGGAAACTGGCAGCTGTTCGCGGGTGACCAACCCCGAATTGTAGAGGGCCTCGATGGTCTCGCGAACGGACGAGGAGTGCAGGCCGCTTTCTTTGGCCAGCTGGGTGACGGTCACGGACGTTGTGGCGTGAGACGGCGGTCAGAAGCGAGAGCTGCGCAGGGGTCAATCGGGCGATCGCAGACAGCAGATCGCCGAATCGATGGCGCTTGGCGCTCACGGACCCTCCTTTGCAGATTGCGTTTTCGCCCTTTTGACGCATTCCCCATGCGCGCTGTCGCCGGCCGGCTGCGCCTCACGGGCACAGCGGGCCGCGCCTGGGCTTCTCCCGGCTCGGGGCTGCGTGCGAATTCACCAGCCGCGCGGCCGGGACACAGGCTTGGTGCGGTCGCGCGAACGATAAACCACCTGGGGCCGGGTCAGATACCTGACGGGCGCGGACACCACGTGGACGAGCCGCGTGAAAGGCCAGATGCAAAAGAGCAGAAGGCCCGCCACGATGCAGCTTGAAGGCCATGGGGACGTCGAGCATGAGTTCGGGCTCGACTGAACGCGAAGATCGAGCGGAACCACGGGCCGATGGTTTCGCGATAGTTGTATCCCTCATGCCCGCCGAAGATCTGCGAGCTGACCGTGGCAACCGTCCCCAAGACGATGGGAATCGTCAGAAGGACGTAGGTGACGATGTCGTTGCGGGTCGTGGCCAACCGTACGGACTTCACGACGAAGCGTCGACAGATCAGCCCCACCAACCAACGATCGTCGCGAGGGCGGCGATGGACTGAGCACGTGGCGCCAAGATGGTACATGTGCTGCGAGACGCCGAAGGTCTCGGTCCATGAGGCGGGTACGGCCAAGCCGACCACGTGCCCTCCGGCAACGCACAGGATGCCGATGTGAAAGAGGGGGGAGGACCACCGCAAGATGGCCTTCTCGTTCCATTCCGAGGAACGGCTCGTCCATCCATATTGGTCGCTGCGGTAGCGCCAGAGAAGGCCCGCCACGAGCAGGACGAACGACACGTATGGAAGTGCGACCCATAGGAGGGTGTCGAGAACGGTCATGGTTGCAGCCTTTCCTGCGACGTCGGGAAAGGGGTGGCGGTCAGATCGCCTGCGCCCACGAGTTCGGGTGGGCGGCCCCTGGCTGATGAGCTCGATAGCTCGATCGCTTCCGGGCTGGGTTCCGGAAGCGTCAGGACGAGTGCGTTGAGGAGGTGGGCGGCAAAGGCGAATCGGCACTGCGCAGAGCCGTGCGGAGCACCCTCGATTCCCTCCCGGTTCGCCCCCAGCAGGTCCTCGCCGACGCCGGATTCGTCGAGGGCGCAGAACTCCAAAACCACGGGCAGGTGGTCGGGAAGCTCTTCGCGAGCCGGCTCGAAGCCAGCGCGGGCCATGACCTCTTTGAAAGCGAGGATCGCTTGGCCGCGCCCTCGTGTGTCGCCCTGCGAATAGTAGGTCAACGACAAAGCGCAGCGCCGACGCTGGTCGAAGGTCTCGACGTAGAGAACCTGAAGTGCGCGCAGCCCCATCTGTTCTGCCTGCGTGCAGAAGGCCTCCAGTTCTTCGGCCACCTCGTCCGGCAGGAGCGTGCAGCTCCGCCCCGACCGCGGCGATCTCGCTTTCGAGGGCTTCGTCGGGGTAGTCGAGCAGCAGCGAGCACGCCATGCGCATGATCCGGGCCTGGTCGGCGTCGACCCGCATGCGGCGTTTGCTCGGAATCCTGGGGATTCCCGACTGATGTGCCTCATCGGAGAACCCTCGAGGGGAGCATGCGGCGTCCGGTCCGAACGGGTGGGGTTCATGCCCCGGCCGACCGTGGAGAACGCTTCGACGTCGTGAGAGACCGGCAGCCTTCGAGCTCCGAAATCCCGCGGGCAGCTCCGCTGGCCGTGTGTGACGTACCTTTCGTCGTACTTGGCGATGGCCAGAAGCCTGTACATCTTTTGGATGGTCGCCCCGTCCATGCCCACCGAGGCGGCGATGCTCTCGTTGCCTCGCGTCCCATGAACACGTCGCGCATGTAGGAGCGCATGGCCGCCAGGCGCCTGAGCGAGAGCTCGACGGGGGCGGTGTCGCCCGCGGTGAAGAGCCCGGCCAGATACTCCATGGGAATGCGCATTTGCGAGATCGCCGACAGCAGCACCCTGTGGTCTTCGCCGTCGTTGCCCGAGGCGGTGACGGCGTCGACGACGGGGCTGAGCGGCGGAACATACCAGACCATGGGAAGCGTGCGGAACTCGGGATGGAGGGGAAGCGCCACGCCGTAGGTGGAGATGAGGTCCCAAATGGGCGATTCCTGGGCGGCGGTGATCCACGAATGCGGCACGCCGTTCATGTGCGCCTGCGCGACCACCTCGGGGTCGTGGGGGTCGAGCAGGATCTCCTCTGCGCGGGGAAAAGACTGCGTTCGTCCTGCGCGGCGGCCCATGTCACGCGGTCCGCGTCATAGAGGATGACCCCCAGATAGCGCAGGCGGCCAACGCAGGTTTCCGAGCACACCGTCGGCTGGCCCGCCTCCAGGCGCGGATAGCACAGCGTGCACTTTTCGGCTTTGCCGGAGTTGTGATTGAAGTAGACCTTCTTGTAGGGGCAGGCCGAGACGCACATGCGCCACCCGCGGCAGGCGTCTTGATCGACCAGGACGATGCCGTCCTCCGTCCTCTTGTACATCGCGCCCGAGGGGCAGGCCGAGACGCATGCCGGGTTGAGGCAGTGTTCGCAGATGCGCGGCAGGTAGAACATGAAGGAGTCTTCGATCGTTCTTGGCGACCGAGGTTCATCTGCTTGAGCGTCGGATCCGAGTCAACGTCTCCATGGAGCCGCCCAGATCGTCGTCCCAGTTCGGACCCCACTCGATGGTGTCGATGTTCTCGCCGGTGATGCGCGATTTGGCTCGGGCCACGGGGATGTTCGCCGAGCCCGCGGGGGCGGAGAGCGGCTTGTCGTACTCGTACGTCCACGGCTCGTAGTAGTCGTCCATGCCGGGCAGCGTCGGATTCGAGAAAGATCTTCGCAAGGCTGGCCAGACTGCCCGCCCTTGCCGCAGACTGGAGCCTGCCCGGACTTCGTCCTGCGCCAGCCGCCCTTCCAAGTTTCCTGGTCCTGCCAGGTGCGCGGATAGCCGACGCCGGGCCGCGTCTCGACGTTGTTGAACCACATGTACTCAGTGCCCTCGCGGTTCGTCCACGCCTGCTTGCAGGTCACCGAGCAGGTGTGGCACCCGATGCACTTGTCGAGGTTCATGACCATTGCGATCTGCGCCATGACCTTCATCAGAACTGCACCTCCTGGCTGCGGCGGCGGATCATCGTGACCTCGTCGCGCTGATTGCCCGTGGGCCCGTAGTAGTTGAATGCGAAGGAAAGCTGGGCGTACCCGCCGATGAGATGGGTCGGCTTGAGAAGGATGCGCGTCAGCGAATTATGGGTTCCGCCTCGCCTGCCCGAGCGTTCGTTGAGCGGGGTGTTCATCGTCCGCTCCTGGGCGTGGTGCATGAACACGGTGCCCTCGGGCATGCGGTGGGAGACGACGGCCCTGGCCGAAACGATGCCGTTTCGGTTGTAAGCCTCGACCCATTCGTTGTCCTTGACGCCGATCTTCTCCGCGTCCTGGGGGCTCATCCAGATGGCCTGGCCTCCGCGCCCCAACGTCAACATATGCGGATTGTCGAAGTACTGGGAGTGGATCGCCCATTTGTTGTGAGGGTGAGGTGGCGCACCGCGACTTCGGCCGTTCCCTCGGCGAGACTCCCCGTGGCGCCGAGTTTGACGTCTCCGTACAAATGGTGGAGGTCCAAAGGGGGGCGGAAGATCGGGCAGCGTCTCGCCGAGCTCTTGCATCCAATCGTGGTCGATGTAGAACTGCGGGCGCCCGGTCAGTGTGTGCCAGGGCTTGTTCCGTTCGACGTTTTGGACGAAGGCGCTGTACCGGCGCCCGCCGTGCTCGGAGCCCGACCACTCGGGCGAGGTGATGACGCTTCGCGGCTGGATCCGGGTGTCGTCGAAGCTGATCTGCGTCTCCTCGTCGCCGAGAGCCAAGTCCGCCATCTCGGTTCCCGGTTCGGGCCTCCAGGCGTTTGAATCCCCTCGTAGGCCAGGCGCCCGTTGGTCGTGCCCGACAGGCGCAGAAACGGCGTCGGCGGCCTTGACGTCGCCGTCGACGAGCGGGCGTCCGGCCCCGGCCCGTAGTCTTGCGGAGCCGTTCCGTTCAGTCTGCCGAGGTAGTCGACCTCTTCGTCTGGAGTGAGCAGGAGCCCCTTGATCGGCATGCCCGCCTTCTCGACGAGCGGGCCGAGGGTGTCGAACTTATGGCCAATCTGCGTGTAATCGCGTTCTATGCCGACGATCTTCGGCATTGTCACGCCGAGGACCCACGGGTTGTCGGACGGGACCCGCCCCGGCGGGATTGGCGAATTCGTCCGGGGTGTCGTGGCTGAGCGGCGCGGCCAGCGCGTCGATCTGCGTTCCCAGATGCCTGGCAGCCATCTTGGAGACGAGGTAGGCGAGGGTCTGGAACGTCTCGAAATCGGTGCGGGCCTCCCACGGCGGGTCGACCGCCGCGTTGAACGAGTGCATGAACGGGTGCATGTCCGTCGACGACAGGTCGTGCTTTTCGTACCAGGTCGCGGCCGGAAGGACGACGTCGGAGTGCAATGTGGTCGAGGTGTTGCGGAAGTCGGCCGTCCACATGAGGTCGAGCTTGCCGTTGACGGCCCTCCCTCCACGTCATCGAGGCCGGACGCCGATCTTCTTCGAGTTCCACGGCATTGACGTCGTTGTTGGCGCCGATGAGGTGGCAGGAAGAACTCGGTTCCTTGGCGGACGAACCCGAGCAGGTTGGTGCGCCAATTGGCGAGGATGCGCGGCACGTTCTCGGCGGCGTCAGGGTCCTCGACGGCAAAGCGAAGCCTGCCTTCGCGCAGCTCTGCAGCGAACGTACTCTCCGGGGCCAGGCCGGCCTCTTTCGCCTCCTGCCCAACTACAAGCGGGGGTTGTTGAACGTCGGATAGCTCGGCATCCAGCCGCGCTGGGCGGACTCGACCAGGCAGTCGGCCGTGGTTTTGCCCGTCGAGCGCGCCGGCGGCTGCCGGCTCGCCGCCATGAGCTTGACCTGCGCGCCGTCGTAACGCCACTGAGCTCGGTGGAAACGTAGTACCACCCGTGGAGATCATCTGACGCGCGGGGCGCTGCCAGTCAGGGCGAAGGCGTAGTTCGCCCAGCCCGGTGATGAGGCGGACCTTCTCCTGGCCGACGTAGTGCGCCCATCCGCCGCCGTTGACGCCCTGGGTCCCGCACATCGTCGTCAGCGCGAGGAAGGTGCGGTAGATCGTGTCGGAATGGTAGTAGTGATTCGTCCCAGCGCCCATGAGGATCATCAGAGCGCCCGCCGGATTCGAGGGCGTTGACGGCGAATTCGGCCGATCTTGATGGCTGCGCCGCGAGCACGCCGTGAGCTCCTCCTGCCAGGCAGGAGTGCCGGGGGCGGTCGATCAGATCGCCGTAGCCGGTGGGCCACTGGCCCGGCAGCCCCGTCGCGCCCCACGCCGTACTGCGCGAGCAGAGGTCGTAGACGGTCGTGACAGGCGGCCGCCGACTCTGCGGGCGGGCACTCCGCGGTACATGACGCCGGCTCGATCGAACTCCTGGCCCGGCTTCGGCCGGAAGGTCGAATCGCGGCAACGCGACGAGGGCGGCTGCCAGGCGTCGGTGTCCATGACCGACATCACGGGCTCGACGCCCGTCGGTTGAGATTCCAGTGACCGGCGCCTTCTTCGCCGAAATGGTCGGCCAGCGTGCCGCCCGGATCCTTGAGGGCGCCGTCGGCCTCCATGACGAGCGGGCGGAAGTCGTTATGCTCGGTGCGCACGGTGGTTCCGGCGGGCGCAAGATTCGCAGTGTAGAACTTGCCCGGAACATAGGGCGTCTGCCACTGTGCGAGGGGCTCGCATCGATCGCGTTGTCGAGCTGGATGAGGAACGGGCTGTCGGAGTAGCGCTTCATGTAGTCGATGAAGTACTGCTCGCGCCGGGCCAGGAAAAACTCCTTGAGAATGACGTGCCCCATGGCGATGGCCAGCGCCGCGTCGGTTCCGGGCTGAACTCTCAGCCAGTCGTCGGCGAACTTCGTGTTGTCGGCGAAATCGGGAGAGACCACCACCACTTTTTGTCCGTGGTAGCGGGCTTCGGCCATGAAATGGGCGTCGGGCGTGCGCGTTAGCGGGACGTTCGACCCCCACATGATGAGGTACTGCGAGTTGAACCAGTCGCCGGATTCGGGGACGTCCGTCTGATCGCCGAACATCTGCGGGCTCGCCGGGGGAAGGTCGGCGTACCAGTCGTAGAAGGAGAGCATGGTCGCGCCGATGAGCTCGTGGAATCGCGAGCCCGCCGCATAGGAGATCATCGACATCGCGGGGATGACCGAAAAGCCGGCGATGCGGTCCGGACCGAATTCTTTGATCGTGTGGACGTACGAGGCGGCGATGATCCGATGGCCTCTTCCCACGTCGTACGCGCATCGTCCGCCCGTTCCCGCGGGTCGGATTTTGTAGGCGGCGACTTGACGGCGTCGCCGACGACGTCGCCCCAGTGCCAGAACAGGGTCGCCCAGGCGGTCTTTGGCCTCGCGGTACATGTCCAACAGCACCCCGCGGACGTAGGGATACTTGATGCGCGTGGGCGAGTACTCGTACCAGGAGAATGCGGCGCCGCGGGGGCACCCGCGCGGTTCGTACTCGGGCATGTCGGGGCCGGTGGTCGGGTAGTCGGTCTGCTGAGACTCCCAGGTGATGATCCCGTCCTTGACGTAGATCTTCCACGAGCACGAGCCCGTGCAGTTGACGCCGTGCGTCGAACGAACCACCTTGTCGTAGCTCCAGCGCTGGCGGTAGAAGGAATCCGCCTGGCGTCCGCCCTCGAGGAAGAGCTGGTGGGCGTCGCCGCTCGCCTGGCCTCGCCTAAGCCACGAGCCCATCTTCAGGAGGGGGCGCGAGTGTCTCTCTAGATGTCATCGAAATCTCCGATCAGCCGAGGAAAGGCGCGCCCGGGCGGGCGTAGCGGACCCAGCAGAGTGCCGCGCACGCCAGGCGGTACGCGGCGACAGCCAGAACCACAGGCTTGCGGACATGGACGAGCGCGACGCCGACGATGAAGGGCCGAGGCTGGCCACCGCCGCGGTGAAAGCCGATTGCCCCGCCCGCCTGGCGTTTGGGCATGATCATCGGCATCTGTTTGAAGGTTCCGGCGTTGCCGATGCGAGAAGAAGAACATGAGAAGCATCGCCGTCAGGAAGACGGGGAACTGGCCGAGGTCCTTCGGTTCCAGGAAGAGCGCCGCCCAGCCGAGGGTGACGGCCATGCCCACCGCCGAGACGAAGGTCCAGATCGCACCGCCGAATTTGTCGCACAGCGGGCCCCAGACGAATCTCACGAGGGATCCGATGAGGGGGCCGAGGAAGGCGTAGTCCGCGCCCGCGGGAAGGCCTTCCATGCCTGCAAACGCGCTGTCCTTGCCGTAGTGCTGGTTGATGATGAGCGCGAACTGCGCGGCGAACCCGGAGAAGATTCCGAAAGTCATGACGTACATGGCGGTCATGACCCATGTGTTGGAGTTGGAGAAGATGTCGAGCTGCTGGCGGATGTTCGCCTTGACCGGAACGTCTTTGAGGAAGCGTGAAGGCGAGGGATCGCCGCCACGATGGTCAGGGAGACGAAGATCGCCGCGTTGTGCACGTGGATGGGGCCGTTACGCACCGGCTTGCGGGGCAACCCACGTCATTCCGAACAGGCCGAAGCCCATGAGGAGCGGGCCGACGAGCTGGATGATGGACATGCCCAAATTGCCGATGCCCGCTTGGATGCCGAGGGCCGTTCCTTGCAGGCGCTTGGGGAAGAAATAACCTGTGGAGGGCATGTGCCGGAGAAGGAGCCGCCGCCGATTCCGCAGGCGAAAGCCAGGCCGAGCAGCAACCCGCTAGCGTGTTCTGGGTCTCTGCACGGCCACGAACCAGCCGAGCATTGGAATGGCGTAGAGCAGCGAGCTGTAGCCGACGAGCTTGCGCGTGCCCACCAGTGGCGGGAGGAACATGTATGCCAGACGGATGAGCCCGCAGGAAAGCCCCGGCATCGACGTCAGCCGGTAGAGCTGTTCTTTTCGACGGAGTGGAAGCCGATGTCGTTGAGTTTCGGGGGCGATAGGCGCTCACGAGGAACCATACGCAGAACGCCATGATCATCGAGTATGTGGTGATCGCGAGGGTGCGCCAGGCGATCTTCGAGTCCCAGGACTGCGAATCCTCTGGATTCCAGTCGGTGAGAACGGCGGATTTCATAGTGCTCCTCGCGGTCGTCCGTCATGGAAGATTTTAAAGATGGGGAAAATCCGATGAGACTATGAGTAAAGCGTACGAGTCCGTTGACCCGAGGTGGCGCGGCGCTCGAAGCGTCGGGCCCCTGCGGATCGGTTCTCGATGCTTTGTTGAAAACTCGCCGTTTGCGGAGTTGCGAACCGCTGTCTCGGGCCTCGGATCGGAAATACACGCGAAAAGTCTTACGTAAATCGAGGGCCGATTGCCAAGCCGACGTCGAGAGTGCATGATCGTCGCATGTCCGCCACCCATTGCATCGTCCTCGCCGGCGGCGAGAGCGCCCTCGGCGGCGCGTCTAAAGCCGACGTCTCGATCGGTGGCCGCCGACTGCTTGAGCGCGTCGTGGCCGGCGTCCGCCCGTTCGTAGCCGGGCGGATCGTCGCGTGGCGCCCGACTCGGTCGATGTTCCTGAGTGCTCAGGACTTTGGAGGATCCCCGCCGGGGACCGCTCGCCGGGATCGACGCGGGGCTCAAAGGCGCCTAGCGCGTCGGCGGATCCTGTCGGGGCTCGGTCGGCTCGCCGCCACTCGCCGGGTTCGGCCGCGTTCGCAGCCGGGTCGCGGGGAGCCCTCGCCGGGGCGCGCGACATGGTTTCGTCTTCGCCGTCGACACGCCGCAGGCGGGGCGCTGGCGCCGAGGCTGGCTGCAGCCGCCCGAGGCCGCGACAGCGCCGTCGTCTTCGGCGGGGACCCTCCCTTTCGCCAGTGTCTTCAGGCGATCTATCGGATCGAAGCCTTGCGGGCCGCGATCCAGGAGGCCGGACGGCCTCGGAACAAAGGCGTGCGGCGGACGCTGGGCGGCTTGGACCTCGCCGAAGTTCCGGCCTCGGCCGACGAATGCCGCGACGTCGATGCGCCGGAGGACTTGTCCTGGTGGTCAAAAGCCCTCGGCTCGGCCGAATCGGGCGTTGCGCCGCTCGAGCCATAGGCCTGCCGGTCCGCCTTTCGCGTCGCGCTCCGAGGCTCGGGGCGCTTCGGGCGTCAGGCTTCGTCGAGCTGGGCCAGGATATGCATAAGAGGTTCGACTACGTCGAGGGTGTCCTGCGCTCCGCCGGAGGAGCCGGGGGAGACGACGATGAGGGCGCCCGTGCGGTTGCGGGCGCTGACTCCGACCACTTCGCGGGACAGTGAGGCGAGAGGCGTCTTGGCCAGCCCGTGGGCGCGAATCTGCTCGGCGATTCCGGGGATCTCGACGTCGATGAAGGCGCGCGCGGCCTCCGGCGCGTCATTTCCTTCGCGAAACCCGGATCCCCCAGGGATGAGGACAAGCGGTCGCCGCGTCGCAAGACTCCGCTATCTCCTTCTCGATGTCGGACCGGCTTTCCGCGACGACGCGCAGCCGAGGCTCGGGCATGCCGAGGCCCGCGAGGCGCCGGACGCAGCCTGGCCCGGCTTTGTCCTCTTTCTCTCCTGAAAGGACGCGGTCGCTCACGACGACGACGGTCGAACCGACGCTGTCGGGACTCCACTCGGGGGACATGAAACCTCCTCGGCTCGGCGGCTGTTTGGCGACTGTGCGTCTGCGGCCATCATGGGGCTTCGCGAAACAGGCCTTCGCGCACGAAGGCCCGCTCGCCCGCTCTGCCAGTTCGGCTGCGTCGCCGATTAGTTTGGCTGCTTTTTCTCAGCTTTCAAGCGCTTTTTATTTTGAGTGGGGAAAAACCAAACAAAACGTGTGTAGTCTACGCAATAGATTCGCAGTCGGATTGAAAGGCATCCGAGACCACCGATTAGAACGGAGAACAACATGCATCGACGCATCGCGGCGGCCTTTGGGGCAGCACTGCTCCTCTTGTCCGCATGCGGCGACGACGCCGCTTCGGACTCGACCAACTCCCCGTCCGGCGGCGCATCGGGAAAGGCGGCCAAGGTCAACGTGTTGCTGCGGCCTCCCTCAAGGAGTCCTTCGGGGATATGGAGAAGAAGTTCGAATCGGCGCATCCCGACGTCGACCTCGTCTTCAACTTCGCAGGCTCTCAGGAACTCGTCGAACAAATCAACTCCGGCGCCCCGGCCGACGTCGTCGCCACGGCCAACACGACGACGATGGACGCGCTCAAGTCCGGCGGCAAGGTCGCAGACACGAGGGTCTTCGCTGAACACCCTCGTCCTCATCACGCACAAGGGAAACCCCGCGAAGGTCACGGGCCTCAATTCGTCCCTGGACAAGGCCAAGCTCGTCATCTGCACTCCCAAGGCGTCCGCGGGCGGCAAGACGGTGCCGTGCGGAACCGCGACGGCCGAGCTCGTCAAGAAGCTCGGCGTGAAGCTCAACCCCGTTTCGGAAGAGCAGAAGGTGACGGACGTTCGCAGCAAAGTGATATCGGGCGAGGCCGACGCGGGCATCGTCTATCGCACGGACGCCGTCGCCGGCGGCAAAGAGGTCGAAACGATCGAGATTCCCGGCGCCGACAAGATTGTCAACGACTACCCGGTCGGAGTGGTCAAGGACTCTAAGAATTCGGCCAAGGCCAAGGCCTTCGCCGAGTATGTGACATCGCGGGAGGGGCAGGCGACGCTGAAGAAGCACGGCTTCAACGAGGCCGGGGCCGGTGGGCGATAGGCGCCCTCGCACCCCGAAGCGGCGTGCGAGGCGCGTGAACGTCTCACCCTGCCTTGGTGGCTCATTCTCTTTGCGTCCGTCAGCGCCGCGTATCTCGTTCTCCCTCTCGTTTTCATGGGATCGAGGGTGCCGTGGGACCAGTTCCCCGCGGTGCTTTCGAGCGACGAGGCGGCGGACGCCCTCTCGTTGAGCCTGAAGACGTGCGCCGCAGCCTTGGCGATCGACCTGGTCTTGGGCGTTCCCTGGCCGCTGGCTCTTTCTCGAGAGACTGGCGAGGCGTCGGCGTTCTGCGAGTGCTCGTGGCGCTCCGCTCGCCCCTTCCTCCAGTTGTCGCAGGCATCGCCTTGGTCGCGGCTTTTCGGACGAAGGCGTCCTCAGCCACAGCTGGAGGCTTTTTGGCGTGACCGTCGCCTTCACGACGGCGGCGGTCGTCCTGGCCCAAGTGTTCGTCCCTTCCAGTTTCTGGTCGTCACTCTCGAGCGGCGCTCGATGTCGCGCCCGCGTGAGCAGGAGGAGACGGCCGCGAGCCTGAAGCCCGGCCCTACGCGTGTGCTTGCGAGCGTCACCCTTCCATAGTCGTTCGGGTGGCGCGCGGCGCGGCACGCTGCGTGGCTCTGCCTCGGGGAGTTCAGGCGCCGCGCTGACTTTCGCCGGATCGCTCAGGGAGTCAGCGCACGCTTCGATTCAGGTCTATCTGGCGCGCGAGTCGGCGGACAAGACGGATCTGGTACTCGGCATCATCCTCGTGGGCGTTGCGGCCCCTCGTCGTCGCCGCGACCGGATGCCCGCCAGAGGCAGAGCGCGTGCGCGGAGGAGGGAAGTCCTCGACGACGGAGGCGACCCCGACGCCGTCGACGCTCCGCAATCCTTGCAGCCCGTCGAGAAGACGGCCGTTCCCCTTCGGGTGGAGGGGAGGGTCGTCGAACGCGGATGGGATGTTTCCATCGACGTCGGAGCGGGCGAGGTCCTCGCGGTCATAGGCCACAACGGGGCGGGAAAGTCGACGCTCGCCGAGGTCCTCTCGGTTCCCTCGCGCTAGACTCCGGCACGGTGCAAATTGGAGACCTCACCGCGGACGCCGCCGGCCTTCATTCCGCCGCGGGGGCGCGACGTGGCGATGGTCAGCCAGAATCCCCGGATATTCGAACACATGACAGTGTTGGCGAATGTCGCCTTCCCTCTCGTGTGCCGCGGATTCCCGCGCGCCCAGGCGCGGCGGCTCGCACGCGAGCAACTGAGGAAGGTCGGATGCGAGCGGCTCGCCGCGCGCCGCGGCGGCCAACTTTCGGGAGCGGGCGGCCCGCGTCGCGCTCGCCCGGGCGCTTGTCTTCCTCGCCCCGCCTGCTCATTTCTCGACGAGCCGACGGCCGCCCTCGACGTCGAAGCAAGCTCGCGAGTGGGGGCGATACTCGTCGATCGGCTGAAATCAGACGGGACGACAACGGTTCTCGTGACCCACGACGTGGCCGAGGCCGTCGAGCTGGGCACGCGCATGATAGTGCTGGAACGCGGAAGGGTCGTCGAGGACGGCTCGCCGGCCGAGGTTCTCGCCCGTCGGTCAGCGCTTTTGGAGCGAGCCTCGCCGGGCTCAACGCCGTCGCGGGAGTCTTGAGGGCCGACGGAGACGGGCTTCCGTCGATCGACGTCGGCGGAGGGCAAGAGCTCACGGCCGCAGAAGCGCCCGGGATCGCCGCAGGGCGGTCCGTGACGTTCATGTTTCGCGCCGGGCGGTCGCCCTCTCTTCCGGGACAGGTCGTCGGTCGGCGCGGTCGTCTTTTCGCCGGCGACGGTCAGAAAGGGTGAGCACCGCTGGAGGCCTCGTCACCGTCCGACTTCGCTTTCCAAACGGGGCGCCCTTCAATGCGAGGATCACTCCGGCGGCGCTCGCCGAGCTGGCGCTCGCCCGCGACGAAGCGGTCGCCACGGTCAAGGCCGCGAAGTACGCGCAGTGGGCGCGGGGCGCGGCGGGCGTTGACGGCAGAGGCACGCCGCCGTCCAGCGGAGGCCGGCACGCTCACGCGAAGCGTCGACACGCTCACGCGAATACGCGCGCCGTCGCATCCTTTCACACCGTAAGATTGCGCCATGAGCACTCGCGATCCCTTTGAATTCGTTGGTTTGACGTATGACGACGTCCTTTTGCTCCCGCGCGAGACCGACGTCATCCCCTCGAGGTCGACACTGCGAGCCACCTGACCCTGGCTTTCGCTCAAAACGCCCCTGGTTTCGGCCGCGATGGACACCGTGACCGAGTCCCGAATGGCCATCGCCGCAGCTCGCCAGGGCGGGAATTGGAATCATCCACCGCAACCTGTCCGTCGAGGCTCAGGCCGAGCAGGTCCGCCATGGTCAAGCGCTCCGAATCAGGCATGGTCCAGGATCCCGGCGACGATCGGCCCCGAGGCGACGATCGCCGAGCTTGACGCGCTGTGCGCGAAATACCGCATCTCCGGCTTGCCCGTCGTCGACAGGGACGACAAGCTCCTGGGGATTGTCACCAACCGCGATTTGCGCTTCATCCCGGAGCGAGTTCGCGACGCGCACCGTTCGCGAGACGATGACCCCGATGCCGCTCGTGACCGCCGGAAGGACGTGCTCGCGCGAGGACGCGGCGCCTTTGGCCCAGCTCAAGATCGAGCTTCCGCTCATCGACGGCGAGGGCGGCTGACCGGCTCTCATCACGGTCAAGGACTTCGTCAAAACGCAGCAGTATCCAGCATGCTTCAAAGGACGCGGACGGCCGCCTGCTCGTCGGGGCGGGGGTCGGCTACCTCTCCGACTCTTGGGAGCGCGCAGGCGCCCTCGCCGAGGAAGGAGTCGACGTGCTCGTCATCGACTCGGCGAACGGGGAGGCGAAGCTGGCCCTCGACATGATCTCGGAGGCTACGATCAGTTCGGCCTTCGACGGCGTCGAGATCGTCAGCGGAAACGTCGCGACCGCGAGCAGCGCGCAGGCGCTCATCGAGGCGGCGCCGACGCCGTCAAAGTCGGCGTGGGGCCCGGGGTCGATATGCACCACGCGCGTTGTGGCCGGCGTCGGCGTCCCCAGGTGACGGCGGTCTACGAGTCCTCCAAAGGCCTGCGGCCCCGCCGGCGATCCCGCTCGATCGCCGACGGAGGCCTCGCAATACTCGGGCGACATCGGCAAAGCGATTGTGGCCGGCGCCGACCGTCGATGCTCAGCTCGCTCCTGGCCGGGGTGCGAGAGACGCCCGGCGGACTGGTCTTCGTCAACGGCAAGCAGTTCAAGCACTACCGCGGGAATGGGATCGCTTGGCGCGATGTCCTCGCGCGGCAGCGCTCCTACTCGAAGGACCGTTACTTCCAGGCGACGTTTCCTCCGACGACAAAGATCATCCCCGGAGGATCGAGGGGCCAGGTGCCCTTCCGAGATCCCCTCTCCTCCGTTCTCAGCGCACGCTTCGGGCGGACTGCATCAGACGATGTTCTACACGGGGCGCCAGAACGATTCCTGAGCTCGAAGGAACGCGGGCCGCTTCGTGCGAATCACGTCCGCGGGCCTGCGCGGAGTCGCATCCGCACGACGTGCAGATGACCGTTGAGGCGCCGAACCTCCGGGCCTGCGCCCTCCTGTCAGCCGCGCGGCTCGGCGACCGGCCAGTCGAAGGAGTCCGTGATCTCGCGCCCCTTCTCTCAGCAGCCTTGCGCGCGAGAAAAGGCCATGAAGTCGGCGTGCGTTTCGCATTCCTCTCCTGTAGTGTCCTCCAATTCGGCGCGCGCGAGTTCCGGGAACTTGCGGACTATCGCGGCCCAGTAGGCGCAGCGTGGCCAGAACGTCGGCCTCGGCATTGAAAATCGTCCTCGGCATGGACTCCGTAATGGCGGCAGAGGTCCTCAAGCCGCCTTTTGCCCTTGCGATATCGGTCGGCTGAGCGGTCGAGCAGGTACGGGTCGACGACGGGGAAGACTTCGCCGCCCAGCCTCTCGGCCAAGGTCGGCAGTCGTGTCTGTCCAATTCGCTCTCCAGGAGGGTGAAATCGTAGGTCGCGTTGAAGGCGACCGCAGGATGCCCGCGCCCCATGTGCTCGGCCAGGAGCGCCGCGACTTCTTCGAGAACCTCCTTCGAGGGCCTGCCTTCGGCGCCTGCTGCCGTCGTGATTCCGTGCACCGCGCTTGCCGTTCGGGTATTTCGACGCCGGGATCGGCGAGCCAGTAGCGTTTTGACACACCTTCCTCCGTCACGGCGACGAGCGAGCAAGTCACGAGGCGGTCCCGTTTCGGATCTATTCCCGTCGTCTCCGTGTCGAAGCCGATCACCGGCGAGGAGGTCCACAGTGCGTTCTCTTCGTCCATGGCTTCATGGTATCGGCGGGGGCCGACGCTTTTCCGCGCCTCCATGCGCGGATCGCCGTTTGCCGGCATTTGCCGCGGCGTTTTGCGGGCGGTTTGGCAAGCGCATGGTCGGCGGCGTGCCCGCGGCTTCGCCGGCGGGCTGCCTGCCCTCCCGCGCAGCGCCTTGCCCGGGTAACACGCGGCCGGGCCGCACGGCTGACTCAGCTGAGGCGGCGCGGTGAGGCTTGAGACGTGAGCGAAATCGAGATAGGGCGGGGAAAGAGGGCGCGTCGCGCCTACACGCTGGACGACGTCGCCGTCGTCCCAAGAAGGCGCACCCGCGACGCCGACGAGGTCTCCACCTCCTGGCAGTTCGACGCCTATCACTTGGACATCCCGGTTCTTTCCGCCCCCATGGACTCGGTCTCCTCTCCGGCCACGGCAATCGAGATCGGAAGGCTAGGCGGCGTGGGGGTCCTCGATCTGGAGGGCCTGTGGACGCGTTACGAGGATCCGACGGAGGAGTTCGCCCGAATCGCCCGGGCCGGTCCCGGCGAGGCCACATCCTTGTTTCAGCGCCTCTATTCGGCGCCCATCAAACGAGACCTCATCTTTTCCCGGCTAGCCGAAATCCGCTCTGCGGGGGTCCCCGTGGCCGGGGCCTTTCGCCCGGACGCACGCAGGATCTGTGGAAGACGGTCGTCGATGCGGGAGTGGACCTTTTCGTCATTCGCGGCACGACGGTTTCCGCCGAGCACGTCTCCGCTTCCCGGGAGCCGCTCAATCTCAAGCGTTTCATCTATGAACTGGAGGTTCCCGTCCTGGTCGGCGGCGCCGTGACCTACACCGCGCTCTCCATCTCATGCGCACCGGCGCGGCGGGCGTGCTCGCCGGATACGCGGGAGGGGCCGCCTCCGCGACCCGCCGAACGGTGGGGATAGCCGCCCCCATGGCCACCGCCATCGCCGACATCGCCGCGGCGCGCAGGGACTACCTCGACGAGTCGGGCGGGCGCTACGTCCACGTCATCGCCGACGGGTCGGTTTCGACGTCCAGCGACCTCGTGAAGGCAATGGCGTGCGGGGCCGACGCTGCTCATGCTCGGCACCGCCTTGGCCAGGGCGGCAGAAGCCCCGGCCGCGGATGGCATTAGGGCCCCGAAGCGTGGCACGGCACGCTGCCCAGAGGCGAGCGGGTCGAGGTCGCCACGGTTTGAAAAGCCCTCCGCGAGCATCCTTGACGGCCCGTCCCACCAGGCTTGCGGTTTCACCAATTTCATGGGGCGCTGCGCACGCGATAACCGCCAGCGGATGACCTTGACCTCAAGGAGTTCCAGCGGGCTGAGCTGGTCGTGACGGCCCTAAGGCCTGAGGTCTGCAGCGGCGCAAGGCCGACGTCGAGAATCCGCTTCCGTCCCCAAACGGCGTGACAGGCCGACCGCCGAAGGCGAGCTTTGCGTGCCCGCTGGCGGTCGGCCTGTCGCAGAGTCGGTCTACTTGACGTTGTGCTGGCTGAAGATCCTGCGGCCGATGTAGAGTCATGCGTCTCCATCAGCTGAGGAACGGTCACCAGGGTGTATCCCTTCGCCCGGAGCTGGTCGATCAGCCCTGGGACGGCATCGACCGAGCTGGCGTGGATGTCATGCATGAGGCAAGCGAACCGGGCCTGGCGCCTGCGAGTGCGCGCTGCGTTGTGACGGCCGCATTCTTGTTCTTCAGTCCTCGGTGTCCACGTCCCATCTTGTCTCAGCCATGCCGTTTCGCCGATGGCCTTGAGGACGGCCGCGTTCGACGAACCGTACGGGGGCCTCATGAGCACGGCGCCGGGCCGGCTTCGATCGAGTCGGAGGTGTCTTGAGCTCTGCGGGCTCTTCGGGCGTGAGCTTCGTCAGCTGAGGGTGGTCCACGACGATTGCCGACGGAATGGCCTTCGGCGGCTTCCTTCTTGACGATGCGGGTTGGCCTTTCCCGTTCTTGCCTATGGTGAAGAAGGTCGCGCGCACGCCCTTTTCCCTCAGCACCGCGAGCAGTCTGTCGGTCTGGTCGCCGGGGCCGTCGTCGAAGGTCAGCGCCACGCAGGAAACAACCTTGCAATCGACGTCGGGCTTCGGAATCGGCTTGTTTTTCAGGCTTTGGAATGGGAATGGGATCGGCTTTCTCCATTATTCCCGAGCGGGTTTCTTTTCCGTCCTCGGTCAGAAGCTTCTCCGCGTCGCGGCTTGCCACTCGATAGGAGATCAGCCGTTCTCATTGTCGTTGGGCGCTCTGAGCACCAGGGACCCGTCGCTTTGGAAGAAGACGCCCGCAAAGCTCATGACGTTTTGACGATCCGGAGAGGTTGGCGCCGACGTCGAGGAGGCCGATGCCGACGGCCTTGCGACCGGCGTGGAATTCGAGGTCGGCTTCGCCGTCGAGGGGAGTCGGAATTCGGCTTCAAGCGCGTTTCACCGACATGCTCACCGACGTTTCGAGCGAAAGGGACTCGGAGCGTGCACAACTTTCTTCTCCAGCCTGGGTGAGCAAATCCTGTGACTGTCTGACGGACTTGTCACTCATGTCGAGTACCAAGCCTGGGTCGAAACGGCCTTCTTGCCATGCGTGTGCTGTGTCGAGATCGACGGCGAAGCAGACGATCGTTCACTGCTGGCGCCGCAGACCCCGGGAGACATCGTCAGGTATTCCTTGGACGAAGGCCGAGACAGCTTCCTTTGCTCCTCCACCGCCCAAAGATTGACCTTTCGACGCCAAAACGTCCGGATTTGCCACGTGAACGAGCGAGCTGTGAGGCGCTGTAGCGCTCTTTTCCGTTCAACTTCCAGCCTCGACCGTTTCTGGGCCGTCGAGGCGAAATCGGACGCACTTTGGCGATCGAAATGGCCTTTTCTGTCAGGCGCGTCGTCGCTGAAAGCCATGTATGTGTCTGACTGCACTGGCCGCGCACGAAGCGATGGACAGGCACACCAAGCCCACCGCAATGTTCCTGTGAACGCATCTTCACTCCATTGTCTTCTTTTGATGCTTTTAGCCGCCGTAGCGGTAGATATTCGTCTGCCTTGCCGTGAATCCAGATCTCACATAGAGACGGTTTGCGGCTTCGCGAGACGGGCGTGAGGTGAGATCGACGGATTTTGCGCCGATTTTTGGCGTGAGCAATGGCGAGCCTCGACGAGGGGCCTGTCCGCTCCTGTCCGCGGGCGGCGGAATCGACGACGACGTCTTCGATCCACGCGCGCTTGCCCGTGGGAATGATGAATGTGGCGAGGGTGAGCATTCCCAGTATTCGAGGCGAATCGTCCTCGGCCCCGGTCGGCACGCCTTCATAGACGAACAGATAGGTCGCCGGCTGGGAGAGGTTCGTCGAGCTGCTCGTCGTTCAGCGGGGGAGTGGACGAGGACAGCTGCGGGATCAGCCCATTGACTGCCTCCAGCAGGCCAGGTTCTGCCTCGGCCACAAGCTTGACGGGCATGTGCCTTTCCTTTCGATTGTTTCTCTTTCAATGTTTTTGCGCGATAAACGGCTGGTTGAGACTTTACGTCAAAGGCGGCTGATATCGATATTCGATGCGGGAGAGTTGCGCATCCCATTCGAGCAAGGGAAAAGCCCCATCTCCGGCGACGGGCTCGCCTCCTGTGCGCAGTCATGGATGCGCTGGCCTCTCGCTGTCCGGAATCGCCGCCATTTCGGACAGCCACGCCCGTGCCGCGGCGTCGGAGGGCATGCGCCAGTCGCCGCGGGGGGACAGCGTCCCTCCCGCGCTGACCTTCGGGCCGTTAGGCAGCGTCGAACGCTTGAACTGGTTTGAGAAGAAGCGCTTGTAGAAGACCTCCATCCACTTCTTTATCTCCCCGATTCCGTAGCTGCGGCGATCGGTCTGTGCTATGCCTTCCGGCCACGCTCCCTCGTCGGCGTCGCGCCACGAGTGCCAGGCGCAGAAGGCGATCTTCGAGGGCGAGCCCTCGGCGGAGAAAGCGTAGAAGAGTGTGAAGTCTTGGGTTCGTAGGGGCCGATGACGGCCTGCGTCGACTGGATCTGCTCGCCGTCCTTGGCGGGGACGAGTTCGGGCGAAATCTCCGTGTCGAGAATGGAGCGCAGTGTGGCCGCGACTGAATCGTCGAATTGCCGGGACGATGTCACCCAGCGGATGAGGTGCTGTATGAGAGTTTTGGGGACGCCGGCGTTGACGTTGTAGTGGCTCATGTGGTCGCCGACGCCGAAAGTGCACCATCCGAGCGCGAGCTCGGACAAGTCGCCCGTTCCCAGGACGATGCCGCCGTTTGCGTTCGCCAGGCGGAAGAGATAGTCGGTTCGCAGGCCCGCCTGGACGTTCTCGAAGGCGAGCGTCGTGAGACCTCCTCGCCCCGGCCGAAGGGATGGCCCATGTCTTTGAGCATTTGCAGGGCGGCGGGGCGAATGTCGATTTCTGAGAAAGTCACGCCCAGGCTTTTGCCCAGGGCGCGGGCGTTGGCCTTCGTCTTTTCAGAGGTCGCGAATCCGGGAAGGGTGTAGGCCAGGATGTCCTCCCGCGGCCTGCCCAGTTTGTCCATCGCTTTGGCCGCGACGATGAGCGCGTGGGTCGAGTCGAGGCCGCCGGAGACGCCGATGACGATCTTTGGCCGGCCGATCGCCCGGAGCCGCTGGCACAGCGCGGAGACTTGGATGTTGTAGGCCTCGTAACAGTCTTGGTGGAGCCTCGCGCTGTCCTCAGGGACGAAGGGGAACCGATGGACGGGGCGCATGAGGCCGACGTCGTCGGCGGTCGGGGAAAGGGTGAAATGCACCGTCCGGAAGGCGTCCCGACAGCGTTTCTCCTCGTCGTGCCAGGGTCGCGCCGTCCGATTCCCAGTGCGCGCCTGTTGTCGTCGAAGCTTCCCTGACGCTGCCGCTCCTGGCGAAGGAGGTCGAGGTCGACGTCGGCGATCGTCGCGTGCGGCCCCGTCGCGCAAGTGCGGCCCAGACGCAAGTTTTTCTTCCGAGCTCGTCAATCGCCGTCTGCCGTCCCAGGCAAGGTCGGTCGAGCTTTCGCCCTCGCCGTTGGCGGCGGCGTAAATGTAGGCGGCGTTGCAGCGCGAAGACGCCGATTGGATGAGCAGCTCGCGATCGGCGGCCCGCCCCACCGTAATGGGCGAGCCGGACGGGTTCAACAGGGTGAAGCGCCCGCTAGCTGGCCCGCGCCGACGGGGGCACGAACCCGCCATGTCCTCGCAGACCTCGACGTGGAACGTCGGCCCTCGCACGTCCTCCGCCTCGAGGAGGTCGGGCCCGAGGCACGGTTTCGGGGGGCACGCCGTACGAGGCGAGGGCTCTCCGACGCCGCAGAAGTCGCCTCCATCTCGTCCGCGGCGAGCGTCGCGTCGATGACGGTGACCCCGGCAGAGCGATCCTCTCGCCGGCGCACTCCTCGCCGGACGCGAGATACCGCTTCTCCGTAAAACTCGCGGTAGTCGGGAAGGTAGGACTTCGGAACGACCCCTAGGATGTGGCCGCGATGGATGACGGCCGCGCAGTTGAATACGCGGCCGCGGTGGACGAGGCGCGCCGACGACGATCACAGAGGCGATCGCGACGGAGGCCGCCCGAAGGTCCTCGAGCGCTTCGAGGACGGCGTCAAGCAGCACGTCTTGAAGCAGAAGGTCCTCGATTGAGTATCCGGTCAGCCCGAGCTCGGGGAAGACTGCGACGGCCACGCCCTTTTTCGGCGCATTCGCGAGCCAGCTCGGCCGTCCGCCGGGCGTTCTCGCGCGGATCGCCGATGGCGACGGGAAGCGTGCAGGCCGCTGTCCGCGCGAAACCGTGGGAGTAGATCGAGTAGAAGTTCTGCATGGTACAAGTCTGCCAGACGTATCCGATGCAAAAGATCAGACGCAGAGCCGAGACACTGATTCCGGGCGGTCCTTCAGGCGGCCTAGAATGGCCAGCTCCTCGGATCTTGGGGAAAGGAAGGGTCTTCGGGGAGCGTGAGGTCTTCTCGCGGTACCCGCTCCTGGAACGTTTGGGGGAGCTGTCGAGGCCCCGGCTCGTGCGCGCTCGGCGTCGATCTGTGCGGATGCGGGGGCGGGCCTTGCGGCCGCGTCGGCTCGATGCGGATACTGCGGGTTCTGGGAAGAGGACAAAGCTGGCGAGGAAGAGGCGAAGGCGAGGAGCGTCTGTTCTCGAAAGAGCTCGGCATAGACAGGGACGGAGGACTCGATCGCCAGGAAATCCGAAGGGAACTCTCAGGCGTGAAAAGGTGACTGAGAGGCAGACGCTGTGAGAATGCCGCAGAGATCACTCGATCGACGCCGAGGGCAACCGGCTCTATGCCGGCGATGTATCGATTGAGGAGAGGCTCTAGTGATGGGCCCGACGCCGGAGGCGGCCCGCAGGCGCCTGTCGGGTCCGCCGAGCATTTTGGACACCGGGGTCACCACGGATTCGTCGATCCACGTTCTGAAAACGTACATCGTCTCTTCCGAGCTGAGAAGCTGATGGATAGAGGACCCGTGCAGCGTGATTGGCGTTCGTCTCTTCCAAAGGTTGAGGATGACTCTGAAAACTCTCGATCCCGCGCCTTCAAGGGCGTCATCTCTTTGAGGGCAGCCGCCACGGGATCTGCGGGCAGCGACGTCGCTGCGCGCAAAAGGCGATTTTCCGCCAAAAATGAGCGGAGACGAGGCTGGGTCGACCCCGCTTCTTCGGCGATGCCTGCACGATCACCGAATTGAATTCGCGGGTGGAGAACTGTTCGCGGGCAACTTCCATGAGGCGCGATCGTATCTCTCCGCGCACCTCTCGAGGTCCTCGAGCTACCCGCCGTGCCATACCTTTACTTTTGCGTCGTATTTTTACGAAAAGTGAGGGTCGTGAGTCCTAAATAACGCATTAAGGTGATGAATTTCAAAAATTTTGTCAGAGGTATTAAATGGCGAAAAAGTGAATTGCACTCTTATATTTCATCTATAATTAAAGTATTTTTAACGTTGGTGGAAGCGTTGGTGCATTTGCCGATGCCTTAGTTCGTCTCGATCGCGCGACGTGCAGAAACAACGCAGCGAGGGCGTTGTTGCCCGGCAACGGCTGATTGCTCGACGTCAGCCGAGAAGCCGTGCGTCTGGGCAGCCTCCTTTCGGAAAAGGGCCGCAGCTCACTCTCGGCGCTGCGGCCCCGTACGTCAGCGCGCGCTCGCGGTCACGCGAACCTGGATTCGTCGCATGCACAGCCACGCAGCGGCCGCGTAGAAGACAATGGATGCGAGGTCCCAAGCACGCTGTATAAGCGGGAAGCCGCTTTGCGCCTATGTGTTTGAAAGGCGCCACGTATATGGGTGAGCCGTCCGAACCCACCGCCTTGAAGGTCCAGTTCCGGCGTGCCCCATGTCGCTGAGACGACGGCGATGCCTATTCCGCGACATACCAGGGAAGACGGACGAAGGCCATGAAAATCGCGTAGGCGGCTGTATACGCGCCGGCTATGGCGACCGTTGCCGCGACGGCCGGGAACCAGAGATTGGCCTCGTGAGTGCCGACCGCGCGGCCGGCGTGCGTTCCGGTCACCTTGATGCTGCCGGAAAAGTCGCCGGCGATTGGCCCGTGGACCGCGGCCCCCGCCGGGTGAGCGCGCCCGACACGGCGGTTCGAGGGCCAAATCGCGCTTTCGGCGTGGGCGAGGAGGAATGGAGCGACGCGGAAAGTCGAGCTGAGTGAGGTCCGTGTCCTGATGGCGGCGCACGCCCCTGGATCACCGCTCCCACCGTCAATGCGACGAGCAGCATGGCGGTTACGATGACCGCGTATGAAATGTTTCCAATCTCTGCGGCGAAGCCGCGGATTCTTTCAAGGTTTTCGGGAGAGATGCCGATGTCGATTTGCCTTCCGTCGATGACGATCTGGTGCCTGCCGCCGTTTCTAAAGATCAGGTAGTCGTATTTCTCGGAAAAGTAGAGCGGCTGTCGCAGCAGGCGTCCCAGAACGAAAGCCGACCCCGATTGCCGTCGGCATCATTCGTCCATGGCGTCTCAAAATAAAGCGATTGACGGCGGCCTTCGCCCTTTCGGCTGCGACGTTTTCGTCGTCGGCCATGGTCGTTGTGTCGGCGTTGCCGGTCATGGTCTGTGCGTTCGCCTTGTCATTCATGGTCGCGTCCCTTCTGCAAAATTCTGTATGCGGCTGCGGTGTTGGAAAGAGAGGCCATCTTCATGGAGCACGTCGGTCAGATGGGCCAGTTCGCCTCCGTCGGAGTGCCTGGATCGGACGTCGTCGGCGTCTCCGCTTTCGACGACTCGCCCGTTGTCCATGAAAATGACCGAGTCGAGGAGACTTTCGACCTCCTCGATCAGATGCGAGGACAGAACGAGGTGCGCGGGTGCTTTGTGTAGTCCGCGAGGAGGCTCGCGTAAAAGATTTCCCGGGCGACGGCGTCCATTCCGAGGTGGACCTCGTCGAATACGGTCACCGGACATCTGGAGGCCAAGCCCAGCGGTGCGTAAAGGCTTGAGAGCTGGCCGCGGGAGAGCCGCGAGGGCTTCTTTTTCACGTCGATGCGGAACGCCTCGATCAGCTCGTTCGCGTAGTCGCGGTCCCAGTTGGAGCGCGACGCCTCCCAGAGCTCGAGGGTGTGCCGGGTCTTCTCGTCTTCGAGTATGGGGGTCGAATCGCTGACGTAGCAGACGTTTGCCATGAGGCCGGGGTTCTCGTAGACGTGCTGCCCGTTGCGCGGACGCTTCCGGAAGTCGGGTAGGAGGCCGGCCATGAGCATGCCGACTTTGGTCGACTTGCCGGAGCCGTTCCTGCCGAGGAGGCCGGTGATCGACCCCGGTTCGATTCTGAAAAGACACGTGGTCGACGACGTTTTGCAGTGACGCTCGTAGTGGAACGTCAGGTCGGCGACGTCGATGCCGAGGGGTTCATTGCTACTCCTTTATGAGTGTGGCAAGGCTGCTTGCCGCCATGTCGAGGATCTCAGGGGATGAGAGGCCCAGAGCGACGCCTTCGGCGAGGGCGGGCGTCAGGGTCTCGTCGGCGTAAGACTTCTGCCCGGCTCCTGCAGGCGCTCGTGCGCCCCCTCGGTGACGAACATGCCGATTCCCCTTCGTTTTTCGACGAGGGTTCTCGTCGACGAGGAGCGCGAAGGCCTTGTTCGCCGTTGCAGGGTTGATGCGATAGGTGGTCGCGTATTGCGTTGTTGACATGAGCTGGTCTCCTGCCGCAAGAGTCCCCGTGAGGATGCTTCTGCGGATGTCGTTTGCGATCTGCAGGTAGATGGGATGCGAGGTCGGGAAAAACGCATTGCCTCAACTTCCTTAGTTCTGCGGTTCATTACACTACTAATTAACCATGGAACCGAAGGGGTGTCAAGCTCGATTGGGGATCGTGTTTTGACCGGCCGGGTTTCCGCGAGAGCGGCTCAACCCGCGAGGGCGCCTCAAACGGCGGCAACGCTTCATTTCTGGCTGCCGGCGCTTCGTTTTGTCCGCGGCGGTGGGGTAGCCTTGACGAGCAGCCGCCTCGTGAGGCTTTCCACGCCGCTAAGGCACTGAATCTCGCAAAGGGCAAGCCTTATAAGGCCCCAGACCTTGTAGAGCGCAAACTGCAAGCCGCGCATCTCGCAACGAAGCGACACAAGCGAAAGGAAAGTGTCAATGGCCAAGCCTCGCATTGGTTTGCTAGGCGTCGGACGCATCGGAATCATGCATGCGCGAATCCTGGCGCCGAAAGTCGAAAGCCTCGTCGTCGCCGACGTCGTCCCCGAAAGGGCTCGGCAGGCGGCGGACGAATTGAAGCCAGGTCCGCTCCGTCGAGGACTTCTTCGATTCGGACGATCTCGACGGCGTCGTCCTCGCCACGCCCACCGACGCCCACGCACGCCACATCGAAGCCGCCGTCCGCCTGGGCGTCCCGATCTTCTGCGAGAAACCTGTCGCGCTCGACATCGCTTCGACAGAGAGGGCCAACGCCGCGGCCAAGTCCGCCGGGGTCCCCGTCCACATCGGCTTCCAGCGCAGATTCGACGCCGCCTATGCCGCAGCCCGCGAAAGGCTCGCAGCGGGGAAGATCGGGGAGCTGCGAAGGGTCCACATGCACACTCTCGACCAAGCCCCCGCAGTCCCGCGAGTTCCTCGCCGCCAGCAGCGGCATCTTCACCGACTGCCTCATCCACGACTTCGACGCCCTTCGGTGGGTCACGGGCCGTGAAGTCGAAGAGGTCTTCGCCTTCGGCACAGATTTGGGGCTGCCCGATTTCGCCGACTTCTCCGACGTGTGCGAGACCGTCCTCGCGCTGCGCTTGACCGGCGGCGCGCTCGCCACCGCCGCATTCCTCCCGCTTCAACGGCGCCGGGTACGACGTGCGCATGGAAGTGCACGGCACCGAGGGACGGACGTCGTCAGCATGGACGAGCGCCTTCCGGTGCGATCGCTCGAACCCGGGGTCGCCTACCCCTCCGGTGAGCCGTGGGTCGACTTCATCGCCCGCTTCGCCGACTGCTACGAGCGAGAGCTCGAGGCGTTCCTCGACGTGGTCGCCGGAAAGGGCGAGGTTCCGTCGACGATCGACGACGCCGTCGCCCTCTCCGTGTGGCCGAGGCCTGCGCGGCCTCGTGCAGGAAAGGCCGCCCGGTCAAAGTCGCGCGTTGAGCCCCGTTTGCTCCGCCGTCTGGGGCGACGCGCCCTTTCGCTGCTACCCTTTTCTCTATGCGTTCACGGCGGCACGCTAGAAGGAGATCGATGAATGGACTTACGGCTCGACGCGACGGCTTTTGACTACTCGTTCATAGTCGTCTACCTGTTCTTCGTCATCGCCATCGGCGTCGTGACGAAACGCAAGGTCCTCACGAGCGAGGACTACTTCACTCTCAGGGCGCTCGCTGCCCGCGTGGATCTGCGCGCTCGCCTTCCTTTCGGCCAACATCGGCGCAACGGAGCTCATCGGAATGGCGGCCAACGGATCGCAGTACGGCTTAGCGACGGTCCATTATTACTGGATCGGCGCGGGTTCCGGCGATGGTCTTCCTCGGCCTCATCATGATGCCCTCTACTACGGGTCGAAAGTCCGATCCGTCCCGAATACCTCCGGCTTCGCGCTTCGACCGGGCCCACCCACGTCTACCAGATCCGCGTGTTTTCGCCATAGCGAGCGATCCTCGTGGCGGGGCATCAACCTCTTCGCCCTCGCGCTCCTCATCAACGTCCTCATCGGCTGGCCCCTGTGGGCCTCGATCATCGCCGCGGCCGGCGTCGTGCTCCTCTACACGACGATGGGCGGGCTGACCGCCACGATGTACAACGAGGTGCTGCAATTCTTCATCATCGTCGCCTTCCTTATCCCGCTCACCGTGGGCGGGCTCATCAGGGTCGGCGGCATCGTCGGCCTTCTCGGAGCGATTCGCACCCACGGCTCCTCCAGGGAAAACGGGCTGTCCGTGTGGGGAGGACAGGGCTCGCCAACACGACCAACCCCTATGAAACTGGATCGCGCTGTTGCTTGGACTCGGCTTTGTCAACTCCTTCGGATACTGGACCACCAACTTCACCGAGGTTCAGCGGGCCCTTTCGGCGAAGACATGTCGGCCGCCCAGCGCACGCCGATCATCGCGGCGATTCCCCAAGATGCTCCTTCCGCGATCATCATCATGCCGGGGCCCTCATCGCCGCGGTCCCTCATGCCGAGCTTTCCAACGGCAAGCTTTCCCACAACGAGGCGCTGCCCGCCCTCATCGGACAGGTCATGCCCACGGGCTCGTAGGGACTCGCGCTGGCGGCGCTCATCGCGGCTTTCATGGCCGGCATGGCGGCAAACGTATCGTCCTTCAACACCGTGGTCACCTACGACCTGTGGCAGACCTACATCCGCCCGGGCCGCAAAGACACCTACTACCTCCGCGTGGGCCGCAAACTCACGGTGGCCGGCGTCCTCATCGCCATCGGCGCCGCCTTCATCGCGGCGGAGTTCAGCAACATCAGGATTACATCCAGCTCCTGCAGTCGATCTTCAGCGCCCCCCTCTTCGCCACCTTCGTCTTGGGCATGTTCTGGAAACGCATGAGCGGGCCGGCCGGGCTGTGGGGCCTCGTCGCCGGAGCCGCGGGCGTGGCAGCCGTGCAGATCGGCTACCAAAACGGCTTCCTGGAGTTCAACTCCCAGCAGGCGGCCTCGTCACCGGATCGGGATGGCCTTCGTGTTCGACGTCGTCGTGATCCGTCCTCATCACCCTCAGAACTTCGCCCAAGCCGGTCGAGGAATTGGACGGGCTCGTGTGGGGCCGCACGAAGATGCCGATCAAGGGAAGCCTTCCCGCGCCAGATCTGCACAAGGTCGCGGTCAAGGCCGAGCGTGAGCGCCTGGAGGAGGGACGCGGACTTGCCTGGTGGGAGAATCCTTGGCCGCTGGGCGCCGCCGTCATGGCAGCTCTGGTTCTACTCAACATTTTCGTGGGATGACGGAGGGAACGATGAGCAAGAAACGCTGTCCCGTTTTTGGCGCATGGCTTTTTGGACCTGCGCGCCTGGGTTTGCGCGATGTTTTTCACGTTCGGCGCGATGCTGGCCGTCTACGGGGTGTTCTTCGCCGACGACGAGGATCTGGCGAAGGCCGCCGGAACAAACCTCGACCTGTGGACCGGCGTGGGAATGATCGCCTTTGCCTTTTTCTTCGCGGTTTGGCTTCTCGTCCGCCCGCTTGGGTCGAAATCGTCTCGAGGCCGAGGCGGCTTGCCGACGCAGCCGAGGGGGCGGCGAATGCGGCTGAGGCAGACGGCGGGGGAGACGCCCCTTCCACTGCGGCGGAGGAAGCCGCTGACGGCGTCGGCGCCGCGAAGGGCGTTGACAGCCTTTCCGGGGAGGGTCCGGCAGGAGGGGCCGGCGACACAGGGCGAGGGCCCAGGATGAAGGCGCCAGAGGCTGAAGCGCCGAGTTGCGCAGGACGCCCGACGGCGCCGGAAGCGCCTGAAGGCTCTTGCCGTCAACGTGACATAGAACGTGAACGCGACGCAGAAACTGCGTAAAGGCCGTCGATGAGGCAGGTGCAATCTTCGACGGCCTTTTGCTCCTGCCCGCCCGGCTTTTTGCCCGGCGTTGCCCGCCAGCGCCCAACGCCGCGGCATTCCGTTCCGCCGGAGCGTTGGGCGCGGCAGCGGCGTCCTCGTCCCTGGAAGTGTCGAGTGCATCCATGGGACTTTTGGGCGAGAAGATTCTGTCTCGAATGCTGTTAATTTTTGTTTATGGTCTGGCGTGACGTGCCGGCCGATCTGGACCCTCAGAAGAAATTGAGTCCATTTCTGCCGTTCACCGCCCCCAATGGCGGAGACCATAAAACAAAAAACCAATTTATGGACGCTCTCCGTCCAAATCGTCTCACATTACCTTCCAGTCGAGCACAAGCACGTTTCTTTCCCAATTTTTCCGATTTTGGGATTCTTGCTTGTTTTTGCATGGGTTTTTGGCGTGCCCTGCGCGCTCGCGAGGAAGCTCTCCTTCGATGTCGAAAGGGACATTCATGCCTTCTCTCACCAGAGGTCTGCGGCGTGCCAGCGATCTCTCCATTTCCCAACGACGCTTCCTTTTGGTGCTCGTTTCCATTGGATCGTCGATCATCTACACTCCGGCCTATCTGAAGAACGTCTTTACGATCCGCTTAGGAGGCGATCGGCACATCCAATGCGGGGGTGGGCGAGTTGCTCGGCTACTACGCCATCACCGCGACGGTCTGCTACTTCCCGTCGGGCATCGTCGCGGACAAGATCAGGGTGCGCACGCTGGCATGGGTCGGATTCACAACCACGGCGATGCTGACCTACCTCTACGCCATGCTTCCCTCATTCGCCGTCCTCAGATTCGTCTTCATCGGCATGGGCGTGACGACCATTCTCATCTGGTGGGGCATCCGGTTCAAGCTTGTCAGGCTCATCTCGGAAGAGGACACCTATTCCCGCAACATCGGAATCTCCTACGGCTCTACGGCGCTGCAGGGCTTGCCGTCGGCTTTATCAGCATGAAGATCATCGAGTGGTTTGCGGATTCGGCCGCAGTCGGGATTCAGTCTCTCCTCATCTTCCTCGGCACCCTCATTCTCATTCTCGGGATTCTCTCGTTCTTCTTCATTCCGAAGTTCGAGGGAGAGATCGATCCGACGAAAAAGTCCTTCGACATACGCCAGATTCGCGAGGCGTTGAGGAACCCCGTCGTCTGGATTTCGGCCGCATGCCTGTTCTGCGTGTACTTCTTCTACACGGGCATCAACTACACGACCCCGTACCTTAAGAACGTGCTCCTGGCCTCCGCCGGCGTCACGAGCATCGTTTCGATCCTCCGCACCTACGGCATCACCCTCGCCTCCGGACCCGTTTTCGGCTTGCTGCGCGAAAGCCGTAGGCCGCCCTCCAAGGTCATCTTCGGCGGATCGATCGTGTGCGCCGGCGGTCTGTTCATGTTCACGATTCTTCCGGCCGAGCCGAGCGTGGTTTTACTTGTCGCAGTGCTCACCATTGTGCTTGGGTTCATCGCCAACGGCGTTTTCGGAATCGTCTCGTCCCAGTTGACCGAGGGGAAGGTTCCCATCCCGATCTTCGGCACGGCGGCCGGCATTCTCTCGGTCATTGGCTTCCTCCCGGACACCTTCTCTTCGACGTGGTTCGGAAAGATGATCGACGATCAGCCTAAGGACGCCTACGCCGAGATCTTCCTGATTCTCGCGGGCTTCGCCGTGGCGGCGGCGTCTTCGCCTCATACTCCTGTGGTACGTCAGGCGCACGGGAAGGCGGAGCGGGCCCGATTTGCCGACGGCTCCGGAGTGAAGTCGATTCGGCGCTGTCGAGCCGACACCGGCTCCGTCTTACGAGGAAGCCGCAGAACCGGCGGCCGCGGCGAAGTCGGCTTTCGATTCGAAGAAGGGCTCGGGCAAAGGCTCGGCTTGGAGCTCGCATGCCGAATAAACTCAAGGTTCCCGCGATGTGGAGCGAGCAGACAGGCGCCGTCGTCGCCAAGCAAAACGAGCTCGCTGCGGGCGTCTATTCCAGCGGTCAAACCTTCGAGCAGATGCGCGAGGGGTATCGCAAAGGAACGGGTTTTCTGGAACGACGGCGGGCCTGCGCGGCCCTCGACGATCGAGGAGGACGTCGCGACCCGGCACGGGAGGGCGCGTGCGGATGCATCGCCCCGACGGCGCCGCCGTCCTCCCGGGATCGTCTACGTCCACGGGGGTGGATCGGGTGCTGGGAGACCTCGATACCCACGATCGAATAACTCGGACCCTCGCTGAAAAGACGAGGGCGGCCGTCGTCGCCGTCGATTACACACCTCGCCGGAGGCACGCTTTTCCGCGGGCGCTCGAAGAATGCGTCGACGTCGTCCTGGCGTTGAAGGCCGACTCCTGACAAAATGGGGCTCGATCCTCGGAAACTCGCCTTGGCGGGCGACCTGCGCCAGCCTGCCTCGGAGCGTTCCTGCACCTGCGCGACGAGGAAAAAGGCGGCCGAAGGCGTCGCCGCGCTCCTGCTGTTCTACAGAGCCTTCGGGCTGCGCGCGACTCGATGTCGATGCGGCTGTTCGAGGCGAATGGGACGGTCTGACGGAAGGAGGATTTTCGCCTGGTACAAGGGCCTCTATCTGGCCGACGCCGCAGACGAGCGCAACCCCTACGTCGACCTCCTGGCGAACGATCTGACGAGGACGATGCCGCCGTGCTACATCGCCGCGGCCGGGCTCTGATCCCCTGAGGACGATTCGCGCACGCTCGCGGCCATGCTCTGCGAGCGCCGGGGGAGACGTGAGGCGGAGGAGTTTCCGACGTCATCCACGGCTCTGCACCACTCCAGAATGCTTGACGCCGCGAGGGGCGCCTCGCGCACACGCGTCGGATCTTTCGCTCGCGCGTCGGGGAAGGCCCCGGCGTCAACTCAACAGACAATCGAGATCACAACTGAGGGAGTAGAAATGGATTTCTCATTCACCGAGGAACAGCAGCTGATCGTCGACGGCTTCGCCGACGTCATGAATTCACGCTCATGGGAAAAAGTACTTCCGATGAGTGCGACGAGACGTCCACCTACCCCCTTGAATGGGTGAAGGCTTTGTGCGACGTCGGATTCGACCGCATCCTCCTTCCCGAGGAGCACGACGGACTCGGCCTCGACTGGGTCACGCTGGCCGCCGTGTATGAGGTGCTCGGCCGCCTCGGCGGCCCCACGTACATCCTTTACCAGCTGCCCGGCCTTGAAACGGTCGTGCGCGAGGGCACCGACGAGCAGCGGGAGAAAATCTTCTCCTATCTCGGCACGGGCGAGCAGGTCCTCAACTACGCGATGACCGAGCCGAGCGCGGGATCGTCCTGGAACGACATGCGCACGACGTACACGCGGCGCGACGGCAAGGTCTATCTCAACGGGCACAAGACTTTCCAGACGTCCGGTATGCGCGTTCCATACCTGGTGGTGATGGCCCGCAACGCCGACGACATGGACGTCTACACCGAATGGCTTGTCGACATGAGCAAGCCGGGCATTACAAAGGAACCTCTGCACAAGCTCGGGCTCCGAATGGATTCATGCGCCGAGGTCTACTTCGACGACGTCGAACTCGAAGAGTCGGACCTCTTCGGCTCGGAAGGCAACGGCTTCATGCGCGGCGTCGCGGATTTCGACCTCGAGCGCTCCTCGTGGCCCTGACGAACTACGGCCAGGCCTACTGCGCCTTCGAAGACGCCGCCAAGTACGCCAATCAGCGCGTTCAGGGCGGCCAGGCGATCGAGCGCCGCCAGCTCATCCAGTTGAAGTTCGCCGACATGCAGGTGCGCCTGACGAATATGCGCAACATGCTTTTCGAGATCGCTTGGAAGCACGACGTGGGCAAGCTCGGCCGCGGCGACCGCTCGATGGCCAAATACTACTGTTCGCACGCGGCTTTCGAGGTGGTCGACGACGCCCTCCAGATCCTCTGCCGGCGTCGGAATCACCGGCGATCACCGAGTCCAGCGCTTCTGCGGGACTTTGCGCGTGGACAGGGTCTCCGGGGGACCGACGGATGATGATCCTCACGGCCGGGCCGCGCTGCGCTGAAGAACTACCGCTGAGCGGAGCCGAGACAGGCAGGCCCAGGCAAAAGCAAACAGGCCGAGCACAATAAACAGAAAGGTTAGACATGGAAACGACAAAGCCGTCGTTCGGCCCGCTGGACGACGTCAGGGTCCTCTATTCGGCGGTCGAGATCGCCGCTCCCACCGCAGCCGAGATCATGTCCGAGTGGGGCGCCGACGTCACATGGATCGAAAACATGTGGACGGGCGACTCGATGCGGGACACCACGTGGACGAAGGAGATGGAGAGGCGCAACCAGCGCTCGATCTCCATGAACCCCTTTACCGACGAAGGCAAGGAGATCCTTTGCCGTTTGGTCAAGGAGGCCGATATCTTCATCGAATCCTCCAAGGGCCCGGCGTTCGCCCGCAAGGGGATCACCGACGAGATGCTGTGGGAGGCCAATCCCTTCCTCGTCATCGTCCACGTTTCGTTCGGCCAGTGGGGGCGATCCGGCCGTGGTCAAACGCCGCCGCCTACGATCTCACGGTCGCCGCATACGCCGGAATCATCGCGCAAAACGGCACGCCCGAGCAGCCGATGAACATCGCCCCCTATTCGGGCGACTATTTCAACTCGCTCATGATCGTCTCGTCGGCGCTGGCCGCCCTGCACAAGGCCAAGGCGACGGGCAAGG
>BNJS01003079.1_pt1 | contig 82983 bp, 126 predicted proteins | sample 8540461 | NCBI WGS metagenome assembly BNJS01 (sample SAMD00202454, study PRJDB9452) | human saliva metagenome | isolation source: human saliva | place: Japan
GTCCGCTCTGTAATTCACGAAGTTTACGCACCTCGGCATGGGTAGATGTTTTCTGTTCAGTAGCGTAATGCTCAGATGGAAACTTACAGGACTGAAATCTAGCCGAAGCGAAAAACAAAAACAAGTCGGTGATGATGTGATTGATATGCCGTCAAAGGCTTAGAAGTACAAAGGGTAAATACGAGGCGAAGGAATCCGACACTGAAGGAAAGAGATAACCGATGATACTGATATTGGCAACGAAGCGAAAAGATGGCTGGTGAAGGTGCTGAAGGTTGCATCAAAGGTCGTTAAAAGTAAAGGCTGCTGCCAAGCTCATCAAAGAGGGTGTCGTGCAAAATGGCACATATGCGCAATGCTTGCTGGTGGCGCTGTATGGTACAAGACGGTGCCCAATCTATCAGTCGTATAATCTCGAGCTATCCAAATGGAGCCCGATTGAGTCCAATTTGAAACTGTGCTTTGCTGTGCTGCAGATCGCGCGAGAGCTGGAACAAGCAAACCCTGCGCCTATGGCCGAGATTAGAGCTAAATCGGCTGGCTGCTAAAGGGGTCAACAAAGAAGGTAAGATTACCAAAACGATCCTGCTGAGCCATGGTAATCTATGCTAAATTAGTGTAACATAACGAGTTGGTTTCGTCATGGATACCTCAAACTGGACCTTGGTATTGTCCCAGGTGGTGGATGGGCGCGTAAAATGAATAGCCTCAGCTAACGCACTTGGCGCTCACGCTGGTATCCTTGAGCACATCGTGTACAGGTATCAAGCGTAGTACAGGTCAGCTCTCTTAAATTATGGCTGGGAGGCTGGACAAGTGATGGCCGGCTTGTTTCAGAAATGGCTGCACCTGTCACTTATCAAGCGGTATGGCTGATTCTCAGCGACTTCAGACCTAATACTTATAGCAGGAACCCCTTTGGTGGATGACTCCTGACCAGAGCGAGATGCTGGTGATTACGTATCTGGCGTGGCTGCATATGTTCTCTGAATCAGCTGCAGCTGGTGGTAATGGTGTAATTGACCACGGACCAAACGATCACTAATATAAGCGAAATACTAAACAATTTGTATGCTCAAGAATATAGGTTCAATCATGGCCCTTCGTTATCTCATCGCCCTATGCTTTTGTAGGCAGCGTTGCCAGTTCATTTTGCCTTATATGAGTGGTTTTCTCTGGATGGGTAGTTTCTGAAATGGTATCACTTTCAACAAAGTATCTTTCCTGCGCTGCTTGGTGCTCAAGCATATGCAGAGGATAATCGAAGTTACCAAGATTTGGAGCTCATGTATTGGCCAAACCCAAAGGGTGTTGGCGCAGAGTCATTCTATGAAGTGTGTCTCATTAGAACGCAGTCTGGATAAAGACCTTCAGAGTCGCAGATGTCACGAGGCCAATGTAACGAAGAAACAGTGTGAAGCAACCAGGTAATTTTACTCTCAAAGAATGTGAGAGAAGTGTGGCACCGATGGAGAACAGTTAATCGACTTTGGATTATTGTGAGTTTGACTCTGAGGAAAAAGCTAGCTGCTTTGTTTTACTATCGATAACCAAAGGGTTATTGACACTATGGACAACCCACTGTTGACGATGGTGGTATTGTAGTTCTCAAGAACGTAGCAATCTCGAACATGCTCCCTCGGGTGATGTAAATCTCTTGCTCAACGGAATTCTAGACAATCCAAATGTTACTGTCGCAGACTGGTTTGGAACTCCGCAAACAACTCTAAGGCCAGATTGAGAAATACGCAAAAGGCCAGCCAGCTATGCAGATTCGGTACCAACCCAATGTATAGTCATAATGTTATTACAGATTCACTGATCGCCTCCTAATTGGCAAAAGGCTTACTTAAGATCACAGTGTCGTCTCTTATGCTGATGACAGCGGAGGGTATAAGCCAACACCCCCGAGGTGGGCTGTCGACTTAAGCCCAATCAGCTCACTGCAGTGATAGCGCTGGTGAGGAATGTGCTCAAGCGGTGCAGAACTAATAAATGCCTAACGCACTACCTCAGGGTATTGTGGTATTGGCCAGTCAACCTGTGGAGGGAGCACGTGGTGCATTAAATATTTACTATTACTCAAAAGGGATGGCAATCGTTTGATGATTCTTGTAATCGCATATCGATCTGGACTTGAAGTAGCCATATAAGAAAACGGCTCTCATATTTACGACGGCTAAAAACCAGGTTTTATCTTGTTTCTAATCTTATGATAATGAATTTCGTCATCGTTTGTTTATGCAGATTATCGCCAGCTTCCCTTCACCCCCATACACAGGCAATTAGGTTCTATGAAATAAGGGTTGCCTTACTGGTGTTGGCAGGGGTGGCGCATTTTAACATCTTATTAGGAACAGTATATTGAAAAAGTGCAGTTCTTGTCAGAAGAACATACAAACTGACAGCAATTTGAAATCTAGAACAAGTCGAAATCAAATCAACTGTTAGTATTATTTAGCTTATGGTATATACAATGGCTTGGCGGACACAAAATAATCTTAAAACAAAATGGTACAATACCAGCAAACACAATTGGGGTTTCTCAGAGGAAAGTTGGATAGGGCCCGGCTGGCGAAGCCATCGAACGATTCTAGTTCACAGCGTTGGCAAATTAGCTGTCAGTTGGAAAAATTTGAAATTGATACGGGCAGGAAGAGAAGCGTGCATTTCAGGCAAGATACTTGCTGATTTTCAGTCAAAATTTACGACTCTTATAATCGGTGGTGGCGCCATCGCTGAGGGTGGGTGGTCTCAATCTTTGGGATCAAATTGTACTGGAATGGGAGGAGCAATGGTGCAGGTCATATATGGACTGATGGTTTGTTGTCCCGCCCAACCAGTACGACCAACCATGGGCCTAATCTCTTGCAGCTCCAGCACTATTTATCAGCAGGATGTGAGATATTCTGCTATGTCAAACATTATTGTAATGACTGTGGTAAAAGTGCTGAAAGAGACATCAAAGTTTGCAGATAACGGAATGGCCATGGTGGGAGGTAGCTCTTGGGATGTAAGTCCAAAACTTGCACCGAACATTGGGGACTTCGGCGAAGAATATGTACAAATGATGTCACTGCAGTCAACAAAAGCACTCCGTGGTGGTACACTAGTTAATATGTCTGGGGCTGGTCCTTCCTTTTATTGCTGGCGGGCACTTTATTGTTATCCGTACTAGTGTAAATGACGGCAAGTGATGCTGCATTCAAATGGACAAAACTGGGCAAGAACAGCAAAGAGTGGGACTGATACAGTACTTCCTATGCACAGCAGGGTAATGTTTGGGCTATATAAATAATGGAGTTTAAATTAAACTATGGATGGCTCAGTCAAAAACGGCACACCTCCACCACTGTATCATGGCAATTCTTTGTTATGCACTCTTCTTTGGTGGTGCTGGCTCACTTCACTCGCAATCAAAAAACTAGCATGAAGATCAATCAAAGTGAGATTCCTTGCCAGGCCATACTCAGGTGGAAACATCTATAATCCACCAGGCGTGTACTGGACATTACCGTTCTCGCATTATCGTTTATCTGGGTTATCTAGTTATAAATCCATGAAGCACTACTAGACTTCAAAGTTGGTCAAGAAGTTATATATCAAAAAAATACTCAGATAAAGCGTGCTGCAAAAGAAAATAATTTCTGAAAGTAACTATCGAACGACATCTGAGCAAATAATGGATAAAAAAAGGGAAACTACAGTTACTTACTGACGGCCTTCTTAATCGCGATCAGCAATTATCATATATGCTTAGCTAGTAACTAGCTATGCCGGGCGTAACATGATTTGAAATGTCAATATATTCAAAGATGACTATGCCTATCAACTCTGCTTTATTTGGTCATTGATGGATTGGCTGACTAATTAAATTCTCCTACTCACTTCACCCCACCGTACTCGTCATCACAATCTGGTTATCGACGCAGGCGCTCACTGAGGAGGCGCGTTGCCGACGCTGCTGGTCGGAGCTCGTCAAAAGACATCGTCAAGCAGAATGAGTGGTGCTTGGCCTGTTTGCTGCTGGATGTAGGCTGCTTCGAGAAATTTGAGAGCAAGCACAATGGTGCGGATTTCGCCCCGCGATGCAGTCTTGGCGGCTGGATTGCCCCGAAACAGCACCGTTATATCATGCCGGTGCGGGCCCAACACTCGTCGCGCCGAGCCACTGTATCATACGCTGTTTTCTGCTCATACTCAGCAAGGAGCTGCTGCGCGGTCACGCTGCGCTCCTCCGAGTAGTGTGTAGCGCAACGCTATCCGCTACGCCCGCAATACTTGGTACATAGCACTGCTTTTTGCATTAAGATAACGCAGCACGCGCTGACGCTTCGTAATGATCGACGCGCCATACTGACTCAAGATAAGATTCCACGAGAAAAGTGTCGCATCGCTAAGAGCAGGGTCTTTGAGTAGCTTATTACGCTGTTGCAGTGCTCGGTGGTAGCGGCTCAGCTCGTGGCTATAGTGCGCATCATATTGCTGGATGAGTGTATCAAGAAAATCGCGTCGGCGCTGCGGCGAGCCAGTGATAATTCGCAATGTGTCTGGCTCAAAGAGGACGATCGGATGTTTTGCCATAGGGAGAGGCGACCATAGGTTGTGCCATCGACGATAAAACGCTTGCGCTTCGTCTCATGTCGACGATCGTACTGGACGCGGTAATGTTGCTTATCCGTCGCGAGATCAATTGTATAACTTTCTTTGTTCATGTTGGCAGACTGATTCATCGCTACCGCGAAAGGAAGTACCACGCAGCGCAATATGGATCGCCTCAATGAGCGATGTCTTGCCAGAGCCATTTGGGCCAGAAATCAGCGTCGTACCTGGCTCAAGGTTAAGCGTCTTGAGCGTATGAATCACGCTATGCTGCACTGCTAGTCGCGTTATCTTCATCGCTAGCTCTTCAGTGGCATAATAATATAGAATGTAGTTTGGCCCGGGCTGAGCAGCTGTCAAGACGAGGGCGAGAGCTTACCACTAAAAGCGGAAGGTGATTGTCTCGCCATCGAGAACACCTAGTGCATCACTGATGTACCTGCAGTGAGCGCGTAATCTGCCCATCACTCGACACCTCAGCTTCTCTGCCCTCGGAGGTATTTTTCGCCCAGCTCGGACGCAACGGAGTGAATCACGCACTTTGCGCCTCATGGTCGGCAGTGAGCGTGACACTCGCCACCAGACTCACGCGCGCAGAGCCCCAGCCACCTTTGACGACTGGGCGAAATCGCGCGCCGCCAAGCGTCACGTTTGTCTCGGACTGAGCAGGGATGAGCTGCCGATAATTTGGGTAGGTGCCATCAATTAGGCGGCTGGTAATCTCCACTTCCTCCAGCCGAAAGCGCACCTGCGTCTCGTCAAAGAGCACCTCCACTTCTTCCATGCCGTCACTGAGCGAGCGCTGGCGCTTCTTTCTGTAAACTGCTCGCTGGCACAATGAGCTGCAATCTGGCTCTGGCTTGTCATCAAACGCCGCTCAGCCAGGCGATAGCCATCCGTCGCCGCCATATACAGCGCACCATCCACCGTATGCCAATACACACCAGTCAAAACAGGCCGAGTCGTATCATTGCTGCACGTCACCAAATGTCAGGCTGCCGCCTGTAAAAATCGGCCGCAGCAATGATGCTGCTAGCGCACCGATTGTTCTTCATCAATCGTCGGCAGCTCCGGAAAGTCATCTGCTACCGCGCCATTAAACGTCGTCGAGGGTATACCCGCCAGACGTCAGTGTCATGGCACGCGTGCCATCGGTCTCGAAAGTCTCGATCGCCTTCGGCACAGTTCGCCACAAATTCGCTCACAGAGTTTAGCTTGGCAGGGTAATCACCCCTGGCGTCTCTGCACTTTTGCGCCAATATGGTAGGTCGCGGCAATCCCTAGGGTTCGTCGCAGCGAGAAGAAGGCGATTACCTTCGGTGCGGAATAGTATATTATTTCAAGATCGGCAGGCCAGCTCGGTTGCTCGCAACTCGCCCGACAACCCCCGGAGCGCCCGGGCAGATTTTCTTGTGTGACAGACAGCTTTCATATCAACAATCCTTTTCTTTTTATCTGGTTGATCTAGTAATGAGTGCTGTGGATACTGTGGAAACCATGACGAGATAACAGAGGTAGACTTCTGCTATCTACTTTGTGCAAAACGCTGCGATCGCTGGCGTGGATAACCGGGGAGAAGCAGCGGTTATCCACCAGCCAGTGAGGCTGGAGTGGCGGTGCGCTCTTGGGCTGCTGTGGATGGCTGCCCACGAGCTGTCCGCTGGTTATACTGACCAGCTGTGCACGGCTTTTTCCACAGGTGCTGCGACACGCATGGCTTGGGCATAGAGCTTATCCCGGATGTCAGCGACTTGCTCACGGATGAGGTAGTCGAGCTTAATGGATTTTTCGATTTTTCGACCGAGTGGATGGCGGTGTGTGGTCTTGCGCATTAACTCATTGGCAATTTGTGGAAAGCTCATATGGAGCTCGCTGCGCAGCAAATACATAGCAATCTGCCGCGGCACAACGATATGCTTAGCCCGCTTAGCACCACAGATTTCTTTTGCTATCGATCTGGAGTGGCGAGCCGTCTTACTGATAATCTGTTTGGCGGTGAGATGCTTCCCGAGCGACTGCGCGGACATTACCAAGCATACCTCTGCTGTCATTACATCAGGGCAACGCCGCGATTTCGGCATAGGCAAGGAGCTGATTTGAGCGCCCTCTAGCTCGCGGATGTTTGTCTTGACGTTCTTGCGCAAGATACTCCACGGTGTCGCGTTTCGGCGTTACGCCAGCGAAGCTTGCTGCATTCTCGACGATCGCGCAGCGCAGTATTCAAAGTCTGGCATCTGGATATCGATGACCATTCCCTCATTCAAAAGCGGCTGCGCAGCGCTCCGATCAAGGTAGGGATGCTGTGTGGTGCAGCATCACTACCGATGATGATTTGCTTGCTGGCTTGATGGAGGCGTTGAAGGTGTGAAAAGAACTCCTCTGAGTCTTTTCGCGTCCCAGCAATGAAACTGCATATCGTCGACGATCGAGTACGTCGACATTGCGGTACCGGTCAGAAAAAGCCAGCCTTTTTGGAACGGATAGTACAATAAGTTGCTGACGAAACGTCTCCGAGCTCAGATAAGCGACTTTTTGCGTGGGTCGCGCGCAGAATCTCATTGCTACCGCTTGGATGAGGTAGTTTTACCGAGGCCGCACCACCGTGAGATGAAGAGGGGATTATACTTTGGTACCAGGACTGTTTGCGACCGCTTGGCGGGCAGTGTAGGCAGGTCACTGTTGAGCCGACTGATGAAATTCTGAAGGTATAGCGCGCGTTGAGGCTATTTGCTGGTTGTCAGGACTACTGAGTGCTAGTATGTGATGCTGTTAGATGAGCGCGCCGCTCGTTCCTCGAGCGCGGTCGGCTGGCTGGCCAGTGGTTTCGCGGCTAATCACGGTGCGTTTTTGCCGTGTTTGTTTACCACGTAGGCGATGCGCGACACCTCCACACCACTGTGCTGGAGCGCTTCTTTGACGATGCTATCGTAGAACTTCAAACTGGCAGATCGCAAAAAGATATTCGCCACGCCAGTGGTATCACCCCATCTTTGTTGCTACATCTCGGTATTGGCAAAACCACTGTCGAAAAAGATACCGCTTGGTATCGGCACTTCAATCTCACCCAAAACATTCTTCCACAGGCTGTGGAATACTGCATCTGCACGACTCCTTATTTTGTTAGTACAATGACTCTTTTTAGCATAGAGCCGACTTTTCCACAACCGTGAAACTACAACAGCAGGGTGAGAGGAAAAGGAGCAACAGGGTGGGTTTTTCCACAAAATACACTACCTCTGTTAAAAGTGTGGACAACTCACGAACAAATGTGGATAAATAATTTGGCTATGCTTACCGCGAGCTGGTAGGGAACGGAAAATCCACTAAAAGGTGAAAAGTTGAAAGATCGTGGGCAATCGCGTCATAATAGCGATGATACGCAAAACGAGACTTACAGCACACACACCGTCATCGCGCTCGGACGCACGGGTTTCGGGCACGGATTGCTGCAAGGCAGGCCAGTAATGTGCTCCAAGCGCCGCCGCGTAAAGGTCGCGCTCACCCTGGCACTCTCGTAGTGGACGATAGCAAAATGACGAAATAACCCACGCGGTGAGTTTATTTTATCTGTCTGCAGGGTAGATTTTGCTATAATACAGCTATGTTAGCAGCAACGATATCGGTTTCATGGCTGCGGTGGCTGCGCCTTTGTATCGCCATGCCAGTGCCGAGCGTTCGCGCTCGCTGACTATCAGGTACGTGGCTAATCGCCGTCGGCGTATGCCGCGCATTGCCGTGGTGGTGGGCAGGTGCACAAATCTGCGGTGGGGCGCAGCGCACTCGCGCCGTATCTGCAGAGATTCTGCGCCAGCACGCACGCCGCACTCTTACAGGGTGTACGACGTTGCGCTCGTCATTACCTCAAGCGAGGTGCTTGCCACCACCGACGATGAGCTTGTGCTGGTGGTGACTCTTCTTAGTGCGAGCTGGCATTTTGCCCCTGGCGAGGCAGCGCCTAGCGATGAGAGAGAAAAGATAGATGCAGTGCTTATATCCTCTCGATCTTCTTTTGCGACCTACTTCACCTAAATACTGAGAGTCAAATCAATGCCAAATAGTTCTGTATAGACAGTGAAACTAGAACTCAAAGATTTATACAAAAATTCTTTTCTGTCATTCTATACCAATAGAAAAGGATAGGTGAGTGATGTCCTTTTCTAAGGCTAAGTACTCTTTATATAGTAGTATTGGTAGTGTATCGCATATATCAACGATTAATTTCCAAAAATACTTCACTACAATTCATCTTCCGTGTACCTACGATACAATAAATGCAGTAATCAGAGTCAATATGTTGAGACAATAGTCAGCCCATTTTAACGCACTTTTGCTTATCTAGGTATCATCCCTGGTGGTGACTTTGGCGCTAGCGGTGATTCTTTTTCACAGTCATCATCCGCTTCTTGCTCTACCACTGCACGCAGCAGCTCCACCCAGAGCAAACAAATGCGCAAGATGCGGCCTAGGCTCGCCAAGATCAAAGAAAGGCTGCTAATGGCAACCGCCATAGAGGCAATGCAGCAGATGGAACTGTATAAAGTGCAGTATCAAAGCCATTTTCTCGCTCGATTTCTCTGCTCTTTATTCAGATTCCAGTCTTTACTCAGCCTCTACCGAGTGATCACTGATCATCTCGCTCACCGCGACCAAGTGGCGCGCTATCTACGAGCCGCTCAAATATCGATGCTATCAAGACGATGATCACCACCCCGAGCAGTTTAACACACACCATGCTGGAAGCTTTATCGAGCCTCACTAAAGGTGGCGCTTGGCAGAGGATGGTATTGTCTGGCCGCTCCTCGCTCTGCGATCATCTCAGCCCCTCACCAGTATGTGATGACTCAGCAGACTATGCCAACTGGCACGAGCCACCAGCGCTTCCGCGACATCATAGAAGAACGGCCGCTGGCAAAGAGGCTGACCTCTGGATGAACGCAGCTAATGATGCGCAATATGGCGAAGTTTATGCGGTGATGATGTTTATGATCATGATGGGCTGCCGGGGCGTTGGCGCTCTACTACACGGCGTCTAATCCTCGTAGCGGTGGCGCAGTCAATGCTCCCTCCGTAAAGAGAGCGAGAACTTGTGCTGGTGAGTAGTAGATATCACAACGCCTGCCAGAAAAGTCGACAAAGCTGCGCGCCGAGCGGCTAAGAAGCCAACATCACGCATCAAAGCCAAGAGATAACAGGAGAGACCGATGGATCGCTACCAATCAGTAACATTTGCCCTGAGAATATCTCCAGAACATCATCTCATCGGCGAAAATATTGCGGTATCGGTGATGACGATGGCGAGTAATGACCCTCCGGGTGAGTCGTCGGACATTAATAGTATTTTGATTGCCGCGGGCAGAGAGCATTAAGGCGCTGCAATGCATCGTTTCGTCAGCACTCGGGCGCAGCGATCGCGGCCATAGTGCGCGTGGTGTTGATATTGCCGACTATAAAAGCAGCACGAGGAAAGATTGCCGACAAAGCCAGGGCTGGATCGAGCGCGTGCGTGCAGCGGTGGAGCCCCACATCGCTCCCACTCAGCTTCCAGCCGACTGGACGCATCGTCCGCAAGTCGTCGCGCGATTTTGGCTGCATCACTGACCGTCTCCGAAGGCGGCGCGAGGCGCCATGTGATTATCCAGCTGGGAGAGGCTGGGTAAAAGTCTACACACAACAGGGACGTGCCAGAGCACCAAAGAACATTCAATTCTTGTATTCTATATATAACTACAGAAAAGGTGGCAGTATTTGAGCCGAGACCTGTTTTGACGCCGCAAGGAGAGAGTGTTATGCATGTACGTGCATAAGAGACCAATGAGCACCCTGTTACGTTACGAAGACTCGCTGTGAACAGAGACAAAAGAGACTAGGCAACAGCGAGATGCTAACACTCTCGTCCGATAAGTTGGCTCAATGACAGGCTTCACTTATACACCATGGTGACCTATACAGTGGCATGAGTAGGCAGGGAGCGAATCACGCAACAGCTTCTACACCTTGGAGATCTTTACAGAGCATTGCCGAGCCAGGTGAGGTCCAAGATCATGTATGGCTTTTCTGCCCAGAGATGTAAGGCAGCCGCCCATATAGCGTTGGGCCAATATAAAGGAACGGATGATAATCGTGCGCGTTGCAATAAGTATTGCAAAGGAACTGCAACAAGGGGAGTAGTAAACACGAGCACACTGATTAGCCGTCTGAAGTAAGCATAAGATATTACAATGAAAGTGGAAGTGGCGAGGCGTGATATAAATACAAATATGTACCTCTAACGACCAACTACATGAATCAGGGTCGATGTGACAGAGGGAGCTGGTGATCGGGTCTATAAAATTCTCAACAGACGATAGTGGTCAGTTTGATATACATCAAACAAGTAGAAGGTGTGAGAAAAGAATGCCCACTGGCTGGATGATATAGCAACTCCTTAATACGTTACTCAATCCTTCGTGGAGGGAGGTACAAATGGCGCAAGCTCGAGGGGCTGCTGTGACAAGCCTTTGGTAGAACGAGCGACGAGTATGTATACCTCAGGAATGTGCGCCATAGTAGCAATTCCTCTGAGTTCTGCATCGAACTATAGGCTGCTACTGCATATAGGTTACTCTGGCTTATCTATGTATCATCTTGCTTACTGTACACCGCGTCTTGCTCACACACCGCTAACGTTTCCTTGCCGCCGCGCCCCACGAGCGCGGGCAGCTTGGGCTTTGGTGCCTTTGACGATAAGCTTTCCGCGGCGACAGGCGCTGCAGCTGGCTGAGGACGCGGTCGTGCGCTAAGCGATGGCATCAACGTCAGAGTGGTCGAGAGTACTCGGCGGCATCGCCCAAAATCTCAGGCATACACGAGGCTGTCTCGATCTCACGTCTGCCATACGCCATCGTCTCTGGTGCGACGCGAAACCTCCATCCAGTGATGGAAAGACGTATGCCTCGGCTTTGGTTAAGCAGCCAATCGCGCCAGCTCCATCGGGGATGCAGAACCCAGTGAAGTGGATATTGCGGTAGCTCTGCTGCCGGTAGTGGGCTTTGAGTTGCGCTTGGTGTCGCTGTTCATTCATCCGCCCTACAAACACTGGTGTCAAGGTCTGGCAGCAGCGGCTCAAGAAGGCGGTGCGGCCGCAAGGCGCCGCATTCTTGTAGTCGAGGCTGCCGCCCAACGTAGATGTCTAAACCGCTTGAAGGGAAGCGTCGATATATGGCGTAGGCGCTGCCCAGTGCACCCTCGCGCGCTTCGTAGATGGCTGATATTGCCATCGGGGATCCGGTGAAAGTCCTGGTATTCCTGTCTTGGCTGTCTCGGAGAAACAGTGATGATAATGCTCGCTGGTGGTGGTGCATCCGTCGAAACACCCAGCGCACCTGATGCTTAGATGAACACCAGCCAATGATTTTACGTCGGAGGTCGCGTCTTGAGGAGGGTCATATCGTGCACACCGTGGTAACGTGTTTACCTCTGTAGTACCGCTGCTGCGGCATACAAAAGTGTGCCTAAATCAGGTTACCTAGCTCATCTCTGTAGTACGGCGGAAGCTCGCTGTCTCTGCCAGCGATTGTGACCACGCAGTCGACCGTGCGGATGGTGAAGTTAGGGCTGTGCTGCGGCTTGCCAGCGTCACGGTCATACAGTACAGGAACAGGGATGCTATAGCGGTTGGTCGCATCAAGCTTTCGCTCCAGCTGCTCGAGCAGCTTCACCGACGTATGTGCCCGTGCCAGAATTGATCTCACGCGGGCGTCGGTTGCAATGGCATGAAAACTCATCTCCTAGTGCCACAGTCCTCGCGCGAAAGCGCCAGATGGGCACGCGGTGTCAAGACGGGTGGCACATTAAATTTAAAGTATCATCTCAGATACCCTGCCTCCTACCCTCCTCAGGAACTGCTATAAGGGTCGATATCTCCCAGGTGTCGACCTCTTGCGCTGGAGCTGACAAACAGATTGCTTGCAATCTGTTTCACTCCCATCGGAGGGTAGTGAGGCGTGAATTACCAAATTCCAATAAATAGCATAAAAACACCCTGACGCCGCCATATAAAGGTGCACTATAATACCCATATTACGAGATAATATGCAACGGAACTACCGCAACTCTTTAACAGCCCCAGACGAGATCTGGCGCAGATAGAAGATATTATTCGCCGGGCGTTACCCACATTGCGTAGACAGCCATGACGGCATGCGGGTAGGTTTGTCTCGTATTGACCCGGCGCAGGCAGGGCAGTTATGCGGCAGTTTCTTTTGCAGCATCGGAAGTAATAGCTTCAGGACAATGCTCTGCGCCGCTGCCAAGATTCTCTTTGTCTGGCGAGGGCGCGCTCCAGCTGGCAATATCATCATCTGACGAGCGGAGCTGTGGCGGTTTCCTACCGCTGGCGCGTATTATTGTGGCATGCAGTGATGAGCTCACCGCCTCAGTCAACACTCAGCCCGGGCAGGTGGTGTCCGTGAGGCTGGCGGCAGGGCGCGTCGTTGCCTGCGGTGATGCTCCAGCACCCAACGATCATTGCTGAGCGCTGGCAGCACACTGACCCAGCGCACGTCAGCAGGATGATTGATATTGTGCGGGGTGGCGGGTTGATTACCAGCGATCAATGCTGCTTATAACCACCATATGGTGGGTTTGTGAGCGTTGTTCAAAAACCGGTATTGAAAGTGGTCAGCTCTCTCTTTGCTGTCCGAGAAAACAACACGATCGGCGTCAAAGTAATGACCCACATTCCTGGCGGTGCACTGGTGGCACTGATGCAAGCAGCTGGCACCAGTGACTCGGCATGAATGCTACCAGGGGCCAGGATGGGTGAGATGTGTGAGAGATAACGCACTGTTTGCAGCACAGCCCGCGGGTGACGTACGACAAATCATGATCGCTGCTGGCGCGCATATGCATCCTGGAGCGTGACAGTGCGTACGACTTACTGGCAAAAGCTAAAGATGAAAGGCCGTGCCTGTCGTGCTGTGTTACTAAACTGGAGATAGGCGCGGTAAGCCCAGTAACGGAAAGCCAATATGATTCTGTAATAGATCGACCATATCTGAGACAAACCCGCAGCAACTTACCGCTGCTGTTGCGATGGCGAGCTTCACGATACCTCCTCAACGAGATAGGGTGGCGCTGCTTCGTCTCACTAAAATCCGGGCGATGTAGTCGCCAATCACAACTCAGCAGCTGCACTCACCAAGGAAGAGAATCACCGCCATGAGCGACGAATAGTCCGCACTGGTTGGTACACCAAACAGTGGTCGGATGAGCAGATGAGATGTAGAGTGGAGGCCAAGAAGGCAATAAAGGCCCGAACTTGGTGTGAGATCGCAGTGGACGCGGTCGTAAAGCTCGTGATGCCATCACTAGCGAGTTGATGAGCGTGCGCGGATTTTGCTTATGAGTACCGGCAGCCTGGGTCGCGGTCGTAGAGAGATCTCCTTCTTTTGTAGCCCACCCAACTCAAAAGATCGCTTTGGTATTGCGCTGAGATTCGCGCGCAGCTGGGTGATGGCAGTAACGCAGCGTTTCCGTGAGCAAGCGAAAGTCACCCGTGTCGATCTGAACAGGAATAGCGTCGTACTCTGGAGGAGACGGTAATACCACGCGGCAGTTTTTCTTGAGCCAGGTCTCGCCTGAGCTGGCTTCGGCGCCGCGCGCATACATCATCGTGCCCCTGTTCCCACAGCTCAACCATCACGCGGATGAGCTCTGTGGAGTCTTGCAGGTCGGCGATCAATTATCACGACAGCATCACCCGCGGCGTGGTCGAAGCCAGCGAGCATAGCAGCTTCTTTACCAAAAGGTTGCGAGATTGGTGTAGGCAATGGCGGGATTGTGTTGCCGCTCGATCTGGATGAGCTCGAGCGTGTGATCCCCGCTGCCATCATTAATAAATAAGAATTCGAGACTGGTAGCGCCGGCGATCGACACTCGTGCTGCAGCGCTCGGAGCCGGCAAAACAGCTGTGGGCAAAACCAGCTGCTTCGTTGTAGGCAGGGATAAGAATGGTGATTGTTTTCATCGTAGCCTTATTGTATCACTCTCTATTGGTTGGTATGAGCGCGATGAGCGACTGATGACAGATCGCCACCACTGCGCCACTGGACTCGAGCTGGCCGTCTGGCCTGGGCCGACTTCGAGCTATTTGTGCCAAGGATCGCTCCAGCACTGACCCATCTGTACCCAGGTGGTGCACTGTGGCGCAATATAAGCACAGACTGGCTTTGCTTATATGACGCTTAATATAATCCGCCGCGGCAATCTCGCTCGATAGCCACCAATCTCGCCGATCAGCACAATCTGCTCCACCGCCGCATCCTGTTCAAACAACTGCAAGCAATCAATAAAAGCTCGCCGCCTCAATCGCCGCCAATCCCAATCACATAGCGCTGGCCAATCCCCTGCCTGAGTGAGAAGGCTCATTGCTTCGTAGGTGAGCGTACCACTGCGGCTGACGATGGCAGCGTGGCCCGCGTGGCGAGCGCGGCAGGGATGATGCTAAAGGTTAGCACGCCGGGGATGAGAACACCGGGGCAGTTAGCCGATCAAAACCGAAGAACTGGTTGCCAGGCGTTGTTTTATATGCAACATATCGTGGACAGGCACACCCTCGGTAATACAGATAATGAGTGGCACCTCTGCGTCGATTGCCTCCATAATCGCTGCCTTTGGCATAGGGCTGCGGCACAAAAATGACGGAAATATCAACAGGCTGCTGCTGCCTGAATTTCGCGAATCGCCGGAAGACCGGCGTACGCCGTGCACCTCTGTAACCGATTGGTTGGGTGACGTGCCGCCAACGATATGTGCCGCTACTGCCAGCATACGCTCAGTATGAAATGAGCCATGTTTGCCCGTTATACCCCTGGACAATAACATGCTTACCGCGAAAGATATCAGGGGTCATCATACAGCCTCCTCCAGGATCTGAGAGAGGTTATCATAGAGTGGAATGTGTTCTCGGGCAAGGAGCGCCTTGGCTTCGGCCTCGCGGTTGCCCGTTAGGCGGACAGCGAGTGGCGGGAGGTCTAGCAACTGCTGCTTGGCACTAATGATGGCCGTTGCTACGTCGTCGCAGCGCACAATACCACCAAAGATATTAATAATGATGAGTGCCACGGCAGGGAAGCGGGTAATCTGCTTAAAACTAGCCAGGATCTTCTCTGGAGTTGCTGTGCCACCAATGTCAAGAAAGTTAGCTGGCTGCACACCGCGGGCAGTTACCGCATCGACGGTTGCCATTGCCAGGCCTGCGCCGTTGGCAATCGTCGCAACCGTCCCGTTATGGTCGAGCGTGACGAAATTATGATCTTCTAGGGCTACTTCAGTGCCACTGCGGGTGGCGAAACAGCGCCGCATCGTCAATCGTCATCTTTGCATCGCCAGCGATGAGCTGGCCATCTGTCGTCACAACGAGGGGGTTAATCTCGAGTAAGAGACAATCGTTGTCAATAAAGCAACGCAAACAATGCGCCACCATATCCTCAAGCGCAAAGGCTTGCTCTGGTAGCGACAGATACTCCGCCAGTGCTTCGGCTACAGTATGAACTGTTTGCGGCGTAATGGCCTGGCGAAAAGAACGCTGCGCTCTCATGTTCCTCCACATCAATGCCACCGCTCGTGTGGGCGAGTAAGCTCGATGGATGAGTGCTCGCGATAATAGTAAAGCGAAATGTAACACTCGCGGGCGATGGAGAGAACTTCCTCGGCAAGAAGCTTCGTGGGGTGTAGCCACCGATATCGAGAGCAAAGAGACGCTGAATGGTTGGCGTAACGGCGGATTGCTCGCGGACAATCACCACACCACCTGCCTTGCCGCGGCCACCGATCGGAACTCTGTGATTTGAGGACGATAGGGGCGGTGGCGCTACTGTTGCAGATTGTACAACATCACTCTGCGGTACTGCACACCAGCCTCGGCCAAGCATTGCTTGGCCTGGTATTCAAGAAGACATAGGTATTATTGTACGCATAGATGGCGAATATGCAAAATGATTGCATGCGTAACAGGGGTGGAAGCGCAGGTAGATTAATTGCATACGAATAGAGATATGGTGTACTTCTGGGCTGATCGGCACAGAAAACAAATGTATCTGCCAGAACCTTGTAATGTTCCGCAGCCAGTTTTTACCGACCTCTTTGGCATAGTCTTTTTCCCTCTGTTACATGCAGATATTACTAGTACAGTAATCAGCAGTCATCTTAAAATTCGCTTCTTTGGCACTGACCCGTCATCTCAAGCTGAGCTATTTACCGGTAAAAACTTCCGGAACTTGAGTAGGCCTGTCTGAGTTTGGGTAATGGGCCCGTTGTGGATAATACTACGGATATAATTGACCGACACCTTGCGCTGCCGCTGGATAGCAAAGCGCTGGCGATAGGCCGCTGGCTGGTGGATAACAGAGGCGAGCATACCACGCAGTGCTGGCCAGCCATTGCCATGGCGCAGTGCACTCAAGAATATCAGCCAGTAGGTGAGGCAAAAGCGCGCCCAATCGACCAAACAGCCGCCCCGGCACATTCTTGATAAAAATCGGCGGCAAGTTCTTAAAGGTGTTGTATACCGCGAGCCCCGGGACTTTGCTGCTACTGGCACCAACCTTGTGATACGCGACGGCGTGCGGTGTGAAGCGCACCGTCCAGCCTGCTAGCTGCGTGCGAAAGCTGAGGTCGACGTCTTCGTAGTACATGAAGAATGCTTCGTCAAAAGATCAACAGTGTCGAACAGTGCCGTGCGATACACTGCTCCACCACCCGTTGCACCAAACACCGCCCGGCCTCTGCTGGCGCATGGCTAATTGGCTCATCACGGTGGCGCGGGCCAGGCAACCCCCAGGTGGTGTAGAAGTCGCCCGAGCTATCGATGGTCGTCCCATCGCGGCGCGCCAGCAGCCCAGTAGCAATACCACAGTCTGGATGAGCTCGTAGCTCGTCCACCAGAGGCTTAGCACCAGTGTGTGTTAGCTACTGCGTCGGGGTTGAGTACGCCAACAAAGCGAAAATTGCTGCTTCTGTGCGTAGCGCAGGCCTGTGTTAATACCACCGGCGAAGCCGAGGTTGCGCTGATTCTCAATGATGACGAGACTGAGCGCAGGGTGTTTAGCTTGATATGAGCGGAAGCGTGCCACCGAGTCATCATGCGAGTCGTTATCGACCACGATAATAGTCGGCACCAGCGTCTGCTGCGCCAACGAATCGATGCATTCTAGGGCATCATCGGCGCCGTTCCAGTTAAGAACTATGATTGCAAGATTGTTTTTTACCACGGTCATATTATATAATGGCCAGAGAAACTATGAAAGTAACAAATCTTTTGCAACGAAAAAACCGCATCTTGCTGCGCGAGCTGGTCGTAACGGACTTCAAGCTACGCTACCAAGGATCGGTGCTGGGCTATTTGTGGTCAATCCTCAAAGCCGATATTTTTTTGTTTATTATTTTGTATATCGTTCGATAAATTCCTCGGCCTTGGTCGCAACATCGAGCACTATCCGGTGTATCTCTTTAGTGGGGATCGTGCTATGGAACTTCTTTTAGTGAGGCGACAGTGCAGGGCTGCAGTCGATCGTCTCGCGCGGCGACCTGATCCGCAAGATCAATTTTCCCCAAAGTATATCATCGTTATCTCGGGTACTATCTCGGCCTTTATCAACCTTGCGCTATCAATATGGTGGTGATTCTCGCTTTTTGTTTGTTTAATGGTGTCATTGGTCGCTGGAGGGAGCGCTGCTTGTGTGCCACTGATCCTCGAGCTCTGTGACTTTCCCTTGGCGGTGGCGTTTTTCCTCGCGACGATCAATGTGAAATACCGCGATATTGGCTACCTATGGGAGATCTTTATGCAGGCTGCCTTCTATGCCACGCCAGTTATTTATCCTTTGCAGATGGTAATGGAGCGCATGCCAGCTGCTGCGCCATATCATGCTCAACCCAGCAGCCCAGATCATCCAAGATGTCCGCCAGGTACTGCGTACACCAGACCATCCAGCTCTATGACCTCGTGGCGTACCCTGTGGTGCTCATACCATTTGTTTCGATTATCATTATCATCCTGTTGGCGCGTGTTTTATTTCCGGCGCAACCAGCAGTATTTTTGCGGAGAGTATCTAGATGGCGCAACCAATCGTTGTTATCAATAACCTCACCAAGTCCTTCAAGATCCCGCTGGAGGCAAGCTCGGGCATCAAGCAAAAGCTCATTAATATTCTCAAGGGGCGCAAAGGATATCGGGTTTTTACGCCGCTTAAAGGATATCGATTTTCACCATTAACGAGGAGACTTCTTTGGTATTGTTGGGCGCAATGGCTCGGTAAAGAGCACGCTACTCAAGACAATTGCCGGCATCTACACAATAGCGGGAGCGTCGAGTGTGGTGGCTCGCTGGTGCCGTTTCATCGAGCTGGGCGTTGGCTTTAAAGGCAGAGCTGACTGGCCGCGAGAATGTCTTTCTCAACGGTGCATTGCTGGGCTTTAGTCACGACGAGATGGAGGCAATGTATGATAAAATTGTCGACTTTGCTGGAGCTGGGCGACTTTATGGAGGAGCGGCTCGAGAATTATTCTAGTGGGATGCAGGTGCGCCTGGCTTTCTCCATTGCCATCCGTGCCATGCCGATATCTTGCTGCTAGATGAAGTCTTGGCAGTAGGGGACGAAGCCTTCCAAAAGAAATGCTGACGCTTGCTTTGATAAGCTCAAGCGCGAAAAGCGCACCGTTATCCTCGTCACGCACGATATGTCTGCGGTGGAGCGCTTTTGCAACAAGGCGGTATTTATCGAGGATGGGAAGGTGAAGATGATCGGCAAGCCATACCGTATCGCCGCCGCCTATAGCCGGAGCAACATCGAGAGCTAGCAACGAGTCAGAAGGGTTAGACGAGCAAATCTCAGACGACTTCGACATCGACCCTGCGCGGGAGCGATGGCAACGAGCAGACGGTGTATGAGTATAACGAGACTATGACGGTGGAGCTAGAATGGCAGCAAACAGGGGTCAAGCACGTTGGTGTCGCAATCTTCCGCGAGAATGGTGAGTATGTCTATGGCCCGAACACCTATCAAGAAAAAGTGAAGATTGCTGACAAGAATCGCGCGATCTACACTGTGCAGCTCAACCTCAACGAAGGGAGTTATTTCATCAAGGCTGGCTTGATGGGGGCGGACGACACGAAGACGATCGCCTTTACTGAGGAGGGGCCGCACTTCTCGGTGCAACGTGATTATGATCATGGCCGGTGGGGTGGTGTTACCAAGCTCAAGCATACCTGGAAATAGGGAGAAATGTCGTATATATTACATCGTTTGACGCACCTTATCAGAGCCAATCGCCATCTCACCGCGCGGTACGTTGTCTCCTGGCGCCGTATCGAGCTCATCTCGATGCTCGCCAGCGCCGCATCTACGATATATGGCAGCGTCAGCATACTGAGCAGCCGCCAGCACTTGCCTCGCTTACTGAGCAGCCGCGTATCTCCATCATTGTACCGACGTATAATACGCCGATTCCATTCCTGCGAGAGATGGTACAGTCGGTGGTGGCGCAGTCGTACCCACATTGGGAACTCATCCTCGTTGACGATGCCTCGACTAATGAGACTACTCGTCAGGCGATCCGTGACTTAGCCGAGGACATACCGCAGCTCAAGCCATTCTTTTTGGACAAAAACCGCCACATTGCCGGTGCAACCAACTATGGTATCGCACAGGCTACGGGCGAGTACATTGCGCTGCTTGATCATGATGACACTCTCCACCCCGACGCGCTTCTGTGGGTTGCGGCCGCGATCGACCGTACTGGCGCGCAGTTTGTCTACACCGATGAGACGAAGATGGATGAACATGGCCGGCCGTATCAGCCGTTTCTTTCAAGCCCGACTGGAACGCAGATTTTTGCGCGCGGTGAATTACATTACGCACTTTGCCGTCATGTCGCGCCAGTTACTCACAGAGGTTGGCGGTGAAGATGGGTCGTATAATGGCACGCAGGATTGGGAGCTGTTCTTGCGCCTGACGCGGGCTTTGCAGCCCGAGCAGATTGCTCATGTGCCGCAGATCCTCTACTATTGGCGTGTTCACCAAGCCTCTACAGCGAAAGACCTTGATGCCAAGCCTTACGTCATCGATGCCCAGCGCCGCGCCCTCGAGGCAGACAGCGCCGCTCGCCAGGTGCAGACCCAGGTGAAGCGCGACCCGCAGTATGGCGCTCTAGTGGCAGATGAGCTATGAGTCTTAGTCAAAGCATACTAGCACTGACACCGCGTCGTTCGATGAGTCGACCACTGTTGGTCAGCTGCTTGAGACAACCACTGCCGAGATGATATGCCTGACGCAGCATAATGCGCTGCCCGCTGCCACGCTGCAGCGCCTCGCTGCCGATGCCGCTCGCCCAATGATTGGTGCAGTGGTACCGCGTATTACTGATGAGCGGCAGGTGATTGCAAATTTGTCGTCGATTTTGCAACCATCGGTGGTAGGTCTGCTTCAGCAGCTCAGTCGGCGCTCATTTACCAAACATATCTGCTTGACAGCCCGCTATAATCTTGGTACTATCGACGCACCAACAGTGGTGGTGGCGCGCACCAAACTTGCCGCTCTTGCGCCAGATACACCGCTTACCAGTGCTCAGATAACTGCTGCACTCTGTGGTAAAGGATACAACACACTATATAACCCGCACGTAACGCCAGAGGAGGACGTATGATCGGTAAAGTACACAAAGCCGCCAAGAAAAGCATGAAGATTATCAAAAGACGATGGAGTGAGTTGGCTTTTGGCAAGCGCGCCACGAAGTATGCCCTACTATCGTAAATTCCCCGAGCGCAAAGCGAAGTATTACAAAGATATCCTCTTTATCAACGGCTGCACTTCGCCGCACCGAGCGCTACCGCGTGCGCACAAATGGAGCAGCTGATGTCGCAGGGGCTGACTGGTGGAGAGTGTGTTTTATGATCGATCTCGCTGGATGACCTCAAGCATTATCGTGGCTTCGCTTCTTTCGCTGCCCAGCGACAGAGACGGTGCGGGAGTTTATCAAGCAAGCAAAGTTCTTCAACAAGACCTGCTTCTTTTGATATCGATGATCTTGTCATCGATCAAACGTACACCGACGGTATCAAAGTACGTCCAGCAGATGAACCAGGCCGATAAGCAGCTCTACGACGATGGGGTGAATCGCATGCGTGAGACACTTAAGCTCTGCGACCACGTTGTGACGACTACAACGCAGCTGCGTGATGAACTACAAAGTACACCACCGGTGATGTACTGATCAACCGCAATGCCGCCTCTGATGAGATGATCAAGACGTCTAATATGGCGCTGGAAGACCTTAAGGAAGGTATCATCGAGAAGGATGAGAATAAGCTGATCATCGGGTACTTTAGTGGGAGTATTACGCACAATGAGGACTTTGAGCTGGTGATTCCAGATTTGATTCGGCTGTTTGATGCGTATCCACAGCTCCACCTCAAGATTGCCGGTATTCTCGATGTACCGGCCGCGCTTGAACCGTATAAAGAGCGAGTGATGACGTCAGGCTTTGTCGATTGGCGTGAGCGCACCTAAGGTGATGGTGGACTGCGATATCATCCTTGCACCACTGGTCGATACGATCTTTAACCGTGCGAAGTCTGAAAATAAATGGCTCGAGGCTGGCCTCGTCAAGGTGCCGACGGTGGCGAGTCAGGTGGGGGCCTTTGCCGAGCAAGTGAAGGACGGTGAGACGGGCCTCTTGGTTGGCGCGGATAACGATTGGTATGCAGCGCTCGATCGCCTCATTACCGACGAAAGGCACTGCGCACCAGCTGGTGAGAATGCACAAGATTGCCACCAATGATTATTCGACGGTCTACACTGGCTACACGCTTGCATCAGTTTATGCGTGAGCGCTCAGCAATGTAGCTTTTGTTTCTGCCTTCGACGGATATCCGGGTGGAGTGATCGTTGCCGTCAAAGCACGCCGATATCTCTGCGGCAAGGCGGGCTGGGATGTAACGCTGATCGATTCAGTGAGTAAGCATGCCCTACAGAGCCAAAAAGACCTACCAATACCGCTCTGAATTGCCGGGCTTCACTGTTATTAGCGCACAAGACGAAGATAGAGGCCTCTTTGACACACAAGTGGCGACGCTGTGGTCGACGTGGAGATCATCAAGAAAACACCGTATGCGCAATCGGCTCTACTTCGTCCAGAACTTCGAGGACTGATTTTATATCCCCGGCACGGTGGGCCACGCTTTTGCGAGCCAACGCATCGTACTGTGACCAGTCGGGTGTGCGCTACGTAACAATGTCGCTCTGGTGCCAGAAGTGGCTCAAAGATATGTTTGGCAAGGATGCGAGCATGTCTCGAACGGCATCGATACTCGAGTATTATCCATACCGCGAGCGCGATTTTAACAGTGGTCTGCAAGATAAAAATCCTCGTTGAGGGCGATAGTAAGAGCGAGTATAAAGACTACCGACGAAGCCTTCCGCATCATCAACCAGCTCGACCCTGCGAAGTATGAAGTTCTCGTACCTATCGTACCGCAAAGAGCCCAAGGATCGGTACCGCGTCGATACATTCTACAATCGCATTGCGCCCTGAGAAGGTCGGCGAAGTATACGCCAGCTGCGACATTCTCTATCAAGACAAGCATCCTCGAGAGCTTCTCCTATCCACCACTTGAGATGATGGCAACCGGTGGCCTCGCAGTAGTGGTGCCCAATGGCGGCAATCGTCGAGTACCTCAGGATGGCGAGAACTGCCTCCTCTACCAACAGGGTGATACTAGCGGCTGGTGTCGCGGCGTAAGCGCCTGGTAGCGGACAAAGCGCTGCGCGACAAGCTCATCGCTGGTGGCCGCCAAACTGCCAACGACTATCAATGGAAGAATATAGAGGAGAAGGTGGCAGCGATTTACGAGTAAAGCTGTTGCCTTGCTGTGACATGATATACAAACATCCTCCACAGATGTGGAGGATTGTTTTGCGTGCATCTAGTGGTTACTAGTTACTCTTTCTCCACCAGCTTAATCATCACTGCTTCGACTGCAGAGCTGGGTCGGTCGCCGGCAACTTCGCCGTTCTTTTTCCAGCCCTGCCAGCCTACCCAGGAGAGGTGAGTGTTGTAATAAATATCATGTGAGCGGCGTCGGCGGGACTCGAGGCTGAGCTTGAGGGGCTTGAGGCGCTGCTCTGGCCAGTCGTGCCACAAGGCTGCGATGGTGAGAGGGATCGATGGGAGCCATTGGTCAGCAGTTTTGCTTCGCACTGGATGGTAATGGGCGAACCATCGCGCAGTGATACGGCTTTGCCAAGAGCGGATTGCCCTCGAGGTAGCGCGATTTGCCAGTGGTGCCAGCTGATAGGGTGTGACACATCGGGCATCCAGCCGATGTATAGCTACGGGCAGCATAGCTCAGCTGGTAGAGATGGGCACATGCGGTATTGGTTGGGTTATACAGGCACCACCAGGCAGGCTGTAGGTGCTATGCTTCTGGCACAAGGCGCACCTCGAGTGCTTCGAGCTGCCGGTAGCGCACCAGTCGAGACCAGCTGGTTGGCCATTCTTGGCCCAGCCCATCCAGCCGACGTATTGCGAGTAACCTCGGTACCAGATGTCGTATGTAGTGGCGAGTTTTGCCGGTGAGCAAGAAAGCGGACTGGCCTCGATGGAGCGGAACTCTGCCCTGCTGGTGCCGGATACGTACGCCCGTCTTGTTTCCAATCTTGCCAACCCGACGTAGCTAACGTGTGATGAATATTGGATGTTGCCTGGCAGGCCCGTTGTGTTGTGGAGCGATGCTTTGATGGCTTCGATGCGGCGGCTTTTGGCCATGGTGCACTCATCATCTCATCGCGCACTCTGGCTGCCAGCCAACCATCCGACGTGAGCTGGAGTGAAAGCTTGAGGGTGATGGGTCGCCGTGCGTCGCGATATTTTATACGCTACTCCGATGACTCCAGGTGCGGGCGTTCCTTTGCGCACCAGCTTTATTTTCGATCGCTTCGATAGCATTGTTAGCTCCTGCCAGTCACACCAGCCACTTCACCATTCTTGGCTCAACCCATCCAGCCAATGTAGCTCACGTGGCGCGCGATAGTAGATGTCGTGCGCCTGGAGCGAGGAGTACCAGTTGGCTGGATCTTGACAGCGGTGATTGCCGGCTGCTCCTGTTGTCCTGATTGCATACTGCCCCTGCACAGTGGCTGCCAACCGCGCTCGTTGCTGTGTGATGGCAAAGTTTACCTCACCATCGATCGTGAGAGCTTGCATTGCCTTACTTTTGGCCGGTGATGCCTGTAATGCCACGATTATGAATCACCCCTGTCCAGCCGATGTAGCTGCTGTGCGAGCGGAAGCTAATCAGTGGCCGGCTATGCTGGGTCGAGCCAAACCAGTCGTTCCACACGCGCCAAAGTTGCGGTTGCCATAGGCGTTGCAATGATCGCCCAGGCCATGCACATATTGGCCAGGGCTGCTTGATTGGCTGGTAGGGTGTGTAGGTATAGAGTGCCGCTGTGGCCTTGCTCTCGATATACACATCACCAGCGCCACAGCCTCGCTCGCACCACATTCCACAGGATACGATTGGTCGCAAACGGCTTTTTGTACGACCACCACGGCTTTGCTCATGCACTATCCAGATACCAGCGGATGAGCTGCGCCCTGAGGAAACTTGCATCGAAGCCAGCGTAGTTGCGATCGCAATTGGCGCTACCACCGGGCCACTATCGGGGCAGTGCAGACCCATGACATAGGTGTATTGGCTTTTGAAGGGGCCAGGTGTCAGAGGTGAGTCGGCAGCCGACCTCGGTGGCGATCTTTACCAGCAGGACTTTGGATTGAGATTATTCTAGCTGGCGGCATCGTAGATGATCTGCGCAGCACTGACCGCTCCAGCGGGTCGTCTCCACCGAAGTTATTGGCGAGGGATGTCGGTGCCCGGTGTGTATTTGAGCACTTCGTACTAGTCCTTGAGGCGGGCGCTATGGTGGCCACGTGCCAGCCGCGAGGCGGCGGTCATACCGTGCTCGTCTGATATCGCGCCGGCCGTGTTCGGCAGCAGGCTGCCGACCATAAAGTGTCGCATTGTGGGTTGAGGCTATTGAGAAACGCCTGAATATCTGCCACTGACATATCGTCACGCTATTGGTAAAGAGCAAATCATCAACGATATTGCCCGCTCGCCAGATCGGCCGCCGTTACCGCCTGGGCTGGGCGAGGAGGATAGTTGCATGCGCATACACTCACGCACAAAACACCAGCAAAGATATACCGCCAATATGTCGAGAAGGGCAGGCGGTGGAGGGATGATTGAGCCATCATCTAGCGAGATCTCCTTATCGAGTCGTCTTCGTGAGTGCCTTGCCACCAGCGGCGTGACAGCGGAGAGTATGCCACGTACCTTTGGGGAGTGACGGAGCTGGCACGAGAAGCCTGCGCAGGTGGAGTATTCTGGTTGCGTAGATGATGGCAGCGTGCTGCCGGAGCGCTGCACTCGCCATTGAGCATGACCGTCAGCACGCACGACCAGAGGAAAACCTTGTTCTCTCAGCTGGTAGTCGCAACGACCGTCTCGCCTGACTGCTCAGCAGAGAGCTCAGTGTTTGGCCGATGCTGGGATTGGCGCGGGCTGAGCCTGGGTGGTGCGCTGCTGTGAGGTGTCTTGGTGTATCGTATCGGTTGTGTTGCTATCAGAAATGATTCTTCGTGGCGGCATCGGTCTTGTGCTGCGTTTGTTTTGGGCTGGCGTTGGCTCATCCGACAGGGGTGGTAGCGAGGCGGGACGCGTTGCGATATAGGCACCTAACCACCAGCGGCGACGAGCGCAATGCCAATACCAATGATGAGCGTGAGACGTTTTTGATAGAGTATGTATTAATTTGCAATGCTTGTGCTATTAGTGTTCTCATGTCACTATAGCAAAGCGTCATGAAAAGGGAAGGTGGAAAGTAGGGAATATCAAAAACTTTATATAATCCCTATCTTCTCAATGGATATGTAGAACCTTTCGACCCAATTCTCGTATCGCTCTGTTTGGTTTACACTCTCATCTGTGAATTAGCCAAATAGAGTACTCGCTTCTCTATAGACAACAACGAGTTTCTAGCGACACAGAAATTTATGACCACCGGTGGTACCGGTATCGGCGCGTGAGTAGGCCCAATAGGTGCCAAAGGTATAGTAGCAGTGCTCGCACAGCCAAAGAATATAGGGCGGTGAAAACACCTTAGCCGAGGCGGTATGGAACCAAACATACTTGTGTAGCCACCCCACAGGGGATGAGTAGCACAGTGGAAGTAAGCAGCGCCCTGCACTCCATCGGCGTAGTATGCACCAGCACCAAAGCGAATTGGTAGCAGCGCCCAGGCGGTATACATCGTACAGAAACCGCCACAATAAGACAGCAACAGGAGTGAGGTTGGCCGGGCACAATCGACCAGCAGCTGGCGCTGAGTGCTGTCCTCAGCCTTATCGCGCTTGATGATGCAAGGAAAGACCAGTAGAAAAGAGGGAATCAAAACAAAAAGAGCGGCAGGTGATTTGAAGTTTGAGAAGTCGCCCACACTACCGCACGACACGATATCGTGTAGCGATGTTTGGATTGAGTAGGTATTAAAGAGGATGCGATAAACCCAAGTGGATTGCGATGCAGCGGATTATCGCTGCGCCAGATGAAAGGAGCGCATCACAGATCTTTGCTAGACGAGTAGTGCCGCCAGCGACACAATGCCAGCGCCCGCGATCAGCGCCTCCACTTATGCAGGTTGAAGGGGAGCTTTGAAAAGTGATGGCAGCTTCGCTAGCTCGTGTTTGAGATCGAAGAGTCGCCTGGCAAAAACAGAACGGGAAGAGCAGCAAACCGTTAACTGCCTTGGTCAGTGCCAGCAGCGCCGCTATAGCCTAGAGGCCAGCAACTTGCCGGCGGCGGATTGGTGTTTCTTGGGTGTAGAGATTGAGCGTCATGGCGGTAATGAGGAAGATTGCCATTGGTCATGACATCGCTCGAGAGCTGAAGCGGCGGATGAACCATTAGTGCGTAACAGCCCCCACCACCAAAAACCCACTTGCCAATCCGCACCCACTTGATAATGAAAAATACACTCAGCGCATAGAACTGCAAGTTGGCGATCCGCCCAAAGAGGATCGTCAGGCCCGTCGACCCATTGAAGAGATTAGCGATGAAAATACCAAGCGTTTGCGGCGCATGCATAATGGGTGCGTAGCCCGTGCACGCTGCGCCTGTTTGTTGTCTTGATCTGAGCGGTTGATGGGTGCAGAATAATCAGCGCTGATATTGCCACTGATACACCGACGATGCCCGGCCATTAACATCCGCTGGGTAGGTGCAGCGCGTTGATTCTAAGCGACCGTCAGCCAGCGCATAGGCCCTGCAAATAGTGCATATTCTCATCACTCACCGATAGCTGCGGCACAAAAACGCCGACAATAAATGCCAAACAACAAACACAGCGAAAGAAAGACTCGCTCTGGCCGTGCAATCAGTGATCTGGAATAATGCCCAATATTTCTTCATAACACGCCTGATTATAGAGCACAAAATCACAACAGAGCAAATTATGGTCTAAATCGCGGAAATAACCAACCAGTGGTATACTAAATAAAGATTGCACAATCAAAAATTATATCTGAATTCCATCGGCTCCTTTTTAAAGTGCGCCATCTCGCCGGCGCTCCTGCTGCTTATTACGCGCTGAATGGCATTGCGGACTCGGTTTTTCTTGCGCTGTCGCTCTCGGTGGTTTTTTGGGCGATTGCGGTGGGGTGGGCGTACTTACGGGTGCCGGATGTGCAGAAGAGTTTAGTAGCAGCAGTTACCCGTGCTGTCAGACTCGTGACGTCGATCGTGATGATGGTGGTGCGGTGTTTTGCGTGGCAAATCACTATGATGTCGTGAAGTCGAGTATCATCATGCGCTCGTACTCTTCGTAAGGCGCTGGAGGCAGGCCGATGCGCTCTGCCGGTGTGCGCTGCAAATCCACCACAGACTCTGCGTTGTTGGCTATTCGCCACTATTAAGGCAATGGGTGGCTTGGAGCATTTTGCTCGTCGATATGCTTATGTACAGTGTACTGGGGGTGGTCAATTGTAGTGGTCAATGCTCTCATGCTTGATGTTGTACGATTGGACAGCGGGCACGAATCCATCCAGCGTCTATCGACCATCTCGTACTAAACTGCGCCATGTTGGTATGATCGTGCGGCTGCGCACCAGTGTTCCCCACCACATTTTTAACGATGTTTTCGCCAATCATTCCGCGCTATTTTCTTGACAAATTCCACACGCACGAGATCGCTGTATTTTGGTATTATGGCCATGCCCAACATACCTCTCACTCGTTTATTACCTTCATTATTCAGCCCAATATCGTGCAGCTGTCGGAGCTCTATCATCAACAGAAAGCGCCTTGAGTTTCCACGCTCTGTGAGCATGAGATTATCCTTATCGTCCTAGGTATTAGTGCGCGCGACACTGATTTGCGGCGTACGGCTGGTTGGGGCACCGCTTCTCACGCTCATTTTTCAATGCGCGTATCATCTGATTACCGCACCGAGCTGCTCATCGCAGTGGTAGGGCGGTGGCCAGTCGCGCTGGTATCGATATCAATATCCCTACCGTGCTGCTGCGAATTCAAGGGCAGTTCTATATACTTCTGCTGAGTAACATCGTGCTACAGTAGTGTCATATGCGTGGTGCAGCACTATGCGATGCTGGGCAGTGTGCTGTGTTTTATGGTGGCGGTATCGATCCAAGCGGTGTTGCTCGGTGGCTATCGCAGGCAATTGCGTTGTATGGCTGCGTAGTGTGGGTGGGATAGTTTGTGCCTCGCCAGGGTGTTGTTGTTTTTGGTTTTGTTTTTTTTTGTTCTCACACTTCGTCTGGTAGTGCTAATAAGGGTTGAACTGATGCACCGATCCTTGCCTTGGGGTGAAATCTATCATGTTGGACAATTTTTGGTGGGTGGGTTTTGGTTGTGGTTTGTTTTTTGTGTGTGGTTGTGTGTTGGGTGGGGTTGGGGGTTGTTTTGTGTTGGTATTAGTGCGTTTTGTCTCCACATCGACCATGCGATTTTCAGATATTTCAAAAGCTTAGCACGCCAACTGTTACGCATAATGGCGGATACAAAGGAGGGCATATGGGTAGTGAGTGTGGCTGGGTTGTAATGGCCAAGTGGGGCGAGCGCTCCAGGGGATATCATCCAGGCAACGGCGCTGGGTCACCGGCAGCTCGACGCTGCTGGCGAAGAGCAGGCGCTTGCATGATTGGTCGGGTGTGGATGTCGTGATCAACGCGGCGGCGTTCGTCAATGCCGATGGATCCGCGAAACGATCGAGGGCGCACCAAAGCGTGCCTGGCAGGTTAACCGTTGCTGGCCCGCGCAACCTCGTCAAAGGTAGCGCTGGAGCACGATATTACACTGGTGCACTCACTCATCCGACTATGTCTTTTGATGGGACGAACAAAACCACGGTGAGGATGAGTCGCTCTCCCCACCGTCGGTCACATGGCGACGTCACAGGCAGCAGGATCTATTGGTTAGCCTTGCGCCGCGCCACTGTGTGCGCGCGTGTCTCTGGGTGATTGGCGATGGGCACAACCTCCCACGGACGATGAAGCGCCTGGCTGATATGCGTAATATCCCAAGGTTGTGGATGATCATCATTATGGTCGGCCAACCTGCGTCGGAGATTGCGCGCGCCGCCTTGCGACTTGCCAGACACCAAGGCCGAGTATGGTTTTTGTATCACGCATCCTAACTCCGGGCCGATCAAGCCGCGGGCGGAAAACTTTGGCTGAGGATGTCTTTCGAGTATGCAGGTACGATCGCGATAGGGTTGTAAAGGTGTCAACACAAGAGTATAGCCAAAGACAAAGATTCCGTTTGCGCCTCGGACGATGTATGGTGACGTGAGTTGTCGAAGCTGCACAACACCGGATTCATCAGTGTGAGCTATCGAGCGTACTGGAAACTGCAGCAAAACACATAGCAGCGGTGGAATAAAGGAGAGGGCAGGCCAGCGCAGAGTCAAAAGAAAGGAAATCTTAAACGTCTCGTATCAAAGCGGACGACACTACGCAGTTGTCAGTAGTGATTTCGATCGCATCATTGCTGAAAGAAAACATAATAAGACGCTCGACGAGATTCATATTTTTATTGTGGGTATAAGCTAGAGCAAGTGCAAAATAGATCGCCTCAAGAAAGTTGGTTGAAAAATACTCAACGCCTGTTGACATTCACGTCAACGCCCTAAATTCATGCCACAAGAAACTACGTAGCTAGGCGTCAAGCCGTGGCATGGCGTGTATGTGAGCGTGGCTCAAGATGCTGGCGCGCGCCGATCTTGATATCAAGACCGATCGCGTGCTCTCACCTCAACCGCTACGCGATCAGTACCAGCTCCCTTGATGGCTTGGTGGAGCTTGATTTTTGAGATATCGCATGGCACTGGCCTACGACGACTTCGTGCTACACTAATCAGCACAAAGCAACGATTGGCCTGTGCCTACCACGATGGCTACTACAACTGTGCGTCTCGTGCTCATCAATCACAAAAATGGCTCAAAGATGATGTCTCGAGGTCACGTCGTCGAGCACCTGTCGAAGAAAAGTGACTCATGTCGTTGCCGGATCAAGACCTCTGTAATGCGGCGTTCCGAGGGCGGAATTACGACGCTCGATACTCGCTCATAATTTCTCTGGTGCGTTTTGTGGCGCTATCAGCCGCAAGATCTGCTGCGCATCAATAATCTTGGGCAGCCGTGTTTCTACTCGCTACGACGAGATTGGCGATCACTACTACAGCCCCAGCATTATTCACTGCGCTCTGGCATTCCAGGCAAACCGTGGGAAGTTGGCAGCAAGCACGCGAACCGGCCGCTGTGGCAAAAGTACTTTCTGCACTCACTCCGTGGACACCGAGCCTCCGCAGCGCTAGAGAAAACACTGGTGTGGTATCTGCATGACGTCTTACCTCGCCCAACCTTATGCGGCTATACATCATGGCAGTGGAGAACTGCAAAATTTGCTGAGGTCGATAAAGAAAACCGAGACGACTGAAGCGAAACGTGAGGGTAGCGTACATAACGAAAACAAACCGGCTCGAGAGCGAGCCGGTTTCTGTCGTCGCAGCTACCAAAGAGTAGTCTTCTCGATGTAGAAGGTTCAATCGTTGCCAATTTTACGCTCTTACTATCTTTGTATATTACTCAAAGACAGCACGACTATTCTAAAATCTCGATCAAAACATTTCATAAAGCAAGTGTGTGTCTTTCGTTGTATTTGCATAGAGTGAAAACCGACCCTCAGCGTCCATCATCTCGTCTACAGATGAGGCTGGAATGAGCTAATCAGAGAAAATAATAAGCGAGTGCTGCCAATCAGAACTCGTCATTCTGGTTTGTACCATGCGAGTAGTGCTGCAAAGAGCAGAGAGGCACTAATTTACTCACAAAATAACCTCTATTTTATAGGTTGAGTGTTATGCAGGATATTCAAACTGCATCAGCTTACGACAACAACTGGAGTGGATGCAAGCGATGTGATATGAGTCGCGCTGCCCGAGCGGCTTTTGTGCCAGCCAACCGATGCGAAAGCGCTGGGCATAGCTAGTATATACCTCGTTTTCTGCTACGCGCACGCGCCGTCGCTGACTTTTCTTTGCTTGAGAGCGAGCGGGCAGCGCCGGTATTGGAAGGTCTCCTGTGCGATCAAGAAACGCTAGCACTGCGCGTCAAGAATGAAGTCAAATACCAAAGACGAGATCTCTAAAACAGTATACGTCGCATCAAAGGAATGCTGCTTGGAGGCATCGCCGTCTTCCAGACGATCGACGGGAAGCGAGCAGATCGCCATGGCTCAGAGACGTTGCAAGTTTTTCGCCTGAGTAAAAGCCCTGATTTATGCAGGGCGGTTGCAAAATCGCTTGACGCGGTCAGCAGTGGGATATAGCTGTCCCTTGTCAGTGATCGCGCACTCCTGGCCGATAAAAATCTGCCTCACCAATTGTCTGTAGTGCCACCGCTACGCATTTCCGGCAAGAGCTGATCATCACACCCCACAAATCATACAGTGCGGTGCCGTTACGTGTTGGACGGCAAAGTTGAAGTTATTGGTAATGCCGAGGTTTTTCTTGTGTCGGATATAGGTGATGCGTGGGTCGGCGAGTTTTGTGTAATAGTCACGTGCTTCGGTCGATGGGTACTGGTCGTCGAGGATGGTTAGGTGCCAGTCATCGCTCGTCTGAGCCAAGACAGAGTCAACCGCTTCTTTGAGTAAGGCGAACCACCCCAGTAGGGGATGACGATATCGAGTGATTTATTTTTTGTCATGAGCCGAGAGTTTAATTGACAATTCTTGATGGAGGTCGCGCACGCGGCGTTCGTTTTGGTCGATCCGCTGGCGCTGCGTGTTGACGATGTAGAAGAGTAACACGATCGCTGTCGTCTGGACAATATCAAACAAACTCAACCCGACGAATCAAAACGGTGGGTGACCAATCGAAATATTATACAGTGGGAAGCAGCTCAGCAGCACTACCATCACCACCAGCCACATCACCACCTGGTGGCGCAGACGAGTGATAGTGATCTTGCGTAATTTATATTGGGTGATAATGTTGACGAGCGCCAAGAGAATAATTGGCACATTGAGCAAGACAAGGGCAAAGTATCTCATTCGAAGAGCTCCGTTAAGCGTTGTTTGAATAAGCGTTTGACGATATTGATGGCATTCCAGTTGTTTTGGCCTTTAGCACGGGAGATAGTCGGTAGATTGCCTTGATTGGATATTCACCAATTGTCATCCCCGCTTGCTTGGCACGCCAGATCATCTCCGAGCAAAATTCGTAACCAGTTGACTTCCAATCGAGGTCATCAATGGCGCGGCGCGAATAGATACGTAGGCCAGACTGTGAATCTGTCACATTAATGCCAAATAAGAGTTTGGTGATGAGACTCAAGCCTTTATTGCCGAGCACTTTTGTCTTGGACATGCCGGTGCTGTCAATGAGACGACTACCGATAAGCAAATCAGCTTGGCGCTCATCGATCTGCGTGATGCCTGCCAATACATCCTCTGGCGCGTGCTGGCCATCGGCATCCATCGTGGCGGCAATGTCATATCCATGCTGTCGAGCATACGATAGACCAGTTAAGGTTGCGCCGCCCGCACCAGAGTTAAGGATATGATCGATCGTAATGGCGCCGCCTTTTTTGGCTTGGGTAAGTGTGTCGTCCTTCGACCCATCATTTACCAGCACAACATCGATCGTATAGCCAGCTGCCTTGGCTTTGGCAAAGACTCGCCTGGATTGTTTGATCACGTCCTTGATGACCGTCGCTTCGTTGTAGGCTGGGACGATCACACACACCGTCTTGGTATTCGTTTTCATATTGGTATTATTATACTACGCCGAGAGGTAATTTCCGTAGCCTGATTTTTTTAACGGTGCAGCAAGTTCGGCAAGCTGCTCATCGGTGATCCAACCGTTGATGTGCGCAGTCTTTTCGGGGCTGCCAACGACTTGGCCGGTGCGATTTTGTACAACGCGCACAAAGTCCTCAGCATCGGTCAGGCTGCTAATTGTCCCAGTATCAAAGCCACATCGCCGTTGTTCAGTGTCTGGACCTTCAGTTTGCCGCGACGCAGATACTCAGCGTTCACAGAGGTATTCTAACTCGCCACGGTCGCTTGGCTGGACATTCTTCGCAATTTCTACCACATCATTGTCGTAGAAATAGAGTCCTACCACTGCGAAGTTCGACTTAGGTTGGGCGGGCTTTTCTTCAATCGACACCGCATGATTGTTATCGTCAAAGGCTACGACGCCATACCGCTCTGGGTCAGATACTTTGTAAGCAAAAACCACACCGCCATCTGGTTGATACAGGCGCGCAGCGAGTCATCGAGCGCTGCGCCGTAGAAGATATTGTCACAAGACGAGCGCCACCTTGTCGTTACCAATAAATTCCTCACCAATGATAAATGCCTGCGCCAAGCCATCGGGGCTGGGCTGAATGGCATATTGCAGATTAATACCCCACTGCGCGCCATCACCAAGCAAGCGCTGGAAGCCTGCTTGATCAGCTCGGATGATGAGAATGTCGCGAATCCCGCTTGCATCAGCGTGGTGAGAGGGTACTAGATCATTGGCTTGTCATAAATGGGCATCAGCTGTTTGCTAATTGCTTTAGTAATCGGCCACAGGCGCGAGCCCGAGCCACCTGCCAAAATAATACCTTTCATACGTAAAACTCCTTATGTTCTAACTATATACTCTATCATACCAGATAAAGCAATAGTACCATAATACCGAAGATAATGGAATATATAACAGTGTACGAAAAGAGTCAGTCTAGATAATGCACGAAGTCAAACAAAATTATTGACGTGTGTGAGATGATACACTAAACCTATAGCAAATAGTCAAGGACTACTTTAATGAGTGTTTAGCGTAACATATTCACGGTAGTGCCTGCGCCAGTCTTGGCTGATGAAGCCAGTCGCATGAAGTTTATCAAGGCTGAGGTCACTATTGAGTGGTCGCGGCGCAACGCTGTGCTTATTGGCGAAATACTCGGCGGTGGTTGTATCTGTCACTGGTGAGTCATCGCCCCTGCCAGAGGCAAAGATCTGCCGCGTGATGTCTGCCCAGCTTTGCCAGCGGGCCACCATTTGTCACATTGTAGGTGCCATATGGCGCTTTGTCTCTCTATCAGGTGGTCAATCGCCCGAGCAACTCTGGCGTGAAGCTCAGGCGACAATTTGGTCTGCTAACACCGTCGGTGCGATATTTTTGCAGCCAGGCCGAGCATTGTTGTCCGAAGTTTTTACCATCGCCAATCACCCAGCTGGTGCGGATAATATAGTGCCGCGGCGTGGTGCTGGCAGCACTATCGCCCACTGCCTTGATGCACCATAGACGCCAAGGGGCTAGCTGGCTCATCTTCGGATGTGGTGCTGTCTCGCCATCAAAACATAATCGCTCGACACATGAACCAAGGTAATGTCTCGTTCGGAGCAGATACGAGCAAGCTGTCCCACCGCCTGGGCATTGATGCGCCAGGCTGCCGTGCGGCCTTCGGCTGTTTCTGCGCCGTCAACACTGGTGTAAGCGGCAGTGTTGATGATCGTCTCAATGCCAGACCAGTCGAAGTTTGCAACAGCTGCTGCGTTACAGAGGTCGAGCTCATTATGCCCAACCGCTCGAGCACTCAGGGTATTGCCGCGCTGCATTGCCTGTAGCCACCGCCCGTTGGCGCCAATGATGAGGTAGAGGTGATCTGTCATACAAGCTTCTTTCGTCTTATAATTCCATTGGCTGTACGTCGCGCAGGAGGGGGTGTGCAGCATCTTTGTCAGAGATGATCGCTTGGTTTTTGCCGAGTGGCCACGCATCATCCAGCGCTGGGTCAAAGAGATTGACAAAGGTATACCGCGCATCTGGTGACCAATGAGCGTCAACCAGGTAGGTATATGCCACATTATCGTCCAGTGTCTGGTAACCATTTGCCACGCCCTTGGGTACAAACACCGCTGTGCCAGGATTAATTTCTACAGAGAATGTGCGGCCAAAGGTTGGGCCTTGGCGCACATCGCACCACACACCAAACACGCGGCCATTAGCAGTGCTGATGAACTTATTCCAAGGTTCGGCGTGTAGTCCACGTGTTGCACCAGCTTTGTCATTAAAGCTAATGTTGTTTTGCACAATGGTAAAGGCGGGTAGCCCCAACGCTTCCATCTTCTCCTTTTGATAATTTTCTTTAAACCACCCACGGTTGTCACCATGGACAGGCAGTTTAAAACGAATAGCCCTGGGATTGGCGATTCAGTTACGATAAGGTCGTTGTATGTTGATGGGTCAAAATTCATGCGTTCTCCTTTCGCCATATATGATAATAATGGAGGCCAGCTAGTGTCTGGCAGTCGTTAATATCACCTTGGGTAATAAGCTGGTCAATCTCCTCATTGGTGAAGAATCGCATATCGCTAAATACTTCATCCGACTGTTCTTTATTGCCGCCAAAAGATAGGTCTCGTGCCAAGCACACCGCCATTTTCTCAGTCATCAGGCCGTTGCGCATACATATGCTTCAGCTAGCTTCTCCCACGACTGAGCAACAATACCAGTCTCTTCCTCTAGCTCACGCTTGGAGGCGGTGAGCAGATCCTCGCCATCACCGCCACCACCGGGCAATTCCCAGCCAAAGCTCTGCGACGGATAGCGGAAGCCGCGTACTAGGTAGATTCGCTCATGCTCGTCGACAGCGATGACCATACACGAGTTTCGCGACTCCATATAGCCGTACATCCCCAGATTGCCTGCGTGGTCGCGTGTTTGGTCTTCGTGGATGGTGATCCAGGGGTTTTGGTAGGCGATCTTGCTACTCACGACGAGTTTTACCAGTATCGGGCATTGGTTATTGTCCTTGCTTAGCGTAGGTTGCTTCTACAGTAGCTTTTTGGGCTTGCCACCAGTCGCGGTTGGCAGTGTACCACTCAATGGTTTGGCGTAGGCCGTTAGCCATGCCATCTTGGTCGGTATATTGTGGTTGCCAGCCAAGCTCGCGGCGCAGCTTGCTCGAGTCCATCGCATAGCGCATGTCGTGGCCAGGGGCGATCGTTGACATGCTCGTACCAGTCCTTACTTTTGCCCATTAAGTCGCAGATCATCTCAATCACCGCTTTGTTATTGACGTGGTCGTTGTCTGCACCAATGATATAGGTGTCGCCTAGCGTGCCTTTTTCGAGAATCAAGTGCACTGCTGAGTTGTGGTCGTCAACAGGGATCCAGTCGCGTACCTGCTCGCCCGTACCATAGAGCTTTGGTTTGATGTCGCTCAGGATGTTAGTAATTTGCCGTGGGATAAATTTCTCGATGTGCTGGCGAGGGCCGTAGTTGTTGGAGCAGTTGCTAATCGTCGCCTTCACGCCAAAGCTGCGAATCCAGGCGCGGACTAGCATATCGCTCGATGCCTTGGTGCTCGAGTAGGGGCTGGATGGATTATACGGTGTCTCCTCAGTACAGCGGTTTGGATCGTCAAGCGCTAGATCACCGAACACTTCGTCGGTGCTAATGTGATGGAGACGCTTTGTTGTGGTTACGCACTGCTTGCAAAGATAGTGTACGTGCCATACACGTTGGTGTCGAGGAAAGGCTTTGGGTCGCGCAGTGAGGTTGTCATTATGACTCTCCGCCGCAAAGTGAACAACGATATCCGTCTCGGCAATCAAGCGATCCATCAGTTCGGCATCGCAAATATCGCCCTGCACGAAGTTGATCTGCTCGCGCACTCCATCAAGGTTGTGCGGGTTCGCGGCATACGTCATCTTATCGACGACAGTGATTTGCTATTCCGGCTTGTGATGAACGGTATAGTGCACGAAGTTCGAGCCAATGAACCCCGCACCACCGGTGATAAGCAATTTTGTCATAGCTGTATTATAGCGTGAAATAGGGGATGGTGTCGAGATATACGAGAGTAATGGTATAATATAGCAACAGAAGCTTTCTAATGATAAACAACAAGGAGATATAATAATGCGAGTAGTAATTGTCAGTGGTTATTTTAACCCGCTCCACGCAGGCAGTATTGATATGATAGAAGCAGCTGCCGCAATGGGCGACAAACTTATTGTTATTGTCAACAACGACAAGCAACAATTGCTAGGCAAAAATTATCCTCAACGAAAGCAATCGCCTGCGTCTCATGCGCGCCCTCAAAGGTGTTGACCAAGTGATTCTATCAATCGACGAAGACCCAACACAGATCAAATCTCTCGAGATGGTGAAGCTCAGTACCCAGGCGACCAACCTCATCTTTTGCCAACGGTGGTGATCGCGATACCGAAAAGCTATCTCTGAGCAGAAGTATGTAAAAAGTACAACATTGAAATGCGCTTCGACGCTGGCGAAGGCGACCAGATTCCTCAACCCGGACTCAATCAAGCGACTGCCAAGAGTAGAATTGCTCGAGTAACTTTAGCTTATTTGCACTAGACAAAACAGCCCGTAGATAGTGGGCTGTGTTTCCACATGGTTACATTTGGCAGACGAGAGAACAGCCTGATATACATTTATTATTCACAGACAAGAAGTACAGATTGTTGATAGACCAATATTTTTGAACAGCAAAATTATATGTACGAACAAACAATATATTCAAACTGAACGTACATCTATATTATTCATTGCAAAATACCCCCATGAATTATTTAAATTTTAATCGTTATACCATTTGGGTTGTGAGATTGCCGCGCAGAGCTTCACAGGCTTGCTCGATGGACAGTTTGCCTGCCAATCAAGCTCTTGCTGTGCCTTGCCGCAGTCGGCACTTAGCAGGCTGCAATATCACCAGCCCGGCGTGGTTTTATCTCGTATGGAATGTCACGATTTGGACCGCTTGCCAGAGGCGCTAATGATCTCCAAAACAGAGGTACCGCGGCCAGTACCAAGGTTATAGTGTGCTCACCTGGCTGCATGTGTGATAGGGCTGCTACATGTCCCTTGGCAAGGTCAACGACGTGAATATAGTCGCGCACACCAGTGCCATCAGGCGTGTCGTAGTCATCAACAAATACACCAACGCTTTGCAATTTTCCAACTGCAACGTGCAACATGGGCGAGATTATTAGGATGCCATTTGGTTTCGCTAATCATACCTGATGCTATGCGCACCAATCGGATTAAAGTAGCGCAAGATGGTCGCTTGAAGTCGGGGGTGTGCCGTACAATAGTCATCGGGCATGATCTGCTCAATCATATATTTCGTCCAGCCGTATGGATTGGTAATACCGGTGCCAGTGCGTGATGATTCAGTGAGTGGCAATGACTCTGGTGCCATAGACCGTTGCAGGAGCTCGAGAATACAATCCGATGCACCCCATGTTGGCGCATTGCAGCTAAGACGGTGAGGTTGAGCTAAGATTACAGGTCATAATATTCGAGCGGCTTCGACCGACTCCACCAACTGCTTTGGGCCCAGCAAGTGAATGACAGCACCGATATCATGCTTTGGTAAAAATCGCATCGAGTGCTGGTCGGTCGCGCACATCTGCCCTCGACAAAGGGGATAGCGTTGTGACCGGTAATTGTTTCGACGCGCTGCAGGCTTTCGTGGCTTGCATTGGCAAGGTTGTCAATAACGACGACGCCAAATCCTACCGCAATAACTCGATAATGGTGTGGCTGCCAATATATCCAGCGCCACCAGTGACTAAAATCGTTTCTCTGCTCATACCACTAATATACCTCTTCATCGAAAAATGTCGAGACATATCGTATTATCTTCGTCTATAAGTATGGGTATATCGGCTTTAACTGTATAGCTGAAGGAATGAGCACTCTTGATCTGTTCTTGCTCTATCGTCTCTATCTTTTTAGCAGTCAGCGCTATTGATGTAAAAACGCCGCACATTAACAGAGAAAATCATTGTAATTTTTACATTCTTTCAAAATTGTTTAAAAATGAGTACACTAGAAGGCAAAAGACAAAGCGCGCCATAATACAAAAAGGAAAGGCAAAAACCTATGTGGGAATGGTTGGATATATCGGTACGCGGCCAGCGCAGGGGTGTGTTGCTGACGGAACTCAAGCGGCTGAATATCGCGGATGTGATAGTGCGGTATTGTTACACGCGACAAAGATGCTGCGCAACGTTCTTCGAACAGAAAGGTAAAGGTGGCTGCACTGAATCGAGCTCACAGCTCGCCACGAAGACGACTGATACGGTTGGTATTGAGTCACGCATGGCCAGCGATACGGGCGAGCAAGCGCAACGCTCATCCGCATCAAGTGGGGCAGATCTACATTGTACATAACGGCATTATCGAGAACTATCTGGCGCTCAGACGATGCTTGCAGCGCACGAGTATAATTTAAGAGTGATACTGATACTGAAGCGTTGACGGCGCTTTATCGACCATCTGCACAACTGAGCACCAGACCTCTTGGCGGCAGTGCGGTGCGCTCAAAATGGTGGTGGGTGACGTACGGTTTTGGCGGTTGTTCAAGCAAGTGACGATGACGAGATTATGCTGGCAGCAAAGTGCGAGTCCACTCATTGTTGGGCTGGGCGATGGCGAAACGTACATTGCCAGTGATGCATCGGCCTTAGTGGGGTATACCAACCAAGTGGTCTACCTGCATGATGGCGAAGTAGGGCGCTGCACCCGCACTGGTCTCGAGCTCCAAACGACTGAGTTCGCAAGTGGTCGATGTGCAGAAGTAGAGACACTAGAGATGGATTTGCAAGCCATTCAAAAACAGGGTACGACCACTTTCTCCTCAAAAATATTTGAGGCAACCGACCAGCCTCGCGGCAACGCTGGCTGGGCGGGTGACTGCTGCGCGCGCTCGCCAGACTAGGCGGCATAAGCCTGAGTGATGCTGCATTGCGACAGATCAAGCATGTGATGATTGTGGGTTGTGGCACGGCGTATTTTGCGGGGATGCAGGCTAGTTATTTTATTGAGCAACTGACTGATGATGTGACGGTGAGCGTGGAGAGTTTGCTAGTGAGCTACGCTACCGAGCATATACGCCTGCTCTCTGAGACGCATGGGCGTTGCGCACTCATTGTGAGTCAGAGTGGTGAGACGGTCACATTACTGACACTGACGGAACTCAAACGGCGCGGTGTGATTGCGTGCCTTTGGTGCCGTCAATGCAGTGAGCATTACACGATCGCCCGCGAAGTTGTGACGGTGTAGCATATGTGCACGTGCAGAGATCCAGTATTGTGGCGGCACTAGGGCCTTTACTTCGCAAGCGGCAGCAATGACGATCTTTGGCCTTATGCTCGCAGCAGCCAAGGAGACGAGCCCACAGCTGATAGTGAGTTTATCAATGAGCTTGAGATGCTGCCAGCCGAGATCGAAAAGACGCTGCACTAAGCAGGCTGATAGCGTCAAAGTGATGTCGCACATACCATGCCCACTGTAATCATGCGCTCTATATTGGTCGCGACACACCTCACCCAGCTGACTTGGACGCGCACCTGTTTGCATGGAGGCAGCTTCATTCATGTTGACGTTTGCGCAGCAGGTGAGCTCAAGCATGCCAAGGTACCCTGATCGACTGATCATTTCTTCAGTGCAAGCATTTGCAAGACAACTGGATTCTTACGCCGAAAATCGCAGAGTAATTTGATCGAGATGAATGCGCGGTGCCCATGTGCGATTGTCATTACCGACTTTACAGATAGAAACGGCGTCCCTCAAGCTGAGACGGTGGGTGCGCATCATCCAACTGCTTCTGCAGCACCTCGCCAATTTTGTTTAATGTCTGATATCACAGCACCTTTGCTTATTATATGGCGGTGAGCCAGGGCGACGCCGACCAGCCGCGCAATCTTGCAAGAGTGTGATCGGTGGAGTACAGCATAGAGTAAAATCTCTCGCTGCGCTTACACTGATACGTATGGGTAAACAACCTGAAAAGTGCCATTGGTCTCGCGACTTTCTTGACAACAATGTGGTGGCGCCGAGATGTCTGATGTTGTGGCTATACCTAGCTTTTCCGGATGCGCCGATCTATACCGCACGCGTGCTAGTGAAGACAAAATATGCCAGCCGCTTTGCTGAGCTTGATGTTCGGCCGTCATGCAAAAATTCCGCGCCGAGTGCGCGCACGTATCTAGATGGCTGTTTCAACACTGGCTGGCTAGCGATGCGGCGGCTTGATCTGCGTGAGTTTGATATCATCCTCACCAGCTCATACATGCACTGGCCATCAAGTGAGAAGACGCGGCCTGGCCAAAGTCATCATCAGCTTCGCCACACACCACCACGATACCACCTGGAGCCACTGGCGATGAATATCGGCGCGATCCGTATGCTATGGTAATCTCAATCCGGCTCATCCGCACGCTCATGCCACTCGCGGTGCCGCACCGGCTGAAACTGAACCTCAAGCCACCGCTCAACCGTCGATGTTTTTCTTGTGAGCTCGACCGAGACACAGCTGTGCATTAAAGTATTACAATCAAATAGTATAGTTATCCATCCTGCCGGTAGATATAAGCCGGTTTTACGCCTGCCACAGAGCCCAGGGTGACCATTATGATTGGCCGTAATTTGCGCCTAAGCGCTACGACTTGGCTGTTATTTGCAGCGGCGACGAAACTGGCGAAGGCGATCGTCTTTGGTAATATTGCACAATAGGCTCGTTGGTCTGGCTGGCCCAACTTGGTTGAGTTCCATTACCGATCGCTTCCAGCGTGCGAGCGATACCAGATATGAAAGCTATTACAACAGCGCGTGGCTTTATCTATCATGAGAGAAGATTTTGGGTGTCAGTGTCCGGCGCCTGGCAGCTGGTGCGCCGGTGATTGGCCTGGCGGCGACAGATATCGTGACGTCGCTTGAAGTGGGTGTGCTGTTCGTGACGGTGGAAGACGCGCGAGCGAAGGTCGAACAAACCGAGAAACGAACCTTTGATCCAGCAGTTTTGCGTCGCACCGCCACAGCGTTTGACGAAGATGCTATTTCTGACCAAGCTGCGCAAGGTGGTGCGCGATCGGATAATCAAAATAACAGAAGTCGCAAAGTTCTAGTGACTGAAATGTGAATAAAAAGCCTTATTTGTCCTATATTTTTTGACCGCGTTTCGGCATCTCCTTTTGCATTTTAAAACCTGGAGCCTTCCACTAATAATCTTTTATATTAAATGATGGCTGTTTGTTATGAAACTAATAAACCAAGTATTCAGTAGATGAAACCCAGGACAAAGCTATCAAAGATAAAAGATAGTGTGGTTGGAATCAGTGAAATAGCCTATAGAAGTTACTCTCTCTTACTTCAGCTCTGTAACAACATGTATCGTTTGTTCGCCTGTCTTGCGCCTTTTCGCCGATCGTCTTGAACAGAGATACGACCCTGTGAAGCTCCAGTTTTTGGGCACCAAATGACTCAAGCTCAATCCGCTCATCAAAGCTTAGGTTTGAGCTTGAATACTACCTATATAAACCCGTCACACCCCGACTTACACTGTGCAAAGAGTGCCCGTGCAGGCTGAACTAAACACTTCAGGGTAGAATTGGCCGTAGCCCAGCCAAGCTCAAGATCACCACGAAAAGACGTTGAAAATCTGGGGTAATTCGTCAAGCATTGCCCTGAAGTGCCAAAGCAGGTGATGCGTGGGTCGTGTTCGACCATGCGGTTTTCATACTCTTCAGCCCAGGTCGTCGCGACCCATTGCGGAAATTCATCAACCGCGTCTGCTTGCCATATTGTACCCATACTGCAGAACTTGATGAGCTGGATTGGCTCGGGTAGCGACTGGAGCGCTTTGAATATAAAATACTGGCCGGTTAAAGATCTTTGTGGATGATAGGCCAAAATAAGGCACAAGAGACCAGCCGATATGCCAGAAATAATCGTGTCAAAGATTCGCTTCATGATTTCTCCCCAGCCAATGATGGTGTTTGGCCTAACGGTAATCATTGGTAGCCAGAAAAACATCGATGGTGTTCTTGCCAGTATAAGTCAAGCTCGCCAGGAGACAGAGTTGTATTGGATATGGTTGACCTGTACGGCACTAAGCACTTTTGATTCTTTCTTCGTTTCGTAGAGAGGTTGGTTTGGATGATGGTGTCGATCTTGAGCTCTTTGGTCTGCGTAGGGTTGGGTCGAGTGATGCCGAAATGAAACAGCATCGAGCCCGCAGTGGCACCGTAGCAGGGACGCAGCCATTTGCTACAACACTGAGAAAACCTGACTTGTAGGTGGTCGAGACTGACTCAGCTGATGTCGCGTTGCCAGCGATGTCTCGATTACCACTGGCACGGATTCTACACATTACGGCTAGTACTGGAAGAGCCAACTTCGTGTCCAGGCGGTACACAACTCTTGCACCGCACTGCAATTGCCAAAAATCGTGAACCAAGAAAGGCATACATTGCTACCAAGCGTGGCTGGAAAGATATACATTCGTGCGCCCGTACTCCCAGCCAATCTTGCGAGCAGAACCACTGCAGAATGTTCCAGGCAGCAGTCGCTATCTCGACGAGTCCGCCGGCTATGACGCTCTACCATGGAGCCCAAGCGAGGTCATGAGGAGAATAGCACACTGGCGCAATGACAGCAAAAGCCAAGCAAGTAGTCGCTGGCATATGAACGGTATGGAGCAAATCACAGTGATCGATTTGCGTGCGGACATATAGTGTACGATGACAACACCGCCATCAGCACAACAAAATCGAGGGCGATGAGAATGAGAGTGTACTTCGTATTTTTGACGGCATAACAACTGTTACTATAACACTTTTGCGAAAGTTTGCTACACTAGAAAGAGATGAAGCGGTTCGGTTTGCGGGAGAAAGATACCGGCTTTGGTTTTTCATGTACAGATATTTTTCGGACTGGCTATCCATGCGCCACGCTGACGGTATGGGTGTACTCATTGGCCGGGATTGGTGCACTCTTTGTCTGAGCAGTATGGAAGGAGGCGTTGCTCTCATCGTCTTTGCTTCCGATGTGTCGACGTGACGCTGCGCCGGCGGCGGTAGGTGCGTTGGCTCGAGTGATCACATCATCCAGCTGGCGCCTTTTCGCTCTTTGCACGCTGTGGCATGCGTGGCGCTGTTGCTTGTAGCCAACGTCTGGGTCTAGCACTGCTATCGGGCTTGTTGATTGACGCGTCGTGTGGCGCGGTGGTGGGGATGGTCTATGTCGTTTGTGAGTAATTATCCGCAGTATCGGCGCTGGCTGCCGTGCATGCTCGTGCGGGTGCAGTCATCGTGATTGGCCTTTGCATGCAGCGCAGCTTGTCCTGCCACGTGATGTTGGGTGCGGCGCTTCGGCTACGGGCCTACGACGATCGAACGGTGCATGGTGATCGACTCCAACAGCGCTAGGTCCGCATTATTAGCACGCTGCGTGGGCCAAAACCCACTCTGCGTATGCAAAGTACCAGTCCTGACGCTTTATCGCGTGGCGGCATGGCGCACTGCAATGGCGGCGTATCTCGCATATGCGGCGCTGGGCGCTTTGCGGTAGTGGCTCTGCTAGCGGCGCCGCGTAGTGGCGAGAGCTATGTCTGCAGAGCCGCGCGCTACTGGCGGTGGCCGGGCTGGCGTCGGTATCGCTTGCGATTGTCAGCAGCTGGCGGTCGCAGGCATCCCGGCGCATCGTGCTGTGTGTGCTGGCGCAGTGCTTGGCTGTGGGGTGATTGTTGGTAGCATTGGCTGCACGCTAGGGATCCGCATTTATCGATAATGTTATCTTGCATAACGACGACACGCATGGCCTTTCAGACCTAAACATCCGATCGCTGACGAGATCACTTCGTCAGCAAGCTGGCCTACGCGCACTCTCTGCAGCAACCGCCTGGCACTGGCGTGGGAGCACTGGCTCGGCATCGCTTCTTGGCAAATGGGCAGGAGCTTTGATTGCATCGAAACTCTGTTGTGTCGTTGCTCGCGGGAAATTGGCTGGGTTGGATTACTATGTGGTTGCACGTAACCACGCGTACTGGTAAAAATTATGGCATCGCGGTCGTGATTGGCTGGCTTTCCGGTAGTTTTGCTGGCGAATGGCTCAAATCAACTGATAGGATTAGTTCTTGCAGTTTTGCTGACGACGCTGCGTCGATGCTCGTAGTTAAGGGGCGTAGCACTAGCGATAACGGAGGATGGATTATGACGACATGCCCAACGCGAAAACAACGTGAATTATTGACGTTTATAGACACATTTATCAAGAGTAATGCTATGGCCGCGTTACCCGCGAGATTATGCGTGCTCTTCGAGTACTAAGTCGAGTTAGTACAGGTGGCAGCGGCGATGAATGGCTCGATTGTCCGTGGCTTTCGGTCAGAAGGATAACTCAGCGCGCAGCTTGCAAGTGGTGCCACCCACCCAGAATGCTGGGATGTGTGGTGGCGCCAGTCGAGCAGGGTGATTCGTGCCAAGATAAGCGCGTTGAGCAGCAGAACAATGCCGCTGACGATATTGCGGTTTTGCAGCGCGCACTAGAAATTTTGCAAAAGCGACCAGTAAATCAGCAGATGATATAATATCTACATGATGTACTCTACCTCCGCGTACGCAGTCCGTACCCCGACGCCGCAAGGCAACCATTGCCGAAAAACTCTGTTTTCGCTGATTGGCGTGCGCCAGTGCCATGCTGGACACGGCAAAACATATATCACCATTGGTATTATTCTTGGGCTCAATGTGCTGTTCCAGCTGGTGTATCGAGCGATCGGCTGCTGCCAAATGCGCGGATCGACGGTGTGCTCGCTTTGGTGGCAAACACTACCGAAGCCACAGACACGCTTAACCAGGCGTATCAAGAACACCCGTGAAAGTTAGTGGGTGATGGCAGCAACTTTGCCTCGCCGACGATTGAGCAGCTGCCGTCACGGTAGATAACCGACCGACAGCGTAGGCGCAGTATCCCTGCTGTGGCGAATTATGCCGTTGTCGTCGTTCTGGTGGCAGCCAGATGTGCCAAGCTCGCCAAAATTAACAACCACGACGCGTACCGAGCAATATATTACTCCAGACGATCATGCCAGTCTGCAAACGTGCGCCGGTCGATGCTGAGTCTGGGTAGTAGCACGGTAAACTGGTAGTGAATCAAGCGCGGCGTGGCGGTGAGTGCGGCGTGGTGCGTGTCGCACAGTATTGGTGCAATTAGCCCGCGCCTCATGCAGGGCACGACCGTTGAGATCCCAATGCGTGGCATTGCTGCTATTACAACCGATGCAGCAGAAGGCGCTCGAGCAAAAATCACGAAAGTTATTGGCAAAAGGTGTTGCGCTGAAGGTAAACGACGAGACAGTGACATTGCCAGCGAGAGTTATTCAATGGGTTGTTACTCGCCAAAGGACAAGGCATTAGTAGTAAAGCATTAATGCATCACAGGCCTTCTCGGCTATCTCACGAAGCATGTCAGCGCCAAGGTGAATATTGGATCCAGGCACACGAAAAGTTGCCATACGATCTACCGAAAACGTCACGCACAGATGGTACCAGGGCGCACGCTCGATATCTGACGCAACTGCGCAGCAGCTCACGGAGTTTATTAATCAAACACGCCCACAGCCAGCCGCAGTGACGAAGACGGTGCCAGCCAAGGTAGAATACGACCGCAATTATAGCTCGACCGAAGACGGGCTTAACGCCTTCTCAAAGCACTATGCCGAGGATCACGGGACGTATGGTATCTCATTCTTAGAGATTGATGGCAAGAAACGCAATGCGAGCTACAATGGCAACAAGCAATCTGTCACTGCCAGTACATACAAAACTATTTGTTGGCTAGAGTGCTTCAGCGCGAGAAGTGGCAGGCTGGCGCTGGGAGGACAACCAAGTTCTGCTTCAACGAAAATGATTAGCCAGAGCGATAAACTCCCATGTGCAGAGAACTACCTAAGGTCATTGGTTGTGATGTTGGTGACAAAGGATGCCAATGACATTGGTTTGAAAACATCGACCTTCACAAGTCTGGCGGGCCATACACTACAGCAAATGATCTCGCACGCTTTAGGACAATGCTTGATGCAGGGCAGAACTTTAGTAGTGCCAAACCGCGACCGATTCTCTCTGCGCTCAAGGCCAATGTGTATCGCAAAGGGTGATTCCTGCTGGCACGAATGGCACGGTGGCAAATAAGGTTTAGTTCTTGAATGGTCTCCCGTGCACGACGCAGCGATCGTCTCATGGCTCGAACGGCAATATGTGTCGCCATCATGACAGATGGCAGTAGTTGGAATAATATTGCCGAGCTAACCGGTGGATCGAACAATTCCGTGCAGCCAGCCAGCATAAAAATGCCTATTTGCGGCGTACTTTTGACGAACCACCCTCTCAACCGGTATACTTACAGAGTAATCCGGAGTAGCCTCAGCGGTAGAGCGGTCGCTGTTAACGATTAGGTCGCTGGTCTGAGCCCAGCCCCGAGCCACGATGTGGATGATAAAAGACCGATGAAGATCGGTCTTATTTTATTAAAGCTTATATCGCACTCGAGTCGCAAAAATTCAAATACGAGAGACTAGCCCTAGTAGTAGACACAGGAGCTTACACCATGGTGTAAGCTCAATCACGACTGGGTAGTGATCAGATGCTCGGTCTGACAACGGTGTTTTGACAACATTGTGAGGTTAATGCAGGCTGCAGATCCTTCTCGAGACAAAGATATAGTCAAGCCGGCTGGTTGGGTGATCAGGGTGTGGCGGCAGTGGTGTTGGAGCCGTCGAGGTTACGTGTTGTTGCAAAGCAGCTGCTGTATCGACAAGGCCCGCCTGTGCCATAAAACGAGTGACATCATGAACAATTGTGCCATCACGAGGAATTTGCGCGTCAGGGTTTGCATCAGAAAGAATCTACCAGCATCAGGCGGATATGTAGCATAAAACGAGAGTGAATTACAGTCACCCATAACGACAGTATGAGTACTATTCTCACCAATATGTTTGATAAGCCGGTGCACCTCTTGCAGCCGGTCAGCTTCCCATCGCGGTGAAAGATGAAGGCTACTAATAGAGAAAATGTGGTTGTTTATTTGAACGCGGCCTACTAAGAGTGATCGGTTACATGGGTAGAGCAATGTTGCATCCAGGATAGGATACCTGGATAGCAATGCTGTATGATACCACGACCCATCACCGCAGAGTGCAAGGGTGAGTATAGGGCATGAAAGGGTTTGTTCTGAGACGTATGCAAGGCGTTTTCTGTGTCGTTCTCGAAAGCCATGTCTTCGTTGAGCGTCAGGATATCTGGCTTTGGTTTCATTGATAACTGCAATAACGTCATCGATCGTTGTCTCGGCACATTGTAGATGCTGTGTGTCGCGAAGTTAATTTCTATGAAGAGACTCTTCATTACCGATTAATTTAATCAATGATTTACAGCTCGGTATAATCGCTCAGCTCATCATTACCACACTGGCGGTCGAGGCGGATATTCACAAAGATACGCCGCGGGTTATGAGCTGAAGTTGCATTAGCTCGTGGAGAGCGAGTGGCGTGCAAGCGTCTTGCCCGTTAGTGCGGCGATCCACGCCAGTGGTGTCTTGCCATAGAGGCCCTTCGCTCGCAGAGTCCATCCGCGCCACGCAGCGTAGGTTTGAGTAATGGTGATGGTATCGTCTGGCTGGAGAAGATAGCGCTGGGCATTTGCTGCGGGCAAGCATATCATTTGGCGTATGGAGGGTATCCACGCAGGTGCGACGATAGCCGTAAAGACATCAAGTGGTGTGCCATCCGCCTCTGCCGCGGTGTTAACCATGGAAGAGCAGCGAGTACAGCATAATCTCTGATCCGGTGATGAGGTTGTGGGGTCGATGGCAGTATTGGCACGGTAGAGTAGCATCACCACCAGTGTCGATGCCACACAAATCGCATCAGCCCCCGTCCGCGGATAAGGAGCTGAGGTCGTGGGCATCTGCTCTGGCTCAATCGAATTGAGCAGCATGCAAACTGTGCGATTGTCCATCCTTGGCGGCATATCCTCCGAGGAAGCGCCGATCGCCAACTTTAGTCGTTTCCTCTGTGATTTCTACTGTTGCGTCACTAATATGTCGGCCAGTACGAGCAAGCTGTCGGTTGTTATCGGTGTAGTTGCGTACCGGACACAATGGCTGTAGGCCGCACTAGCATGGTGCTGCGATGAAGCTTCGCTCAGCATGTAGCGGCCTGAATACCATCCGAGCCACCACGCATCCCAAGGTAGATGATCCTGCTTGCCGCGGAGCTGCTCAGAGTCAAACGCCGGGAGTGAATCAATAGCAAGCTCAGGTGTGTCCTGATATGCTGGCACGCGCATCTCTACCGCTGTGGTGGAAGCGCAGCTCTGCCTGGTGTGGATCAGGGTGTGCGCGGTTGGCAGTTTGGGCGATGTGTTGAGGTCTGCCGCGACAACACCTGTCTCGCCTGCTTTGCGCGCTGCTTTTGTCGGCAATGTGCTTCTCTGCAAGACATGAACGAAATAAGTGAGGCGCCGTGCTGAGGCTATGATGTGTTTCGAGCCCCTTTTAGCAAGGCTGGCCGTAGTAAGGCAGCGTTGCGCGCCGATGATCACCATCATTGCTGAGCTCTTTGAGCGAGGATAGTCGGCTGACAGGGCCAGGTAGCGTATCTGGCGCATTGGTCAGTTGCTGATACTCTTCTGGCAAAATCGTAGCGTAGCATACAAGCAAGGCGTGCACAGTGTGAGTATGTGCTTGGTTGTCGATGAGCTGTTCACAGCATCGTTATCGAGGCCAGGCGCTGTGCTCGCTTGGCGAGGTAATAGCGCTAAAGCGCGTCGTCGGTCGAGAGGGTGCTATCGGTCAACGACGTCTGCGGGCTGCTGCCATTTGGCTGGTCATGTAGGAGAAGTGAGGAGTGGAGAACCTCAGCATTAACATGCCCGCGCACCGCAATATCAAATAGCGTAGCGCATGATACTGGAGCGAGCGCACTGGCTCAGCGCTGTCGGCAAAGCCGCCAGCATTGCCGGCGGTGCTTCGGCTTGGATAAACCGGCAAGGTTGAGTTCTGTGTTGATGACATCGCAAATGATTGCGTGTCTGGCCCGCTGGGCTGGCCGAATGTTGTAATAGCTCTGCTCGCGCTTTTGCAGCGTAATCTGGCTTTAAGCGCAAGCGGGCGCAGCACTTCGTCGTGATCAACCGAATCAGCGGCATCTCTCCCATAACGGTGCTCGCGAGCGTTTGGTTCTCGCCCAAATCATGAATAAGCACAATATAGCGCATCACATTGGCACTATGCTCGCAGGCAAGTTGCTTGCAACCCACTGATGAAATTCTTCATTCTTCGCGCGTGAGGCGATTGGCGTCGGCTCGCGGCGGTCAGTTTGTGATAATTTTCTCTGCCGCTATAATATAGATAGTCCAGGCGTTGAGCGAGCAGAGCAGTTCGTTGATATTCTGCGCGCTGATTGGCTGCTTCGTCTGCCCTTGTGACTCTGGCTGAGGCTTTGATAGTGTTCGCCGATCAGCAGCTTCGCCTCAGGAAGCTGCAGGACGTCAAGCCGCTGCTCCAGATCGAGTGGACTTGAAGAGAGAGAGTAGTTTGAGTGAGAGAAATGGTTGTTGCATAGCATTAGTGTAGAGGATTACACAGCGGAATGGTAGCATGAGCGGTTTATAAAAGACCCTACTGCGACATTGAGAATATGACTCGCCAGCGCTGGTGGATGGCCAAATAGGTTCTTGACCGTGACAAATCTGTACCCTTGCTTTTGTAAATGCATCGAGGATATGCGGCTACATCGACGCTGGTTTTGTGGATATCGTGCACGAGAATAATCGCACCAGGTGCAGCATTGGCAACGGCACGGCTACGCAGACAATTGCTGCATCGTGGTCGGCCCAATCACGTGTCGATCATTGCACCCGCATAATGGCTGGCATAGTAGCTGCCGAGCTGCGCACGCACCAGTCATATGCGCCACCATATGGTGGACGAAACCGATCGTTGGTGTCACTGCCAGTGGCTGCAGCAACGGCACTGTTTGTACTCTGCTCTTGGCGGATGACAGCTTCGTCGCGCGCGGAGGAGCGGTGACTCCAGCGTGTGATTGCCCGCCCTGGTGCTTTGCGCTGAACTGCTTGCTGGAGTGCGATGCTATGACGGTGCAACATCTTCGCCCCACCACGAAGAAGGTTGCCTTGGCATGGTAAATGATCGAGGTGCTTCGAGCAGTGTCTGAGTGTATGGCTGCAGGCCCATCGTCGAAGGTGAGCGTCAATGCAGCGATGGCGCACACAGTCGGTTGATGATAATGCTGACGGTGGAATATCAAAAAGCTTCTTGGTGGTTGGGTTTTTGGACAAAATGGCTGGAGGCTGCTTGATTGGCAATTTCAGGCCAATGACTCCATCTACGCCACGCCAAGCGAGCGTTTATCAAGAGAAAGCCAATTGTTTTTCGGTCGTGTGCTAAAAGTTCCGTGATAGATTCTGGAGTATGACCTGCTCGCTACTTTTACTGGCTCTGCATGCGGGTAGCGCTGCTGCACCTGTTTGCGTAGAGCATATGACAGACTCATTTGTCTCCCTGCGATTGATGTATCAACGAGGGCAGACGATGTAATTGGCTGGCCGCTCATTTTATCGAATGTCCAGTAGTGAACCGTGTTGGTTGGCAGAGCATGAGGTACAGTAGTACGGATAAACACAGCGAGAGAATCAGTCGTGTCATCTTGGTGAATAATGCGATAGAGTAATAGGTGTTGCTTCGAGCTGCTACATTGTTGAAGGTACGTTTGTTGAGATGGAATATTGCATGTCGATCGATTGTGGCGACTACTTTGTCTATATTGGCAATACCTGTTTGTGGATAGTGACGATCTGTTTGTGTGATGCTGATTGATGCTTGATGATGCGTGAGCGAACAGCACCAAGGAGAGATAGTAGTAAGTGTGCGTTGTTGATGGTGGTATATGTGTGATGTGTGATGATTTTGTGATTGTTAGCCATACCAAAGTGAGCAGATTAATAGACTAGTAATAATAAGGCGAGAGCCATGTATAAAAGAAAAAGTCGCGAGAGTTTTGTAGGTGTTATACTACTTTTCAACACCTGAATAAACTTAGTAATCTGTCTCTTCCACCTTATAGAACATAGCTATATTGTAGCGCAACCGAGGTAAGAACAAAATGGGATAAAGCGGAGTCTGACTACGAGCATATATAAGATGGAATATATTACATTTTATGTTCATTGTAAAATACCCCATGGGGGTATTTTAGCAATGAACAATCAAATAAATATCATTCATAAAATAAAGATAGATACGGCATACACACTAATGAGGAGTAGTCCTTTTCTGACAGATGATGCATAATATAAAAACGAAAGAGTAGCATTTGAGTTAGATATACGGTTGCGAAAATCTTGAAAAACAACACTTACAGAAAAGGAGAAAATATGCGACATCTTTTTATTACACGTGGAATTCCTGGGTCTGGCAAAAGCACCTTTTTGCAATCTGCTGGACTTGACCCATACACTATCTCCTGACATCTGCGCGCCCAGCATAGTCAGCCCAGTGATGAATGACGCAGGACGCATGCGTTATGCCATATCAGGGATGATCGGCGGGTGTGGCAGCAGCTTCACGAGTTGCTTGATATGCGGATGAGCTCGTGGTGAGTTCATTGTGGTTGATGCAACACATACAACGAGCTCGTACTTTCAGCAGTATGCTCGGCTTGCGCAGAAGTATCGCTACTAAAGCTGCACGTTATAGATTTTGCGGATGTGCCTCTTGCAGGTTTGTCTGGAGCGCAATCGTCAGCGTGCACTACATAAGATAGTCGATGATGTAGTTCTCGAGAAAATGCACGCTCGTCTCTCCACATGTGCTATACCAAAACAATACACTGTCATACTGAGCCAGCGGAGGTAAAAAGGAGCTTATCGCGTCATATCGGCAACCGATTAATTTGAGTCAGTATGAGCACATTCATCACATTGGTGATATCCAAGGATGCTAGCACGCCACTGCGTGAATATTTTGAGCAGCATCCCCTATGTCGAGCACGATTATTATATCTTTACGGGTGATCTAGCTCGATCGTGGCACGAGAGAATGCAGAAATATTGCAGTATGTGCGATAATTTTGTCGACAGGCCGAATGTGACGTTTATTGAGGGTAACCATGATGGCTATATTTGGCGGTGGCTTAATCGCCAACCTATAAGAGCGCGAGAGTTTAATGGCCGAACTCGAGCGCAGTTAGAACGTGCCAATATAGACAAGCGTGTTGTCAGTCGCTTGATGAACTCCATGCAAGATTTTCTCTACTACACATGGAATGATAAACAAGTATTTGTGAGTCATGCGGGGAATGAGTAATCTACCGGAGAGTCCTTTGCTGCTTGCCAGCCAGCAGTATATTCGTGGTGTGGGGCGCTATGAGCAGGTTGGTGCTATTGACGATGCTTTTGTTGCCCATGCCCCTGATAATGTCTATCAAGTGCATGGCCATCGCAACGCTCAGAATTATCCAGCGCAGTATAATCAGCGGTGCTTTAATCTCGAGGGCAAAGTGGAGTTTGGTGGCACGCTACGGGTTGCTCAGCTTGCCGAGGAGGGCTGGTCGGTCGTTGAGGTAAGCAACCAGTCGGCTGAAGGCATCCTCCACCCGGAAAACGCACCGCTCATCCATGGTCTGCGTGCCAATAAACTGATTGGTGAGCGGTCGCTGCCGGGCAATATTAGCTCATTTCACTTTAAACCAAAGGTGTTTTATGACAAAAAATGGACAGCGCAAACAGTGCGAGCTCGTGGACTATTCATGAATACACTGACGAACGAGATTGTAATTCGCGCCTATGACAAGTTCTTCAATATTGGTGAGCGACGAGAAACTGAACTTGCTGCGCTCAAAGATCAGCTTGTCTTTCCAGTGCGCGCCTGGGTGAAGGAGAATGGTTATCTTGGCTTGGTAGGCTATGATGCGACACTGGGTGACCTCGTCTTTGCGTCGAAAACAACAACGGAGAGTGAATTTGCCGAGTGGTTTCGCCATCTGTTTTTGCAGAGCTATGGCAAGCATGTTGATGTGATTCGTCAGTATCTTGCCGAGCATAATGTATGTTTGGTCTGTGAAGTAATGCTCCCGACAGAGGATCCACACATCATTGAGTATGTACAAGACCGGATTGTTTTGCTCGACATAGTGCATCGCCAGGAAAAATTTGCCGCTGTTGACCAAGTTGAGCGTGAGCGATTTGCGGCTATGTTTGGTATGGAAACCAAGCGGCTTGCGGCGACGCTCCAGACGTGGGAGGAGTTTGCGGCCTGGTATGAGCAGGTGCAGGGGCTTGACTATTTGTATGACGGTGTACCAATCGAGGGCTTTGTAATAGAGGATGCTCAGCATTGGCAGGTCAAAGCCAAACTCGATTATTACTCATTTTGGAAGCGGATGCGTGGTGTGCTTGATGGACTTAAGGCAGGGCGTAGGCCAGAGCGTGCCGCTGCCTACCCACACCCCGAGTACGCAGCGCGCGTCATTGCCTATGTGCAGGGTATCCCCATGCGACGTGTTGGCCCAGATGTCTATTATCGATGTTCGTCGCCGCTGGCAGCAGGAGAGAAAAGCCGTATAGCCGTATTACCAACCTCACCTTCGCGGTCATAATAGAAGCATGAAAATGACTCGTTGGTTGGCGAAGTGGTGCTGCCGCGATTGCGGTAGTGGCTGGGGTGCTTGTTGGGCTAGCTGCAGCTCGCCTTGTATCGGCGCAAAGCGAGGGCAGTGGTCGCTACCTGATCGATTGCAAGACTGGATAACGCTGAGCTTTGAGCGTGATGATCGAGCACTCGCCATTCGTCATGCTGGGGATCTGCATTGCAGTATAGTACAGGTGTGGCTGCCGGCCGAGCGCTTGCTTACCTATCTGCAGCAGCAGGCATTGCGCTCGGGCTTGTTTGTCGCCCTCGGTATTACGCTGCCAGTCTGTGAGTGTGGCAATGTCCCTAGCGTCGCGGCCTGTTAGCAAAAGGGCTTACACCCCAGTGAGATCTCTCGTCTGCTTGCGCACCAATCCTCAACCAGTGACGATCATCACAACGCAGCAAGCATTCGCTGGCGATGCATGACCATTCTCTGGGCGCGAGTGTTTGGTGGTTTCGCTGTGCTAATCTCGTTGGCTGGGTCTATGCGCATCGCCCGGCTGAGGGAGTTATTGACCAATACGTTTGTTGCTTCGTGCCAGGCAGATCATATGCAGCAGAGCAAGCGAGTAGCAAGCCTTGCGATATTTCGACGTGAGGTGCAGGCGATGCTGCCAGCCTTGGTAGTTGGTGCAGGGTTAGCGGGTCTTGTGCAAGTAGCTGAGTGTCGCGCGAGGTACTGGTAGTCGCTGTGGGGCCAGCCAGTATGGTCGGTGATTGCAAATGGTGGCACTCGGCATTCATCGTCTCAATTTGCTCTAATGTTGATGCGTTCTTTGCGCGGCATTCGCCAGACCTTTAGTGACCGGCGCTCTGTGAGTTTCTTTGACCTTTGGCCCAATGATCGATATCAAGATGCTGAGCTTGCTGCGGACGACGTATCGGCCGAGTGTACTGCTTCAGGTGAGTGCGATCGTTGGGTTAGCATCGATAACATTGGGATTGGTGGTGAATTATGCGTTTTAGGCTGGTCTTGTCCCGAGTTGCACAGCAACAAGGTATATGTCTCCTTTTGTATCATTGCCGTGGCGACGCTGCTGGCTGCTGCGACTGAGTCGTTTTGACGCTCTCTATTCATCAGTGTATGTCGTCTTTTACGACTGGTATGGCAGTGAGTGTAGCTCTTGTGATGGCGAGTGCGAGTGTTACTGCGAATCACGTGCCCACCAGCGAGACACACTTCTGCTTGAGTGGCGTCGTGTTGCTAGTGGTGATGGTATGTACGTGGTCGCAGGCATGGCGCTACTTGTCCCCACCGAACAGCACTAACGACAAAGCAACCGCGCGCAGCGTGGTATCAACAAAAGGGCGGTAACTCGAGCTGTCTGCAGAAAAAGCTATCGCACGCATCTATCTTGCTCAGCGAGATTATTCGCACCTCACGATCAAAGAATGAAGGCAGGGCTACTGCACGCAAACGCATGACAGCGGGTTTTTATCGTGCAAAACAGTCAACTTGACAGGGTTCGTTACGCCAGATATAGCGGATTCGCAAATTACGTGTCTCGATTTGTCGTGACGTGTTGTGCGGCTCGATGCACAGGCGGTTGGCGTGCCAGTCTATGCACCTGCGGTGGCGTGAGCGCTTACCAGCCCAATAGTTGGGTAACGGTAACGGGTGACTTTTGCCGCGCATCCACAGCAACATCGTCAGCAGCCGATTGTCATCATGCCGCGTTCGGTTACGCTCAACCACCCAGCCAAAGGAGCCCTATGAATACTAAAAGGGCTGGCGGTGGGTGCGTCAGCGATGGCGATCCTGTCGCGATTGGATTATCGATTACCTGGAGCACACTCACGGCACTGCAGCTATCACACAGGCCCACGCTTGCGTCACGCGGTGCTCGCAGATGATCGAAATACGGGGCCATCAGACGGTCAGTTGCAGTTTCAATCAGCCAGTCAAGCCGATAGGAACCCCATGCAACACAAATCACACCTCAGGCGGACTTGCAGCTACGACAAACAATGCAACCGTGACGATTCAGTTTCGGCGGCGTTTGCTAGTATACCCAGTATCGCGTGGTGATCGCTCAGATAGCGGGTGCTTCTGACGCAGCAGACTACAGCGGCCAGCCACCACTTTGATACACCGCCAGCACAGCTCTACTATCTCGGGCATCATGGCCTTGCGAGAGACAAAAACGGAGTTCTGTGTCGCACTGAAAGCTACGGATGCTATCGTGCAGATGAATCTGGCAGCAAAGCATGAGAAGACACTCTACCAAGCAACGGACGAATGTGTCGAATAGCGCAGTGGTGGGTTCTCTATCATTGTCCATACAATGAATGATTCGAAGATTAGTGAACTGCATCAGGTTGATACAAAAAACGGTACCGTATCGCCACTGCCTTTGCCCGACAAAGGTACAGTGTCTCGCCTGCGAGCGATGGATAATGGAACGGTGGGGTATCTCTTTGCAAAGGCGGACAGCAAAGACAAGACCAATAATCTCATCGTGCGATGTTGCGGCGCAGCGCCACACACTATACGTGGCCTTACGCAGCCACTACCAGTGTATGATTGGCGCCCTGTATCGTGAGCGCGGCGCGGTTAGATGCGAACTCGGGGTGACGACTGCACCCGCGTGTGACCCGACTGGCAAGCACGCTATGCAGCCACTTGGCCAGGCAGCGGTACTTGGCGATGTATCATATGATGGCAAGAATATTATCATGATGAAAACGGGGGAGGGGTATTTTGCACTCAACCTAGAAAATAGCAAAAAATCGCCTATTACTCACCAACAAGGAAATGATGTCATATCATTAGCTGCATTCTTGCATACCCGCAGTGGCTAGTGGTATGGAGATAACGAGTGTTAATCAACAGCACATGTTGCAGCGCCAAACAGTGCACCCTACCCCACTAGAACAAGTGATTCATCGGACAACTCCACCGACATATCGCAAACAAACATCACTGTGTCGCCAAATGATCAGTATACCGCCATTGAGCGAAAAGCACCGCTGATAGCTCCACCAAAACGGCATTATCTGATAATAAAAATCTGGCCAGTACAGTACACACTCTATGACAGTGAGCAGTGGTTTGGTTATAAAACGATATCGTAAAATAAGCCTGAAGCGACTGAACGCTGGATCTGTGAAGCGAGGGTCTGCATCGCTATAACTGACAAATACTAATGGTGTTTACTGATGTTCGGTATGCTATAAGATATAGCGTGAGAGATGTGCCAATGCGAATGCGCGACAGACGAGCAAGTGACCGCCCGCGAGAGAAACTTGGCGCGGATGGAGCGATAGCTCGCCTGAGTGACCTCGAACTCCTTATGGCGATTATCGGCAGCGGTAATGCACGAAGCCGACGCGTTGGCAAAATTGCGCGCTGTGTGCTGAAAGCCCGTGCGTACGCGATGGGTGACCTGAACTCATGAGGAGCTCTCCAGATAACTGGTCTTGGTGCAGCGAAAGTGACGGTGATTCTTGCGAAACTTTGAGACTGAGCGCGCTATCTGCTCCAAAAGTGACCAGCCCTATCATTGATGAACCGAGCAGAGCAGCAGAGCAACTTCACTGATATTCGCGACAAGAACGTCAGGAGCATTTGTCTGTTCTAACGCTTGATGGAGCCGCATCGCACGATCGCCACGCACGATTACCATTGGTGGTTAACTGCCACGCTTTGGTTGCACCCACGAGAAGTCTTTACAGATGCGATTGCGACCGAGCAGCGAGGGATCGGCCAGGCGCATAATCGCGCTGATGGTGCAGTCATCGCAAGCCAGGCCGACCGGGAGACGACGCAGCGCCTGGCCGAGACGAGTAAACTGCTGGCATCCAGTTGCTCGACCACCTTATCGTTGCAGAAAACGACTATCATATCGATCATCGCCGACGATAAGGAATGACCTGTTAGCACTCTTGCGGTGGAAGTTAACAGTTGGCTATACTCAGGACAGATATGGCGAAGCGAGATTATTATGAGGGTGCTTGGTGTTGCCAGCGCCAGCGATGATTGACATCAAGCGGGCATTCCGCAAATTGAGCGAGTAAGTACCACCCAGATAAAGCGGGTGGGAGTGAAGAAATTCAGAAATTAATGAAGCGTATGAGGTCCAAGGATAAGCAAAAGCGCCAGCGGTAGTGACCAGTCTAGCCTATGCGGGTGTTGGTGGGTGCCGCTGGTGGTAGTGGTGGCGGAACCCATTTTCAGCTCAAGCTTTGGGCGGCTGGCCAAGGGCAGAATATCCACTTGACTTTGGTGATGGTGGCCTGGGAGATATCTTTGGCCAGTTCTTTGGTGGGCGCTGCTGGCGGCGAGTGAGCAAGGCCCGCTCACGCGCGGTCGTGATGTGAGAGACAGGTGTGACGCTCGAGTTTGAAGAAGCGATCTTTGGCAAAGGGTTGCTCTTGCCTAACGCTCTGACGTGACGAATGTGAGACATTGCCATTGGTAGCACTGTCGAACCCGGCTCAAGCCTTAAGAGCTGTCCCAGATTGTCGAGGCCACATGGCCAGCGTGTGCGGACGATGAACACAATGTTTGCCCTATTCAGCAGGCGGTAACGTGCGAGAGATGCCAAGGTCAGGGTCAGATTCCTGAGAAGGCAACTGTACAGTCTGCCAGGGGTGGCGTGCAGCGTCGTGAGCCAGACGATTACAGTCAAGATCCCGCTGGTATCGATAATGGGCTCGCAATGTTCGTCCCGTGGTCGTGCAGAGCAGTCGGTGGTGGCGGTAGGGGCGATCTCTGCGAGTGCGGTTGAGTCAATCACAAGAACGTTTAGCCATGAAGGTGATGTAATCTCAGGTGAGGAGCATATCGGTATGCGCGGATGTCAGCGCTGGTGCCGAGACTCGACGTCAAGACAGTCGACGGGACGATTACAATGAAGGTGCCCAGCCGGTACGCAATCGGCACAGACTTCAAGCTATCTGGCGGTGAGTAGCACATGCAGAGCGACAATGCCCCATATCATGACAGTAGTGGTCGACACTAACCAAAACTAAACCGCCACGCAGGGAAATCCTCCGGTTTAATGACACATTAGGGGCGGAAGGGGATATTTGGGCTGTAACCTAGGTATGGTGGTACTAGTGTACGCAAATCTTTGTGATGAGAAAGTTTAGTTCTAACTTACTCCTATGGAGAATGTAAGCTTTTGCTAGAATTATTTTGGGATTTGATGGCGCACGTGGTTTCTGTCCTACAGTAGCTCTGCAAAAGTTACAGAGAAAGAGTCTTGATTTATACAGTGGTTTATTGCTAAAATAGCCTCACTAAGGATGACGAGCTATACTCCTCGAGGGATAGACCACTTCCATCTCATAAGGATATGCAGGTGGAAGAAGCTCATGCGCAGCCAGAATAGCTCGTCGATATAGATCCTGAAGTGTTCTGAGGAGTATCAGGGAGCTTGTTGAGGCGATCACCGAGAGTCATTTGAATCCACTTGTTTCCCGATCAAAGAGAAAGCAAAGGAAAGCGGCAATTGATATGGTCTAAGTTACAGGTAGTACCATCGTCTTTTCAGCAAAAGCATCGTCCATTGAGTGAGTATCCTGATGTAAGAATATACAGTCATGCAAGATACTGCAGATACGCTGATATCTATGGCGAATGTCTATGTCTGCAGCCAGGAAGGACCAGCCCATCTCCAGGCGATTGAGGGCTCGCAAGCAAGAGGCGTTGAACTTTGATAGTAAAGGACAGAGGGACTAGTAAAGCAGCAGCAGACCCAATAGGCAGGGCGAAGCAGCACGCGTTTTATGGAGACAAATATTACGCTCTATGTGGTGAGCCAGATAAGACAACATATGAGTCATTATTTGCTGGATTGCCAAGATCTTTCATACAGCGTAGTCAAAGCGTCGCCGAGATAATCTTTCAGGAGCTGGAATCTTCTCTTCCAGAAAACGTACTAGATGGTACACGTGCATAGACTCGATTTTGTCCATCTCACTGGAGACCATGAGACGGATGAGCGAGCTGTTCATGGATTGTATGACAATATGCTTGACATGTTGATAGCTATGTAGAAGTGCACTAAAATCAGAAACTTCAAACAGAATCACACGATGAGACGGTTATAAAAATCAGCAATACACCTTCAAGATATCTTTCCGGAATATCTTGACTGAGGAATTCCCTTGCGTCATCCAAAGAGGTTGAAGAGGTAGACAGACAGGTGATATTCAGGATGCACAGCTGTAACGAGAGTGCAGGACAATACCGAGACGAGAGAGTGTCGAGAAGACATGGATTGGAAGGTCGAGGTGACAGAACAAAAATCAATCAATGTTGATCCGGATACAAGACATATTAGGAATACCCCAAGACCGAGAAGCTATGTCTGTTAATGAAGTAAAACGGCTAGTTGTACACGAGGCGTGTGCATGTCTGACGCGAATGACTGGTGGTTCGACAAACCTTGAGCCCGCTCGCACAAACTTAGCTGGTTTTAATGATACGCAAGAAGGGCTTGGAAGCAATGGGCAGCCCTTGAAGGAGAAATATCAGGAAGCTGGTATAGATCACTACATTACTGCTGGACTTGCCTATTTTGACAACAAGGACTTCAAAGGCGCTTATGATGTGAAGTGGCGCCTCAAACTTCTCGAGAGCCTCGAGCCTGATCAGAATACCAACACAAGCACAGATTGACAAAAGCTAGCAATGGAGCAGCAAAACACAACGTGCGTATCTACCGGGTACTGATGACTTGCCACTCTTCTAGGATCTCTGCACTATTACAATGGGTCCGTGATCGGGAATATCTAGAGAAATTTGTGGTGGATTTGCAGCTGGGTTTATTACTGGCTGGTAAAATTAATACTTCGAAAAGAAGCACGAGAGTCATGCTTGAATCACATAGTACTTAGACTAAATACGAGCAATGAAAGTTCAATACGATAAAGCGTGAGATAGCGGCGTTAGTATACAACCATGGGCAAGAAATTGGTTACCGGCAGTGGTTTGATGATTTACAAAATTGCTTCACTGAGCTGGCTGGAATATGCGTAGCCCAGAATGTACAGCAGTAGAATACTCTGCTTATGTGCGCGATCAGTGCGAGAAACCTTATGCGGATGAATTAACTACAGCAGGCTCTTTTGCAAGACCCGATATTCCAAGATATGATAATAACTCATTTGCCCGAGTATCATATCATGCGTGACCTTTTCGTAATTCTGAGCAGTTAAAACAAAGCAGTTTGCAATTTTTGCCTAGCAACGATATGTACGCGTTGGCTCAGAAGTTTGAGAATAAATCGTGGTTTCGGCGTATTTTTGCAGAGCGTCTTTGCAATATTCCACCACATAAAATATACCCTTGGCGAGAAATGTTATTGGATGAGGGAATATTTTCTGAACTTCGTGTGGACATGATAAGATTGTTTTAGCAAGATGCTGCACTTGGTGGAGGGAAGGGGTCGTTTATTGTCGATAGCTTTGAGTCATTTTGTTCTGCAATAAACACGATGCAAAATAGCAATGGTTTGGTTGGTGAGGTAGTTGTATCAGACTATATTGCTGATGGCCGTGATTGGTCGGTACAGGGCGTTGTAACGCGCTACGGGGTCTTCATAGGGCCAGTCAGCGCAGATTATTGCAGCTGAATTTATCAAATACAAGCATTCCGGTACTGAAGTTTTGTGGCATTGTTAAAATATTGAGATGATCAACACACATGGCAGAGTAGTCAACTAACGAAAAATGCGCGTCATAGGCGCGGGAATTATACGACCAGAAGAGATATGCGTGGTATTTTTGGTGTTGATTCTTTGGTGACGGATGATGAAGTGTATACTATCAGTTAATGTACGCATTACGGGTGCTACACCGCTTCTTACAATGAGCTATAATGCAAAGAAGCATATCCCCTTCTATCTTCTTCATATCTTAGAACTAACGATGCTGATTATACTATTGAAGACAGCTCATACAGTAATGACTATAATGATTGCGCGCTGATGGTTCTCCATCAACGAGACATTGAGACAGGTGCTGCTGACAGCCCTCGGTCGGGATTATATATGAAAAGATGTTTACAGTCCACTAGACGATATAATGTCATTTGATAGGTCTTCCTGCGCGAAACAGGTTTTTGTACAGGATTATACAAGGAGCGAGAGGTCTATTGCGCCAGGGTCTCGATTAGCGTCTATATTTACTAATTTTCGTGTTATGGATGAGGAGGGTGTGCTTGACGAGAGAATCAAGAAATATTAGATATAATTGAAAAAATGAGTTCAGTAGAAATGTATCGCTATGAATATGGAGCAAGAAAGCAATAATAATATCAAAAAGCAGACCTGTCACGCATGGCATTACTTCGATTACTAATGAAGGAGGCGCTCCGAAAAGGTACCAGAGTCACAACAGTTCCAGGTCGTTTAGCAACATCACATGTGGTGCGCTGTGAAAAAGGACGGCAAAGAGCTTTATTTTTATAATCTTAATACTGCACTAAACCCTTCATATGCAGTTCAGGTGAATGAGGACAAGATCTGGACGAATAACATATTACACCAATCGCATATACAAATACCAGATACATATCCATTAAAAATAAATAGACCCGAAGACGTGGTAATTGACGATACACTTCGAAAAATGTTAGAGGCTTATGAGCTTCTTGTTGTCAAATCTGCTACAGCAAACTACAGCAATAATGTTCTTGTTAACGCTGGTGATGAAGAAGGTTTGCTTCGTGCAATACACCATGTATATCAGAATGAGTGGCGGACAACCTGATATAATTGTTCAGCAAATGGTTTTTGGGCAAGAATATCGCTTCTTAGTGTGCGTCTAAAAAGTCATTGCAGTAGCATGTCGTCGACCACCATATGTTGTTGGAGATGGAGTGTCAACAATACGAACCTTGATAAGTAGAAAAATAATAATTGCTCAAAGTATGACAACAGACACGCTAGTTTAGTAGCAAAAATAAACATTGAAGATGTGTCGAGCACATAAAATTACTTACTTTTTGCAACAAGTTCCGAAAGGTCGTGCTGTTGAGGTTTTTAGATACATTGAATCTGAGCAGGAGGTGAAGCAGTTGATGTCACGAGTTATGTGTCCTGATGAACTCAAAACTTCATAGCAATTCAAGCATCAGCGTGTGGTATTGCTGGTATTGATATTGTAACGGATAAATATTAGTGGCGATGGAAATGATAGCTATGTCGTAAGAGTGAAGGCGTCTCAGGGATACGAATGACCAATTTCAACAGAAGCAAACCTCGAACGTTGTACGAAAACGCTATTTCCATGCTATTGACGGCGCATCCTATCGGCAAAAAGATAGTTATGATTGGCCGAGTTGAAAAGGTTGCTTTGCCTGATCTTGTTAGCGAAAAATTTAAAAGCTCGGATAGATACAGGGCAACAGTCTCGTCTATATGGGCAAGCGATATTCGGGTTGATAAGACAGGGCCTCTATTACAAACCTATTTGGTGAAGGCTCCCCAGTGTATACTGGTGAGGAGTTGCATTTTTCTGGGTATTCCATGCGCTCTGTTCGATTCGAATGGTTATAGAACTGCGGTATCAGGTTGTCATTAATGTAAGTTTAGCAGGAAGGCGAGGAAAGCAAAAAGCTACACTAGCAGACAGATCGGGGCAGATCTACCCGATGCTGATTGAAGAAAATAGTTTTTGCGTAATAAATTCATCGTTCATGTTGCAGAGGGCGATATTGATAAAAAGGCTGAAAGTAGTAATCGTCAAGAACTACGCAAAAATGGACTACAATAGAGACAGAGAGCATATAATAAGCAAAATCGATAAAATAATAGTACGAGGTATGGAGTGAAAATCGCAATACTCAGTAATGGCAGTGAACTACTCAACGCTTCGCCTCAAGGAAGAGGCAGAGAGGCGTGGGCATAGTGTGAGAGTGATTAAATACCGCAAATGCTATGTGACGATTGATGAGAAGAACCCAACGGTGATGTATGATGGTGAAGCAATCGATCAGTATGATGCAATAATCCCCCGTATTGCAAGCTATATGACTCGCTATGGCACAGCAGTGGCGCGCCAGCTAGAAATGGCGTACCCACGCACGCTTTTTGTTAATCGCTCGATTGCGATTACCCGGGCGCGCGATAAACTGCGTTCGCACAGCTACTAGCCCGAGGTGGAGTAGCTATCCCTAAGACGGTGTTTAGCCGCAACTCAGCCGATATAGACGATCTCCTTAACGAACTTGGTGGTACGCCGGTTATCATCAAGCTCGCTCGTGGTACGCATGGCAATGGTGTGGTGCTGGCGGAGACGAAGAAGGCGGCAAAGTCAGTAGCTTCAGGCGTTGTACCTCACCAATGAGGATGGGACAAAATATCCTTTTGCAAGAGTTTATTCGTGAGTCGGCTGGGGTGGATATCCGTGCCTTTGTGGTGGGAGTCGTGTAGTGAGCGAGTATGAAGCGCCAGAGCCTAGATGACGACTTTCGCTCCAACCTCCATAAGGGAGGCGAAGGAACGCCGATCCGCTTGACGGATACCGAGCGTCGTATGTGTTTGCGGGCGGCTAAGGCAATGGGTCTGACAGACGTGGCAGGTGTTGACTTTATGCGCTCGAGTCGTGGGCCATTGGTGCTTGAGGTCAATGCGAGTCCAGGCTTTGGGATAGAGAAAATTACGCGGCGCAATGTAGCCAAACCGATCATTGAATATATTGAGCGCAATGCAAAGCGGCAGCACAAGAAGGATCGCGTTGGGGCGTAGCTACCCAAACGTATTGGCGTTTCTTATAACGCTTATGTTGAGTCAGTGTCATGGTATAATGATGGCATGATGTTGCTTGGATTGCTTGTTGGCATGGCTGTAGTTTTGGCTGGTTTGGTATATGTAGCGAAGCGGCATTTTGGGCTACCAGTAATAGGCCTGGCGGTTGGTATGGTAATGACACAGCTGTGGGCGGCAGATGTCGTGCCGTATGCTGCTGGGGTTGGTATAGGCATTGACCGATCTGCTTTGCTTGCAGTGGTGACGATTGTGCTGACGGTGCTACCGGCTGTGATATTGGTGTGCTGTGGCTCAGTGGTGAGCCAGCGCTGGTGGCGTATTGGTGGCTCACTGATCTTTGGTGTTGTGGCGACGTATGTACTGTTTGGTGCGCTGAGTAGTCTCGTACCAGCAGTTGATGAGACAAGCAAGATGGTTGTAGCAGCGCTGGATGGGTCTCATGCAGCGGTTGTAACGATGGGGTTTGCATGTGCACTTGTTGATACGCTCGTGGCTCGCGCAAAGGGCGCAAAACCACATAAGAAAAAGTGATAGATACTTCTTGCGCGTGTCACTCGATGAGCTTGGTTTTACCAATAAATATACGTTGATGTGCTTAGCAAAACGACCCTCATAATAAAGGGTCATTTTAGTGTTGTGATTCGCGTATAACTCTAGTAGGTATTATGCCGCGTTCGTTGCGACATTTGTCACATCATCGAGTGCTTCAAGTGCGTCGATAATTTTGGTAAGCTTGCGGGCGGTTTCGTCGTCCTCAATGGCAACGGTGTTGTTAGGCACATACTGGAGCTCTGCATCTTCAACAGTCATGCCAGCTGCGAGCAAAGCTTCGCGAACTTTGGCAAGCTCCTTTTTGTCGGTGTAGACGGTGAGACCGCCATCTTCTTCTGTTGCATCCTCAGCCCCAGCATCAAGCACAGTAAGGAGCGCTTCTTCACCACTGACTGCTACGCGGATCACGCCCTTGCGCGCAAACTGAAACATCACACTACCACTATCTGCCATGGTGCCACCATTCTTGGTGAGAGCAGTGCGGACCTCTGGGTAGGTGCGATTCTTGTTATCGGTTGCTGTCTCGATAATGATGCCAACACCGCCTGGGCCGTAGCCCTCATAGACTGCCTCTTCGAGTGCGGCAGCATTTTTATCGTTGATGCGATCAATTGCTCGCTGGATGTTAGCGTTGGGCATGTTGGCTGCCCGAGCCTTCTCGATGGCTAATGCGAGGCTTGAGTTGGTTGTTGGATCGGTGCCACCACGAGCTGCAATGGCAATCATATTGCTAAGCTTGGTAAAGGCTGCGCCGCGCTTTGCATCAACCACGGCCTTTTGGCGATGGGTTGTGGCCCATTTACTGTGTCCAGACATAGGTTCTCCTTAATTGTTCTATCTTTCAACTCATTGTAGCATATTGGGTAGTTGTTATTCTACGAGCGAGGCATCGCGCAGCGAGTAGCCAGTTGCTCGCCAGAGCCACCAGCAGAGGCCAATGAGCACACTATACCACAGCGCCACACCCACCAGGCAGCGCGAAATCGAGCTGTGCCCAGGGAAAGGCGGCACATTGCTGGACAACCCACAGCATTGCATCGAGCAGCCATTGCGCTGGTGCGCCAAACACTGTCGCTGCTGCTGGCCCACTGGCGCCCCAACCCCAGCAATGCATCAGAGAAGCATCGCCAGCGGCATCCACGGCACAATGAGTAGATTGGCTGGCAGCGCCACGAGCGATAATTGTCCAAATACTGCGAGGGCTAATCGGTGAGTGTAGCAAGTTGTGCAGAGACTGTCTCACCCAAGACTTGGCGACCGATCGATGGCTCTACTGGCCCGAAGAAATAGCGCTGCAACAGCGGTGCAGGATCATCACTCCAGCGAAGGACGCAAAGCAGCTGCCAGCCAATATCTCCCAAACATAGCTTGGGTTCCATAGTACTGTAGCAGCGCTACTGCTACTGCTAGCAGTGTAATGGGGTGAAACGCACGGCCATAGGCCCAAGCCCAAATGCTGAGCCCAGCCACAAGGCCAGCGCGCGTCATACTTGGGCTCAGCCCAGTGATAGCAACAAAGCCAAGGACGAGACTTGCACTGGTAAGCACTGCGGTAGCGCGACACCTTGGCAAACAAGCGCCGAGCGAGGCGGACGAGGATCGTGAGGTTGTATCCGCTTGCCACAACGATATGGGTGAGGCCAGTAGTACGCATTGCTTCTTGGATGTCGTGTGGTAGGGCGCGCTTTTGGCCAAGGACATAGCCACTGCCAAGGCTAGCCGCTGGCTCGTGAAGTGCGTGGCGAATATGCTCCAGCAAACCAATCACGTACCTGCAGGCGACATCGCAGGTTGCGGCTGAACAATGTCTCATGAGCACGCTGCATGACAGCAGCAAAGTTACCAAAAGCCAGGCTTGAGCGCCTCGCGCACAGCCAGTCGCTGCGATGGATTTGCAGGGTTGCCGTGCAGACTCACCCATACTGTGCCAGGTAGCGAGCGGCCATTGAGGCGGATAGCATTCAGCCTCACGACGAGTTGGTTGCGTTGATTTTGTATCAGGGTCATCCTGCACTGCCCAGTGATTATCGCTACGTGCCCAAACGATGCCGCGCGAGGCGTTGCGCTGCTGATCACTTCCACCGCGCACCAGGGCCAACCATAGGTCCAGCAATCAATATGACAACAAAGGCACCACTGCCGGCTTTGGCGCAGTGCACAGGCAATTCCGCCACCAGCGTAAACACCACCACCACGTAGCATACGGCCACCACTGGGCTAGTGCTACTCCACCAACGATGCCACCGCAGCATTGTGAGCTGCCACGTTGGGGTAGATTCATAGTTGCCACCACGTCATTGGTTATCATTAAACTGTTGTATCGCTGGTGCGTCAATTTATTGCATATGAATCGTGGCCTTTCTGTCAGTTTCATGCTGTTTACTCTGCTTTCTGTAGAGTGTATACCAAGAAACTAAATTTTTATGATTTGTTTTCTCGTGGTGAAATTATTGAATCTTGCGAGGCTTAGCAAGAGATTCTTATACCTTACTAGAGTGGGGATGGCAGAGTATAATCTCTCACAGAGAAAGAAAAAGACAGATTTACGTTTATAGATAGTGGACTTTTTGGAAGAGTGATGGGTGGATCCAGTGAGTTGCTCCCGCTTGACTAGTGCTACCGACTCAGTGCCTGCTCGCAGGTCTACGGGCCCATAGCTCAGCCAGAGTTCGACACCTGCCTTTTAAGCGGGAGTGTCGTGAGTTTCCAGCTCACTGGGCCCTCCATTGATCAATTAGCAGGCGAGATAGCGCTGTTTTTATATCTGTTTGAAAGCCTAAAAAGATCCGATTATAAAATCTTAATTCCTATTTCTGCTATGTATTGTGGTGAGAACAAAAATCCGACCACCGATATTAGTTTGCGCAATTAACAAAACAATGTGCTTGTGCTTGACCAGAGAGAGTTGCTTTGCGCATCGTAGCGGAGGAGGAAAAACAAAATACAAACTATGCGGAATTATGCCCGGCGAATCGTTGCATACGCTTGCCGTTACCATGATGATACCAGGAATAGCGGGCTTCTGCGCTGGTGCTGATTCTTCACCGCTATTTCGCCACCCCCAGTCGCCGCTATCGGCGATGTTGAGCGGGCAGTGGCGCTGATGATACTGCTAACAGCAAGCTTCCAGCAGGGCAGCCTATAGTGCATCTTGCTGCCCATGCAGAGCGTAATACGCTGATGATCGGGGCACTCCACACAGCAGACCGGCGCATGGTGAGTGCAGTCAGGCTGCATAATGCACGCGTCAGTTGTACCGCGCAGTGATGTCGCGCTTGTTGTCGGTGTTAGCTCAAACCCGCACCGACTACACGTGCCGCGTCAATCTACAGGATATGCACCGCCGCAGTCGTCAGTGCGCTACTATCATCCAGCAGTAGCCCGGCAGATGGCGCACAACTCCGGGGTTGCCTAAGCGTGCCAGATGGTGAGCAAGTCGCGCGTATGATAGTGGCGCTGGAGCGATCGGGTGACGACTATTGATAAAACGAGCGCAGCCGTGGAGTGAAAGCTCGCAGGTGCACTCGTCTGGGAGCATACCCACTGGACAGCAGCAGCGGACGGACTGGGGTATTTACCAAAGTTTTTCGAGCACGAGCTGGCGAAGCCGAGTAACTGTGCCATGCGGACGCCAGGTGAGCCGTCTTGCAAATTCTTGAGGTCTTGCCTCATCCACACACCGACGCAGCACAGATAATTGTAATGCGTCAAAGTCAAGAATACTGGCGACAGGCAATCGACCTTACTGCCTATCTGCGTAGTGGTACGCCTGGTAGCAATAGTACTGTGCGAAATACCTCATCTGCAGGGGCTGTTACCAGGCCAGGTGTGACGATTCGTGCTCGGCAAATGGTGCGGAGCTTGCAATGTGCGTGGTGGTACACTGTGGTTTTGAGGATCAGCATGGCGGCTTGGTGGGTTTTTCGCCACATATCGATGCATATAGCGGTGCAGAGCAGGCTGCGCACGCAGGGCAGGTCTTGGGCGCACTAGTTGCCAGCTGGCGTGGCAATGGACAGCGCCGAACCGACCAAGCCGATAATATCATCACTGATACGCCAGCCTCACCTCATCAGCCATCGAGGTGAAGCCGTGTCCCGCTGGCCAGAACCTGGCCAGCAACGAATCGTTGTCAGAAAAATAAACAACGGTGAGAAGCGATCAAAACAGACGGCCGGTAATGCAAAGGCACGCGTACTACCTCTCACGAAAAGCTAACCATCTCCAGAGCCAGGCCAAGGGCGTAACCCTGAAAACAGGCCGTTGCCCGCCTATCTCTCACTGGCCAGCAATTAGCTGCGTGCAAGGCGAGGCAGATATCGCAATCCTGCCACAGGGCGCTGCCGAGCGCTCGCTGGCGGCAAGGCACCAGCTGCCGCATGCAAAGCAGGGTACTATCGCAACCCAGCGACTGGCCGCTGCAAAAGCAGCGCAGCAAATGAGTCACCAGCTAACGCCCTGCAAGCGGGCTGGGAGCGTAATCATCGACAATCGCTGCCGCAAATCGACGAGCAAGAATAGCAAAGCGCAGCCGCAGGCTACGCTGTTAAACCAGGTATGTAATAATGGACGGGACAGAGATCGTCTGGTGGATGATTGGTGGGGTAGCTATCGTGGCGGTGGGCTATGCTGGCTGGGAATGGCGCAGTGAGATTGGCGGTGGCTGCGCCGGATGGTGCGCAAAGGTTGGGAAGTCTCGTGGCTATACCATAGCGCATATGGCAGAATCCCTCGATTCGGCTATACTAACATCATACGAATCATTGGTATAGACCGGGCACTGGCATCCTTGGCTTTGGTGTCATTGACGCTCATGGTGGCGCAACGCGACTCGTCACGGCGGGTGTCATTACGGCGCCAGCACATACGCCAATGCAAGAGCGCCTTGGTGAGGATATTCGATGGTCTTACGAGTATATGCAGGCAGCCGACGACGATGGCAGATCGAAAAACTCTTCTTTACGCGTATGCAACACCGCTATGAGCGTGGCTGCGAAGCGCGTGGCGTAGCGCTGCTGACTGGTCAGCGGGCAGGGCTGCGGATTGAGGAATATACACCACTCCAGATCAAGCAGACAATCACCGGCTGTGGCAAAGCCGATAAAAAGCAAGTGCAAGAGATGGTACGGCTCCAACTAGGCCTTCAGACGGTGCCCAAAGCCAGACGACTATTGCAGATGCTCTCGCGGCAGCAGTATGGCAGCGTTTATGACGCGGCGGGCTAGACGGTACTTGATATCTACGTCTGATGAGGTCAGAAGACACATCGCAAAGAGCGCAGCTCGTGTTGTCAGAGATGAGGAAGGGGAAATGTACTAGATCAGTGTTTTTCGGTACATTGCGCGCCAGAACGATGGTATGAATTAAACTATGCAACTACCTCGAGAAGACAACAACCAGCCCGGATGGGCGATATGCCAACTTTGGAGGGTTCGCCAGTCAAGCCACCGCGCCGAAGACGCGAGCATAAAAGCATTTCTTGTGGTTTTGGAATATGAGTAAAAGAAGAAGGTGATGGTGATCCTGACGCCGTTTTTGCTGTTTTTGCTGATTGTGCCGATCTTGACATACCTATATTATGCACGTGATATTTCTGACCAAGAGCGGCTGATGAACCGTAACAACACTGGTATCGTCCTCAATGATGTCAACAACAAGCCACTCTATGGTGTGGGGCGAGCTCAGCACCGCAATATGGTGAAGCTGGCTGATATCTCTGACAGTATGAAAAATGCGCTACTGGCTGAGTGAGGACGAAAGACTTCTATAAACACCTGGGTTTAGTCTAGTCGGTATCTTCCGGGGCGGCCTTCCAGCGCCATGGTGGTGGCTCGACGTACGCAGCAGCTCGCCAAGAACACCGTCCTCACAAGCGAGCAGACCTTTATGCGTAAATATCAGGAGCTGTTCGTAGCGCTCGCGATCGAGCAGAACTATACGAAGGACCAAATCCTCGAGATGTATCTCAACTCTGTGTACTATGGCGAAGACTCATTCGGCATCGAGGCAGCCAAGATTTACTTTGGTAAAGCGCCGAAGGATCTCACGTTGGCTGGGGAGCGCTATAGCGTTGGTGTGCTGCCAGCCCCAACTGCTTACTCACTCAATTAGCGGCAGCCAGAAAGGCCAAGCAGCGCCAAAGAGACGGTGCTCATGACCGTATGGTTGACGTGGGATGCCATCACTAATGAGCAAAAGACTGCAGCGTATGCTGCGCTCTCATGTGCATCGACAGCAAAATACCGTTAAGTCGGTTGCGCCACACTTTTGCCCCAGATGGTTGTCAAACCAGCTCAAACGAGAAACTATACAGTGCGAAGATAAAAATGCGTATGATAAGTTAATGCGTTCGGGCTGCAGGTGAAGACAACGCTCAATATGGATACGCAACAGATGCTGATCGATAGCGTCTCCAAGCAGATCCATACCTCAACAACCGTGGGGGACGACACGCAAGCGGTGTTGTGATAGACGTTAAGACAGGTCGGGTGCGCGCACTAGTGGGCAGTGCCGACTACAACAACCCACAGTGGGGTAATGTCAATATGGCCACAACGCCGCGCCAGCCAGGCGGTAGCTTCAAGCCGATCTACTGTGCGGAGCACTAGCCGAGGGGGTTATTACACCAGCGACAATTTTTCCAAGATAAGCCAACGGACTTTGGCGGTGGCTACCAACCGCTCAACGCTGACAAAACGTTGGCACGGGGCGTGACGACGCGTCGAGCAATTAGCTGGTCGCTCAATGTCCGAGCGTGGAGATCATGAAGAAGTTTGGTATTAGTAAGTCGGTTCAAATGGCTAACAATCTTGGTATCTCGTCGATTACTCAAGCAACAGGTGAGAAGAATGGCTTGTCTCTCGCACTTGGCTCGGGTGAGGCATCATTGACACAATGACTAATGCTACGCAGCATTTTGGTAATCAAGGGCAGCAATTTTGAGCTGGGGCTCATCGAGCAGGTTAATGACAAATACAACAAGAAAGTTAGCTGGCCCAATGCAACGGTAAGCGGGCAATTAGTGAGGGCTTCTATCTGATCTCAAATATTTTGTCGGATAATGCGGCACGAGCTAGTGTGTTTGGCTCAACTCTCACAGTGCCTGGCCATACCGCGGCCGTCAAGACAGGGACGACGAATGATAATAAAGATGCGTGGACGATTGGCTATAACCCAGAGTATGCCGTTGGCGTTTGGGTTGGCAACAATGATAATACACCAATGAAAAATGGTAGGCTCAGACATGGCAGGGCCAATCTGGCGCTGCACAATGACGAAACTCTTAGCAGGCCAGTCGAATACCCAATTCTCTGTACCAAGTGGTGTTGTGCAGCGCTCGGTTTGTACGAGCGACGGTGGCCTGGCTACTACTGAGAATGCCAAGGGGACATACAAAGAATACTTCCTGACTGGCGCATTGCCAACCAAGCAATGTAATGTTGTGCGCACCAAGATCGAGGTCTGTAATCTCAGTGATAAAAAGATGGAGTCTATCTACGAAGATGACTTCGACAGTACGAAGTATTCAAAGAACAGCTCAGACTGCTCCACGACGAAACAGCAAAATCGTGTCTGTGACGTTGAGCAAAAAGCGCATCATTACCATCGACGAAAAAGACTTTGACAGTAGTCGTTACTCAAAGAACATTGCAAAGCTGCCGGTCGTCGAGTAGTAGAGGGAGCTCTGGCGGTACAAGCGACGACAGCGATAATAGCTCGACCATCAACGGTAATGCTCGCCGCCGCAATAATACCGGCAACAGTGGTAACACCGGTGGTACGAGTGGTGATGGTTCTGTACCGGTGGTACGAGCGATGATGATAGCTCTGGGCAGAATAGTCAGAATAATACTGGTGGCAATAACAACAACTTCTTCGGGACTAACTTCTAGTACTTCGAGGAGGCGCGGATGATTGCTCATATTGTTGGCCGAGTTGATGAGAAGTTTGCGGGTAGTGTCATTGTTGATGTGCAAGGGTTGGCTGTGAGATAGCGGTCGCAGCTTTACGCAGTTATGATGCGATGCAGCTTGGTGAGACAGTTAAACTCTATACACTACCACCACATTTCGAGAGCAGCTCAGGAGCTGTTGGCTTTTTCGTCACGGGCAGCAGAGCTGTTTGAGTTGCTCATCAGCAGTGCAAAGGCGTAGGTCCCAAGGCGGCACTGGCTATCCTCAGCCTTGGTGAGGCTGAGCAGGTGCGTAATGCGCTCAGCTATGCGGATGCGGCCTGTCCAGAAAGCCAGTGGGGTGGGCAAAGACTGCCGAGCGTGGTGGTAGACCCATGCAGATCAGGTGGGTGTGCCAACGTACTATGCTGCTCGCGACGCGCCTGTGCAGGCAGAGCTTGATACAAACGACGAAGCGCTCGAGGCGTTGGTTGCGCTGGGCTACACGTTGGCAGATGCCACCAGCGCACTCATGTCGATACGAGTTTACCCACAGCGCAGCGAGTGACAATGGCTTTGAAGCAGTAAGCCGTGTTGATATCAGTCAGAGAATAGCATTATAAATTGCCCAAAAACTCTTGGCGGTGAAGAGATGTTTCTTATGTTAGAAACGAGTAAAACGTTACTTAGCTTAGGCTAATATCTCCTCCTGTAATTCTTTTTGAGAGTCAATCATCTTTCTTAAAAATACTCATCTCCGAGTATAGAGGCAAACCTTTGCTGTTATATCGAAGGGATCATACTCTATCGAGAAAATAGTGAGACGTATATAGTTGCTGAGGATTTGGCATAATATCAGTAACTTGACATACTGACAACAGTGGGAATACTAGTGATTATTATGAATATACCCTTTGTTGTCGGCTACAGTGCAGCGTGCTCGTCAGGCTTATCCATCGCCTACCATACCATAACACGCAACATATGGATGATGTGGTGCAAATGACAAAAGAGCTGATACGCCTTGTGCCTCGATATACTTTCTCCGCTCAGCAGCAGGAGCTTCTCGTTATAGCGGCGGCTGGCACGATGCAGGCTACGACGCCATCCGCAGCCAACGAATACTGGTGCGAAGCATACTCCGGGTTTGCACTGTTTGTGCGAAGACAGCCAAAGAGAACGGCAGGCTAGATGGCGAGGCCTATGCCTTTGTGGAGCGGGCAATTCTTGGCACGATTGTCGTACCGCCGCTACAGCGCAGCACCCTTGAGGCTAAGTTACTTCATCTGGCCGACATCGGGTTTCTCTTTGCGGATTGGCAGACATTTTGGCGGGGAGTATGAATTATCGGGTGAGGAGCAGCCAGATACTCCATGGGTAGAGTTTTTGCAGAGCAGCAGCTTCTTTTGCACAGCGTGTGTTTAGCAGAGATGCAGACGGATGGTTTGTTACTAGGTATAAGCTCCATCTGTGTTATTAGCCAGTAGTGCGCGGCACTGCAGCAGCATATGGAGCAATTTGCGCGTATGCCAGAGCCAGTAGCTCATACTGCAAAATAATATTGCATGCAGTAGCAACAATGCAAAAAATATGAGATACTAGCACATGGTGTGAAAAATCCTGAGCAGAAAAATTCGGAGAAGCCTGATGTGCAGCATATATCTCGCCTAAGAGAAGTGGCGAGTGTGGGGCTGACAGCCCTGCGCTATGGTGGCGTAGAATATATTGCCCGGCAGGCACGCGATGGTAAGCCGATTGGGCCTGCGCTTGCAGCTTTTATGGTGGCTGATGTTGCTGATGGGCAGATTCTTGACGATACGCCTGCTGCGCCGTGTAACTGATGTGTGTGGTGGACACGGCCGCTGTCGTGCGGGTGATGTATGAGCTAGGCAAGCGCTACCCTGAGGCGCGAGCGGGAATTGCTGCCGTTGCACTTGGGCAGGCAGCAACTGGCGCAGCCAATGCTTACCACCTGGCAAAAACTGGTGAGGTGACCAAGGGTGGGCGCTGCAGACGAGCCGCTAATATCGCTGCGGCGACGCTTGCCGTGTAGCGGCACGTGGTAATCCAGGGCGGACGCGCTTCGCGGGCGGTATAGCGGCTGGCATTGTTCGCAGCCACAACAGTGCCGCACCTACGTGGGATTAGCAAAACTCAACTGGCAGTTCAGTCGGTTATAATACCCACAGCTGAGGGTGTATAGGTACCTCTGTTGACAACTGATGAGTTTACCCATATAATAGGACATCTATGTTTGATAAATTTCCTCATTCCTCTAATTCTCAGGTTGATAGTGTACCTGAATCGATTAGCCAATCAAAGGAGCATTATACAAAGGCATGAAGGGTCAGTAGATCGCGCTAGTAAGCGCTATCCCGAGCACTGCCTTACCACCACCCTGGGACAGCATGAAAGATGTGATGGAGGCAGTTGGCGAGCTTGTGAACTTTTTGCCCAGTGATGGCTATCCGCGTGTGATCACTCCATGGCAAAAAGACCTCCTTGTCCTAGCGGCGGCCTGGCATGATGCTGGTTTTGACGAAAAGGCAGCTCAGGCATATCCGACGAAGGAAGAATATGCAATAGCACTCATGAGAGGAAGATATCAAAAGCAATAAGATTGATCTGACTGATCGTGAGATTGCTTTTTCTCGATCGGGCTATTAGGGCACTATTATGACTGGCCCACCCCAGCGTGATGCGCGCAGGCGGAAAGCTGCTCCATTACGCTGATATGGCCTATATGACAGCTGATTGGGAGACATTCTGGCACGGTGCCGAGGCATTCCATCACGAGGAACACCCGGACATGTCGTGGGAGGACTTCCAGCAGTTTGAGACAGATTTCTTGCCAATATATATGGAGTCATTGAGGAATGACTTTCAATCGCTTGGTATTGCTGAGGACGAAATCCAAAAACGATTGGATACTCTTGAATCTCACCTTAAGCGCATTATGAAATGGATAACCCATGGCGTGGTTCAGCTAAGATTAGGTTGTAAATAGAACAATGACAACAAGTATCTCCTCGCTTATAATAAAACGAGAGGAGGTAATAAAAGTGAAAAACTGTGACATTTGTCCATTTGTGGCAGAGCAAACAACTGATGACCCGGCGGTGGTCAGCAAACCAGCCAGTGGAATGCAGTGCTCGATCGTAATCAGCTGTATCTTGGCAAAGGGTTTGTGACGCTGCGCGAGCACAGAGTCATCACTTAGCGAACTCGATGGAGACCGATTGGCGCGAACTCCACGAGGTGATCCGCAGCATGGAGCGCGCACATTACTCAGGCCTTTGGTGCGGGACGTGGCAGCTGGGAGATGATGCTTGATGAACAATGCCGTCAAGGCTGGGCGGTCGACTCATGTGCACTGGCACCTCTACCCACGCTATGCTAACGGTACACACTTTTGCGGGGAGAATTTCCTGATCCAAAAATGGCCACGACATCTAGAGTGGTGAGCACCATGTGAGCGATGAGCTGTTTGTAGATTGTCCTGGCAGTGCAGAGAACTTACCCTAAGCAAGGAACCATGCCGCTGCAGAGTATATAACAGCCAATATAGCCGGTGCAATTACCATACCCCACTCTTGCTTGAGCCCCAATAATAACATCGCCAATTTGCGCTAGCTTGCTGCAGCAAAGACAAGCTGCAGCGCAGAACCATGAAACACAAATGGAGCAACCAGCGTAAGTAACCCCAGTGGCGGTGCTCGAGAAGCGTACATTGCCGCGTGAGAATAGCTCGCCATGGTGATGGTAGCTGAGCGGCTCATCATACCGGAAGCTCGATGAGTGCAATAATTGCGCGATGATCGTTGCAATGGATGATAGGGTCGTGATGACAAGTAGACAGTATGCATGAGTATAGTAAAAGCCATATGATGAGGCTGATGCAATCTATCCCCCACTACCAATGCTATAATAAACCTATGGCGATAGAACGGGTGTTGATACCAGTAGCCGCGCGGATGATAGCGAGGCGCAGCGCATTGAGGTGACGTTGCAATACGAGCTGACGCTTTTGCGGAGTATGTGCAGGAGCAGCTTTCGCAAGAAGAATTTACGGTGGCAATTGGCACCAGGCATGCTAAGAAGCGTGGCGAGCCGCGACCATGTCTTTGCTCTTATGGCCCAGCTGGCTGGCAGAAGACAACGATGGCGGGCGGTGATTGCCAACGAGATGGGGGCTGGACGCGGGGTCACCAGTGACCGCTACGGTGAAAGCGCGATTTAGCATCGATCTGACCAATCCTTAATGACGGCGTGATGTGTTGTTTACGACGAGATCCACCGCTGCTTGGTCATCGAGCTGTGGAAGAGATATTATACTCGGCGATGGAGGATTTTGCATCGATATCGCTGTTGACAGGGCCAGCGGCCCACGGTGTCCGGCCCATCGACTACACGCTTGTGATGATTGGCGCGACGACACGGACGAGTCTTGCAGCGCTACCGCGACCGGTTTGGGCGTCATCTATCGTTTGGAATTTTACACAGGAGGAGATTGCGCAGATTATCGCGCGGGCGGCGACTCATCCTCGAGACGCGCATCGTTGCCAGAGGCGTCGCGATTACTCTCCACGAGGGGCGCCTCACACCACGGATTGCTCATCCGCTTGTAGCAGAGAGAGCGCGTGACTCATGCAGATGTAAAGCGGTGATGGCATTTGACTGATGTAGCAACGGACAACACGCACTCAACCCTGCGGAGGAGCGGGCGAGCTTGGCCTCTGACCCAGCCGCGCAACCTGCTGCGCCTCGATGCCTTCGATACCCATGGCGACAGCCCAGCTGTACCTCGACGACAATTGCTGCTCTGACGGGTGATGAGTATCAACGACGATCGAGGACTTCTATGAGCCATACCCCTGGCAAATTGGCTTTTATTGAGCGGACTGCCGCGAGGCCGACGTGGTGACTTTACCTCGAAGCGCAGCAGCAATGCTGGGTCGCGCAATTGAGCAACAGGCATGCGGGTGACGGAAGCCTACAAAGATATGCTACAATATGCCATGCAATTCACAACGATTGCTGCCCGGCAATAATGATCCACCACGGCCTGTCGCCTGGCGATGTCGATAAAGCGTGTCCACTCTACGCCGTGAGCCGCCCACGGCACTACGCGCGGGCAGCTTTGCACTCTACGATGTTGAGCGGCGAAAGTAGGCGCTCCCACTACCATGCCGCGCACGCAGAAGCGAACCTGCCACGGATGTCATCAGTTGCGCCATTGCCTGGGCGATGAATCAGTCATGGCCTTCAAATCTTCCGTCTGAGTGAGCACGAAATACATCATTAGTGTGTGCGTCGCCACGCAATCGGTATGCCACCGCCGGCGATTGTTATGTTCTGCTTGATGACGTGTGCTGATAACGCGCGCGCTGATGTTTAGTACGATTATGTCGCGCGACCTCCTCCACCTGCCAGCTTCTGCCTCTGGGTCGTTTATGTTGCTGTGCATGGCACTTATCTTGGCCCTTTTATCCTTGGCGGCCAGTGTATCGGTCTGTGAGTCTATACGCGCAATATGTTTTATCTTAACAAATGAGAGTGTTATCCAAGAGATCGAGACCCAGTATCACACACCGAGCAAACGGTCTAAAGCCTGATGAATATCGAAGATGCCAGCCACAACCAGCGTGGTTGTCCTGCCGGCGACGTTTCACTATGGCTCTATTCGCTCTCGGTACTGGAGGGCGACGAGGGCGACCTATCGCTTTCTCATTTGTAGCCAACCCTCAGCAAGCAAAGTGCGACGCTCAATATTACGTAGAGGACTTTAAGAACGACCGGCCAGTGGTGATGACTAATGCTCGCGAGGCGTTGATGCTAAAAACACCGAGCAGACAAAGCTCGGTGTGCACTTACTCCTACGATAGAGACGAGGTACTGGTATTGCGGTATGGTCTTGAGGTGTAGAAGTCTGCCTCCGCTCTAAAGTTGGCAGGTGAGTTTGTAGCCTTTGCACTGGTTGTCGGTGGTGATCGTGCCACCGTGGTGGTAACTGAACTGCGCGCGCTGCCAAGCTTGTGGGCATAGCTGGATCAAATGGTAAAGAGCGCGATGGGTCAACCGAGCGCAGTGTCTTGCTGTCGATCGATGGTGAGCAGTGGTTGTCTTTTCAAAATACACTTCTTCCAGGCTATAGTACACGTGCGTTAATGGCGGTTTTGCGCTGGTTGTCACGCTGCGATCGCTTCGGGTCGCGACGTTTCTCACCGAGAAAAGAGCCAGCTGCTCGATTGCGAAGCAGAGCGATCACGAACGATGAGCTCGCCAACGGTGAAATCGCTGCGATGCCTTCATGGTGTTGACCCCACTAGCATGCCCATCGCGAAAATGTTTCGTTTTCAAAAGGCTCGTTGCTGATCTTTAACGCTCCATGCCGGTGGGGTTGGCGGAAGCTAGGTGCCGCACATATTAACAACAAATCGGTGACCATTGAGACTTCATCAATCACCAAATCAATCTCTGCACGGACAATCAGCAAGAGGATTCTGGCATAACTCCAGAATTCTTGAAGGAGAGATGACGTACGAAACAATCCGAATACGACACAAACCACAGACGACGGCAGGCTCAAGCGGCTTGGCCTCGCGATGGATCAGATTACAAAAACATAATTTGGTGATGGTGCCCATTATGAAAGCTTTGGTGAATTCCACCAGGCAGATGTAGAGGAGTGATTCCGTTGTCTGGCTCGCTGGAGCTCGATCTGCGCTGGGTGGTGGCTACTGGCGCGTATCGAGATCTGTGCGGCCGAGAGGTGGCGACAGACGACGCTGACGCTGCGCGCATGTGCGGAGATTCAGAAACGGGCGGCACGGCGGCGCTTGTTGATGCCGAGCATGCGCGCTCGACCCGAGCTATGCCAAGAAGCCGGCGTCGATACAGACAACCGCACGCGTCGCAGCCAGACAATGGTGAGCAGGCGTTGGAGATTGAGACGCTCGTGCGATCGAACGCGGTTGACCTTATTGTCGTGGACTCGGTGGCAGCACTGACACCGCAAGCGCGAAATTGATGGCGATATGGGCGATTCGCACATGGGGTTGCAAGCGCGCTGATGAGCCAGGCGCTGCGCAAATTGACCGGGATTATCAACAAGTCGAAAGCGACGGTGATTTTCATCAACCAGATTCGCATGAAGATTGGCGTGATGTTTGGCAATCCTGAGACCACGACGGGTGGTAACGCGCTGAAGTTTTACGCCTCGCAGCGGGTGGATATTCGCCGGATTGGGCAGATCAAGGTTGGTGATGATATCCTCGGTAACCGCACCAAGATCAAGGTGGTGAAAAATAAGATCGCGCCGCCATTCCGCATCGCTGAGTTTGACATTATGTATAACGAAGGCATCTCTAAAACTGGTGATATTCTGGATTTGGCAGCTACGCACGGCATTGTTGAAAAAAATCTGGCGCCTTTTACAAATATAACGGCGAAACCATCGGTCAAGGCCGCGATAAAAACTAAATTGTATCTGAAAGAAAAACCCTGAGGTTCTGGCGGAAATTGATCAGAAGGTTCTGGGAGAAAGTGAGAATGAGAAAACTAATGCGCGCGCAGCAGATGCCGCATATCCAGTCGAAAAACATATGGCGTCAGTCAGTCCTGTCTTTGATGATGAGCAGAATGCGTATCTTCGCAGAGTTGTCAGAAAAGCAATGAACCTCGACTTTTGGTGAGCTTATCCCTACACGTGACATTGATTAACGTGACTGAGCAGGACATGCCACGTCTCAAAGGCAGCTGCCGCGGCGCGCCCGTCCTCGATAAGTTGGTGCTTGATGGAGTTACTCCCGCCAGATAAAAGCGGCAACTGTGTTTGGATGGAGCCGCACGCAGAAAACCGCCTGGATGGTTGAGGCGCGCCAGCAATTACTCGCGGCACTGGATGGTATTCATCCGGGGCTGATGTCGATGGGCTCCGCCCGCACATCACGCGTTTGGTTGCGTCGAGGCCGGTACGCTGTGACGACGTTAATATGAGCGCTATTCCGGGGCAACTCACCGGTCATCACCGAGCCGCGTGCTGCGCTTGCTGCAACGGCGTGCGTGCGGGTAAAAAGAAACTCAG
>BNJS01002707.1_pt1 | contig 82979 bp, 88 predicted proteins | sample 8540461 | NCBI WGS metagenome assembly BNJS01 (sample SAMD00202454, study PRJDB9452) | human saliva metagenome | isolation source: human saliva | place: Japan
GAACCTTTTACGGCATAGTCTGCCGTGACAAGGGCATACTACTCATGGCACCGTCCACGGTGTAGCCCGCATTCTTGACGGTACGCATAGGTCCCCTGCCGGAGGTGCAGTATTCAGCAGTGCCGCATCCCTGGAAGAACCACGCACAGAGACTCGATCGCCGGGCTTGAGAGATTCAACGCCTTCACCAACTTCGGTGACAATACCAATACCCTCATGCCCCAGGACGCGCCCTGAACCTTACTGAAATCACCAGCCGCAACGTGCAGGTCGGTGTGGCAGACGCCGGAGTACTCTAGCTTCACGAGCGTCCCTGACCGTGCCCCACCTCGGGCACGGGAACATCGGGATGACATTTATCGAGCCATCAACAACGTCAGGGACAACTACAGCCTTCATGGAACCTCCCGTGTACTAGCTCACTAACAATGTTCGTTTAATCGTAAAGCTCATATAGAGACTTTTCTACAGTCCGGTGATATATTCAACCGCTAATACGGAATGGTACTCATGAGCGATTTTTATGCCGTGCCACAGCGCCTCTCTAGGAAGTCCACATAGAGAGCAAATAGATAACGAAATGATGAAGACGTGTCCAGGAGTCCGGGGGTTCAACAAAGCTCTAAGATACAATCGACGTAATGTCTCTGGTATGGAGCAACAAACTGGGAAGTTGAGGCTTATCTTCCGCCCCTGACTGCGCAGTTTTTGGGCAAAAAGATGTGCTGAGGCCCGGAACCTCGCTCTGTAACCGCATCCCTTGAGAGCACCGATGAAAGGGCAAACATGCCAACCCGTTTACCCCACCATGTCTCCCCGCCGCGCCGCCTTGGGTGTGCTGGGCGCAGGATCTGCCACCGTCGTTGTCGGATGCGCCCCCGCAGTCAAACCCGCGGACCTCGGGCAGGGGAGCTCGTCCTCCGCGAGCTCATCGTCGTCAAGCGCTTCATCCTCCAGCTCATCATCGAGTGCATCTACTCTGCCCGGCAACTCGAAAAACACGGGCGAGGTAAAAACTCGAAAAGTACGACACATCTGCTGGCGAGCACCAGCCCGCAACCCGTACTGAGAAGCCGAAGAACGTTCCCAAAACCCCTGCTCTCGATAAAGTCAACGAGAAAACCATAGACGGACTTTACGAAAACATCGCCTATATCGCGGCTTCTATGCAGTACCTCTTCCAGACTGGCGATATGGAGCCTTTCGAGAAATGCGCTCTGGTGTCATCCGAAAAGTCGAGTCTGTCCAGTAACACTGATGCTTCAGAGATGCTCAAAATGATCAAAGAGGGGAATGCCTGGCTGGACAACCCGACCGTTGTGTTCTCGCTGAACACCTCCACCCCGAGCAGCAGCGGCAGCTTCTACTCCTGGAATGGCACGATGAAGATGAATATGGGTTCCTACATCGTTGTGAACTCCATGAGTAAAGATGTGGACTCCAGTAAACAACACGTTGATACGGATATTACCTTCGAGGCTCTCTATTCGGGCAGCTCGTGGACTATTCGCAGCAGCGGGGGTGCTGCTGGAAGTGGCGGATTCTCCATCTAAAACATTGTTGTTTTAGAGAGGTTGGGGTTCCCGTGCCTCACTCACTAGGTTTGTTACCAAAGGTATCTTTATAGCGTGCATGAATAGTTGTTGCTACTATAAAGCCTATCGGTTCCCATATGGGAACCGATAGGCTTTGAGTATATACTTTTAAAAATACTCTTAGTATTTGCTAAATGTTAATGTGTGAAAAACATCAACTTTACCTAACTTTTTAATTTAGGGTTAACAGTAATCATTCATAATATCCTGTACGGAACATGATCCACCACTAGGTGTAAATGAAAGCATCAAGTAAGGGTATGACCTTACTTACGGCTGCTGTGACTGCCCTGCCTGCAGCCCCTGCGCCACCATTGAGTTGGTCAAGCTCTTGTTCAGAGATTTCTTCCAAGAAAGAGATTTCTTTGTTCATGGTATCTTTTCCTTTCGGCGATCGTGCGATTGATGACTGCTAATTATATATATATACTGTAAATAAGTTTTGCTTGATATGCACCCACCTTTTTAACTTAGGTGACTATATTTACTATTCTTGATAAATAATAATATAATTAGTGTAACAAATTTATTCAATTTAACTCAATAGATTATTATGTAAATTAATTACATATAAATTTATAATTAAAATTATTTTATGTATAAAATTTTTGGTTATGTAAATCCAACTTCATATAAGGTTGTTCGAATTCCTTGCGATATAAGTACTTCCACCTCCGTCAATATGCGGGAGAATTCTGAAGATAGCCTAAGAGCTATAGGTTATTGAGAAGGTACACCAGTCAAGGATATGCCATGCGCCTCTCACCTATAATCCTGAAGGCGAAGGCTTATATGAAAAGAAGTTATGTCCAGTCACGCTATCTTCCCTCGCGCCACTTTACCTACCCTCGGACTCGATTCCATCTACATTTTGCACCAGATACTATCGCTGAAATGCCCCGGCGCGGCGCATCGCGCGAAAAAACTACCGTATTCTAAGACCCTAGAACGGCAGATATGCGAGCTCCCGCAGCCCCGATACACTAGAGTAGAGAGAAACACCCATGGCGGGTTCATGCGCTCGCCACCCGTGCTTCCCGCAGCCGCCTGCCCGCGGCGTTAAGGAAGCACCGAAAGGAACACCATGTCACCTCATGACGTTACCCGCCGTGCCGCCCTAGGCGTTGTTGGCGCTGGCTCTATCATTGCTCTTGCCGGATGCGCTGCCTCCGTGAGACCCGTCGATGCCGCTGCTAGCGGCTCTTCGAGCTCTTCATCGTCCGCGTCAAGCTCATCGTCCTCATCCTCTGCTTCCACCTCGGCTTCGTCTTCAGCTTCGTCCTCTGGAAGCTCGAAGAATTACAGCGGAGTCGTCAAACACGAAAAGTTTGATAAATCAGCGGGCGAGTTTGAGCCCGCAACGCGCGAACAGCCGGCGAAGAACGTCCCAATTCCGCAGATAGACGATCAAGCAAAAGAAAATTCAGTCGATGGGTTTTACGCCAATATTTCGTTTATCTCTGCGTCAGTTCAGTATTTGCTTGAAACAGGCGATGACGGGCCTTTACAGAAGACTGCGCTATCAGACAGCGATAAAGAGTCCTTTTTCAAAGATAATGAAGGCAATAATGTTATGGACGCTATTAAATTGAAAGAAATGTGGTTTGGTAACCCAACCGTAACCATTACTCTAGATACTCCTCAGCCAACAAAAAGCGGTGACTCGTATCGGTGGCAAGGTAAGACGGATATATTCTACGGCGAGTATGTCGCCGCTAGTTCAGGTTTCGCTGAGGACACTTCCTCCTCAGAACAGCACATCAAAGCTTCTTCTATGCTCAGAGGAACGTACACAAACGGCAGTTGGCAGATAAATTACCTTGTAGGATCTTCGAAATAGTTTTATAGAGTTGAGTCAACCACAATAATATAGCTGGTCCCGCACGCATCGTATTGATGCATGCGGGACCAGCTTTTGCTATCAGTACTATGCGCACAGAAGCATTCCAAAGACAGCTCTTACCGCCATGAAGAAGAATAAAACTGCCGCTATGTACGCCTTGACGTACCTCTATTGAATACGTGCACAGCACGCCAAATTTTTAGACAAGGTACCTTTTTACAGGGTCGATAACATCGCGCGGGGTGCGTGCTGCGCCGGGCAGCGGGTCTCCAATAGCCCGAAGCTCCCAGCCGCGACCTACGCGTGCCAGCAGGGCTACCATGAGCCCCGTATGTGAGCCCTTTTCCGTCATCGAAAAACGTGCCATCTCCTGGCGGGTAGCAACGTTTTCAACGCGCACAAAGGCGTTGTCAATGTTGCTAAACTGATCCCCGGAATATGAGGTAATCACCAGTGCCAAGAAAGCAACGCGCGCATCCACGCCCGGAAGGTTAATATCAATAACCTCGTCGTCGCCTTCGCCTGCACCCGTCAGGTTATCTCCGTGGTGAATAATAGAACCATTGACCGAGCGTAACGACCCGTAGAAAACGACCTCAAGCAGGTTACCGGCTGCATCATAGCCGATCACGGAAGCATCCAGATCGACCGCTTTCTCTTTGATACGCCCAAAGAGCCCCTTGGTTTTAATGGGATCCCAGCCTAAGCCCAAACGAACCTGGGTGAGCGAGCTGTCTTTCGAGAGATCTAGTTTCTGGCCTTTTGACAGGTTAATAGCCACAGTGCCTGTACCCTTCGTTAGTTATGTAGTTATGTGGTAATAAAAATACGGTGGGCGGATGCGCGGCGCACGCTGCGTCCGCATCGTCGCCCACCGTGTTGCTTAAGGGCTATGTGCCCTTGATCCTGCGGTTATGTGTTCTGCACCGGAGCGTCAGGTTCTGCAGTCTTTTCCGCTAGTGCTGCCTCCGCATGGTTTGCCTTGCGGGAGGAGATAATCGACCCGGCGATAAAGACGATGCCGGAAAGGCCGATCACGTAGTCGGGAATATCCCACTTGAGGGTTGCCAGAAGCATAAGCGCGAGAACGCCGATAGCCCAGTGCGCGCCGTGGTCCAGGTAGCGCAGCTCTTGAAGGGTTCCCTTTTCGACCAGGTAAATGGTCATCGACCGCACGAAGAGCGCGCCCACGCCCAAACCGATAGCAATAATAATGGGGTCTGAGGTTACCGCGAATGCGCCGAGAACGCCGTCGAAGCTGAAGGAGGCATCAAGAACTTCTAGGAAGATAAACATGGAGAATGCTGCTTTACCGGTAAGTACGGCAACATTCGCCAGGGATTCTTCTTGAGATTCGTTTCGGTCTTCCATAAAGGTTGCCAGGCCGTTGGTCGCCAAGAAGGTGAGCATGCCCAGAAGCCCCGAGAGCAGAATGGTGTACTGCTCATGATGCTCGGCACCGAAAAGCTGAGAAGCCGTCACTAAGAGAACCCCGGAAACCAATACAGGCATGGAATCAAAGTGCCCGGCTTTGGCGAGCGGTTTCTCGATCACGGATAGCCAGTGGACATCCTTACCAGCCTCGAAGAGGAAGGAAAGGAAGAGCATGAGCAGGAACATGCCGCCGAAGGAAGCGATGGTGTGGTGGGCGGATTCCAAAATGTACCCGTAGGTTCCGGGCGTATGCGGGTCGCCGCGTTCCATTGCAAGGTTCCAAGCTTCAACCGGACCTACGTTGCCTGCCAGGCAGACGATCAGGAAGGGGAAGATAAGACGCATACCAAAAAAACAGCGACTAGCACACCGACTGTCAAGAAGATATTGCGCCATGCATGCGACATTTTGTCTCAGGTATTTTGCGTTCACACCCGCGTTGTCGAATGAGAAACGATCTCAAGGACAATCAGGATCGCGGCGGATACCATGCCGACAATACCACTGATAAAAGGCGGCACCTATAAGTGCCGCAAGGGTAATCAAGAGATCGTATTTGAAGAATTTTAATAAAGCCATGAGGGCAGAAGGCTCTCCTTCGCGTTAGAGATAAGGCAGGTTGTTAACGGTGAAACCGTAGGAGGTCAGCAGATGCGGCAGACCACCGGTGAATGGATCTTCTACGGCTTTGAAACGCCATTCGCCGTTGTGGCGGTACACCATTGCGAAGAGTACAGCGGGCGCTGCCGAGCAGTCTTCGGAAAGGTCGTAACGAGCGATTTCTTCATTAGTGTCGTCGTTTATTAGACGTACATAAGCGTTACGCACTACACCAAAGTTCTTACCGGTTTTTTCGCCTTCGTAGATGGATGCGAGGATGTGAAGGCGCTGTACCTTTGGGTCTACTTTATCGAGGTTCACGATAATGGTCTCATCGTCACCTTCAGCATCGCCAGTGCGGTTGTCACCGGTGTGGACGACCGCGCCGTCAAGGCTGGTGGGATTGTTAAAGAAGACGAGGGATGCATCGTCAAAAAGGATCCTGTCATTTTCGTCGGTGATCATGACGGATGCGTCAAGGTCATAGGCTTCACCCGCGAGGGATAGGTCCCAACCCAGGCCGATGGTGAGGTTTTTCAGGCCCGGTGCCTCTTTGGTGAGATTGATGGGGTTTCCTTTGGTGAGCTTAATAGCAGCCACTATATTTTCCTTTCTATTTATGGTGTTGATATTCGCTGAGAAGGGCGATGGCACAGGTAACGTAACCATCCTCACTTAATATTAGCGTACCCTCCCCTAAATCCCGGGTTATGCGTATATCGGGATTAGTGAGCTGAAGGTTCCTGCCGATCAGTTTTAAAGATCGTAGTAGCGTCAAAGATTTGGGGGGAATTGTCAAAACTGTGCCTGCTGCGTTGAGCGATATTTGGGTCATCCGAGAGGCAGCATCAGTTGGGGGAGCGGATGAACCCGACAGCATAACACTCTCACCATCCCAGTTCAGCAGGAATGCAGTCATATCGGTTCCAGTAATACGCAGTTCTCCTACGGCGGCTTGTACCGCATCGAGCATAAAGAGACGTTCGCTCGGGTGAGCGTCGGCGATATTGGGGATGTGACCCCACCAGTGCGGTTCACGCAGGTGTTCGGATGGGGGAGTTATGATTTTTGCTGTGTCTTCGGGTTGAGAATGCTGCCAAGATTCAGCCGATTCCGGGGTGTAGGTTGCCGTCCCGCGAGATTTGCTCATATTTGGGGGCTTAATCTGCCGGTGCTGCATCGGCTGCGCTGTCCCGGATGCGCTCGGCGTTTGGTTCGCCTGGCGGCTTATACTCCGCTGAGTATGCTGCGCCCTCTGGTGCCCTTGCTGGTCAGAGGGAATATCTGCAGACTGCGGCTCCCGGTTTGCTACTGCAGCAGCAGAGGGGGATGCTTGAGGATGCGCCTGCGGCTCAGGGTCCGCTATGTAGGCAGTGATAAAACTGTAGCGACTCATAACCCGAACCCTTGAAGCATGGCGGATACACTATGCCATTCATCGCACACAGCTCGCACTTTCCATTCACCGCGGTGCCGGTACACCTGCATCAGCCGTACCGCTGCGCTGCGACCTACCTGCACGAGCGGGGCACGGAACATTGTTTTTCCGGTGGCGGGGTTTATCATGCGTGCTCGAATCCCGCTGGCACGGTTGAGCCGCACGGTACTTTCCCCGTTTGTGAAGAGCACAACCTCCAGGGAATCTACGTCTTGGGGCACAGTGGGAAGGTGCAGATCGAACTGCACCTGATCGTCGCCCATGAGTTCGCGGCGGCGAACACTGCCCGCACGGTCTAAGACCTGGTGAGCAAATACAAAGTCTTGCCGCGAAACAAGTTTGCCGTTCGAGGTGAGAAGTACCCCTGCCTCCAGAGATTCACGTAGAAGCGGTTCGTCGGTGCGCCACCGCAGTCCTACCAGCACGTGGTCAAGATCGGGTGCTTCCTGGGTAAGATTGACGTTCTGACCAATGCTCAGTTCCATTTATACCGCCATTCTCTTGCGCATGAACAGGGTGTGCGTTTCAAGTTCAAGGCTGTTATCTGCCCGCACAAGGTTAAGCGCTGTGACGAATTCCTGATTTGCATCAGTAAGAGCCTGCACCAGCTCGGAGGTTTGCTCCGGGGTGGGGTTGTGCGTGCGGGTGTAGACAGTCAACAGATTCGGTACATAGGTGGTTAGCGCCGTCTGGAGCGTGTATTCCGTCGTTGAGGGCAGGGTCGCGCGGGTATCACTGCCCGTTTCTGCCGTTATTTTGCGGTAGGTTTCGACCATCTCGAAGGCGGGTACGAGTGCGCGCGGGGGCACAGACACGGCAAAATCCGCCAAATAATGCGAGGCATCATCCAACACATGCTGGGACTGGCGCAGGTACGTGGGCTCCAGGGCAGAAGAATGAACCGAGGCATACTCCTGCGCCGGGGCATCCGTGACGCTTTCTTGTTGGGAGCGGACCGGGGAATCGTCCGGCACACCGAAAAACCGTTTGATAACGCCCACGTGTGCCTCTAATTCTGGGTGAGCGCGCGGTTTGTGGGAGTTCCGCTGGCGGTGCAGGGGATTCGGGGGCATTATTCCTTCGCGTAACGCGCTCAAGAGATTCTGCCGTCAATTCGCGCAGCATCTGGTTCGACTGGGCGAATGCTTCTACCGCCCCCTGACGGAATGCAGAAACTTCGTCGAGCGCTTGAAGTACTTTTCCATGTGCCTGCGCCAAAACCTGCGGGTCGATTGCGGGTTGGGACGCCATCTGCTGGATGCGCGTAGCCTGCGAAGACAGCATGTCGGCATTGCGCATAATAGCGTTCTCGGTGGTCTGCTTCAGAGCGCCAAGCTGCTGCAGAACCGCTTCCCTGCATGCCTAAGGAACGGGCGATATAGGCGGTCATTTTGTATGCCCATAAGGTGGTGTCTTCGGCGCGGCGGATACCGCGAATGAGCTCTTTGCCGTTGCTGGAGACAACATCGCTTGTCAGGTACGCCTGCCCAGCAATTTCAAGTTTAGTGAGCAGATCGCTGATGCGCTGTTCGGTCACATACAGAACCTTCTCGGTGTAGATGCGCGCGGTTTCTTCATCTCCTTCAAGACGAGTTTCTTCAGCGGCGGCACGCACCATATCGGAGAACTGTTGAAGAACTGCGATCTTCTCGTTCAAATCCGTCATGCCTTCCTGAAGTTTCTCGCGCAGTTTCACGAGTTCCGCCTGCTGCATGACGAGCGCATCGGTGGATTTTTTCAGTTTTTTGCTGATGCCTTCAATATTTCTGTTGACGCTGGCGTACTGGTAGAAGAATTTCTCGATTTTGCTTTTGCCGCGTCCTATCAGGCGTTTTGCGATGCCGCGTTTACCGGGGGTACCGTCAATCGCGCTGTAATCCAACGAGTTGATTTGTGCACGCAGTTCCGCCAGGTTTTGAGATGCTTTGGTTTGTGGGGAGTCCGGCGCAAGCTCAAGCTCTTGCATATTGAGCAGGCGCTGGGTAACCATGTCGATGCCGTTGAAGGTATCGGAACCGTAGCTTGAAATCGTATTTTCGAGGGTATCGAGAAGTGAAGGTGACTTCAGATCGGTGTTGTTGAGAGTGATAGCCAGTTCGTCTGCTTCATGACTGATAGTTGCAACCTCAGGGGCACGTGTTTCCCGTTTTACAAGGTCGATAGCTCCCGCTTGGTTAAGTTTAGGCGGTGCTTGAGTTACGACCGGCGGGGCACCAACTTGGGGTTCGGAAGTAGGGATTTCAGCCATGAGATATCCTCTCGTCATGTCGGAACATACTCTTCTATGGTACTCAGCGCAGTGTGCAGAAGAACGTTCTTTCGTTAGAAAGCAATAAAAGTTGCATAAAAAAGTACCGGTATGCCTGTGGATAACTTCTCCAGTTTCTTTGTTGCGGAACGTAAAAACCTCGTTGTTTTATGGGCTATCTATAAAAATACGTGGAGGTCAAGATCGGTCTGCGAAGCACCGCTCCCGCTTTATCCTCTGGCAGAATCGAGCGAAATCTCACAGAGCGCATACCGCTGAAATCTGCTATAAACCTCTACTTAAGGTGGATAATGAAGGACTTCCCGCATTTTTGATGCCGCGCGAAAGGGGAATCACGGTGGAATATGCGCTAACACGTCGTTCCGCGCTGGGTGCTGCGGGTGCTGGTGCGGTGCTTTTTACGGTTGCTTCATGCTCGAATGAACGCAGTGACTATGCCGGAGAAGTCAAACTCGAAAAATACGATAATTCTGCCGGCAGTTTTGAAGCCGCCACACGAGACACCCCTCCCAAGAACGTCCCCAAACCTATCAAACCTGAGAATGCAGATGAAAAGTCCGTTGCCGGATTTTACGCGAGCCTAGCCTATATCGCCGCCGCTATGCAGTATATGTTCGCCACCGGTGACACCGGTCCTTACGATGACAGTGCGCTCACCGAGGACGAGAAACACTATGTTCATAATTCCTCAAATGAGCAAATACTGGCGCGTATGAGGGAAGGGCAAAACTGGTATGAGAACCCGCGCGTCACTATCTCTCTGAATACCGCGCAGCCCGCGATGGAAGGTGATACATATACGTGGGAAGGGAAGTTTTCTATGGAATTCGGGAACTACCGTGTCGATCGTGGGCAGGTAAACGACCTAACGGAACGGCAAAAAAGCAATACCGAAGACATGGTTTTCAAAGGAACGTATACCAACGGGCGCTGGAGCATTGAAACTCGGTCAAAGACCGTAGCCTCACAGAGCTCTACAGCTACACCATAGCGTTGTACCGTGCTTGGATGGGATACGCTCGGTGCTGGTTCTTGGGTGTGTGCAGGGATGATGAGAAAAATATAACAGCTTATGATGACGTCATATAACGCATGTTCGCACGGGTTAACGGCACAATAGTAAGGTACCCAGCCACATCACAGGGGTCTTAATCGTTGACGATTAAGACGCCGAAAGGAATGAAATATGTCAGAAAGATCCTATGATTTTTCGCGCCGAACCGCTCTTGCGGCAGCCGGTGCGGTGGGCTCGGCGATGGTGCTGAGCGCCTGCGCCCCGAAAGTGAGAGGAATCGCATCCGAGCAGCAGAGTGCGGGGGCAACCGCATCCAGCTCTAGTTCCAGCTCTCCATCTAGTTCCAGTTCAAGTTCTTCATCCAGTTCCAGCAATTATGCAGGCGAGGTTCGCTTCACGAGTTTCGATACCTCGGCTGGCGCCTATGAGCCTGCCACGAAAGAGCATCCGTCAAAGAACGTGCCTAAACCGACGAAACCCTCAGATATAAACGATAAGTCGGCGGCAGGATTTTATGCGGCGATTGGCTATACGACGGCAGCCATGCAGTACGCCATGGAAACACTGGACTTTAGCCTTGTAGCGGATGCGTTTCCACCAGAATACAAAGATGTCCTGGAATCTAAATTTAACCAGCTGAAACAACAAACCACGAACAGTAAATCATGGTTTGGTGGCCCCAAATTTAAGGCGATTCTCAAGAGCCCGGAACCGACGATGAACGGTACGAGCGCCACCTGGGAGGGAACAATATCGTTTTCGCTGGGTACCTTTTACGGGCCGAGTGGAGTAAGCCGAGAGTCTGAGACAGAGACATCAGATACCCTCTACCGTGGAACCTATACGGAAGGGCGCTGGTGGGTTATCTACGGCAGCTCCTCGGGTTCGTCAGGATCTGGATCGTCTCAAGAATTTTCACTCTAGAAACACCACACAGATATTCGGGCTAAGAAGTCCGCACTATGAAAGGAAAAAGAATGTCCGCTCTACATGTCTCACGTCGCACCGCGTTTGGTTTGGCGGGTGCTGCCTCTGCGACCGTGGCGCTTGCCGCGTGCTCTGGAGGCGTCAACGGTGTCAGTTCCCCGAGTGAGCGCACCGACTTTAGCGGCGAGATCAAGTTCGATAGTTTTGACACTTCTGCGGGAGAGTACAAGCCCGCGACCAAGGATCACCCCGCCGAAAATGTGCCGAAGCCGAAGAAGCCGGATAACGCTAACGATAAGTCGGCGGCAGGTTTTTACTCGTCTATTGGCTACCTTTTCGCATCCGCACAGTACTTCTTCGAGTCTTTTGACCCCGAACCCATGATTGAGATTGTTGCAGACAGCACCGGGCAGAAGGTACCTGCAGCACAGTTTGAGCAGTTCAAGCAGATGGGCGCCGGGGGGAGTCATGTGGATTTATGATATAAAAATTACCGGTAGCCTCAAGACCGCGCAGCCGAAGATGGATGGCGACACCTACACCTGGGATGGAAGCGCTACCATAAAAATCGGCGGTATGGGCGGCCGCGGAGGAATGGGAATGGGTCAGGAACTGAATCAGGAACAGAGCCAAGACGTTACGTTCAAGGGATTTTATAAGGACGGCAAATGGATGATTTCGAACTCAAATCAGAATTCGACCGCCTCCGGTAGCGCTAGCCCGTCAAGCTCCAGCAGCTCCGGTTCGCTGTTTGGCATCTAGCGAAATTTTACGGCGAGAGTATTCATTTCTCGTTATCGTGATGGATAGCGGGTATATGCATATGCTGTACCTCCGATGATCGATACCACCCGAGTGTCAGGGCTTGGGTTCCGAAAGGACTAGCATGTCTTCATTGAATATCTCTCGCCGTTCCGCGCTTGGGCTCCTTGGCGCCGGTTCTGCGGCGGTGGCTCTTGCTGCCTGTTCCGGGGCAAATAATGCCAGCGGGTCAGGCTCCTCCGCATCCGGTGGCCAAGACCAAAAGGACTACAGCGGCGAGGTGAAATTCGACAATTACGACACCTCTGCAGGTAAGTACGAGCCCGGCACCAAGGAACAGCCCCCGAAGAACTTCCCTAAGCCCCTCAAACCAGAGCAGATGGGGGAGAAATCCGTCGCTGGTTTCTATGCGGCTATCGGGTACATGGTTGCGGCATGGCAGTACTTTAATAACGCCAATGATCCTGCCCCATTTATGGAAGTTGCTCTCGATCCTCAGGGGAATAAGCTCCCTGCCGATCAGGTTCAGCAAGCTGTTGAAGAACGGAAAAAGCAAAAAACCTGGGCTGAGGACCATAAGCTGACTGCTATTCTGGATTCCCCGCAACCCAAAACCGATGGTGACACCTATACCTGGAACGGAAAGATGAAGGCTACCAACGGCTCCTTCGTCGTGATAGGTGGTCAGGCAATGGATATCCCCGAAGAGCAGCGGACAGAAGAAGTGCCTGCGGTCTTCAAAGGAATCTATAAAGACGGTACCTGGTGGTTGTCCTATCCTCAGCAAAGCAGCGGAGGTTCTTCAGACGCTCAGGGTGGCTCCCAGAATCAGCAGCAGGGGAAAGAACCAGGAGCAAACCCCGCAGCAGCAGGCTCCGCAGGAAGGCGCATCCGGCAACGGCGGGGCACAGTAGCAATACCGCGCAATCGTCTAGGAGAACCGAGTGTAGGTTCCTACTTAAAGAAAACCCGCAGGAAACACGGTGTTCTTGCGGGTTTTCCGCGCTCTTAGCTGAATCTTTGCTCAGGGAACACTTAAACCTCGCATGAATTTCTACATCATGTACACAATGGGAATATACCCAACCACAGTTTGCGCCTTGATGCACGGGTAAAAGGCGCTGAAAGGACACCATTTCGATGCCCTCCCACACCTCCCGTCGTTTTCCCCGCCGTTCCGCACTCGCGCTGTTGGGCATAGGCTCAGCGGGATTTATCGCCTCCTGCCTATCAAGAAACCAAGGATCTGCCACAAACTCTGACGAAACCCGCACCGATTTCGCGGGTGAGGTCAAATTCGATACATATGATGAATCTGCAGGAGCCTTTAAACCCGCAACTCGTGATCACCCGGCTCAGAACGTGCCTGTGCCCATCAGACCCGAGCATATGAACGATAAATCTGTGCAGGGGCTTTACAATACGATCGCCTATATTTCCGCCGCCCTCCAATATATGAACACCACCGGCAACACCCGACTTTATGACGAAAGCGCCGCCGCAGAGCCGGGACATAGTGTCATGCGCGGCGAAAAAGACGAAAAAGCGTTCTCTTTAATGCGTGAAGGGCGCGTCTGGTTCGATAACCCCGCAGCAACAGTAACCCTCAAAAACCTCCGAACCGACTATCAAGGGCGATACCTACACCTGGGAAGGAAAGACCACCCTTGATTACGGAACCTTTCAGGTGGGCGAGAAAGAGACCGTAAACCTTTCTCTCGCGAAACGGTACGAAGTTGCCCAGACCACCTTCACCGCGGTGCATCGTGACGGCCGCTGGTGGTGTAGGGTGAGCGTTCCCGAAAAGATTGTGGGAGCACCCGAAAGAACTGATCTTTTCTCACATTTTAGGATGCGTGTAGAAGACCTAACCCCCACGCCTGTACCTACACCGGAGGCAAAGAAATAAAGGCGCTAAGGGGTTTCACGATTACGAATGTGCGTACCACCAGCAAATAATCAGCTGGGCGGTCAAACCTGGGAATATGCAGAAATACCTGCGGCAATCCCAAGCATAAATCATGGCGCATGGCAGGATAGTTAGAGGTAACCCAACCACAAGGAGCGTTCATGCTCTCTGCCCTAAACACGGATAGGATACCTTATTGTTATCCGGGCATAAGCAAGGCGCCGAAAGGAATACTATGAACATCCCAGCACATTATCTGACCCGCCGTTCCGCTCTTGGTGTGATCGGCGCCGGTTCTGCGGCGGCTGCTCTTGCCGCGTGCTCGACCAGTAATTCTAATGGCGGCGGCGGTTCTGATTCGTCGAAACGTGACGATTACAGCGGCGAGGTGAAGTATGACAAGTTTGATACTTCGGCCGGGAATTATGAGCCTGCAACCCGTGAGCATCCGGCGAAGAATGTTCCGAAACCGATTAAGCCGGATAACCTGAATGATAAATCGGTGGAGGGCTTCTACGCCAACATTGGGTTCATTATGGCTGCAATCCAGTACTTGGGGGGAACATGGAACGTCGATCCGTTATTAGAAACCAACTTCGATTATAAGGACTCTCTCGCGCAGACTATAAAAACATATATAAAAGAGGATTACACTGAGAAAAACTGGACCGATGTCAAGTTCAAAATCTCTTTGGATACCCCTCAACCGACGATCGAGGGCGATAAATACAACTGGAATGGCAAAATAATTGTAGACCGCGGAAATTTTTATGTATATAGTCGCCAGGCGCATGATGTTCCCCAAGATCAGCGTATCAGTGAAGAGGCGGCGATATTTACTGGTACCTATCAGGATGGTAAGTGGAAAATCAGCATTGAGACAAGTAAATCCGCGTCCCCTGGCGCTGGCAGCGGGTCGTCCACTGGTTCCGGTCTGGGCGGATTCGGACTCTAACATCATAAATCAGAAGGTCTGAGCAGAAAGGAAATATTATGTCTGATCAGTACGTTATTTCTCGCCGTTCCGCTCTTGGTGTGATCGGCGCCGGTTCTGCGGCGGCTGCTCTTGCCGCATGCTCAACCAGTAATTCTAATGGCGGCGGTTCTGATTCGTCGAAACGTGACGATTACAGCGGCGAGGTCAAGTTCGAGAAGTTTGATACTTCGGCCGGGAACTATGAGCCCGCAACCCGTGAACATCCTGCGAAAAACGTTCCGAAACCTATTAAACCCGATAACCTGAATGATAAATCGGTGGAGGGCTTCTATCAGAATATCGCCTTTATTATTGCTAGTTTCCAGTATTTCTATATGACGGCAGATAGCAGTGCTCTTAAGGAAAGCAACCTTAAAGGCAAAGAACAACTCTCAAAGGCTGAAGAACAGATGAAATCTTCTGGGGCACCAGATAAGCTTTGGTCTGAGGACTTCACCGTCAAAGCTTCTCTTGATACTCCGCAGCCCAAGATTGAAGGCGACACCTATACATGGGAAGGAAAGGTATCGGCGAATTTGGGCAGCTTTACGGTTCAAAATGGTCAGGTGACGGATATTCCCGAGAAATCGCGGCATCAGGAAGGACCGCAAACCTTTAAAGGCACCTACAAAGATGGTAAATGGGAGATTGACCTTGGAGTGAGTAGCTCTGCATCTTCTGATGCCAGCGGTGGCGCATCCACCGGTTCCGGCAGCGGCGGAGGACTCGGGTTCTAAACCTCTTTCAAGCTGAACCGCATCGGACGTAAATATAGGACAAGCCCGCAGAAACACGTGCATTTCTGCGGGCTTAATCTATGTCTGCGGGGCTTTGTTTGTGGCGGGAGTGTCATAATTACCTGTACTGCGGCTCTACTCCGGGATAATAGAGGATGCGCCCGTCACGGTAACATCACTCCCCGAACGAAAATACCGGTAACGACGCCGTATTTTCCGCTTCCATGAGAAAGGTACCCGCCCATGACTTCCTCGTCCATATCCCGCAGATCCGCCCTCGGGGCACTAGGTGCCGGTTCCGTGTTTGCCTTCGCCGGATGCGCCTCCCGCGTGCAGCCGCTCTCGGCGGACGCATCCACGAGCTACCGTGCCGACTATTCGGGTGAGGTCACGTTTAACAGCTACGACACCTCCGCAGGAGAATACGTGCGCGCAACTCGTACCCAACGTGCGAAGAACGTGCCGAAACCGGTGAAAACCGCCATGATGACCGAGAAAAGTTCCGCCGGGCTCTACTCGCTATTTGGATTTCTTGGGGCAGCCTTCACCTACGGAATTATGACCAACGATTTCTCTCCATTCAAAGAAATTACTTTTGTGGGAGGGATAAACGGAGCCGAAGCCTTTGAGGAAAGCAGCGTGAAAGAGCTTGAAAATATGTGGTTTGAAGACCCTAAAATGACGTTTACGCTCAAAGACCCGACTCCCACTCAGAACGGTGACGTCTATACATGGGCGGCAATGACCACATTCTCAACAGGTAATTTTGTAGTGTATGAGGGCACTGCGGTAGATATTCCCAGCGAGGCAAATAAAGACGTTCACGACGGAGAGTTTAAGGCGCGATATAACAACGGACGCTGGCTGCTGATCGATATTCCCACCAATACCGATTTGTCTTCTAGCTTTGGCTCGGCGGGCAATCTGAGTGCCTAATTCCAGGGGATAGTACTGGCCGGGAGTATCCGGGATAATAGTGTTAGAACAATAGTCGCCATCGATGAAAGGTCTTTCTCATGACACAGTCGTTTGTATCCCGCAGAACCGCCCTAGGCGTGCTGGGCGCAGGTTCCGCGCTCGCTTTTGTTGGATGCGCATCCAACGCTGGCAGCGTGAAACCGCTCCCAACGGATGCTACGGCAAGCTACCGCAGCGATTTCAGCGGCGAAGCGAAGATCGACGAATACGATACCTCGGCGGGGGAGTACCGTAAGGCGACCCGCACCGAACGCGCGAAGAACGTGCCCAAACCCATCAAGCCTAAGAACGCCGACGAAAACTCGGTGGCAGGGCTGTATTCCAGTATCGCGTTCTATACTGCGGCGACTCAGTACATGATGGAGAGCGGTGACGACAGCCTGATCGAGCAGACCGCGCTGAATGATACAGATAAAAGCTCCGTTAAGTCGTCCTCGTACCAGTTTTCAACGATCTGGTTTGAAGAACCTAAGGTGACGGCCAACCTCACCACGCCGAAGCCCAAGGAATCCGGCGGGGAATATACCTGGCCTTCCCGATTCACCATAGGGTTGGGCAGCTTTATCGCCACCTCAGGAAGGGATGCTGATGTCCCCTCAAGCTCCCGCAGCACCACGCTCGACGTGGATATAACAGGAAAGTATGAAAACGGGCACTGGGTTATTGGCGGGTTTGCCGCAGCCTTCCGCAGCCAGGTAGGTTCAGGCTCTAGCAGCAGTAGTGGATCGAGCATCTAGCCTTCTGCTCTGAGAGGGTTTTGCGGAACGTGGTGAGGCACAGCAGAGCGTACTATCTCATCCCGGCGACGGCGCTTTCACGCATAGGCACCGTCGCCTACACCATTGTGGTGACCTGGTATATCAGCCAGCACGCTGGTCAGCAGATGGTTGGGGTGATGAATGCGTTGAGCGGTGCTGCCATATTCCTCGCCAGCATTCTTGGATTTGTTGTCATTGACAGGTTCAAGAAAAAGTCTCTGCTGATTTTCTACGATATTTTTAATAGTCTCTGTTGCCTGTGCGCTCTTATTCTTTTATTGTCAGCACGCGGAGAGTTTATCGTTTATATACTGATTATTCTTTCGGCTCTCATGTCTTTAGCCGCGACTGCGTACAGCCCCACAAGCCGCGCTATTATTCCTGAGATTCTTGGACATCGAGAATTTGAAAAATACAATAGCACCTATTCGATGGTGGGGGAGCTATCCCGTGCTGTGAGCCCCCTCGTGGGAACCATGATTCTCATGCAGAATTTTGCGAATGCTCTGGAGCTTTCAATCATCGTCAATCTGGTGTCATTTATTCTGTCTTTGGTGCTCACTTTTATGGTGCCCGCTGGGTCTGTCACTACCCGACGCTCGGAGGGCTCCGAAGTATTCCAAAAAACGCATATACTTCACGATTTAAGGATTGGACTAGTATATATAGCCTATAGTGCATATTTTAGACGCGAACTTGTCTTCGCCGCCCTCCTCAATATGTGGGGTGCCTCAACCCTTTTCCTGCTTCTAGGGCGAATTGCTTATTTGGGGTTAGGGCAAGAAGTTTACGGTCTTGGTATGTTTATGGGAACTATGGGAGCCGTGGCTGCATCTTTTATTCTCAACCGCATACCTGCGCTGAGGCGATGGGCGCATCCACAAATATTACTGCTGGTTATCAGTGGCGCGTATGTATTGGCACTTATACCCGGAATTATCAGCGTTATTACTGCACAAAGTATAGTGAGTGGAATTATTGTTATCTATACTATTGGTCTTTTCTCGGATTTGCAGAAGAAGAGCGATGCTGGGCATATTGGAAAAGTAATGTCTGTCTTTAGTTTAGCGGCAGCGCTTTTTACATCGCTGGGAAATTTGCTCTTCTCACTTCTAAGTGCGCGGGTAGATACAGGAGCGTATGCGTTCGTATGTGCCGCATCCTTAGCCCTCACAGCTGCAGTGCTTTGGGTGATGCGGCGCTTCTTAACTCCCACGAGCAGATAGCGAATCGCTATCTGCTCGCGCTATTGGGAGCTGGCAGGTGGCTACCAGATACGCACGCGATCCTCAGGCGCTAGGTACAGTTTGCTGTCCTCAGGAACATCGAACGCATCATAAAACTCGTCGATATTGCGCACCACGCCGTTCACCCGGAACTCGTCGGGGGAGTGCGGATCCACCGAAATCATCATCTCCGCATGCTGCGGGCGCGACTTAGTGCGCCATCCCTGCGCGGTAGACCAGAAGAGACGCTGCGCGGCCGTCATGCCATCAATAACCGGCGCATCCGCCAGCGAAGTGATGCCCTGCTCGGCAAGCGCAATCTCATAGGCCCTCAACGCAATTGACAGACCCGAAAGGTCGCCGATATTCTCACCCAGAGTTAGTTCGCCGTTCACCCGGAACTTCTGCGGGTCAAGATTCGCCGGGGTGTAGGCATTATACTGCTGAACCAGCGCGCTCGTGCGTTTGGTAAACTCGGCGAAATCCTCCTCGGTCCACCAGTTATTCAGCGCGCCGTCGCCATCATAAAGCGCACCCTTATCGTCAAACCCGTGGCCGATCTCGTGACCGATCACCATGCCGATGCCGCCGTAGTTCGCTGCGTCGTCGGCCTCAGGGTCGAAGAAGGGCGGGCGCAGAATAGCCGCAGGGAACACAATCTCGTTAGCGGGCGGCATATAGTAGGCGTTCACAGTCTGCGGAGACATCAGCCATTCGTTCTTATCAACCGGATCGCCAGCGCGATCAATCGCGAAAATCGCTGTTAAAGGCGGCGGTGCGGCGCAGGTCCTCGAACAGGTCACCGGGTACCAGGGTCAGCTTCGAGTAGTCGCGCCACTCATCCGGGTAACCAATCTTCGTGACAAACTTCGAAAGCTTTTCCAGCGCCTTCTCGCGGGTGGCTTCGGTCATCCAATCCAGGTTCGTGATGGAGCGGCGGTATGCTTCCAGCAGGTTATTGACCAGCTTGAGCATTTTCTCCTTGTGTTCCGGCGGGAAATGCACCGCCACATATTCCTTGCCGAGCTCCTGATCGAGCGCGTTCTCGACAGCCGCAACGCCGCGTTTCCAGCGTTCGCGCAGCTCTTCGGTGCCCGAGAGGGTGCGACCGTAGAAATTGAAGTTTTCCTGTACGAACGCATCCGGCAGGTAGGGCGCGCGGGAACGGATAGCGCACCACAGGGCCCAGAGTTTCCAGGTCATCAGCGGGGTGGACTGCCACATGTTCGCCACGCCCTCCAGGAAAGAAGGCTGAGAAACAATGACCGTGCCCAACTCCTTGGGGTCTGCCCCCAGTGCAAGAAGCCACTGCTGGAGCGGGAAACCGGGGAACTTCTCGTCAAGTTCGGTGGCTTTGACGGGGTTGTATTTCGCCTCTGCATCACGGTTTTTCACGACATCCCAGTGATGCGCGGCGATCTCGGTCTCGTGCGAGAAAATGAGCTGTGCCGCCTCCATAGGGGTCAGGTTGAAGCTCTCGGCAAGGCCGGTCAGCTCGAACATAGTGGCGATATGCTCGATATACGCGGCGCACACCTGTTCGTACTTCTCTTCGCGGTAGTATGCCTCATCGGGCAGACCCAACCCGGCCTGGGTGAGGTAAAGACGTAATGTTCGGGGTCTTTCTGGTCGATGCTGGTGTACCACCCGAGAAGCTGCGCCAGCCCAGCCCGTGAGAGGAGCGCTAGAGTGACGGCGAGCTGCTCGCTCGTGGCGGCGTTGAGAATCGGGGCAACCTCGCGCATAAGCGGTTCCAACCCGTCGGACTCGATCTTATCGGTATCCATGAAAGAGTTGTAGAGCGCGCCGATGCGGGATTCAGGCTGTTCCTTGACGATACGCTCAACAATCTCACGCACATGCCTTTCGGCATCATCGCGTAGAGTGTACAGCCCGCCGTCTTTGGAACGGTCGGCGGGAATTTCATAGGTATCGAGCCAGCGGCCGTTCACGTGGCGGAAGAAATCATCGCCCGGTTTAACCGCATTATCGACCCATTCGGTCGTAATTCCAGAGTTCTTTGCATTATCCATGACCCCATTCTAGGGGCTTCGAGGCGCGAGAACCTTGAAGATAACACCTCTTCGGCATATTCCCTCAGGGGCGTAATTCGGTGAACGCTGGCATCCTTTGTCCTTAAAAGGTAACCGCGAGCAGGTAGGATTTTGCCGATAAGGTAGGAAAATCCTACCTGCTCGAATCAAAAACCACCTGCTCGCGGAAACTGAAATTACGCCTATGCGTTTTCTGCAGCGAGTTTCTTATCCCTCTCAGCCATCATGCGCTTCTCGGCCCCATTAACAAGCCAGAGGAACACAATAGCCAGTCCCGAGCACACGATCATGAAGATGAAGGCGGTGCTCCAGCCCCAGTGATCCACAATGATGCCGATACCGGTAGAAGCCAACGTAGCACCCAGAGCATACCCGAAAGACCGGTAAATCCTGCGGCGGTACCCGCGACGTGTGAAGGTGACAGGTCGATAGCCTGCAAACCAATCAGCATCACCGGCCCATAAATCAGACCGCCAATCAGCGCCAACGCAATATAGGCGATAATGAGCGGAGCATCGGCTGAAGGCAACCAATACAGCAAAATAGCGCCTACGGTAGCAATCAAGAAGAGAATACCCGCGGGTGAACGACGCCCCTTAAAGACGTAGTCAGAGACGAAACCGCAGAGAATAGTGCCGCCAATACCGGCAAGTTCCAGGATTGAGAACCCAGCGATACCGCCCTCAAGGGAGGCGTGGCGCACATCGTGCAAATATTTAGGAGCCCACACCAGCACACCGTAGCGCAGCGTGTACACAAAGACATTAGCAAGAGCCAGATACACCATGGTCGAATTAGTCAGCACATGCTTACGAATAGTCGTCCATGTTGATTCAGAACGGTCTTCGTCTGTGGACTCAACCTTGTGGGGGTCGTTGCGGTACACGTCAATAGTGGGCAGCCCCTCAGCCTCTGGATTATCGCGAATCAGCAGCCACGCCACAAAAGCAAGCACAAAGCTAATCACGGCGGGGAACCAAAAAGCAACCTGCCAGGTTTTACCGAAGAGCGTGAAACCCCAGGCAACCAAAAGACCCGAAAGCGCGCCACCAACGTTATGTGCGGTATTCCAGAGAGAAACCTTAGACCCGCGCTCGCTCGTTGAGAACCAGTTCACGAGCACGCGGCCTGAGGGCGGCCACCCCATACCCTGGAAGATACCGTTGAAGACCATAATGGCGGCCATGGTGGATGCGATTGCGGCCCCGTATCCTGCAGCTGCCGCACCGGATCCCATGTACCCGGCGATAGCGAGCAGAACGTTTGCAATACCAGAAAGTACTAATCCTATGGGGAGGAATAACCGCGCATTAGAGCGGTCAGAAATCATAGCGGTAAAGAATTTGCTGAAACCATAGGCTAAAAGCAACGCCGTAGAAAGCGCACCAATAGCCGCATTACTAAAACCGAGCTCATGAGTCAGAATCGGCGTAACAAGCGGAACGTTATTGCGAATCAGATAAAACGTTGCGTACCCGATAAAAATACCCATAAAAACCTGAAAACGTAGGCGTGGGTACTTCGATGCGACCTCTGCTGTGTTCAGTTGAGGTTTTGCTGTCGGGATAGCAAGCCAGCGGGGTACAGAACCCTTCTTCTTTGGAGAATCTGTAGTAGTCATGCTCGCATTTTAGGAATAGATACCTATAGAAATAGTAATTTTAAGAGCATATGTACAGGTTACTTTAAACTAGAAGTGAACATATGTTCAGAATGATTATTCTGTGAATAACAATTTTTAGGCTGTCAAAACAGTAAATTTTTTATTTATGTGAGATAGGACTATGTCCTAGGGAACATAAATGCCTATGTTGGATGCGCATACCCTCTATATAACCGCGAGCAGGTAGGATTTTGCCGATAAGGTAGGATTTTCCTACCTGCTCGTATCAAAAACCACCTGCTCGCGGAATTATTGTGATTGTTTAAGCCTGTAATTAAGGCACTTTATAGGGGTAGGGGAGAGGCCCCGCGCCAGAGACTACAGGCTCGCCCGAACCTTCTTCGCGGCGGACACCACATTTTCCAGCGTCCTCTTTGTCTCCTCGTAGTCGCGGGTCTTCAAACCGCAATCTGGGTTAACCCATAGGTCAGAGATGGTTCCGTACCCAATCGCGGCACGGATCAGCTCCTCAACCTCGGACTGCGAAGGCACACGCGGCGAGTGAATATCCCACACGCCCGGGCCCAGCCCCGAAACATAGCTCTCGGGAATATCCGCCAGCAGCTCCATATGCGAGCGCGCCGCCTCAATACTGGTCACATCCGCATTCAGGGCATTAATCGAATCAATAATCTCGTTGAACTCCGAGTAGCACAGGTGGGTGTGAACTTGAGTTTTATCCTCGACCGCGCTCGTCGCCAGGCGGAACGCATTCACCGACCACTTCAGGTACGCGGGCTGCTCATCACGGCGCAGTGGCAGAAGCTCACGCAGTGCCGGTTCATCCACCTGAATAATGCGTATGCCCGCTTCTTCCAAATCGGCGATTTCGTCGGCGAGCGCCAATGCAACCTGATTCGCGGTTTCCTCGCGCGGCTGGTCATCACGCACGAACGACCAAGCCAGAATAGTCACCGGGCCGGTCAGCATGCCCTTAACGGGACGATCGGTGAGCGATTGGGCGTAGGAAATCCAGGGCACGGTCACGGCCTCGCCGCGCAGCCCTTCACCTGAGCGTTTCACATCGCCGAACAGCACCGATGGGCGGGTGCAGCGTGAACCGTAGGACTGCACCCAGCCGTGCTTCGTCGTGGCGAAACCATCGAAGTTTTCGGCGAAGTACTGCACCATGTCGTTACGTTCGGCCTCGCCGTGCACGAGCACATCTAGGCCCAAATCTTCCTGGAGTTTAATAACTGAGGTGATCTCTTCACGCAGGAACTCGTCAAGCTGCTGCTGCGTGATTTTACCGGCACGTGCCTCTGCACGGTGGCGGCGAATATCGCCGGTCTGCGGGAACGAACCAATGGTCGTGGTCGGCAGCTTCGGCAGATTCAGATCGGCTTGGGCATCCCGGCGGATTTTCAGTTCGGGACGCTCAAAATCCTGCGGTTTCACGGATGCGGCACGCTCACGGATTGCCGCATTATGCTTACGCGGATCCGCTGTGAAACGTGCTAGCGCTTCGTCGGCGGTCTTCAACTCTGCCTCAACCGCAGACTCACCGTCGGCAAGACCGCGGGCAAGAGTCACGATCTCGGCGACTTTCTGGTCGGCAAAAGCCAGACCGTCTACGGGCACATCGGCGGGGTCTTCAAGGTCAAGATCGTGCGGCACATGCTGCAGCGAGGTTGAGGACGCAACCGCCACCGCACCGCCGTTAATGTTCTGGAGTGCGTGCAGGAGCGCTCGCAGGTCGGCGCGCCAAATATTGCGCCCGTTAATGGCACCTGCCACCAGGGTTACGCCGGAGTCTTTGAAGGCGGTCAGCGCCTCGGCATCGTAGAGCGTGGAAACCAGGTCGAGATGCAGCGCCTCAATACCGGTGTCTAACAGTGCGGGCAGGTTCTCGCGCAGATTGCCGTAGGGGCTTGTCACCAGGATTGCGGGGCGGTTCGTTTCGGCTGCCAACGCGGTGTAAGTTTTACGCGCCAATTCGGCGATTTTGGCGTTGGGAATGTCGCGGTCCACGGTCAGGCCGGGTTCGTCGAGCTGCACCCACTGCACGCCGCGTGCCGCCAGCTCGGCGAGCACCTGCCGGTAGGCTTTCACGAAATCGTCCAGGCGATCCAGCGGTGTGAACCCTTCGGGCGAACCCTGTTCGGCTTTTGCCCCGAGAAGCAGAGTGAGCGGGCCGACCAGCTGCGGGCGCACTGTCACCCCATGTTCCTTGGCGACTTCAAGCTGCTCGTCAATAGCCTCAAGATTCAGCTTGATCTCGGTATCCGGGCCGATCTCGGGCACCAGATAGTGGTAGTTCGTATCGAACCATTTCGTCATCTCCAGCGGAGGCAGCGTCTCGGTGCCGCGTGCTAGAGCAAAAGTATCCAGGCAGATCGAGCAGGCCGCGCGCATCCTTGGCGTCGGCAAGACGCTTGGGCACGAGGGTGAAAAGGCGCACGGCGTCGAGCACCTGATCGTAGTACGAGAAAGTCGCCGGAATAGACGAATCGGTGGCGCTAAGACCGCGCTCGATCACACGGTCATAGTAGGTGCGCTGCACATCTGCGGCCGCCCGGCGCAGTTCATCCTGCGTGATTTTGCCTTTTCCAGAAGGCTTCCAGTGCTTTTCAGCTCGCGGAAACGGCCCACGCGGGGGTAACCGACGATGGTTGCTGCGGGGAATGGGGTGTGGGTCATCCTAGTTCCTTACTGTGGGAGGGTGTCAAATAAAAGGGGAGTTTAGAGGTATTGCAGATCGCTTAGGGGGAGTTTGAAACGGTTCGAGTAGCGCGGAACGTCGAGTTCTTCAAGGACGTCCAGCACAGCCTCATGCTCGTTAAATGTGAAGAAATGCAGGCCGGGGGCGCCAGCATCAAGCACCTTGCGACATTGGTCGAGTGCATGTTCCACGCCGATGCGGTGCAGCTCGCGCGAATTGCTCGCGGTTTCCAGGCGATGCGCCAGCTCGCGCGGTACTTCAAGTCCGGCAAGCTCGCACAGCTTCGTCAGCCGAGTCAGCGAGGTAATGGGCATAATACCGGGGATAATGGGCATCTCCACCCCGGCAAGGCGCGCAGCATCCACCAACCCGAATAGCGCTCGGTCTCAAAGAAAACCTGGGTGATGGCGAAATCCGCCCCGGCACGCTGCTTTGAAAGCAGAATCTCAATGTCTTGAAGAAGCGAGGAAGACTCGGGGTGCTTATGCGGGTATGCCGCAACCCCAATCGACACCTTCCCCGCGGCAAGATGCGCGAAATCCTCACGTTCCACCCTGCGAATCAGCTCCACCAGGTAGCGGGCAAAAGGCAGCTCAAGCGAGCGCGTGTTTTCGGGTGGAATATCGCCGCGCAGCGCCAAGAACCCGCGTACTCCAAGCCCCAGAATCAGACGAACCGAGCGTTCCAAATCGGCCACGGAATGCCCCACGCAGATTAGATGTGCCAGCGGATTCAGCGAGGTTTCATGCACCAAATGATCGAGCAGAGCCAACGTCTTTTGGCGGCGCTGCGCATCGCCCGAATAGGTAACGGAAACATAATCTGGGTTGGTTTGCTCAAGCTCGGCAATGGTTTTGAGCAGGGGAATCGCAGCTTGCGTGCGACCGTGGCGGATACAGCTCGTAAGAAAGAGCCGGGTGAACTGTCGTCATTTTCATTCCTCCGTGTTCACCCGATAGAAGCGTGCCCGAAGGTACGCCGAATCTTAGCAAGACGCGAAGGGAATTCACTTCTATCGGTTCTGGCGGGAGCACCTTGTCCGTCCACCCAATGGGTGGAGGCTGGCGAGGTTGCTGCGACGTCTAAGAGCCAGATCTCTCGGTCGCTCTGGATAGATAACGTTCCTATTCTAGGCAGGATGCGCGGTGCCAGCAAGAATATGTCGGCACATGTCGTCGCACGGTCATAACCGCTTAATATTGTGGGATGCGGCGAAACAATACGTTATACGGGTTCGCGGCGGTTCGGATCGGCGAATTGAACCCTCCACCTGATTTGACCGCAAGCAGATAATATTTCGACGAACAGATAGCGGAATGTTATCCGCTCGTCACGAAACTATCTGCTCGCGGGAGAAGGCATTCTACAAGGAAAAAACCGGGTATTGTTCTGAGAAAACATGTCGTGTAAACTATGTGTAAGAGTCCCCCGACCGCCTCTACCCGTGAGTCTGCAGGTTCACAGGATATGCGCATATGTCGGGGCCCTTCTTTATCTGCTTCCGGTCTTATAGATCCTCAAGAAAACCCTGAAATGGTATATACACGACAACCACAAAACTATATTGAACATCTGGAACACAGCGGTTTCAGTAGCCTACCCGATAACTTTTCGAGTACTTCTATCTTCTCAATGCCTTTGGAACGGTTACGCGGATACATCGGCAACTATGTTGTTCTTTCGCAAGAACCCTATCAATCCGCCGGTCTTGCTCGCATTATCGATCTTGATATTCAATGCGCTCAACTGGTTTTTGGCAGATTAATGCAGGCGGAATTGCTTTTGCGCAGACTCACCGTTGAGTCTTATGAAAGACTGTCACAAACCCCTTGTGACTATCTTAATCCTCACTATTATCTGGAAACTAGCCCAGGAAGTGTCACAAGACTTCTAGAAGATCTTGATGGACAATACCGCAGAACGAACCCTCATCACCGCGAGGCGCCTATGCCGTCCTTTGAGCAAGTAGTCGATAGCTTTTCACTGGGTCTATTGAGCAGATTTATCACACAGTACAGACCGGATGCGCAGGATCCGATTCTTTTCTGGAAAACCATTGCCCACGAGCTGGAGATACCTGTTCCTGCTTTTGAAAGCAACCTAAAATCGTTGACGGTTTTTCGTAATCGGGTGGCGCATCATGACAGGTTATGGGCTTCGACAAGCCCTGAGGCGGCACGAGAAAAGCTCGGCTTTTTGCGAAACGTTTGCGCAGCAGCCACCCGCGCTCATTGCACGTAGCTGTGCTGAATCTTGCGTTGTTTTTGGGACCGGGTGAACGCGAGGAATGTGCCCGCGAGTTTGAAAATTTTATTGCGCAGGATGAGCTGTATTACATAGGGGCTACGACTCTTCACACAAACTTACACTAGAAATCATCTATTGCTCGCGGGAGAATTGCAGAGCGCCGTGAACTTCATGTTGCGACCATACACTGTCAAACACGGTAGAGTAAATATATGGAACGCATCGAATCTCCGCATATGCACGCCCGGGGAACTCCGGGCTGGTCGTGCCCTCCGTTGGAATCGGCTGCAACAACCTGGGACGCCCCGGTACCCCCACTCAAACTCAGGAAGGCACCAACGCCGTGATCGCCGCCGCAGTCGAGGCGGGCATCGGCTTCTTCGATATTGCCGACCTGTACGGTGCCGAGCCGGGCTTTTCAGAAACCATGTTCGGTACCGCGATGCGCGAACTCAATCTCAACCGCGATGACCTGATCATCGTCACCAAATTCGGGCTTCCCACCGGTACCCTCAACGGCAACGACTGGGATGCGCGCGGCTCACGCCGATACATCATGCGTGCCGTCGAAGGTTCACTGCGCCGCCTGGGAACCGAGTACATTGACCTGTATTTCTACCACAGCCCCGACCAGAACACCCCGCTGGAAGAGACCCTATCTGCTCTCGACACGCTCGTGACCAGCGGAAAGGTGCGTTACCTGGGGCACTCCAACTTTGCGGGGTGGCAGCTTGCCCACGCCGAGCATCTCGCCCGCGAACTCGGCACTGAGCGGTTTATCGCCGCCGAAAACCACTACAACCTGCTGGATCGCCGGGCCGAACTCGAAATTCTTCCCGCCGCCCGCCACTTCGGGCTCGGGGTTCTCCCGTATTTCCCGCTCGCCAACGGGCTTTTGACCGGAAAATACCGCCGCGACGGCATCCCTGCAGGGTCACGTCTGTCGCACTCCAAAGCGCAGGTACTCGCGCAAGCCGATTGGGAACAACTCGATGCCTACCGCGAATTCTGCGTCGATCTGGGGATCTCTGAGGTTCAAGCATCCATCTCTTGGCTCAAACAGCAGAACCCCGTCGCCAGCGTGATCGCCGGGGCAACCACCCCCGACCAGGTACGCGCAAACGCGCAGGCCGCAAGCGTGCGTTTCAATGATGACGAACTGGTGCGGCTCAACGAGATTTTCCCAGCGCCCGAAAGCATCGCGCTTTTCTGACATTTCTCCTTCGCAACCATAAATATAGCCAGCTGGAAATATAACTAATCGGGAATATACCCAAGCCAGCAAGCGTTTAAAGACTGTGCGGTCTCTCAACCTGTGCCGTACAAGACCCTCATGAAAGACAAAAATATCCGCATGAGCATCACCACCGAGCCGCCGAACCGCGCCAGTGCATTACCCCCGCTCGGGCAGGGCGCGCACACACGCCGCCTAGGCGTTATCGCGCTGGTGGCAACCTTCGGCGGGCTCCTCTTTGGGTACGACACCGGCGTTATCAACGGTGCCCTCGACCCCATGAGCCGGGAACTCGGCATGGACAACACCATTCAAGGCTGGGTCACAGGCTCCCTCGCCTTCGCTGCCGCCCTCGGAGCCATGGTCACCGGGCGCATCTCAGATACCATCGGGCGACGAAAAACCATCATCGGACTCTCACTCCTCTTCATCGCGGGCGCGCTTGCATGCGTTTTCACCCCCAGCATTGCTGTGCTGTTGATGGGTCGCACGATGCTCGGGCTCGCTGTGGGAGGCGCATCCGCAGTCGTTCCTGTATTCCTCGCCGAACTCGCACCCTACGAAATTCGCGGCTCGCTCTCCGGGCGCAACGAACTCATGGTTGTCGGCGGGCAGCTCGCAGCGTTCATCGTGAATGCCATCATTGGCAACCTCTGGGGTGAACACGACAGCGTATGGCGGTGGATGTTCGCCGTCTGCGCCCTGCCTGCACTCGCGCTTTTCATCGGTATGCTGCGCATGCCCGAATCCCCACGCTGGCTTATCGCGCAGGGGCGCACCGAGGATGCGCGCACCATTATGCGGCACATCCGCCCCACCGAACGTGCTGATGCCGAAATTGCGGACATCGCGCGTTCACTTGAGGAAACCCGCACCCAAATCGGCGCGGAGACTAGGGGTAGCACGAGTAAAATCCTGCGTGAAAAATGGTTTGTGCGGATTCTGCTGGTCGGTATTTTGGTGGGTGCCGGGCAGCAGCTCACTGGTATTAACTCGATCATGTACTACGGCATTAAGGTGCTTTAAAGAGGCCGGGTTTGACGAGGGTCGGCGCTCATTGCGAATATCGCGCCGGGCGCTATCGCCGTGGTCGGCTCAATCTTTCGCTGCGCATGATGGAACGCGTGAACCGCCGCACGATGGTGATCGCTGGGTATTCGCTGACCGCGTTTTTCCACCTGCTGATCGGGGTAGCGTCTATGCTCCTGCCGGAGGGCAGCCCCGCGCGTCCCTATATTATTCTGGCGCTTGTGGTTGGGTTCGTGGGGTCGATGCAGACCTGCCTGAACGTTTCGACATGGGTGCTGATGAGCGAGCTGTTCCCGCTTCGGGTGCGGGCGGTCGGAATGGGCCTTTCCGCATTTTGCGGCTGGATGATGAACGGTCTGCTTTCCCTCGTATTCCCGGTCATTCTGGGTGCACTGGGACTGACCGGCTCATTCTTCGGGTTCATGGTGGTGAACGTGCTGATCGCCGTGCTCATGTGGCGTAACCTGCCCGAGACCCGCGGCAAAACCCTGGAAGACGTGGAGGCGGGCGTTATCTCAGGCGCCGCCTACCCGTTCAAGAAATAAGGCATAGAGTTTCCTTATGCTCTGGATGCACATCTGAAGGATCATCCTGCGGAATTATTGTGAAGAACGACAGTTCTACTACTAGCAGTATTCTGGAGTGGAAAGTCTAATCTCGATGTATAACACAGCGTCTGCTTCATGAGAATTTGAGGTTAACTGCTTATTTCTTATATACATCGCCCCGGGAGCCTACGCGGAAGACTTCGACGAGTATCTTATTTTCATTAACTGTATAGAGTATGCGATATTGGCCAACTCGTATACGGAAACCTTCGCGACCCTGTAACTCCTTAACTGCAAGAGGACTACCTGGAATTTGGGGTAGAGGATACATCTTGAGGTCTAGGAGACGAAGGCGTATGTTTTCGAAAGTCTTCTTGTCGCCCTTCCGTATCTTGTCAAGATCCTTCGCAGCTTGCTTTGTGAGCTGTACCCTGTATTTTTTCATGAAGCTTCTCTCCTATAGAAGAACCAGCACATCGGATATTTGTACTAGTGTAATGATAAATATCACAGAAATAATAGCACATATTTTTCAAAGTGTACACTTGTTGCATAATGGCTCATGTGTGTACTACACTGTAATGACGAGACAGAAGGAATTAAGCTCTAGAGCTTCATTAAGGACATACATTTTTAAGTCCCTTGGAAGCAGGTTTGAGCTTAAATGTGCTAAAGAGAAAAACCATGACTACCGCTGTTCCCAACATAGAGCGCGAAGTAACAACACTGAAAGAGCTTCGCAACAACCTCGGTACTAAAATCAATGAAGCTGCGTTTGGTGGTGAGCGACCCCTCATCAGCCGCAACGGTAAGACTGTCGCAGCTATCGTCTCTTATGACGATCTGAAACTACTGGAAGAATACGAAGAACTACTCGATATTGAGGCACTGCGGAAGGCTCGTGCCGAAGACGATGGGTACAGGATCTCTCTAGAAGACTATCTAGAGAAGAACGAATAACGTACCTGTTAGGGTTTATGTCCGAGTTTGGACGGCTTTGGAAACATCCTTAGCCATCTATAGCTCGGGCATTTATATTCTATGAGCCTCTGCTATTCAGGGAAGAATCTCCTTAGAAGGTTGCATGCCACTATTGTGTACGTATAGTACATGTACTTTGGTGGCTCTGGCCATGCCGCAGCCCCACCCAGCAAAGGCATTCCTATCCTGCGGGGGCGCGGGTTAAGTGATAGTGTCAAAGATGTTATAACTATCCTTCGGTTGTGGTGCCGTCGCGCGATATTCCCGTTGCCGACCCCACGGATAGCGCACGGTCGCGCATACTTGACGGCACCCGCATACCTGTGACTTTTAGAAGGCAGAAAGTCGTGGCAGACAACGTAAAAAATGATTGGGATTTGCGCAGTGAGAAGGTTCAGAAGAACCAGGTGGCCGCTTATGACGAGATGCGCCGCCGCTGTCCCGTAGCGCACGACGAGTTCATGGGCTACTCCGTGTTCAAGAACGCTGATGTGCAGCATGTGCTCGATCATCCCGAAATTTACTCGAATGTCGTCTCGACTAGGCACATCGCCGTGCCAAACGGTATGGATGCGCCCGAACACACAACGTTCCGTGCCGTGAACGACAAATACTTCACGCCCGAGCGCCTGAAGGAGTTTGAGCCGAAAATTCGTGAGGTCGTCAAGAACCTGGTGGCCGATCTGCCGCGCGGTACCGAGGTTAATGTGATGGATGGGTTCGCGCAGGCTTATGCGATGCGCATTCAAAATGCGTTCATGGGCTGGCCCGCGAGCCTTGAGAAGCCGCTGATCGAGTGGATTGAGAAGAACCGCGAGGCTACGCTGCGCCGCGACCGCGAGCAGATCGGCAAGGTCGCCCTTGAGTTTGACACCTATATTCGTGAGCTTCTGGATGCGCGCCGCGAGCAGGCTGCCGCCGGGAATCTGCAGGATGTGACCGCCGAGCTGCTGACCGACACCGTGCAGCTGCCCGGTCAGGATCCGCGCACCATGACTGATGAAGAGATTGTGAGCCTGATTCGTAACTGGACGGTGGGGGAGCTTTCGACCGTTTCGGCGTGCGCCGGGATTATCGTGAACTTTTTGGCGCGCAACCCGCAGGAGCAAGCGCGGCTGCGTGACTCACTGGGGGAGGGGCATGCGGAGATCGCCGCCGCGGTTGAGGAGATTATGCGCCTTGAAGACCCGCTGGTGACGAACCGCCGTGTGACTACCGAGGATACCGTGTTGGGCGGGCGTACTATTCCGGCTAATTCTCGGGTGACGATTAACTGGTCGAGTGCCAACCGTGACGAAGACGCGTTCGAGGATGCGCTCGCCTATAACCCGCATCGTGACCAATCCCGCAACCTGGTGTATGGCGACGGTATTCACGTCTGCCCGGGTGCGCCGCTGGCCCGCTTGGAGCTGCGCCTGCTCATGGAGGAGCTGCTGAAGGCGACCGAGAGTATTGTTCCTGGTGACGAGTCGGATGCCCCCGCCACCGAGAACGCGACCTACCCGATCTCGGGTTACTCGATGGTTAGGGTGGTGTTTGGGTAGAAAAATATGAAGGTTAGTCCGAGACCATGTGACCATGACCCCGGACTAACCTTCACTAAAAATGTTTAAATAATTGCCTATAGATTATTTAATGAAGATTCTCGATACTATTAGCAGCTCAAACGATAAAAAAATAGATTCCGTAAGAGTAGCGGAGGCCACTTCTTCCCATCTAGACGAGCTTTTAGATTCTCGCAGGTTCCTGCTCCGCTTACCTGTGCCAGCTCCCTGGTCGGGTGATTTCTTCTAGGGTGTAATCTTCTGGTCCATACATTTCTCCTATCACTTAGAGTAATTATCTGTATGTTATGAGCAGTATAGATAAGGCTTAATAATTTCTGTACTACTCATGCTTTCAGCTGGCCTTAAAAAGATATAATAAAAATATTAATGCTCTTTCTTTGCCAACTATTTAAATTTAGCAGTTTTACAAGGCTGTTTTCAAGAATACTTTCGGCTAATAAAACGATGTTGGAAGAGTTGTTTCCTGATTTTATAGATACTGATACGACGAACTCGGGGGTAGTCAAAATGTAACCAATACTAACCATACGAGCATTCACTTCTACCAAGAGTCTAAGAGCCACGATAATGTCGCGACAGAGGGGAAGGGAGCCCCTGTCTGGGGTTAGAGAATGTAATAGGTGGCTAGGGAAGCTGAAGAAGCATACACTACGAAGAAAAATCCATTTATCCATATTAGTTTTATTTAAATTTTACATTTTTCTATATAGGTTCACACAATATATCTTATGAAATTAATGAATATGTTGTTGAATTAGTGGACGCGACACGGTGTGGAGGAATTTTTAGAATATTTTTGAAGCTCTCGAGCTTGTATATACCGTTCGTTTTTCTAGTCATTTAAACAGTGTTATTAAAATTCTGAAAGTATACCCTTAATTTCTAATCTCGCCTTGATATACCAGTCTGAACTCTGATTTTTAAAATGCGGTTTAAAAATACTTCATATATAAAAATAAGTAGTACTCTACATATAATCGTTATTTAGTATTTTTGAAACAGATATTGATAACCTTTGGTCTAAAAGACTACGATTGATGCATCGGTGATATAGGGCAACTCGGAATTATTGAAATCCCGTTCAGAATCCTGTAGATCCGTGCAAATATATTAAGAATTTTTGTAGGTACCGTCTATGTACATCTACTAGCTTGTAGAAACTGAGGTTTTCTCTTCCGAAATGTGCATTGTGCCTACAGCATCAATGAAAGGAAGATTGTATGCGTAATGACAGTATTCTTCTAGAAGAACTCACCGACCAGGAGCTTGACATGGTGAGTGGTGGTTCTGACGGGAATTCTTTTGACTGGAGTTCTATAAGCAAGGGGATTCGTGAGGGTGCTAGCAAGTGTTATATTGCTGTACGTGGTGGTGGTTGTTATATTTCGGTGCGATAAGTTTGAGATAAATAGGACTAATAGCAGGATATGAGGCTATCTCCTCCTATCTTTTAGAGCGATAATCTCTTGTAGGTGTAAATATAATGAGGAATAAATATTCCTCCTTGTATTAAATATCTAGAAGAGATTATTGTTTTATCTATGTATATTACGTCTAGAGTATAACTATCATACTAGAGATGGTTATTGGTAAATGGTACACAAGAAATAATGTTTTTTACTCTGTAGACGTAAAATAAAGAAAACTATCATGTACACAAGTAGAAACCGTACTCATTCGCTGAAGCTTTAGCTTGATTTTGATAGATTAGCTACCTTCCTAATTGTTTTATGTGATCCTCTAATATAGGACTCTTCGAATATATCCAGTGACTTCCCCACGTCCAAGTTTTGAAGGCAGCGAACTTTTTGTATCTACGGCAAGAGTTGCACAGAGAGATCGTTGCAGAAGTCTTTGATGTTTTCCAATTGATCTTTAATCATGCCATCATCAATAGGGAGATACCATTCTTAAACTTGTACTTGTTTTCTGTCTATCTCGAAGGTCGCGCTGAACTTTTGGAGCTGTCATCGTAGACGTCCTCCTGATACCTTACTAAAACTACAATGAGCACGCCCCAGCACACCTGTACAGTGGCAACACCACGCCGGTGGCGGATTTAACTCAGATCAGTAAACCCTGGAAAGAAATGACACTAGCGATCCTGCAGTGAATTCGGTAGTTAGTTTTCAACCTGCTTCTCTCTCATACCGGTATCCAGTAGCCCGATAGGATTCCCTAAAGACAAAGAAACATGGGTGGATAAGAGCTGTACCGGACTAGGATTGAAAATCCTAAAAGGTTTCCGAGGGAGACGTTTGTCAAGGTCCAGAAAGATTTGACCCAGTAAACCACATCGTCATTGAATGGGTGATCCCCCTCGGATCAAGGCAGACCAGTACTTTCAAACCTACTGCAGACCTCTTGCTTGCCACCAGAGAGCGTTCTCAGTCTTACGCGAGCTGACCTTTCTGGCTACACAATAGCCTTAAATAAACTCTTAATATTATCTGCTTTATACAGACGTATCTTCTGTTTGTAAGAGAGTCTCTAGTAAGATTTCTTAAAAATAAATCAATTGATATTAAAATAAAAAGATTGATTTAATAGTCTCTCGATTTTAGTTTAGATTTATTAATTAATTGTCTGCTGTCATAATGTGACACGGAAAAATTTAAAATTTTTTCTACGAAAATCTACGTACAATAACAATGTTTAATTCTAGAAATTGAACGGCACATCGATTTTTGAAAGGAAACTACAAATTTATAAAAAAATCTGGCAACGTGGCAGGGTGAACACCGATTTTAGTGATAGATGAAAATATTTCTATATAAAATAATATTATTAATTTTTATCTAAAAATTCTCTCTGACTGGTTGTAAGATCAACTCTTGATGTGCTCATGAGTATTGGTAGCTTTGAATTGTTAGCTGGTCAGATATTGATTGTCTTCAAAAGGTAAGTAATTTTTGAAGAATCGGTAGCTGTTTAGTTGACTAAACCTATGTTTCCTAAGGTTGTGAGTCCAGGAAAGAGGGTAATGAACTCCCAAATATTTGTCAAAGTTCATTTAATTTGATAGTGACAATAATGTTTAGGAGTTGAAATTTAAGTAGTCCTAAAATTTTTAGGGTAAACGAGAGGAGACATGTTATGTCTAAGGATGTCACTCTTTTGGAAGAGATTGCTGAGCAGGATCTTGCTCAGGTAAACGGTGGTACTGGTAACCCAGCACTGTGGAGTGTTATCGAAAAGGGAAATCTTGGCTGGGTGTGTACTGCCACGAAGGAATGCCTTTGCTTTTGGTAATCTTAAAAATTAGAAAGGAGACATGTTATGTCTAAGGATGTCACTCTTCTGGAAGAGATTGCTGAGCAGGATCTTGCTCAGGTAAACAGTGGTGTCCCTCTAAATGTACCCCCAGCATTGTGGAGTCTGCTGGCAGGGAATGAAGGTTTTGTTTGTACGTTGACTCTAGAGTGTAATTGTGATTAATTAAATCACTGATCTGGAGTGTAATAAGACATAAAATTGTCATCGTTGATAAGTTAAGTTAATATAAATTGCTATCGTATATTAATATTAATGTACATAGTTTTTATATTTAATTTAATTTAATTTAATTTAATTTAATTATAAAAAGATTCAACCTATTGTGGATGGTTGATGTGCAAAAACAGTCAGTAAAAAAGGAGAACTTGAGTGTTAGTCAGGGAACTTATTCCTGAGCTGGACGATGAACAATTCCAGCAATTGGTGTCGGATCTTTCGGATGCCATATCCTTAGAAAAATTCGGCGCTCACTCAGACTCCGAGTCTACTGTGTGGAAAGAGAAATGACCCCAGCGTCTATGACGCTGGGGTCGTCTCCGAACCCGTCATGTTCCATGCCCTCTTCACAAGCCTGATAGCTCATGAGAGTGAATGTGTGCGGCAGACTGTCCAAAATTTCAATTACGCTGGTGTACAACACCTTGATGATCTTACTAAGCAGCTTATGAGTGTTCTCATACAGCGGTTATTGAACTTCTATATGCGACCTTTAGTGGCTCACATCAAAAAGGTCTCTGCGCAAGGATTATTGCAGGGAGAAACGCCAGAAGAGCGGTATGAAGACTATTGCCATCGTTGGTATGAAGATTTCCAGGACGACTTTTATGCCAGTTATCCGCTCCTTCAGTATGTCCATACGACGATCGTGGATCAGTTTTACATAGCAGTTTCGGAGATTTTTGAGCGAGTCCAAGCTCATGAGAGCGATATACGAAAACTCCTCGGTGTCACAGATGCTGACTCTCTGAAGCTAGAGTCTCTTGTGCTAGCTGGCGATCATCATAATGGTGGGCGCACCGGCTGTATGCTGGTATTCCAGCAAGGAACTGTAGTGTATAAGCCTCGCAGTGTCGAAGGCGAACAAGCCTACTACAACATCATTCAGAAACTTGCCGCTCATGGTGCCCCCGCTATGCGTGCCGCCCGGGTAGTGGTCGGTGACGGGTACGGATTCATGGAATTTATCGAGCGGGAAGAGACCGACTTTTCCTCCAAAGACTTCCTAGAATCTTCAGGTCGGCTTTCAGCTCTGCTCTATGCCTTACTGGGTAAGGATATGCACGAAGAAAATATTATTCCTTCGGCAGATGGACCTCTGCCTGTAGATCTGGAAACTATACTCCATCCCATTTATGTTAAAGCTGAGAGCAATATAGAAATTCCCCAAGACAGCGCTTTTTTACGTCAGTTAAGTGGAATTTCAACCAGTGCCTTACTTCCGACTCGTCTTAGGCGAAGCGATCCATCTCAAGGGTATATTGATATTGGTTTTATTCAGGGTGAACAGGGGAGTAGCCCTTTTGCTGGTATGAAAGTTGAATGTCCTTTCCGAGATGATGCAATGGTTCAGCTTGTGCGTGAGTCTGCTCATGAAAGTAGCGGCATAAATTCCGAAACGAGCGCTAGTACATTGGAACAGCAGCATGACATACAGGCAAATAGGGCAAATGTCTTTGCACATGGATTTATAAAAATGTACCGATGGATCTGTGAACATCGTCAGGCGGTAATGGCGATTATACGTGCTGAATTCACGGGGGTAATGCTTCGAGTTGTACTCCAACCAACTATGTATTACGGGCAACTTATAAATATGCTGGGTAGTCCTGAAGCTTTAACTTCTCCAGAGGTTTTTAGGACCATTATGTTTCGTACTGCAGCTTTTGGAAAAAAGCGTTCCATTGCCTTGATTGCAGCAGAATTTCAGGCCCTCTGGAAACTTGACATTCCCTTTTTTGTGCATAGGTCTGATTGTCCTGAAGTTATGTCACCTGATGGATATGTTGTGGTTCGGGGATTAGGGGAAGCGCACTTGATGAGACTCTTGACCATATTGCTAATATGGATGGAGATGACCTGGAAGACCAAACTAATCAAATATGGTCTGCCTTTATTTCTCCGTATCCTTCAAATGCTTTAGTTAATAACCCTACAGCCGCTTGGACTGGTCGAGAAGACATCCAGAAAGAACGTGATCTTGTCACGACACTTGCTAAATACCTAGAATCAAGGGCTCACCCAGGTATTAGTAACAATGATTCATGGACTTGGGTGTCACCCGCTCCTAGCTTTCACCAGCATTCTGATGCCTGGAATGCCAAAGCACTTGCTTTAGATCTCTATACGGGTTCTATCGGAGTTGCACTGGGGGTGGCGCATGCGTTTCAGGTATTTAAAAAAGAAAATTATGCTGAGATCGTGTATCGAGTCTTTAACCCGATAATAGAAGCTAGTAGCTTCAGAAGAAAGTTCTCGCTGGTACTGGAGGAAGCGCGCGATGCAGCTTTGATGGGTGAGCCTGGTATTGCGTTCGCCCTAGCCGGTGCCGCCGAGTGTTTGGATGATCCTCGTCTTAAGGAAGCCGCGACCGTGTTGGGGGACCGGTCCGCTGAACGCCTGGCGCAGGCGGAGCATCCGAGCCCGGATTACTTGACCGGGCAGGTAGGTGCGGCAGCCTTGCTGCTGGGATACGACCTGGTGACCAATCGGGAAGTGCTGCTGGGCGTGTTGGATCGGCATGCTCAGGATATTATCGATGGCCGGGTCGAGGAGGAGTGGTGGTCTTATAGCGGATTCGCCCACGGTATTAGCGCCTCTATCTTCGCGTTGAGCCGGTGGAATCAACAGATGCCTTCCGAAGAACGCGCTCAGCACGCGGTCAAGATTCTACTGGAGCGCCTGCATGAATTCGATAACGGGGAAAGCTGGGAATCACAGATCTCTGGGGAGGGTAGTCGGAACGGCGTGTGGTGCCACGGTACTGCCGGTATTTCCCTAGCACTAGCTGCGGTACAGGTGTGGATGCCCGAGCTTTCCGCCCGTGCCGATCTTGAGCGTGCTGTACACCATGCCCTGCATGAGGGGACCGGTCGTAACCTGACCTATTGCCACGGTGATATGGGTACTCTGGATATCCTGGAATGGGTTGTCAATCATGTTCCTGATCTGCCGGACGCCGAGAAAATCCGGGACGTTCTCGATAACGGGTATAGTACCTCTCTCTGTTACAGAAAACGCTGGACGATAAATCTGTGCGCTACTCTTTGACCCCATCGTATATGGTGGGGACGTCCGGGGTGCTGTCTTGGTTGACTCGTCGTATCGGTGGTACCCGGTTGTATACTCCGATTATTCCTGATTCCACCGAAGCATAAAGGCATCAAGTAATGGCTTTTCCTGCTGTTTTGCAGACCGCCCAAACCGAGTGCGGTCTGGGCGTGAGCGCCTCCATCCTGCAGCATTATGGGCGCTATCAGACGGTCTCAGACTTGCGTCTGGCTATGGAACCCGGTCGTGAAGGGCTGAACCTATTGCAGGTGAGCAACCTTCTCACGGACGAGGGTATGGAGGTCGGTGCCTATCGGGCAGGCTCGTTGGAGCAGCTTCGGGATATCGGCAAGCCGGTGATTCTGCACTGGAATAATTCGCATTATGTAGTGCTGGTGCGGATGCGTCATGACCGGGTGCAGATTATGGATCCTGGGCAGGGTTTGCGAACGATTAGTCTTGAGGAGGCTGAGAGTTCCTTCTCCGGCAGCGTGCTGGTGCCGACTCCACGGGATGATTTCGAGAAAAAATCCCGGAATGTTTTCAAAGACTGGCAGTTCCATACGTTCTTTACGAAGCAGATGTTCGGTCAGTATGCGCTCTTCATCCTGTTACTTGCGATCACCTATAGCGTGACCTTCGCGGTACCGATGGTGATTCAGCATGTGGTGGACGCTCAGCTGAAGGGCGAAGAGAATGTTGTGGTTGGCATCACCGCCGGTGTTATTGCCGGTATTGCAGGGTATTACCTGGTATCGATTGCGCGTGCCGCAACGTTGGCGAGTATCGTCTCATCCATTGGGTATAAGCTTCTGGAGATCTTTTTGCCAGACTTCTCAAGTTGCCGCTGACGTATTTTGCGCTCCGCTCACCGGGCGATATTCTCTACCGGTTGGCGAGCGTGAATATTCTGCGCGATTTCCTATCGTCGCACCTGACCGAGTTCGTCATCAATATCGGCACGATGATTGTGATTCTTATCTTTATCGCCCAGCAGTCCGGCGTGGTTTTGCTTATTACCTGCGGTGTTCTGTCTGTGCTGGTGGTGATCTGGGTTGTAACGGCGCGTCCCACCTCTCAAGCGCTCGATGCGGAATATTCGCATGCCTCTGAAACTCAGGTGATTGAGCTGGATACCATTAACACCGTGGCGACGATGAAGATGACCGGTTCGGCGACCTCGACCTTTGGTAAGTGGCGTGAGACGTATCTGCGGTCGTTGGCGTCGATGCGGCGGCGTATGGTGCTGCAGCAGGGCGTGTTGGGTTCTGCCGCAGCCGTGGTGCAGCTGGGTGGCCCGCTTATTCTATTGCTGTCTTCGTTGCCGCTGGTTAATAACGGAACGCTGACCCTCGGGCAGGCTATTGCGACCGAGGGAATTTCCGCGCTGTTGTTTTCCTCGATCTCTTCGGTGATGTTTGGCATTATGAATATCGCGGCGGTGGATCGTGCCGTCGCCCGTATTACCGATATTCAACGATACGAACCCGAACAGGATGAGGGAACCGTTACAGATGTGATTGACAGCGATATTGAACTAGACAATGTCAGTTTCACGTATCCGGGTGGTATGGCCCCGGTCCTCTCGGAGGTGTCTCTAACGGTTCCGGAGGAGCAGGATATCGCGATCGTCGGTTCCTCCGGGTCTGGTAAGAGCACGCTTTGCTATGCTGTTGTGCTCGCTGTACACCCCGGTTTCGGGTGCTATTCGTGTGGGCGGAATCGATATTCGTGATTACTCGCTGGATGCTCTGCGTTCCCATATTGGGTATGTGCCTCAACAGCTGCAAACCAGGACAGGCAGCCTCTACGATAACCTCACGGCGGGTCTGGACGATGGGCGTAGCCGTGAGGAGATCGAAGCCAATATCTACGCTATGGGCATCTTGGATTTTGTGAAGGATTTACCACTGGGGTTCGACACGATTATGGCCAACGGGGGCGAGAACTTCTCGGGTGGTCAACGTCAACGCATCGCGATTGCTACGGCTCTGCTGCGGTATCCACGGATTTTAGTGCTGGACGAGGCGACCAGCGCCTTGGATACCACAACCGAGCGGCAGGTGACGGAGCTGATTGCGCAGTATCAGTGCACGAAGGTTGTGGTAGCGCACAGGCTTTCGACAATTCGCAATGCCCAGCAGATCGTGGTCATGGAACACGGATGTGTGATGCAGGTCGGCTCCCATGAGGAACTGATCTCGGTGGAAGGCAGGTACCGGGATTTGTACTACCAAGAAGAAAAAAGCAGCCACGAGGAGTACACCTCACCAATAGCCGCATAGACGATCCCTTATAGTCGACCCTGGGGTTTGGGAAAGTCGTTATGGATATGCGCAGCGGCTCGCACGAGTAAATAACCTGAGCCGTAGAGCAACCGAAAAACGTGGATGCTGTCGCACAAGCGTGCTGCCTGGGGGACAGCATCCAAATTGTTTGGTGCTTCTTCAAAAACCAGCGCGGCAAGTTCCCCTCAAACCGCATAATATTTCACCCATAAAGTTTAAATTTCTAAGCAACAATACTCAGATTTCTCGGAATTTTTAATGGTTTTGTTATCTTAAAAATGATACCAAAACCGTTACAAAAACTTTTTCAAAATTATTTATATAATTAAAAACAAAAAGTTAAGCTAAATAATAAAAATACTTTCCAAGCGTTTTATTTTTCCGAGTAAATAAACCTAAACCCTTGAAATTACAGCCCAAACTCGTAATGATTATTGTTTTTGAATTACGTTTTAAAATGCTTGACATCAATATTATTTACCATTTTTAAAAGAGTGCACATAAATTTTTGACCCCTAGAGTACATCTTGAAACACGTTTATCAAGTTGTTACTGTAGAGTCACCGATTTCAATAGAGAGAAAACCGACTCTGATAAGGACTTTTGTTCCATGACCTTGCCGCATGATGAGAATAGAAGATATATCTCACCACCCCTATATGTCGCAGCCCGCGACGAAAGTTCATAGTCAATGGAGATGTGAGGCTTTTGTTGCTTGGCACCTGTAGCACACGCGGCATCCCCACATAATTTAGATGACATAGCTCTGGCAGTCTGTGTCTCATGGCTATGTTTGTAGTGCTACAGAAAATAAGTAACAAATTTTACAAACTTCCTTTCCTGGAGGCGTTAGTGCGTCGTAAGGAAGGGTAGTGGGTTCCAGGTGAATACTGTGGAAAAGCAAACACCTGGAACCCAGTCAGAGAATAGTTTGATGTCTTCAGCATCAAACTAAACACCGATAATACTATTCCTGAACGGATCAGGAATATTTAAGGAGGATAACCATGGCTAGGATATCACGCCCCGGAAGAGATCTCGGACCTCGACCTGGACCAGGTTAACGGCAGCGGTCACGGCGGCGGCAGGCCTCGGTGGCGGCTCCACCGGCGGTGGCAACGGCGGCGGCAACTACTGCGGTAACGGCTGCGGCAACTACAACTTCGGCTTTTGGCTTCTGGGCGGCAGCTCTTCCTAAGTCCGGGGAATAAGTAAATACGATAGATAAGGAGATACCAGGTGTTAATCAGGGAACTTCTTTCCTGAACTGGATGATGAGCAATTCCGACGCCTAGAAACGTATGTATCTAGCACTTCGTTGTTAGAACGTTTGGGTACCGCATCCAATACTCCTGACTCCGAGTCTATCGTACGGTTGTCGGCTCCGGTGCTCAAAGCACTGGGGCCGACGGCCGAACCCTCCATGTTTCACGCACTCATCGCCCAGCTTGCCGAGGGTGAGCGTGACAATGTTGAACGTGCTGTTGCCGCATCGGGCTACGCCGCACCGTCGCGGCTTCCTCCTAGCTGTCAGTTTGTGGAGAACCCTGACCGCGCGTTTGACTAATTTCACCTCAGACCGCTGGTTGCGCATTAAAAAAGATCTCTTCGCAGGGTCTTCTGCAGGGCGACACCCCCGAAGAACGGTATGAAGACTACTGCCGGCGTTGGGGCGAAGAATTTAGTGATGACTTTTATGCAAGCTACCCGCTTCTGCCCGGCGTTCACGGCAGGACTATTGAGCAGTTTTCATGCGATGATTGCCGAGATTTTTTGAGCGTGTGAGCGCTCGTGAAGATGATATTCGCGAGCTTTTAACGTCAAAGATGACGAACCCCTCAAACTCGAATCCTTCGGTCTGCCCAGAACCCGTTACGGTGGTGGACGCGCCGGTTGCCTTCTCGAATTTTACCCAGTGGCGTGGTGGTCTACAAATCCCGCAATGTTGAAGGCGAATGGGTCTTCTGGAAAATCGTTCAAGACCTCGCCGCGCAGGGGGCGCCTTCGATGCGTGCAGCCCGCGTGATTCGGGGTGACGGCTATGGCTTCATGGAGTTTATTAAACGTGAAGACGCAGACTTTTATGCCGAAGACTTCCTTGGGGCTTGCGGGCGGCTGGCGGCTTTACTCTACACCCTGCAGGCTAAAGACCTGCACGCCAAGAATTTGATACCCCTGCGCACAGAACCCGTTCCGATTGACCTTGAAACGATTCTCCACCCCGTGCATATTTTGACGGAGGATATTCAGAGTCCCCCTGAAGGCAGCGTTTACCTGCGCTGGCTGCGCGGAATCGCATGCAGCGCATTTCTGCCCACCCGCCGCACACGCCGCGATATCTCGCTAGGGTTCCGTGACGTAGGCTTCCTACACGGCGAACAGGGGACGAACCCCTTCCACGAGGTAACCGTTGCAAATCCCTTCCGTGACGATGCTGTGGCTCGTATCAACCGGGAACCAAGCTCAGAGAACCCGACCACGGAAGACGCAGATCGCACCGAAGAAGCTAACGCCAGCACCCCGGAGGAGCGGCGTATTTCTGAGGCAGCCCGCGCCCGCGCCTTCGCACTCGGATTCACGCAGATGTACCGGTGGGTTTGCGAGCACCGCGAAATCATGACCGAAGTAGTTCGCACGAATTGCTCCGGACTGACGCTGCGTGCCCTGCTGCAATCCACCAGGTACTACACCCGAATCCTCAAAATGCTCAGCAGCCCCGAAGCGCTGGCCTCCGAAAAAGTCTTCGCCACGATCGCGCTGCGTGCCGCAACACTGAGCATAACCGCCCCCTTGAGATGATCGGGGCCGAAGTAGAAGCCCTCTGGCGGTTCGACATTCCCTTTTTCATGCATCGCACAGATGGCTCCGAGATCATATCTTTCGACGGGCACGCCGTAGGGACTGACCATCGACAGCAGCGCCTCGATGAAACCCCGGAGCATATTGCCGCCCTCGACGAAGCAAACCTTGAAGAACAGATTCAACAGATCTGGTCAGCCTTCGTATCACCCTACCCGCCGGATCGCATACTCGCGGACGCATCGGCAGAACTACTGTCAAACAGGCAGAGCGTGCAGCATGAACGAGAACTCTGCGAGAGCATTGCCGACCGGCTAACAGCGACGAACCACCCGGGCGGCAGAGAGGAAGACGCCTGGACCTGGCTGGCACCCACCCCCGGCCTGTGGCAGCAGCACCTTAGCGTGTGGAACACCGAAGTCCTCGGCATAGACCTCTACACCGGCTCAACCGGGCTGCACTCGCCCTCACCCAGGCCGCGCGGATGCTCGAAAACCGGAATACACGCAGACGGCCCGTCGGGTACTAGACCCCATCGCGCAAGACGTCTTCGCTGACAGGCTTTTCAGCATTTCCCCCGAAACCTGCGACGGCATATCCTGCGGCGAAACAGGCATCGCCTTCGTGCTCGCCGCTGCCGCAGAAAACCTTCAGGATACCCGTTTTGCTGAGGCAGCCGTCAAGGTTGGCGACCGCACCGCCGCGCGCCTAGCGCAGGTTGAGCATCCTATGCCCGGGTACCTGGATCACCAGGTAGGGGCTGCCGCCCTGCTCCTGGGTTATAACCTCGCCACCGACCGCGCGGCTCTGTTGGCGGTATTAGACAGGCACGCCCAAGACATTATCGCCGGTATGGCAGAAGAAAACTGGTGGCACCGCAGTGGATTCGCCTACGGAATCAGCGGATCAATCTTCGCACTGGCTCGCTGGAACCACGAAATGCCCTCACCCGAACGTGCCCGAGAAGCCGTCGAAATTCTTCTGCGCCGCCTCAACGACTTCAACACCGGGGACGAATGGCGAGCCCAGCTCACCGAGCATGACAGCGGCGAAGAGCATGCCAGCGGCACTTGGTGTTCCGGCAGTGCGGGCATCGCCCTCGCGTTCGCGGCACTGCACCTGTGGATGCCCGAACTCGCCAGCCGCGCCGACCTCGACCGCGCGGTACAGCATGCGTTCCGCACAGGCACCCGAAGCAACCTCACCCTATGCCACGGCGATTTCGGCACCCTGGATGTGCTCGCCTGGATAGCCGACCGAATCCCCGACGTGCCGTGTGCAGAGGCTATCCGGGATGCCATCGAGAACGGTTACAGCGCATCGGATATTCGGGCAGTCCTCGACGATAAATCCGTGCGCTACTCGCTGACTCCCTCGTTCATGGTCGGTACCTCCGGCGTGCTGTCCCGCTGGCTCGCCGGGCAGACAATGCTCGCCCGTACAGCCCTCTTATCCCCGAGCCGTTCGAGGTCTCGATAGATGGGCTTTTTTCCTGCTGTTCTTCAGGCGGCGAAGACCGAATGCGGGCTGGGCGTGGGGGCGTCCGTCCCTGCAGCACTACGGGCGCTATCAGACTATTTCAGACCTTCGCCTGATTGCCGAACCCGGTCGTGAGGGCTCTCGATGCGCCAAGTGCGCGACCTTCTCGTCGAGGAAGGCTATGGAGGTCAAAGCCTTCAGGGCGCCCTCTCTCGAACATCTTCGAGATATTGGCAAAACCGGTCATTCTGCACTGGAACACTCCCACTACGTGGTTTTGGTGCGCATCCGTAAGGATCGCGTGCATATTATGGACCCCTCCACGGGAATGCGGGTGATGGACCTTCAGGAGGCTGAAGAGTCTTTTTCCGGCAGTATTCTGGTGCCGTCTCCGCGGAGCGATTTCAAGAAGAAATCCCGCAGCGTTTTTCAAGATTGGCAGTTGGGCACCTTCTTCACGAAGAAAATGTTCGGCCAGTACGCGCTGTTCCTGCTGCTTCTCATCATCACCTACAGCGTTACCTTTGCCGTGCCCATGGTGATCCAAACCGTGGTGGATGCGCAGCTCAGGGGTGCAAGAAACACCGTCGTGGAAACAACGGTCGGTGTGGTAGTCGGTGTTATTGGCTACTACCTGGTTTCCATTGCACGCGCCGCAACGCTGGCGAGTATCGTCTCGTCCATCGGATATAAGCTCTGGGCAATATGTTCGATAGGCTGCTGAGGCTGCCGTTGACCCTATTTCGCGCTGCGTTCTCCGGGCGATATTCTCTACCGCCTCAAGCGTGAACACGCTGCGCAACTTCCCTGTCTACAAGCCTGACCGAGTTCGTGATTAACATCGGCACGATGATTGTGATTCTCATCTTTATCGCCCAGCAATCGAGCCAGGTTTTGATAATCACCTTCGTGGTTCTTGCCGTGCTGATGCTGATCTGGTTCGTCACGGCACGCCCCACCTCCCAGGCGCTCGACGCCGAGTATGCGCACGCCTCCGAAGCGCAGGTGGTTGAGCTTGACGCTATTAACACCATTGCAGCCATGAAGATGACGGGTTCCTCAACGCCCACCCATAACACCCTGGCGCGAAGCCTATATGCAGTCGCTGGCGTCGATGCGCCGCCGCATGGTGCTGCAGCAGGGTGTGCTCGGGTCTGCCGCATCCGTGGTGCAGTTGGGCGGTCCTCTGATTCTGTTGTTGGCGTCGATACCGCTGGTGAATGATGGAACGCTCACGCTCGGTCAGGCTATTGCGACCGAGGGTATTTCTGCGCTGCTGTTTTCGTCGGTCGCTTCGACGATGTTCGGCATTATGAGCATTATCGCGGTGGACCGCGCGGTTGCGCGTATCGTGGATATTCAGCGTTATGAACCGGAGAAGAGCATGGGATCTGTCACCGATATTGCTGATGGTGACCTTGACCTTGAGAACGTGAATTTTACGTATCCGGGCGGTAATAAACCTGTGCTGACGGACATCTCGCTGCGCGTGCCGGAGGGCCACGATGTTGCTCTCGTGGGTTCGTCGGGGTCCGGTAAGAGTACCTTGGCTAAGCTGTTGTGTTCGTTGTACAGCCCGGTTTCCGGCACGATTCGTGTGGGCGGAATCGATGTTAAAGATTATTCTTTGGACGAGTTGCGTTCCCATATCGGGTATGTGCCGCAGCAGCTGCAAACCAGGTCGGGAAGTCTCTACGATAACCTCACAGCAGGCCTGGATGACGGGCGCAGTCGTGAAGAAATCGAGGAGAGTATTCTTGCGATGGGCATCCTGGATTTTGTGAAGGATTTGCCGATGGGTTTCGATACGATCATGGCGAGCGGCGGCGAGAACTTCTCAGGTGGTCAGCGCCAGCGCATCGCGATTGTCACGGCTCTGCTGCGGTACCCGCGGATATTGGTGTTGGATGAGGCGACCAGTGCACTTGATACCGCGACCGAGCGGCAGGTGACGGAGCTGATTGCGCAGTATCAGTGCACGAAGGTCGTGGTGGCGCACAGGCTTTCAACGGTGCGCAACGCCGAGAATATCGTGGTCATGGAGGATGGGCGCATTATTCAGAGCGACGCCACGATGACCCTGATGATGGTTGAGGGCCGTTACCGGGAGCTTTACTCTCAAGAAGAGCAGAGCAGTCAGGCGGGGTACATTTGGGCGCAGTGGCCCCCCACGAAGGTTTCTCGCCACGGCTTCGGTTTGGGAATGTTCACCTCGTAGCTCACGACTCTGTTGGATGCGCGTGCACGCGGGCGTTCTGCAGCGTTTGGCAACCGGCATAACAACTTCGGGAGCGATGGTTTGCAGCGGGAACAGGGTTCCTCTGGGTCGTTAACCTCGCCAGCTTCGGAACGTTATTGTATCCTCGCGCACTCGGCATAACGTCCCTCAGCGGCTGAAAACCATCGCTTTCACTTCTCGCTTCTACGCCATTTCCTAGTACATGACTTCCCAAGCGGTGCCGAACCGGTCGATGCAACGTCCGTCGTAGGCTTCCCACACCTGCTTCTCAAGCGGGTAAAGTACGGTTCCGCCCTCTGAAAGCGCTGCAAAAACACGATCCGCATCGGGTACAGAATCAGCCGAATAGACCAGAAAACTTGCTGGTGCGCCTTCGGGTGCTTCCTCATGCATAACATCCGAGCCCATGAGAGTTATGTTATTAAACTTTATAGCGGTGTGGGCGATCTTCTCACCCCATTCTTCCTTATACATCCCAGCGCTTTTGAGCGTGTCTGCCATGTCCTGGTAGCGGATAAGGCCATCTCGTTGCGCCCCGAAAAGCTTCTCATAGAAGTCGAAAGCTTCACGGGTGGTTCCGTGGTGGTTTGAAAGATAAACATTGATCTGTGCCATGTGAAATTCTCCTAGTAGGTTGGTGGAGGCAATAATTTCACGGTAGCAAAGCCACACTATCTTTGCTTATCTTCAATTGCGCACTTATTGACTCTTGCGGGGTGACGGCAGGTAACGTGCCAGCAACGCCGGAAAATTCATGGTGATAGGCGGGTCTTCGGGCAGAGGCATGCGCATTGTCAGATGAACTGGGTCAGGTGTTGTTGCTGCATCAAAATGTTATGGGAAAGTCTGCCTTTAGCTCGGTAATTCTGACTCAGCGCCTTCAGCGGGTGCGCCCCGAAACGCACCTCGCACGCCAGCAGGTAGTAGGTTCCGGTGGAATATTCGTGAAGGTGTATTCCGCAGAACCAACTGCCGCCACCCTCAATAACCGGCTCTCCCTTAGGAATCGCGGTAGGAAACAGCCCCCATAAACGTAATATCACTGCGGTAGCCTGGCGGATACACTGCGCGCACCGTTAGCCGATGCGGTGTTGTAACGGTGCTTTGACGGTGCACAAACCGGGCATTATAACCACGTAGCCCCTGAGAGTAGGTTTTTGAGCATTGAGAGACTCCCTGCAGATATTCGCGAGGTGAGTTACCCGTATGTTGCTTTGAAGATACGGGAGAAGGTCGTCAGGCTGCTGTAACCAGCAGCCGATAGCGCTAGCTTGTCACAGTTTCTAGCGGGCGAGTGCGTTCAGAAGCTTTTCAATGCTGTACTGAATCTTTCAACGCCTCAACATATTGTCTTTAATCAGGTAGCCCCTCACTTGTCTAAAACGGCGTGAGAGATGGTATGGGCTGTAAACCGCAGGCTTTTAGCAATGTTGGCAAGAGTTGGCTTATCTTCAGCATGCTGACGAATGTAATGTGTGATCTTGGTGGTATCCATAAGACTTCTGGGAGCGTGCATAAAATCTGGAGGTTCATATATGAGGCTAATAAAGGGAAGGACTATCCTGTGGCTACTACAAAGCCGCGCCTGCCGCCGATGTAGTGGGAGAGCACCATGAATGATCCGAGCGTGAACAAGCTCGTTGAGATTATCGTCCATGAATTTCGAGGGCATAGCTGTATTTTGAACCCAGAGTCCGGGCGAGTAATTTTTGCGATGATCTTATCTTCTCGGGTGATCGTGAACCCTTTGCCGGATCCGCTGCTTCCATCCAGGAGGAATTCTGCATCGGAGTGTTTTAATGCTGATGCTTTCGGGTGGAAAGGGTTTCCAATCTAGCGCTTTCACGGTGGATAGCGCTGCTACCGTCAGCGACGTCTGCGGTGTAGTGTGTTTTATATCGGCGTCTGCGGTACCGTACCGTGATGAGTTTTTCTTCGGTATCTGCCTTTGAGTGAAGACGACGCTTTTCCCACCGAGTCGGAGCCTGCCGTCGGTTTCATAGATTGGTTTGAAGTCAGTGTTGAGGATGTTGTATCGGTATTCGGGGTATGCCATCTTTGACTTGGCGTAGAAAGTAGTCATAGGTTTGTGTCTTTTCGTAGAAAAATTAGTGGTCCTGGGGTTTATTTTTCTGCGCGGAAGATTTCTTGTGCTCTCGGTACATTATCCAAAACCCGCAGACGATAAGAACCGCGCCGAGAACAAAAGAAGTCGTGAGATCGAGCGGCAATATATGACCGTCACCAATACGGGGTAGCGCTAAAACGAAAGTTGCCAGGGCAAAGACCCAGAGCGAAGACGGAATTTCTTTACGTTTTGACTGTTTATCCGGGTGATCATTATGCGCCATGTTTGCTCTTCTCACAGGTTGCCGACTAGGGGGTATGACATGTTGAGAGAATACGCTCACTATTACATTATATTGTTCAAATTTATAGAAAACAAGGAATTTGTGTATCATTTATATTTATTGTTATGTACAAAATAGTTCTCACTTTATCGACTGCTTTAAAAATATAAAAATATATTAGGGTTTACGCGGTATGTGTGTGATGTTATTGTGGGTCAAATAGATGTAAAAACTTTTACTAGATTCTTGTACGTTTATGAATAAGCGCAGGTGGTTTTTCGTGAAGGCAGCTTATCCGGGTACAAAATTTGCCGCCCTCGGAGTGTTGCTCGCGTTATGTCTTACGACGTGTGGCACACCGAAGGCACAAGAGTCTAAGAGCCCGGAAGAGTCGTTGAAGAATAGCGCCCTAGCGGTCTCCGTTGCTGGTGACTACCGGGAAAGCAAAGACCCTGGAGGGGGTGTGGGCTTCTACGATCCGCACACCAACTCGTGGACTAAGCTATCCAATGAAGGCTCTCAGACCTCAGAAATTGACTACTATAACAACAAGCTATATTTCGGGGATAAAAGGAAGGATTATATTTTAGGAGACTCACTTCAAGGTTATGACAGGAACTACGAGTCTGTCTATAACGAGGAAGTGTGGGGCTTGGATAATGATGGGTTTATAGCGGTCAAAAATATTGGCTATACCGAAGATAAAACCTCCTATATTTATAAAATAGTCACTCATGATGGGCAGAATACCGAAGTTCACACCTCGAATCGTAGTATTGAGAACCCTGCACGGTGCGCTAATGGCAGCGTATGGACTGTCAATAATGAATCACATAATTCTCTTGGGCAGAAACAGAAAGAGAACCAAGGAGACACAAAAGAGAAAAACGAACCGACTAAGCTGATTCGCCTATACCCCAACTTTTCCGATAATCCTGTCACCGAGCATACGCTTTTCTTCCAGAGGAGGGGAATGGATGGTATCACGTGTGTTGGGAATAAAGTCGTTAGCATAAAGGGATACCTATCCTCCCGGCAGCGACCCGCAGAGGAGCAGCTCAAAAGATGTTACGGGATCGGTTCTTGAAGTATTCGATACAGATACCGGCCAGGCATATGAAGTTCCTATAAGCGGTGACCATGCAGTGCGCGTGAACCATGACATGTGGGAGTCGAAGCAGGGGCGTTACCATGCAATCGGTCACGAAATATGGTGGCAGTCGGGCGATGGGACTATTATTTCTACAGATGTAGAAACCGGGAAAAATACCCGCCATTTCACCCTTAAAGACTATAAGAGGTCGAAAGATCAGGGTCTCTTTTATTGGTCCGATAACTATCTCTACAACATAAACTCAACGGACAATAAGGATACTCTGCGCATATACAGCCTTCACGAGAATAAGCTGATTAAAGAAAAAGAACTCCCCGACATGAAGGCTATCCTGTCGAAGCATCAATTTACATATGCCATGGTGGTCACAAACGAGGAAGAGCTTCTCAAGCTATAAAAATAAGAAGGCTTATCCATAGGGTCTGTGAGTCCCAAATCCTGCCTTCACCCCTCAGCTTGCATCTTTTGATAAGCTTCAGGGTAAATGCCGTTTGAAGATTTTGCCAGGGTAAAACACTCATGGAAGGGGTGCTTATGGCTGTTAAGCGTATCGTTACTAACCTTGCCGCTGATAAAACCCGAGTCTGCCGCTACTTTTTTTATCGGGATGTCCTGGGTCTGGAGCTGCTCATGGACCACGGATGGATACAGACTTACGGCAATGCGGAAACTATGACTGTGCAAGTCAGCATAGCCAGTGAAGGGGGCTCAGGTACACCGGTTCCTGATTTATCGATTGAAGTAGATAATCTTGATGAAATCCTCGCTCGCATTCATGCGGCAGGTATTGCGCTTGAATATGGCGTTGCTGAAGAGCCCTGGGGAGTGCGGAGGTTCTTTGTTCGCGATCCGCTGGGGAACCTGGTGAATATTTTGCAGCATGCGTAGAGGACTCGTCATCAAAATTATCGCCAGAGAACCGGTTATCAAATCGCTGGAAGAGCGGCTAAAACCTATAAACTTAGCTTTCCTTGACCCGGCGCGCGAAGACGGCACGACAGCAGGTATGGAGTCTGCGGCGAGAGCATCCGGCGCGGTGGAGTCCAAGCCGAACCCAGCGCAAGCCGAAGACCCCAGCCAAACAATTTTTTAAGGTGCCCTTGCCGGGTAGAGCGTGAGACCCCGCGGCGTCGGGGTCTCGCTTGTGTGGTGCAGGCTATCGATGGCCTGCTTGCTCTGTCCTGTCGTCCTGTTGCCTGTGTCTGTCGGTATTGCTTGTTTGGGTTGTTTTCTCCGGGGGATGTCCTTTTCTAATTCGATGTCAGCAATTTTCCACTGTTGCGTATCCCAGCGTTGGAATAGTTCCTGAGGGCTTGGACGACGAGAAGCTAGGGCATCGGCATGGCGACCTAGAGTAGGGGTATCTATGACTCCGAGGTGCATGACAGAGGCTTCATCGATTCTGAGAGTGCTCCACCGGTTTGTCTTTTCTTAATCCTCCTTTGACCTATTGGCGTTACGTGTAGTCTCGTGCGCTCGTGAGTTATCGGAGTTTTTATCGAAGAGAGCCCAGATAAGCGAAATGAGGCCGATTACTGCGAATACGAGACCGACTTTCGCGGGGTCTACTACACCCCATGAAATATTCTGCATGGTTAGCCAGGCTCCTCCGCCTACGAGAATTGAGATGATGCTCCAGAAAATTTCTTTCGATTTTTTGGTTTTCATGATGCCTACCTTCCTTATGAAAAAGCTTTTATTCTTAAATATAGGGGTAAGGAAAACATTTGTATATTGTCCGTTTGTAGGAACGTCTACATCCGAACGGAGGAGCTGACCATTCCTATCTCAGAGATAACCTCTTCAACTAGGGGCTGAATTGCGTTTTGCCATTCAACCACGTTTGCTGTAGTGGGCAGGTCTCCCCGTAGTGGATGTGAACTAGCATGCCCAGCAACCCACCACTTTTTGAATCCGTTAGCTCAAGCCTTCTCTTCAACTCGCTTTCTCCGGGCGATCGCCCTTTTTTTGCGAGGTGATACCTCGGGCTTGCCCCCGAAGCTGGCGCCAGTGCGATTTCCCATTTGCCTTACCTCTGTGTGTATCCGCTTTTTTATTCTATCTAGCAGCTTCATTTTCATTTTTAAGTCTGCTTAAGTGGACTTCGCTATCGCTCGGACTCTCTTTATATTCCGCTTCTCTCCATGTACTTCACAAGGTCTTGACCTCGATTCAGCCTGGGAGAGAGGGGAGGGAAGGGAGAGAAGCGGAAGCCTTAAAGCACTTTAGATACACCACGCAGGATGTAAATAAAGCACTTTAAGGCTTCTACAAATCAGAAAGCGACAGCCCGGTCGGTTGGGTCGGTCGGTCGATTGGCACTACGTACACGCACCAGTTGATGCAATGCCCAGTGCATAGAAGGTGGAGGATTCTAGCTCTCCACGCGGACGGCTGTATGCCTCGTAATCTGGTGGCTAGTGGGTACATGCAGGTCAGTGACACGCCGATAGACATATCTAGTGCATGAAAAATTTTTATGGTCACTGCCACGGTCGGAGATGGTCGCCCTTCGATTCCGGTGGTTGCTCAATCCGGTGATACTCCCTGCTACGAGGCTCGACAAAGCATCCCCAAATCCTGCCTTTGCGCGCCGCAGGTACTTTAGCCTAAGCCTGCTGGGCGGCGGAATTCTTCCGCAAAATCTATGAATAAGAATCTTGCGGTTTTAGCGTTCCTTAGACCCGGTGCGCGAAGACGGCACTACGGCATGTATGGAGTCTGCGGCGAGAGCATCCGGAGTGGTGGAGTCTTGCTTGGCAGCCTGAGCTTCAATGCGCACAATCTGCGACTGTTTAAACCTGTGATCCGGCGTGCAGGTCAGCTTATATTTTGTCTCGGAAAGATCGCGGATCTTCTGTACATAGTTCTGTGTTTCGGGGAAGGGCGGAATGCCCTTGTACTTCTCGACCGCGCCGGGGCCAGCATTGTACCCGGCAAGCGCCAGGTCGAGCACTTCGTCGTCATTATGGGCGTATTTGCCCAGTCGCTTCTTGAGCGATTCCAGGTACCGGCCCTGCGCATCAATCGAATTGTGCGGATCAAGAATATCGCCGCCGTTACCCCAATCCTTCCAAGCCTCATCGGTGAACTGGGCTACGCCTCGGGCACCCGCGCTCGAAGCAGCATTGATGCGCCAGTGGCTCTCAGTTTCAAGCTGCGCCGCGATCACACCCGGGCGGATATTTGCCGTCTGACCGGCCTTGCGGAGATCCTCGTGCACCTCTTCCGGTGCGTAGGTCAAGTCGGTCATACCGCAGTAGTCGTCGTAGGTGGCGGCGAGCCCCACCACACCCGTACCCAGGAGCAGCGCGGAGGCAATAATCTGCCAATGCGCCAGCGCCCCGGCGGTCACTTTCGTGAAGATATTCTTGCCGGACGCGGTTTTGAGTGAGCTCTTCTTCGCCATTCCTCTAGCCTAGCACCCCAGTAAGCCCGACTGGCGCGGTTTTCACGGACCGGAAAGTAAAATTCCCGTCTCCATATCGCCCCTTGATCTAAGCGCTAGTATCCGCGCAGAAGCGAAGGGGTAGACAAGAACCGATATGCCAGAACCTACCGAGCCTCAATACCGTCGGGGAGGTCATCGCTGGTGAGATAGTAACCGTTGGGCCAGATAACGCTCCAGGTGACGGCTCCGCTGCCGCCTTGATCCCCCGAAGAACGCGCAACCGCGCGAACAACAAATACGCTCTGTGGCTTATCCATACCCGGAATCTTGACCTTAGCTTCGCGGTAATCCCGCACCTGAATATAGGTGCCGGGTTCGGGGTAGAGCCATTTACGCGCGTATTGCTCTGCCTCCTGCATGGTCTTCAGGCGTACCTTGGAATAGTCAAATGTGCAGTCAGCCTCTCCATCTGCCACTTGCTGGTAGGAGACGTCCTCCGGGCATGTAGGTTCTTTCCCCGGGGATGCGCTGGCAGACCCACTGGCACTGGGGGCGGCGCTTGTAGCATCGGCTTTATGCTGTTCCTGCCCAGCGTCAGATGAAGTGCTCGGAGACGGTTTGGTCGTATTCGTTGCGGATGGCGAAGCAGATTCCGAGGGTGAATCCTGTGCTCCCTGCGACTGCTGCGGCTGTTCCGGTGCGGGTGCCGCCTGCGCGCTCTGCTCAGAAACCTGCGGGGTCTGTACCGGGGCACTTGATGCCGGCGCGGAACTTGTGGATACGCTGGGTGTCGCCGTTCTGCCGGGTGTCGCCTCGTTCCGCTGCGTGCCTTTATAAAGCAGGAACATCAGGGTCAAGAACGCTACAATCGCTAGTGCTATGAGAGCGTATTTACGAAATTTTGCCACGGAGTCAACCTCGCCATCGGTGTAAGCACTGAGGGTTTTTCTTTAATGGTATCCGTGGAAACTATAAATATGTAGGGGTTTTCCCTTCCGGTATAAATACAGGGTTTTGCGGTGGGTGACTGCAACAATTAAGAATATGACTACGGCAGAAACCACCGCTGAAACTCCAGCGGTATCCACCAAAAACCTGTTCAAAACCTACGGTCGGGGTGAGGCAACTGTGCATGCCCTGAATAATGTCACTATTGATTTTGAGCGGGGTAAGTTCACCGCGATTATGGGTCCTTCAGGTTCGGGTAAATCAACGCTGATGCAAACCCTCGCCACACTGGATACTCCCGACCATATTCCAGAGACCAGCATCCGTATTGGTACCACCGAACTGTACGGGCAGAGGGATAACCAGCTGACCGAGTTCCGGCGTGAGCACGTGGGGTTTCATCTTCCAGGCGTTTAACCTGGTGCCTACCCTGACCGCCGGGCAGAATATTGATTTGCCGCTGGGGACTGGCGGGCAAGAAGCCGGATCCGACCTGGCGTGAATACCTGGTCAAAACCCTCGGTCTGTCGGATCGGTTGGGTCATCGTCCCGAACAGCTTTCAGGTGGTCAGCAGCAGCGTGTTGCTATTGTACGTGCGCTGCTGTCGCGCCCGGAGGTGGTGTTTGCTGATGAGCCCACCGGTAACCTCGACTCAAATTCGGGTGCTGAGGTGCTCAGGCTATTGCGGGATGCCGCCACTGAGCAGAAGCAGACGATTCTGATGGTCACCCATGATGCGCATGCTGCTTCATATGCTGATCGTGTGGTGTTTTTAAAGGATGGTGCGATTGCTGGGGAGATGCTGAATCCTACGCATGATGCTGTGCTGCAGGCGATGGGACAGCTGGAAGGGTAAAGCATCCGCACATCTAACAGGAGGGGAAATAGCCGCATGTCTACTATGTCTAAACGAACTAATACATCTCTGAATACGGTGGCGCGCTCTAACCTGCGCGCTTCTAAAGGTAAGTACGTTCTGACCGGCATCGGCATAGCGGTTGCCTCATTCTTCATCGCCGCCATTATTGTGCTCCTCGGCTCGCTACAGGGAACTATAGATGCCGCGATAGGAGATGCGCTCTCAGAGGACGATAACGTGGTCCTCTCGGCTGGAACTAACAACCCAAATAATTACACGGCGAACCATTACCTCACGCCCGAAAATCTCGACACGATCACCAACGACCCTTCGGTTCAGCGCACCTGGGTCATATATGACGGGCAGGGTAAACTCGGCACCGGAGAAAACTCAGCAAAGGTGCGGTATACACCGGCTCCCACCGACACCGAGCTCTTCCCATTCCCCATTGACGGCAAACTGCCGGGCACAGACACCGAGCTGTTGATCTCAAAAGAATTCGCCGAAAAACACAACCTGCACCTTGGCTCAACGGTGACCTCACCGGATGTTGTGGCAGCTATTACCGACCCTAACACCGGTGCCACCAAGGAATACACCATTGCTGGCATTTTCGACACCGGATTCTCCGGCTCATTCTCAAACGATAACGTTTATATTGGTGGTACCTCCTATCAGAACGCGGCAGATGAGGCGCTCAAACAGCTTGACCCGAAATCTATGGAGGCGGCACAGCTACCGCACCCCAGCATGACGTTCGTCCAGTTCAAAGGTGACGATGACGCCCACGCACGCACCGAGCTACAGAAAAAGCTAGCTACCGGTGATCAGAATACCGAACCCGTGGCGAAGTCAGGTGGGGAATACCTGCAGGATCTCAAAGAAGAAACCTCACAATTCTTTGCCTTTATCGGCGTGATTCTAGGGGCGTTCGCGGCGCTCGCCCTGCTGGTCTCATCTTTCGTTATCTCGAATACGTTCGCAGTGCTGGTCGGTCAACGCATCCGCGAGTTGGCACTGCTGCGCACTCTGGGGGCGCACGGAAAATCCCTGGTTCACATGCTCTTAGTTGAGGCGCTCGTGGTGGGAGTCATTTTCTCCGCTATCGGCGCTGCGCTCGTCTATCCGGTCGCAGCGCTCGCCGGTGTGTTGTTTAAAGATTTCATGGTCTCGTATAACCCGCTGGCGTTCATGGTGGGTGTGGTGGTCTGCACGCTCGTGACAGTTATTGCATCGCTCGCCCCGGCACGTAGCGCCCTGAATATTTCGCCCATCAGCGCCCTGGGGGAGGGTACCGCCCGAGCCGTGAAGAAGCCGAGCATTGCGGGTCTAATTCTAGGTCTGATCGCCGCCGCGGCAGGGGCGGCAGCAGTGTGGCAGTCGCTGAGTCTGACCAGTGCCCCGGATGCAGGTGTGCAACAAAGCAGCGCTGGGGTGCTGTTGGTCATGGTTGCGGCGTTGCTTTTGGGCGTTGCCGTGTTCTTACTCCTGCCGTGGTTGTTGCCGCCGCTGATTCGCGTGTTTGGTTCGGTGATTCGCTCCCAGACCGGGAATCTGGCAGTCGCTAACGCGCTGCGTTCGCCTAAGCGCACGGTTTCGACCGGGCGTGCCGTATTGGTGGGTGTGCTCGTGGTGTCTGCAGTACTGAGCGGGTACTCCATTATGACCGCATCTACGGCGAAATCCATGGAACGTGCCTATCCCGTCTCGGCGACGGCAACCTACGGGACCGGTGGCGGCACGGGAGCTGAGAGCCTTGCTAAGGCGCACTCGGTTGCCGATAAAGTGCAGGGGATTAAGAATGTCGAAAGCGTTGCGGTGGCTCCAGCCGCCGGTGCCCTAGAGTACACCCTCACGTCGAAAGACGGCAGCCAGTCAATGAGCAACACCGCGAGTATGGTGGCGCTCAGCCAGGAAGACTTCGCCAAGGTTATTCCGGCTGAGGGCAAGTACCCGACTGAAGATAACACGGTGCTCGTGCCCGAATCCCTGTATAACAATGCGGGCTTTGACGATTCCACCCGCCTGAAGGCACGCGGACCCTTAGGAGAGATCGAACTCAAGCCTATTAAGTCGACCAGTAAGATCGCGAATCTGTACGTGGTGAACCCAGCCACCGGTGCTAAACTGCAGAACCCGGATGACCCGCAGCCCTTGACCCCGCAGCAGCCTGGAGAAGCTGGGGAACAGCCCCAAGGCTCAGCCGCACAGGGGCAGCGGGGCGCATCTGCCGTCCCAGGGGGTATGAATCCCTCAGCCGGGGCGGAGACTATGGTGCTGGTACACGCTAAATCCCCGCTGACCGCTACTGAGAATTCCACGCTACAGGATCAGCTTAATAAGGCTAATGACGGCAACGAATTCACCGGCGGTTTGCAACAGCGCAGTCAGCTCGATCAGGTTCTGACGATCATGCTGGGGATCACCCTGGGTCTTCTCGCCCTTGCCGTGGTGATCTCGGTGATCGGCGTGGCAAATACGATGACTCTCTCGGTCAATGAACGCCGCCGCGAGAATGCGATGCTGCGTGCATTGGGGCTCTCCCGCAAGCAGCTGCGCCGCATGATTTCGGCGGAGGCGGTACTGATCACCCTCGGCGCGGTGGCGTTGGGTATCCTCGGGGGCGTGTTTATCGGTAGCGTGAGCGCGAAGGTGGTGCTTGCTGCAACAGACCAAAAGGTGGAGTTCGTGCCGGATCTGCCGTATCTGGGTCTGGCGCTGATACTGCTGGTGGGTCTTGCATCAGCATTGGTTGCATCCGCTCTGCCGGCGGCACGGTCGGCTCGGATGTCGCCGGTGGAAGGACTCGGCAGCTAGCTAGTCTACGCTGAGCTCAGACTTTTGTCATGGTTGTGCTTTGAAAAGGACCACAACCATGGCAAAAAGTCTGGGAAGACAGTAAGGGGGGCAGGGAGTCGACAGATATAATCCCGCCTCCCCGACTGCCCGGACTACTTATCCGTCACCTTGATGTGCCCCATAGCGCCGCGTTCCATCTCGGCGAACCGGTGGTTCACGAACGTGTACGTGCCGGGTTCGCGGAACTGCATCTCAACGAAAACCACCCTGCGCCGAGTCCAGATCGAGCGCCTGCGAGTGACCGCCGCTTTCCCCATACGGGATCTCTGCCGTCCCGCAGCAGGTAGCCGCCCTCCTTATAAACGGTGTCAAATTGCGAGCCGACCACGTGGAAACTCATGCCCTTCGACGGTCCCGCAGCCAGCAGCCAGATGCGCACGCGTCGCCGGTTTTTCACCTCCAAAGGCTGATTCACATACTGGGTGGCGTGCCCATTGAACATGGTGAGCGAGGGGGTGCCCGCCGCAATGCCGTCAGAGGAAACTTCGGCAAGCTTATTGCCGTCAGCCGCGGTCTGTCCCGTATCGGTCAGGTATGTTTCATTCTGAACCATCACATACTCATGATCTACCGGTTCCAGATTCGGCGGGTCGATAATCACGGCACCATACATGCCCGCCGCCATATGCAGACTCATGGGCGCGGTCGAGCAGTGGTACAGCCAAATACCAGAGCCGGTAGCCTCAAAACGGTAGGTCAGCTTCTCGCCCGGGGCAATGGTTTTCATCGTGTTATCGGGCGAAACCATGCCCGCGTGGAAGTCGAGCGAATGCCCCATCGAACCGTTGTTCTCCAGGGTAATCTCGAAGACATCGCCCAGCTTACCGTGCAGCACCGGACCCATATACGAACCGTTGAATGTCCATGCCTTCACATCAAGCCCGGGCGCAATTTCACGGTCGAGCTCCTGCACATCCATGGTCATCTTGTGAACAGTCTTACCGTCACGTTTCTCGCCCGCAGGCACGGGACGCAGCACCGGGTCACGGCGCTCATGATCTTTGCCGGGGGATGCGTGCATATCAATATTCGCGTTCTGCGCGGTCAGCAGGTTCGTATTTGTGCCCGAGCCATTTGACCCGTTATTACCGCCGGAACCACCCCCGTGATGCCCGTTCGCCTGCAGGTTATTGCCGGTGGTTTTCACATGAAATACCATGCCCTGCTGGCGGTGCCCGGCCACCGAGCACCAGCCCTCAAGGTCGGAGGTCACCACGCCAACATCCACGCTCTTAGTCTCGCCGGGGTTCAGCGTTCCGGTTTTCGCGCCGTTGGCGAAGGTGAGGTCGTGGGTCATGCCCTGATCGTCGTTCGTCACCTCAATCACCAGGCGGTTACCCACCGGAACCTGCGCGGTATCGGGCGTAAACCGGTAATTCGAGGTTGCCTTGACCTTCAGCGTTGTGGTCTGCCCCGTGCCGGTCGCCGTAGAACCGCCTATAAAGTTGAAGCCTACCGAGCTGGGATCGGCCGCAATACCCAAGGTCAGCGCCAGAATCACAGCAAGCGCGCCGAAAAGGGTCTGCCGGGTATGATTCACAGGTTCCTGTTTGACCTCCGTGACAGGGGCAGGCTTCTCGCCGCGCGCCCGCGCCGCCATCATCTCTTTACGGGTATTGACCGAAGCTTTAACGCCGCGCACCATAAACGGCAGGAACGAAGCCAAACCGAGCGCACCCACGGCAGAGACAGCGACCTTCACCCAAGAACCCGTAAGCGCATTGGGCAGCATGAAAATAATAAGGCTCAGGTTCACAACCGTCACGCGCCCGGCGGCAAGCCTACTAAACTCCTTATTGGATGCGCGCACCACGGCGGGCCCGCCGCCCATACGCTGGGGAAGCAGGTAACTCATAGCCCCCAGAAGCACCTGAAGCAGAAACCCGCCACGAAAATGGGGGTTACCTCGCTCATGCGAAGCTCCTCAAACGGGGTAGTGAACACCAAGCCAGCAGTCCACACCACGCCGATAATAAGCCAGATAAAACCTGCACCCACCGACATTGGTGGGAACTCGGTGGGGCGCTTCGTGCGAAGGGTTCGCACCATCACCCACGCCACGATCAGCAGCCCCAGCAGGTACACGAGCAGGCCCGCGCCCGCGAGGGGGCGCATCCCGAAGAGTGAAGCGAGCGTGGTAACCCCAACGCCCACACACATCAGAATGAGAGCGCGCACGCTAGTTCCCAAAGCGTTTTCGACCATCTTGGTGCGCAGCATCGTAGGCCAGAACGTAATCAGGGTACCAACCACCGTAATACCCACGAACCCGAGAACATTCACGGCCTCATGCGCGAGCATAAACTGCGAATGCAGCGTGCCCCGCAAACCAGGCAGGGCCGTCATCGCGCCCAGTACGGCACCGACGGGAAGCAGGAACGCCGCAGCGATATAGAAACGAATCGTAGCGCCAAACCGCGAGGGAAGCGCCTGTTTGACCTGGCGAAGAAGCGCATAGCCATGCCAGGCGACCATAGCACCCACCACCAGCGCCCCGACAACCGTCAGGGGATAGAACTGCGGCATGAGATCCTGCAGAATCATGCCCGCCATCAGCAGCACAATGCCGCCGTTAAGCGCAAAAATACGTGTGACCTGAATACCGCGGGCCGAATCAGGAATTTTAATCTTCATGAGCGCTTCGGTGAAGTGCTGGCTCCAGATCAGAATCGAATTCGTAATCAGCCCCAGAGTCACCATATGCACGATCAGCCAGCCGCCCTTGGGGATAAAGCGATGCACCAGAATTGCGATAATAACGCCAAACATCCAGTACGATACCGGTTTCGATGCGCGGCGGTGCCAACTACCCCGACCGAGGCACGCAGCAATCTCCTCGGGCGTTAGCGAGGCGCCGGGGAGTTCGGTGGGAGCGCATCCCAATCGTGAGTCCATCGTTGCCGGAACCCGAAACATCGGCCCCGGACCGTGCAGAACTTTGCGCCGCGCTCGGCTTTGAGGATGCGCCGCCACGACCGGTATCGCGGCCGGTTGGTCCTTCTGAGTCAGAACCCGAGGGAGTGGGGTTATGGGGATTCTCGCTCACGGTGTTGTCTTTCGATCGCTTTTATTCACAGTGCATATAGTTCCATTATATTGCCCGAATCATGCGAATTTTGGCTTTGCGTGAGCCGTCATACAGTAAGGTACCGGCGAGTGGTAAACGCTAGAATAGCCCTATGAAGTATCTGACTCTCGCCCCCCTCGCCGCCGTTGCCGCCGTAATGCAAGCGCTCGCTATTTACGCTTATGACCAAGACGGAATGGCGGTGGCGGGGCAGATCTTCTTTCCCGTTCTCTTTACGCTGATGGCGTTGTACCTGATGATGAGGAATCCGGGCGGGTCTGCCAAACAGCTTGTGGTGGTAGTCCTTGAGCTGGCAGTTTTCGCCGTCACGATGGTGGGGGTAAATCAGAAAAATCCTTATCTGTACCCCTCGATTATCGTCTACTATGCGTCGTTCGCGGTGCTTGCCTTAGAGGTTGCGGTGCGCATCGCCGAGATGCCCAAGAAGGCGAAGGTTCAGGACGATAGCGAAGACCCCGAGTCTTCCGATCAGGATGCGCCCACCGAGGGCAGCGACGATGCCGCCTCCGTAAAAACCGATGAAAAACCCGCGGCGAAATCTTCGGCGGCAACAAAACTGGCAGGTCATGGACTGCGGCGCGCCCGAACTCAACGCGGTACGCACTTGGTAGCGAAGGTGAAGCCGCGTGAAGGCGCCGAGTCTTCCAAACAGAGTTCTCAGGGTAAGACTCACGACAGCACGAAACCTGAGCCCGAAAAACCTTCGGAAAAGACTTCTGACTAGTATATATTTTGTATTTGGAATATAACGTGGGTGGCTTGTTCGCATAGGGTGAGGAACCGCATTCGCTGCATGTCAGCGATTGGTGCGTGCATCCCGCGACCCTAGCAATGTATTGAACACAAGCACATGTCGCCCCAGAAAGACAGGCTCTCATCTGGGTATATGCCCGAAGGGGAATATAATCTTTCGGCGAACAGAATATCCACGCTACACTAAAGGGCGAGAACTTCAGCTCAGTAAGACAGGTACTAATACGCCATGACTGAATCCCGCGCCCAGACTCCGGTTCTGGGCAAAATTGCAGTAGTGGCGCTCATCCTCATGGTGGTGGGCGGCTATATTTTTGAAGCCTTCGTGAACACCTACGGCGGTCTGGATTTTTCGATCTACCGCATGGGTGCCATGACTATTTTCGATAATGAAGGCTTCGACAAAGAACTTTATGGGCGCGCTATGGTGAGCATCGGCGTGCTGGATTTGCCGTTCACCTACCCGCCCTTTGCGGCGCTAGTCTTCCTGCCGTTCGCTTTCATACCGCTCAAGGTAGGTATGGCGATTATGGTGCTTATTACGACCGCCGCCGCCTGGTGGCTCTCCAGCATCATGTATTCCTATGCCAATGCACATGGCCGGCCTTTTACCGCTTCAGGATAAGCTCGGGCGTTACGGCACGATCGCCGCACTCACCATAGTGGTAATGCTCTGCGGCCCCTGGCGGCGTACCTTCGACCTTATGCAGATTAACCCCATCATTATGGTGCTGATTCTTGCCGATTTTCTACGCCCGGCAACCCGTGTGCCGCGCGGAGTACTTATCGGTATCGCTGGTGGCTTGAAGCTGACCCCGCTCGTATTCGGACTTATTCTGCTGGTGCGCCGCGACTGGAAGGGCATTATCACCCCTCGGGCAACCTTCCTCGCCACCATTGCCCTCGGCTTTGCGTTACTGCCGCACAGAGGCCCTGCAGTACTGGTTCCACGCGGTTTCAGATCCTTCGCGTGTGGGCGATATTAACTTTCGTCGATAATATTTCGATTCAGGCTGGCTCATGCACTATGGGCTGAACGGAACCGCCGCCAAGCTCGGTTTCTATCTGCTGGCGGCGCTCTCCGTCGTGCTCACCGCCGCGATTCTCTATCAGCTCGAACGCCGCAACAAGGCTCTCGCCCAGGTTGCCGTGACCGGGTTCCTCGCGGTCAGCTCTCGCCGATCAGCTGGTCGCATCATAACGTGCTTCTGCCGCTTCTGGTCTCTCGTGCTTATTGTGGATGCATTCGGCGAGTTCTTCACATACCTGCCGCCCGCTGCGATGACTGTGGCGCGCATCTTGACCTGGGTGGGCGTTGTGGGGCTCTATATTTCCCCGCGCGTGCTCGGCGGCATGACCCAGTGGAATATGAACGGGCTCGAATTCTTGGCTGCGCCGGGTGTTGCGCTGGGTGGCACGCCGATCGTGTGCCCTTTATCGTGACCGTTCTGCTGTGGGGGTGGGCGGCCCTCACCCCGAAAGCACGCAGCGCTTCGGTCAAACCAGCAGCAGAGTCGGCAAACGCCCCGAACTCGGCATAGCCCTTGCGAACTGCGTAGAGAAGACCCCCGCATCGTGATCGACGATGCGGGGGTCTTCTATCTCGGTTTAGACCAAGAAGTTATCGGCTACCCAGCGAATACCGACGTTCCAGGTGCCCTGGAAGGAGTTAATCGCTGGCAACATCTTCGGAAGCGTCAAACTTCGCGGTGCCCTGGAACCTGAGGTGCTGGATTCCAAGATGACATCGTTCGAGCGGGCCGCATCCATCACGCGCAGGTTCATTACTGGCCTGCGCTCGCAGCCAGCCTCCAAGGTACCCGGAGCCGCCCGAGTAGATCACGGCGTAGGAGTTGAACGCGGCGCTGATCTTCTCGCCCTTAGAAATCTTCGGTGCGGAGGAAGCATCGTAGACGCGAATGAGCCACTCGCCCTCACTATCGACATTCACCTGCGGGTGGGGACTGAAGTCTTCAGTCCATCCACAGGGTGCCTCGAGATTTTATCTTTGGTCAGTGCGGAGGTGTACAGAGCGAAGCTGGAAGTTTTATCTGTCCTCGTGCGCCCTCCAGGGAATGGCGCGAGTTGGATTCTTTGGAGGGGTGAACTCTAGTAGACGATAGCCTTCGAATCGTTGCCCTTGGGCTTCTCGATATCGATGGTCTGCTTATCTTTGCCCTTGTACTCCTTGAAATCGCCGCTGGGCAGTTTCGCTTCAACATTCTTCAGCTCGGCGGGCGATGAGCTTGCCGAGCTCTCTGACGATGCCTGGGCTGCCGATGATGACTCGGCGGGGCTTTCCGATGCTGCTGCATTGGAAGATCCGCGCGGCAGGGTGAAAATCAGTACCAGAATGATAATAATCAACAGCGCCACAGCACCGGCAATTACGCTCCACCCGGCGGGAGTCGCAAAGAACGGGCGCTTCGGCTTCTCGGGCTGGTTGAAGGGAGTCTGACCGTTTGCATACGGTGAATCGCTGAACCCGGATGCTGCCGCCGCAGTGAACCCGTTGAGCGCATCCGAGGTGTTTGACTCGGAGTATTGCTGATTCTGGTTCGACTGGTTCTGATTGTACGAACCCTGAGCAAAACCGCTGTTCTGAACGTTATTATTCTGAGCACCGTTCTGCTGCTGGAACTGCTGCGATTGACCGGCCTGGTACTGACCCCTGCTGAGGCTGGTTCTGCTGCGACTGCGAGTCCTGGAATTGCTGGGCTGACCCTGCCCCTGGAACTGGTTACCCCTGCTGGTTCGAAGCGTTCTGCACCGAACGCTGCTGATTCTGCCCCGACTGAGAGCCCTGATCCTGTTGGGTCACTTTCCTGACCCTGCGCATTCTGCTCTGAGAACCCTGCTGCTGAGCCGAAGCGCCGGATGCGCCCGCCGCTCGGAGGAGGCCGCTGCACCTGCGCCCGCTGCGGCGCCTGCGACAGCACCAGCGGCGGCACCCGCACCAAAGCCCGAGCGTGACCGATCCTGCCCCTGCTGAGGGCTGTTGTCCCTGGTACGACTGACCGGACTGACCCTGTCCCCTGCTGAGGCTGACCGGACCGAGAATATCCTGACTGGGATTGTCCGGGCCGCACCTGGCCGGATTGCTGCTGTTGAGACTGCGACTGAGCGAACCCCTGCTGGCTCTGCTGCTCGACTCTGGGACTGCATGTGCCTGCGAACTCTGGTTCGGGGCACTCTGACCCTGGGTGTCTCGGTTCTGAGCGCCCTGGTTTGGGTATCTGGGTCTGCGGATCCTGCGCTTGAGCGCTTTCGCTCCTGAGCGTTCTGCCCGGCAAATCCCTGCCGCTGAGGTTGGGACGCTTGCCCTGCTGCTCGGAACCCTGGTTCTGCTGCGCAAAAGCCTTGATGCTGATCAGAGCCCCTGCTGTTGCTGGTTGAAGCTCTGCTGGTGCTGTGTAGAACTCCTGCTGCTGACGCTGGTAAATTCTTGCTGACGCTGGGCCTCAAAAAGACCGCGGCTGCTGACCCTGCTGAGACTGCGCGGGCGGCTGCGGCTGAGACTGGTTCTGCTCACGGACTGGCTGAACTGCTGCTGACCGGGCTGACTCTGCCAAGGCTGAGGAGCCTGCGCATCGAACCCGCGAGGTTGCTGCTGGTTCTGCGAACCCTGCGCTTGAGGCGCCCGATTCTGCTGAGCCTGACCGCCAAAGCCCTGCTGTGACTGTGCGCCCCTGCTGAGACTGAGCACCAAAAATTCTGCTGGGAATTCTGCGATGCAAATCCCTGCTGCTGAGAGCCGCTTCCGCGTCTGAGACTGCGAAACATCTGGCTCGACTGACGCTGCGCAAAATCCTGCTGGACGCTGCTCAGAGCCAGAGCCCTGCTGCTGATTGAGGCCGCTGGCGCTGTGAGACCCTGTTGCTGACGCTGGGCAAACTTGTGCTGGCGCTGGGCCTCAAAAAGACCGCGGCTGCTGAGATTGCCCGGGCTGTTGAGTCTGAGTAACGTGTTGAGACTGTGCGGGCTGCTGCGCTGAGACTCGCTGACCCCGGTTCTGAGCGTTCTGCTCCTGAGAACTCTGTGCGGCAAAGCCCGACTGCTGCTGATTCACGGGAGCCTCGAGACTGCCCTCAAAACGCTGCTGCGTGGGAGGAACCTGGGAAGCGCCGCGCGGGGGAGTAGCCGGTCGGAAGATGCCGAGTCTCGGTACCACGCGAATCAGCCGAATCGCGCATCGGACTGGGGGCGCGCATCCGTAGGCTCACCCTGAGACTGACCCGAAGACTGCTCGCGGGCGCACTCGTGAAGGAATCTGCTGCGCGGACCTGAAGATACAGGCTCCTGTCGCAGCCTCGGGCCGTTCGGCACCTGCTGCGTGCAGAGACTTGCAGGACCTCGAGAATCCTGTGCGTCGCTGAGGGGCTCTCGCGCATCGTAAGAAACACCTGAACCCTGCGCGACTCCCCGGTTGCTGCGCGCCTCGTCTCTGGCGCGGATGGGGCATTAGGCATCGCGAGCGGGTTCGCGGTAGGCTCCGAAACCCGAGGCTTTGAAGCTTCGGCGGTGCCGCTCTGACGGTTTACGGGAGTCTCAGAAGCGCTCTGCTCGGAACGCATCTGCGACTCGGTCGAAGAGCCTGCCGCCGCACCGGAACCGGATGCGCCTGTACGCTCACCCGCGACCCGCGCGATTCTCGGAACCGGCTGGCGCCGCATCCTGAGCGTGGGCAGACTCCGCCTCGAGTCTTCTGCTCAGGGTCTCGCTGATGGGAAGTTTTTCTGCTCGGCAAACTGTTCGGAAATGGTCGGCGCGGTACGCTGCTTCGGGGCGGAAGCCTGCGCAGACTCACCGCTCTGCTCAGAGCTTGACGATGGCGAGGGGCTTCGCGCTGGAAGAACCCTCAGAAGAGCCCGATGCGGCAGATGAAGACTCCGCCAAAGTCGAGGGTGCCTGCTCATTCTCGAGGCTCGGGCCCTCAATCCACAGCTGCCAACCTTCGGGAACAGGACCCCATGTGATCGGGCCGCCACGTCGGGTAGGAGACCACCCGGCAGGCGGTCGGGCCAATTTGGGGGCGGACTTGAAGCACTTTGAGAGCCATCTGAACCTTCCTTCACTACTGGCGCCAAAAACACCTGGGAAGCGTAGGCATCGAGTAGCCTCAAATTTTGAAAACTACGGTAAACCTCACAAATAGCATATTTCCATAAAATATAAGCCCGAAAAGTTCATAGGCAGTAAATTATTACACCGCAGGCAACCGCCGCATGATGGCCCCTGGTGTGACATTCGGGGAGGGTCCTCTATTATGGATACTATGAGCACTAATCACCAGCAGGAACCCGGACAGCACGGCTCTGAGTTCATTCCAACAAACCAACCACCTGGCGCAGTCACTCAATACCCAAAAGGCGATGCCCCACGATGCTGAGCCCGCATCAGGCAGAAAGTTACGGGTACGGCGCTGAGCCTACCGCCTCCGCTGAGTATTACAGGAGTAACCGCCTTACCCGTAAGTGAACTGGAACGCGCCAGCGAGCTGCCCCTATCACCGGTTATCGCATGTGAACCCGCGTGCCCGCTGGTTCACCCCGGTTCTGAGGGTTTGCTGATTGCCGGCATCTATTTTGTGCTCCTACTGATTGTGAGTTTTGCGCTGCTGGCATCCGCCGTGATGCGTTGCGCGTCCCCTCGATCACTTTCCGACCGATCTGCAGCGTATATTTACGCGAACGTTTCTAAGACCCCTGCTTGTTTTTATTGCGTTCCTTAGCACCGTCATTCCTGGTGATTCCGGCGATTTCATTGCGCGCCTGATTACCAACTTCAAACCCTTAGGGCTGATTCATTTCATTGCGGGCCGCATGCGTGAGTCCCGATTTAGGTGTTTTCCTAGGCTTTGGGTTCCCATTTTCGGTCTTTACTATGTAGGTTCGCGACTCTGGATGGTTCTTGACTCATCGCAGAACAGCGTGCATCCGCTGAATCCGGCATGTTCTGGCTGTACATTGTGCTTATTCTGCTAATAGTTCCGTCCAGTGCTACGCCGAGGAACTGCTCTTCCGCGGCTATCTCATACGCAGACCGTGGGCCGGTGGCTGAAGAACCCCGTTTGGGCAATTGTCGTTCCAGCGCCTATCTTTATGGTGCTGCATGGTTACGGACTGTGGGGTCTACTTTCTGTGCTGACGATGGCTCTGATCGCCGGGTTCTTGTGCTGGTACACTGGCGGTCTTGAAGCCGGTATCGGTCTGCATATTGCGAATAATGTTTCGATTTTTATCTTTGCGCTGCTGGGTGGAGGATCCCTTTGGTGCGGCTCGTGAGGAACAGCCGCTGACCCTTTGTGCAGGCCCTTATTCTGCAGCTTGCCTTCGCCGGGCTCGTGTGCATGTACACCTACCGGCAAAAGAGGAAAGCCGCTCTGAACCAGGGGCAGGATGCGGCTGCCGCCTCCTCGGCTGAGGGTGCGTCAATGAGTGTGGAAGCGCCCGCTTCTTCCTCGGATGCGCCAGCCGCAGCACCGGCTTCCGGTGCTGCGCACGCGGCCACACAGCCCGGTATGTCCGTGAAAAATGCTGCTGCTTCACCTGCTGCTGATACTTCTGCTTCTGCACCGCAAGGGTCGCAGGCGCCGGTACAATCACAACCTGTACACCTGCTGCCCCTGTGGCGGGGAACGCCAAGCCCGCACAGGATAATGCTTCGGTAAAATCGGCGTCTTCGTCTGCCCCCGCTAGCCCGCAAACGGCTGAGGAACATCGTGCACCCGAGTGGAATATCGCGGAGAAACCGGCTGCACAGGCACCCGCCGCGAAGCCTGTGGAAAGCGCTCGTAAGAGCGAGCAGAATGATACGTCGGTCAAGGCTTCGCCCCGCGCAGCCCGAACGTTCGGCACCGGCTAATAAGCCTGCGCCAGTTACGAATCTGTGCCGACTCGCTGAGTCAGCCCAGTCCCAGAAACCGGCGCAAACTGCCAAACCGGCACAGGCCTGCATGAATCGACTCAGCCTCAAAAGCCGGTACACACTAACGAGTCAGCCCAGGCTGAGCGTCCGACGACCGCGAATACTGCCGCCCGCGCGACCGGGAAAGAAGCGCCTGCTGTCGATAAACCCGCGCAGTCTGCACAGGCGAGGACTATCGCCGACGAACTCAAGCCTCGCCGTGGTTGCTCCGCAGCAGCGGAAAAGGCTCCGTCAGGCATAGATCTGGATGCGGCGCAGAAAGCCGCACGCGCATCCACGCGGAAGGCTCAGCAGGGATCGAATCAGGCCGATTCTTCGGTGCGCCTGAGCACAGGGTCTGCGTCGAATGCAGCCGCGCCGCAGAAGGGAACCGCTAGCGCATCCGCCGCTCAGACAGACGATACGAAGAACCCTTCCTCGAAGAACTACGCGCCGGATACCTCCACAATGAGCATTCCCGTGCAAAATGCCTTGTCGGCCTATGAGCGTGCCAGGCCAGGCCCCTAGCTCAGCAGAAAGAAGCCGCCCGGCAGAAGCGAAAGCGGGCAGGGCGCATCCGCCAAGAATGTGCTGCGGACGGCCTCGGCTGCAGTTTCGCAGACCTCGCGGGCTCAGCGGGAGGCATCCCAGAACACCTCAGAGGTTCCCTGGGCTACCGCTCCGATTCCGAAAATCTCGCCGGAAGCCGCACAATCGCATGAGCAGGGATCAACAGACGCTTTCACCGTGGACCCCGGCGTTCCCCGTCATTCCCAAACCCAAGAAGTAGGCGCATAGTATGCGACCGTTGATGCCGTCAAAATATCGAAGACCTCGCCCAGTTCGTCTGCGATTCGCCCGTCTCATATCTGGCGGCGCGAACCGTAGCACGGCGCTCTGCAGGCGGCGGGTTTACCGAGCTGAACGAAACCGAGCCGTGGCAGACATGAGGTTGCCGTCGGCAGGCATTTTCGTGATGCGTGACGGCGCGATTATCGCTTGGGCTGGCGGTCGGCGGGCGCAGAAGGCGAGCGGTTACCGGGTGCTGCGTGCGCATACGGATTCGCCGTCGTCTTTAAGCTCGCCGAGTTCATCGGTGACGGCGGCAGGATGGCATCGGACTGGGCGTCGAAAATTACGGGTGGCGCACTGTTTAATTCCTTTTTGATCGTGAGCTGCGCGCCGCCGGGCGCCTGATTTCGGTACTTCGTGAGACGGCACCCTTCAGGATCGCTATGTGGCGACCGGACCGTTGGCGCGTGTGCCGCAGCTGGCCCCTCATCTGGACCATAAACGTACGAGCTGACCGATAAACAGTTCAATATGTACCCCATTTGGGGCGTGGATGATACCGAGAACGATGTGCTCGCTTATTTGGCGCAGCAGACCATCGACGAGGGCGGTCCGGTCGATCCGGAGCAGATCGTTGGTTACGTATGTGCTCTTTGCGGATGCGCAGGAACCTCGCCGTTTCGGGCGAGACGGAGAGTTTTCGCCCGGGCAGGTTGGATAATCTCGTCCGGTTCATGCCGGATTGTGCGCCTTAGAACGCCATGTGGCCGAGAATGCTGACGAAGACTCGGCGCATACCGTGATGCTTGCGGGATTCGACCACGAAGAGATCGGCCTGAAAGCGCAGCGGCGCCGCCGGTCCGTTCTTGAGGATGTGCTGGTGGGCTCCTCGCAGGCTCGCGGGAGAGCCAGGACGAATCACCGCCGTTCGCTCGCCGATTCTGTGTGCCTTTCGGCGGATGCCGGACATCTGGTGAACCCGAACTCACCAGGGGCATCATGACCCGACGGTGCGCCCGCTTCCCGGTGCTGGACCGCTGCTGAAGATCAACGCGAATCAGCGATATGCAACCGATGCGGTAGGGGCCGGTATTTTTCGCGGCGGCGTGCAAGGCGGCGGGCGTTCCCTACCAGGAGTTCGTGTCAACAACAATATGCCCCTGCGGTTCCACGATCGGGCCTATCACCGCCACCCGACTGGGGATGCGCACCATCGATGTGGGGATCGGACTACTGTCGATGCATTCGATGCGCGAAATGTGCCACGTTCACGATATGGCATAGCCTGACCTGCGCGGTGGAAGGCTTCTATCGGTTGTAGTTGCCGCATCCTTTCCGCCCCTTCCGTGGGGTGATAATAAAAAGAGCCTTGATCGTGAATACAGAGGATATTTCCAATGCTTTATTCACAATCAAGGCTCTTTTTATACAGGTGAGACCCCGAGAGGTCTAGTCCCTGCGGGCAAGCGCCCACAGTGCGGATGCGCATCCCAGAAGCCCCCAAAAACCGACGACTAGTACGTCCAGGATCTGTATCTGGCCGATGTCGAAGAGGGCGGCTCGCACAAGGTTTGCCGCAGGCACGAACGGCAGGAACTGCTGAATGTGCACGTACCAGTCGGGCAGCCGCTCGGGCGGGTAGTTAATCGGCGCAAACAGCAAAACCATGAAGGTAATAGACTGCGTCACGATAGTCAGAAGTGACGCTGGAACCCAGTACGCAAGCATAAACCCTAACACCGCCATAACAACTTGAAGTGCGAATACAACGGCAATAGTGCCGATATTCAGGTTCACATCAAAACCAAATTTGAGCTTCGCGGCTACACCGCCCGCAATAATGCCGGGAAGAGCGAGAACCGCCCAAACGAGTACATCTGCCGCCAGAATCGCCAGGCGCGGCACCGGAAGGGACCGCTGATAGTCGAACATACCGTTCGTCTTAGCGGTAGCAATAAATTGCGGAGCTATTACACATCCCATAGAAATGAAGTTCACCGTTACCGCGCCGGACGCCAGATATTCTGCGGAATTCCGGTCAAGATGCGGCATGAAGACCGAGATGCCGTAAAGAAGTGCAAAGGCTAAAAGGACCTGCACCACCGCAAAAAGCGGCGCGTTGATGGCGTTACGAATCAGTGACCAACGGATTAGCTCGACCGTGGCGCGTACCGTCGAAATTCGTGAGGGCACGAGGGTGCTAGTCATGGTTAATCATCTCCTCATAGTTATCGGCCAAAGACGCCGAGCCTATGCGGTAGCTCGACGCATCCCGCACGGATCCCTGAAAGTACATGGGTAAGGCCAGCTCAAGCTCGTCGGTACTCAGTGGCGGTAAACTCGGGGGATAGCGAAATCGCCCTCTGCACGCTTCTCAATATATTCTATATCTGGCATATTCCCCTGGTGAAGGGATATTTTTACATCTAGCACGCTGCTAAGTTCTTGAAGGAACTCCGTAGCCGTGATGGAGAGCGTACTTTTTGCTTCCTCCAAACCCAGTGCGCTTGTCGGTTCATCACGAACTAGCAGCCCCTTTATTAAAGCAGCAGGTACCTCATCGGCGTGACGCTCCACCTCCAGGAGGTTGATGAGTCACGATCAGCACCGTGGCACCCTGCTCGGCGCGCATCCGCAGCATCCTCCACAGCAGCTCGCGACGCACCGGATCAACATCGTTCGTGGGCTCGTCAAAGAGGTAGATGGGGGCGGATGCGGTAACCGCCATACCGAATGAGGTGAGGCGCTTAATCCCGCCCGAAAGCTCATGCCCCGGCCTGTCCGCCCAATCCCCTAAATCGAGAGTATCGAGAGTTTCCTGAACCGCCCGTTTCGCCTGCTTCGGCTTCAACCCGCGAATGCGAACCGCCGTCGCTATCGCCTGGCGCGGGGTCACCCCCTCCAGGGACGATGCGACCTGCGGCATGATCGCGCATACCTGCCGGGCTTGTGCCGGGTGGGCAATGAGGTCTGTGCTGCCATAGCTGATGCTGCCCGCATCCGGTTTTGTTAGCCCCACAATTTGGTTAAGAAACGTTGTTTTCCCGGCACCGTTGTGACCGATCAGCGCCGATACCTCCCCGGGTATAAGCCGCACACTAATATCGTCATTCGCACGGGTTTTGCCGAATGACTTGCATAACCCCGTGACGATAAGACCGCCCTTTGCTTTCGCCGCGGACACACCCCCGGATAAGGAGGAACCAGAGATACCTGCCATAGGTGCTTCAACCTGCCTTATGCTCTTGTCGTGAACACCGAATATGCAATAGCGTATCCCCGTTTTTTCGGCGTACCCGTGACATTCGTCAGGGGGTGCAGGCTAGGGCATCCTCGCGCCAAAAAATTCGACCTTGAAACCGGTTCGGCAATCCATGACATTTAACATAGGCTCCTTCCGCTCGCCGGTGTATGCTCAAAGAGCCTCATTTATGATAGGGATACATTATTCGGCAGCGAGTACCAACGGAGCGAGCATGACAACGACGCGCACACCGCATGTCTCCCAGCGTGATACGGGTACGCCGGAGAACCGCCGCCTTCAGCCAGGTACCGCAGATGCCCCATTCTTCGATAAATCGGGTATTGTGCGGAGCCTCGTCTGGGGGGAGCTGTCTCAACATTTCCTCCAGCAGTTTTATTATTATTGGTCTTAGCGGATCAGCTGAAGCTGAACTCGTCAAAAACAACATGGACCTGTGCACACTGTTGTATCAGACATGTGCAGCGCTGTTCTTCGTGGCGCATACGATGCCTTCGCTTATACCCGTGAAAAACACGATACTACGTACTGCGCTGTGGTGCGTGCTAGTGACGGTACCTATCGGTTACATTATTGCCTTATACCCGCAGGGTATCGCCGGGATGCTCTACACCATATCTCCCCTGTGGGTGGCGCTGTGGCTGATGAACCTGCACATACCCTTCAAACTGGGGGTAAAAACAGCCGTTGCAATCGCCGTAGTCTTCACCACTAACTACTTTGTTGGTGGGGTGGGGCAGGGGTATTTCGATAACGCACCCACTGCCCCGTTCCCAGTCGTTTCCGGCGATAAAACCCTCAACGGGTTCTTCATTTTCGATATTGTTACCACGTTCCACATTATCGCCTACTTCGTGGGCCGCAGTATGCACAAGAGTCGGGAACACAAGGCTATTGAGAAAGAACTCGGTATCCTCAGCGAACGTGAACGCATCGCCCGCGATGTGCACGATGTTTTGGGGCATTCCCTCACGATCGTGAACCTCAAAGCCGAGCTGGCCGCAAAACTCGTGGAAACCAACGCCCCCGCCGCGCAGGAGCAGATGCGGCAGGTCGCCCAGCTCTCCCGCCAAGCTCTCGCGGAGGTGCATTCCACCGTCACCCGTTTGCGCGTTCCCGACCTTGAAGGTGAGATTCTGGCATCCTCACGCGCCCTGGAAACCGCCGGAATACAGGCGAACCTACCCGATGCGACAACCGCCGCGAACATCGCGGGCATGAATTCTTCCCTGTTCAGTTGGGCACTGCGCGAGACCGTTACCAATATTGTGAGGCACTCTCACGCCACCTACGCCACCGTGCGGCTGAACTCCACCGGGTTAGAGGTTATCGACAACGGCATAGGAATTGGTGATGCCCCGTGCAGAGCGGACCTCACCGGTCTGCGCACCCGCATCGAAGACGCAGGCGGAACCCTTACACTCGGGAATGCACCCGAACACTGGCTGCAGCAGGCGCCTGTGGCAGGTGTGGGGGATGGGTGCCGCATTCGCATCAGCATGGACGAGAAGACTGACGAGATTATGGGGTAGCCGTGCCGCTGAGAATACTTCTTGCCGACGATCAGCAGATGATTCGTGAAGCGCTTGCCATGATTCTCGATCTTGAAATTGATCTTGAGGTGGTCACAAGTGGGCCGCAGTGATGAGGTGCTGCCCTGCCGTGCGTGAAACCCGCCCGGATGTGGCGCTTCTTGATATTGAAATGCCCGGCGCCACCGGTATTGAGGCAGCCGCCGAACTTGCCCGTTCGGGCCTGACATCGCAGACGGGCGCGCCGGTTCGTTCGCTTATTCTGACGACTTTTCGCCGTCCCGGGTATTTACGCCGCGCCCTTGAGGCAGGGGCGAGCGGGTTTGTGGTGAAAGACGGCACGGCATCGCAGTTGGCGCAGGCGGTTCGCCGTACCGCGGCGGGGCTGCGCGTGTGGTCGATTCGGTACTGGCTGAGGAGGCAAAATGGCAAGGCTCTTCGCCGCTGACCGGGCGTGAGACCGAGGTTCTTCGCGCCGCCGAGACTGCTGGGAGCGTCAAAGAAATTGGTGGGATGCTCAGGCTGTCTTCGGGAACGGTACGCAACCACCTCTCGGCGGCCATGGCGAAGATAGACGCCATTAACCGGCATGAGGCGGTGCGCATCGCCCGCGACAACGGGTGGCTTTAGTCGCGCCCTCTTACCATAAGTCGTACACTTGCCTGCATATCGTACGTTTTAACCCTACGAATATGCAGGAAAGTGTACGATATATACCGTTATACCGTGCCTAGGTGCACACATACCGATACACGCACATTCTCCCGCCGCGTCAGGTAGCGGGAGAGAAAGAGAACTCGGTGAAATACCTCAAACCATATTTTATATTTTGTGCTCGCGTTATGACTTTAGCCTGGCGAGTATCATCCCCGAAAAACCCTAGCGTACTGGCCGCCGTCATTATCTCTGCGCTCGCTCTGATCGCCTGCCCAATTCTGCTGGGTTATGGTGTTCGGCGCACCCTTGAAAACCCGAAGTTTGGCGTCAAAACCTTGCCGTCCTCGTGATTCTTTACAGTATTTTGTGGCTAATCGGGCAGAGCTTTCGGTATCTTTTATACCCTGCCTACGGGTTCATCGAGCAGAAAATGCAATCGCGCCATATGGCGGATGCACTCGTCACCAGCATCGGCGCCGACCCGCGCGCACGCTCTATGCTAGGCGCCTCCGAAATTGCGTATGCCGTCGATGCGCAGGCCTCATCCATTCGCGAAACCCTCGCCACCTTGTACCTCTCAATTCTGCCCGCCGGGGTTGGTTGTATCGCCGGTGCTGTCTCAATTTTGGTGATGGGTGGCGTGCCGGAGCTAGGCATATTTTGCGGGTTTGTAGCTCTCTACCTGGCTGGGAGCATGCCGCTGATTGCGCGTCATCAGAAGTTTCAGGGCGAATTCTTTGACGGCTCAATGCGCAGTTTCGGCACCCTGGAAAACACGCTTCGTCTCTGGCGTGAAAGCAGAATCCTTGAGGCGGCTCCCTTTCTTCACGACCGATATGCCCAAGGCCGCCTGCCTGTAGAAGCAAAAGCTCTCAAAAGTTACCGTTACACCATGTTGTTACACACCTGGCAGGGCGGGATGCTGGCTCTATGTCTGCTCGCAATAGTGCTCAGAACCGTATTATTCGGTGAAGGCTCTCCGGCGCAGATTACGGGTACTGCGGTGGCACTCATCGGAGTGTGCGCGGCGGCAATTGGTCCGCTCCAAGCCATCGGCTTTGGGGTATCGACCATCGCGGTCTCGGCGGAGCGTTACCGGCAGGCGCACCATAAAATAGCCGCTTTTGCCGCCGAAGATTCTGGGTATCTCATCGACTACGTCGTAACCACAGGTGAGCTTTCCCTCCGCGTGGATGCACGCAACCTGAATGAAACATCCTATGGTGTGTATACGGTGAAGTCGGGACGCCCATGTTGGGTGCGTGGCGCATCCGGCGCGGGAAAAAGTTTGCTTTTAGAACGGCTTCTTGGGGTGCGTGCGACAAATAGCCCCACTCGCCTGTCGATGAGCGCGCCGCAAGGCACTCTTCGGTTCGTCTACCCGCCGCAGGAAGCTGGGTTGCTGGTTGGTACCGCGCATGAGAATGTGGCGTTTGGGCGCGACATTCCGGTGCATATATGCGACCGGTACCTGCAGGCGGTGGGGCTAAGCGAATTTACCTCCGGCGGTACTCGATGTCATGACACCGTCGCGGGTGAGAACGGCAGCGTGTCCGGGGAGAGGGCAGGCGCATCGCCTTGGCGCGTACTTTGGCGGCGGCCGAAACCTTGAATGAGCAGAAAGCCCTGAGCCCCGCGACCGTCATGGTTCTCGATGAACCGACCGCTGGGTTGGATGCGCCTACCCGTGCCCGTGTCTGGGAACTGATTGAGCGAGCGGCCCATACCGCAATCGTGCTGGTGAGCACCCACGATGAGGATGCGCCCGCCCGGCAGGACGATACCGTGATCGAACTCTAACGCGGCGCGAACCCTAGGAATGAGAACGTTTTACCTGTAAAACATTCGGTAAAGTTGAATTAACCCTTTTCACCGGGGTAGAGCACACGGCACCCATTATGAAATTTACCCCCGTGATGACTCTTAGGGTGGAGACGGCTGGAGCACCGAAGATTCCCGAGCGCGCGCGAGGCGCCAAATCTGCGTGCGGAAGGCGCGCAAGCGCAGACAGGTGTTTTCTACGAGATAGTAGAAACGGCTCAAGCGATCCTCATCAGCTACATTCTGATTGATGGATCGGCTCAAGCCGTTTCTTACATCGTAGGCGTTATCTCAACCTGTATTAGGAACCTGAGGTAACGACCCTGCTCACTGGAAGGGCTTGGTAGCGGGAACTACTGAGACCTTCCGTTCATGAGCGTTTGCATCATGAAATATGCTTTTAGTCTAGCACGCCGCCTACTGGCTGCCGGAGGCCGTTCTTCCGCAAGAGAATCTTAGGTACAACCTTTGTCTGGGAAGCACTAACAGCTTCTGCAACTGTCTCAGAAAAATACGGCTGCGCGGTAGGTTATCCCTAACTTATCCCCAGATATCCCTCTTAAAGGGGATAACTAGTTTTGCCACTTGTCTCAACCTATCGGAACTTATCTTAAAAATCCCGATAACCCCCGATAGGTTCCGATAACTATTGTTCCCCCTCCCCGTAAAAAGAGCCTTTATGTGAATAAAGAGTATTTTTCACCGCTTTATTCACATAAAGGCTCTTTTTTATACCAGGGGAGAGGCGAAGGAGAGCCTATCGAATTAGCGAGAGCAGTTCCTCGTGCACGGTGGTATCGCCCGTCACCTCCGGGTGGAAAGAAATGCCGATAATGTTCCCGGCGCGCACGCCCACAATTTTGCCCTCATGATGCGCCACCACCTGCACGCCTTCACCGGCGCGGGTCACAATTGGCGCGCGAATAAACGCCGTATCGATCACGACTTCCTCGCCCGAGGGTGTAAGCCACGGCAGATGAACCTGCGCCGAATCGACCTGTGAGCCGAAGGCGTTACGCCCAACCGAAACATCCAAAACACCGAGCGACTGCTGCCCCGGAGCCGGGTCGTCAATCACAGTCGAGAGCATAATCAGCCCGGCACAGGTTCCCAGGGTTGGCAGACCCCCCGAAATAGCCTCAATCAGCGGCTGGCGCAGACCAAAAATCCGGGTCAGCCTGTCAATCGTGGAAGATTCGCCGCCGGGCAGAACCAGCGCATCCAGGTTCGCCAGCTGCTCGGCACTTTTGACGAGCACCACCTGCGCCCCCAGGGATTCGAGCATGCGCGCGTGTTCGGCAACGCCGCCCTGCAGTGCCAAAACACCCACGGTTTTGCCCACACCGGGCAGGGCATCCGGGGGAAGGACCTCAGTCTCGCTCATGAGCCTATCTTTCTGCAACACGAGGTTGCGCACTTTGTAGAACGTTGAGTTGTGGGCTGCGTTTGAGAGCGCCAAACTCACCCGAGCGGATAACGTATCTGAACAGAGTCGGGGGCGAAGCCCGCACCGAGCTTCACCCCCTGCATGCCTTGGCCGGGCGCCCTCACCTGATCCGAATATATCGATCGGCGAGCGCGCATCCGCCACGTGGCGGCCTGTACTTACCAGCCGCGCTCCGCCAGACGATGCGGCGCGGGCAGATCGGCAACGTTGATGCCGACCATGGCCTCGCCCAAACCGCGTGATGCATCCGCCAGTTTTTCGGGGTCGTTGTAGAACGCGGTTGCCTTCACGATGGCCTTAGCGCGTGCCTCGGGGTTGCCGGATTTGAAGATGCCGGAACCGACGAATACGCCGTCCGCGCCCAGCTGCATCATCATGGCTGCGTCGGCGGGGGTTGCCACGCCACCGGCGGTAAACATGACCACGGGCAGCTTACCGGTCTTCGCAACTTCGAGCACCAGATCGTAGGGGGCGGCAAGTTCTTTCGCCTTCACGTACAGCTCATCGGGCATGGTGTTGTACAGGCCCTGCAGCTCGGCGATCTGACGCTTAATGGTGCGGATATGCTTGGTCGCCTCCGAGACGTCACCGGTGCCGGCCTCACCCTTCGAGCGGATCATAGCGGCACCCTCGGCGATACGGCGCAGTGCCTCACCCAGGTTGGTGGCGCCGCATACGAACGGCACCGTGAACTGGTGCTTGTCAATGTGGTTCACGTAATCGGCGGGGGAGAGTACCTCTGACTCGTCGATGTAATCCACCTTGAGGCTTTTCAAGAATCTGCGCCTCAACAAAATGCCCGATGCGCGCCTTCGCCATCACGGGAATCGAGACGGCGTTAATGATGCCCCTCAATCATGTCGGGGTCGGATACGCGGGCCACGCCGCCCTGCGCACGAATATCGGCGGGTACGCGCTCAAGCGCCATGACGGCGACGGCACCAGCATCTTCGGCGATCTTGGCCTGTTCGGGGGTGACGACGTCCATAATGACGCCGCCCTTGAGCATGTCGGCAAGCCCGCGCTTCACGAGCGGGGAGCCGGTTACTGGGGAATTAGTCTGTTCAGTCATGCCCCCATTTTTCTCACGTTCGATGCATGGACGCTCACTTTTGCGACGGAATTTCTGCGGATGCGCGCGCATCTTTTGTGTCTGCATGACACGAATCGTCATATTTCGTGAGGTTTGCGGCGCTATAAAGCCTCGTAAGCCGACTCCTATAGAACAGATAACTAGACCGCTCGGTGTGCACCCCTGCACGGGGTATCTTACATTCGCGCGTCTTTTGCATTTAGAACCACAGCACCGCGAAGAGAGTACAGCTCAGTATTAAAGCCCCGTATTTTTACCCCGTGATATGTTGGAATATGCGCGCCTTCACAGGTGTTATTCTGGCGCTGTTTATTCCTCTTCAACCTCCAACACACATCAAGGAACATCACCGTGCTTGAAGTCATTATTGCCCTGTCGTTGGCAATTCTTCTGGGTAATATCCTTGCCCATAAAATACGAATAACCCCCGCCATTATGCTCATTTTCATGGGGCTTGTGCTGGCGCTCATCCCCGTTCACGCTATGCACGAGGTGCGTGAGGCCGGGCTGCCCCCGCACGTGATTCTCGAAATCTTCCTGCCCGTGATGCTGTTCTGGGAGACCCGAAACACCTCTTGGCGTGAGGTACGCACCCGCATGCGCGGCATTCTGCTCTCCGGTACGGCGCTGGTTATTTTCACGGCCTTTGTGATTGCCTGGGTACTGTATGCCTTCACCGGTGTGTACATGTGGCATGTAGCATTGATTATCGGTGTGGCGCTCGCCCCCACCGATGCCGTGGCTGTGGCAACACTCAACGGCAAACTCCCTAAAGCCTCCATTACCACCCTCAAAGCGGAAGCACCCATTAACGACGGCACCACTCTAGTTCTTTTCGCGCTCGCCCTGCAGCTTGCGGGCGGTCATGAGCTGACCCTGGGGAATGCATCCGGAATGTTCTTCTTCTCGTTCCTGATTGGAACTCTCGCTGGCCTGGCCGTTGGGTGGGGTGCAAATAAGCTGCGTGCGTATATGGGCAGCCCCATGAACTTCAGTGTGTTCATGTTTACCGTGCCGTTTATTGCTTTCTTCCTCTCTGAAGAGATCGAACCTTTTGAAGGCATGAAAGGTTCCGGAGTGGTAGCCGTGGTGGTCGCAGCGTTCTACCTGACCTATCGTGGACCGGATACCATCAAACCCCAAAACCGTTTCTATGGTCTGCCCATCTGGTCTTTTGTCTCTTATGTCATGAACGGCGCGCTCTTCGTGCTCGTGGGTGTTCAGCTGCCTAGCGCCACCGAGCGTATGGAAGGCGTTATCCACGAGTACAACTATGCGTGGGTTTCTGCGCTCGTCGTGATTGTGGTGGCATGGCTCGTTTCCATTGCGGCGCGTTTTATTTTCCTGCACGTCACGATCGGTATTATTCGTGCCCTTGACCGCTCAGAAAAGCAGAGGCTGCTGCGCACAACCTTCCGCGGCCGTGTGGTTTCAACCTTCGCCGGACTCCGCGGCGGCGTTTCTCTCGCAGTAGCGCTCTCTGTGCCGAACGATGTTGTGGGACGCGACTTCATTATCTTCATTGTTGCCGGTGTGGTTCTGCTGTCGATGGTGGTTCAGGGTATGCTTCTGCCGCTCGTTATTAGGTGGGCTAACTTCCCGGTTGACACCTCCGAAGAGGATGAAATCAACGAGGCAATACGCACGATAATTGCCGAGTCCTTCGACTCTGTGGCTGAGGTCGGCCATGAAATTGGTGCGCCGCAGGAGATTATCGACCGCGTTGCCGAAGAACAGATGTACAACGCGAGTATGTACCGCAACCTGCACACCATTCGTAAGCACGGTGCGAACGCGCCGGAAGAAGCCCGCCGCATTATTGAGGCGGGCGACCTTGAGAAAGAGCTGCGGCTGCGGCATTTAGAGAAGCAACGCAGCGTGCTTAAACGCCTGCGTAATGAGCGCACCATCGATATGAACGTGCTCCACGCGATTCAGGAGATCCTGGATATTGAGGAGATACGCGTGCTCGGTCCGGTTGAGCTGGAGTAGCCCCGAACGGCTCCAGAAGTGCTAAACCCCGGGTGTATTCTATATTCCGTATATGGAATATTAAGGACGCTCCCGGGGTTTTATGCGGAATTTTAGGGTGCTGCACGGTATTCTGGTACACGTGAGCACGAAACCCTCGGCATCGACCCCACCCCCGAGCGGAAAAGTTCCGCGCGCTGTTGGTACCGCGCAAGGGCGCGCATCGTTAATGCTGCACGCGCTGATATACCTTATCTTTGGGATTATCACCGTTTTTGTGCAGACCCTGATAATGTCTTCACCCAAAAATACTTTTGGGCCTCTGGATGCTCG
>BNJS01000540.1_pt1 | contig 82967 bp, 101 predicted proteins | sample 8540461 | NCBI WGS metagenome assembly BNJS01 (sample SAMD00202454, study PRJDB9452) | human saliva metagenome | isolation source: human saliva | place: Japan
AAACCTTGTAACGAAGCAATAATGAAAAGCCTTGATTGCAAGGCTTTTTGTTATAAAAGGGCTAAGTATCAGAGTGAGTGTACAAGTTGCGTGTCTTTATGTGATAGCCTTATAGGCTGTCAATCTATTTCCATAAACCCTAGGGGGTACGGAGTTGTTACCATAGACTAGGCGTTAACGGGAATAAACGTATCCCCTATTAATGAAATTCAAGCAAGGTTTGATCTAGGGAGATAAGTAGAAGTTAGATGATACTTTTTATTTAGGGATGTAGATAGATTTCAAGTTATAATGGTACAACATGTCATCGTTCAAAAAATGTAATCATTAAAATGCTATTAAATCGTTAGATAGTTCGGATATACTTAGAGTTTAAATGTTAGCGTTTTTCTTGATATAATATCATAAGAAAAATTATTGGAGAAACTGAATGAGAAACGATATTCAACTGGCTTTTACAAACAATAAAATCTTATTTTTGAAAAAAATCAGAATTTTATATTCCTACTTATCAGAGACCCTATGCTTGGCAAGTAGCACAATGTGAACAACTCATTGAAGATATTAATCTTCATATGGAAAATTTCGATGATAGTTTTCAAGACAATTATTTCTTTGGAGCGGTTCTCATTGCTCAAGAATCTGGAGAAGAGCATGAAGTAACTTTGATTGATGGTCAGCAAAGAACAACAACATTTATGTTACTTCTTAAGGCAATCCTATTGAAGATTGATAAGGAGCTTGAACTTCAACCGACTCTAGATACTGATGCACGAAGATTAGTGAAACGTCTTAATGGTCTTAAAGAGCAGATTGTCACAATGCTTTTCAATGTCTCAGATGACGAAAAAGATGATTTCGTTGATGGACTGTATTATCCTAGTGGGGATAGGATAAAGTATCTAAATCATTCAATCTCAGAAAAATATGCTAGTGAGATGACTACTATCTTGTTAGGTAGAGATTTCACTTCGATTAAAGAGAGAGTTTATCAAATTTATCGTCGTCAGAAAGATAATCGTTATACAAATTTTTATAAAAACTTTAGATATTTTTATAATATGTGTGATGATTTGAATGTTTTTAAACTCATCAATTTTGCAAATCATTTTATTGATAACTGCCAAGTGATTACCATTACAAGTTATAATACCGATCAAGCAATAAATATTTTCAATTCTTTAAATGGGACTGGTGTTCCATTGACCCCAATTGAAGTAATCGTATCTAAGACCACAGCAAACGCATCAGATAGGAAAAACTTCGAAAAAAATTGGCAAGAGATTGTACAACGTACAGATTCATCTAGATTGGACTTAAATGCGTTAATTACTCACTATATTTTCGTAAAACTATCAGAACAAAACAGTGCAGATCGAAGAAATCCTGGTATAAGAGCCTTTTTCTCAAAAAATAAACATCTATTGAATGAAGATGTTCTGTTTACTGCTGAGCTTAATACAATCTTAAATAATTTTGATCGAGTATCTGATACTATTGATGGTCAATTGATAAACAAATTAAACGGTAATTTACGACCTTTTGTTAGTAGCTATTTATTTTTCAGACAAGACAACACATATTTGGAATACTTACTTAAACTTGGAGTTTTGATTGAATTATCTGAACTCTCATATAGCCATAAACTTTTTAAAGGCTTCCTAGAAGAAATTAATCTGATGTACAGTCAAGTCGATTCAATTTCAATCGACGAACTTATTTCAAAAATAAAGAACCATATTCATACTAATTTTGTTTATGAAGACGTTAAACAAACTTTGACTGAAAGTGGTGTTTCAAATTCTATTCTTTATGTTAATGAATTCCTATTTTCATTGGAAAAAAGGTATGGACTTTAATTTAAATGGAAATATTGATATTGAACATATTATGCCGCAAAGTGGTTTGAATAGAGATAATATTATGTCAGATGCTGGACTAGAAAGCCAGGAAGAATTTAGAGATTATGCTGAGAAGCTTGGTAATAAGATTCTCCTTGAATCCGAAATTAATCGCGGAATTGGAGATGCTTGGTTTAGAACAAAAAGAGAGAATACAATCACAAGTGGTCATGGATATATAGGTAGTAAGTTCCCAATAGCTAAATCTCTTGTTAATTATGTAAATGACACTTGGACTAAAACTGACATTGAAGTGGCAACAGAAAAAGCTGCTACACGAATTGCTGATTTTATTTTTGAATAAACTAGAAAGATAAAATTAAGAGGTAAGTTATAATTATGTCATTAAATCAAGTTACTATAGAAATTCCATTGAATATTCAGAAAGGATTAGACTCTGGAATTTATAAACGTTATGGTTCAATAATCAGAAATTCATCCGGCCATATAGTAAAGCATCTAAAAGAAGTAAAGGCAGGAGAACCAGCTCAACAGGTCGTTAAAGGCCTTGCAAAAAATAAATATGTGCTAGTAACAGCTATTGGTGCAACTGTTCTAGCTGTTGGTGGTGTCGGTTATTATGCATTTATTTCAAATAGATATAAGAAGATTGTAAAGAAACTTATAGAAAAGCTAGTTCATTTCATTCAATTAGCACAAAAAGGAGAAGTAAGTGAAGTAGAGGTTGATAATTTCTTAAAAATTTTTAGAGGATAATCAAAAAGAACTACTTTCTTTGAAACTAGACTCTGAAATAGATGAGTTGTTTGATCTTGTATATAATTATACAATTCAATTTGCTCAAGCAAATGGATTTGAGACTGATACTATTTCAGAAGTGGCGGAAAACAATAAAGTTATTAACTTGATGGATTATCTAAATCTTCAAAAAACAATATATCGTTCTGACGCTGTTTAAGAAGGCGAGAATTAAATTTCTGGATATAAAAAAGGAGCAAATCAGTTTTTTGCTCCTTGATTTATATTTGTCACAGTTTTGTGATAGGAGTACGTCCTAGTCAACTTACTTTCTTTAACGGTTTCAATAAATAATTGTACGTAAAAAAGAACAGAGTATTTTCTGGTAAATTTCAAAAATAAAACCTTGATTTGACGCCATTTCTCTCCTGTACTTCCCGCAGGCGCGGGAGTAAGCCCCTTTTGTTGAGGATTTATCTCTTTTTAAATGAAAATAATACAAGTAGGACACTTTTAAAAATGATCTACTTTTTTTAAAGTATTTTCATTCTAAAGTTTAATTTTAAACAACAACTCAGTCACTTTTGTTTTATAATATAGGAGTATACTAGCACCACATGTTGAGGCAGTATCACTGCTTGTACGAGCTGAGACCTCAGCAAAGTAGAAGCAGATGTTCCGCCCATGCGATGCGCGCCCAAGAAAACGAGCAAGGTGAAGTCTTATTGGCTGTGTGCTACTGCAAACGGTAGCTCCGATATATTGATATAATATAAGTATTAAAATGGTGTAGGCAAATGCAAATTTTGGAGGTTAAGTATGGCTTCAAGTAAAGAATATTTAGATTTCATTTTAGAACAATTGTCCGAGTTGGAAGAAATATCATATAGAGCAATGATGGGTGAGTATATAATTTATTATCGAGGGAAAATCATAGGTGGAATTTATGATGATAGATTTTTAGTGAAGCCTATTAAATCTGCAATAGCGTATATGCCGAATGTGGAATACGAATTGCCGTATGAAGGTGCAAAGGAAATGCTATTGGTAGATGATGTTGACAACAAAGAATATTTAACCGGCTTATTTAATTCAATGTATGATGAGTTACCTGCACCAAAACCAAAGAAAAAGAAATATTCAAATTAGAAGTTGTAGGAGGAATAATGAGAATCGGAGCTATTCAAGCAAGTTCACAAGCGACTAAAAATCAAACCTATATTATTCACGGCAAAGCCGTGAAAGTGGTTGAAAGCCACATAGTTACTGTATTTTAGCTTGGATAATAAAAACTCTGTCTAAAAATATCAGTACAATAACGTCGAACTAGGGATGTAGCTAGTGAAAGTCCTACAGTAAGGAGTTGAAATATGAAATTCCATGAATTTGGGGATAAAAATTTGTCTCCCATTTTATTGATACACGGTGGCGGAAGTTCATGGTGGAATTATCTTAGACAAGCTCGTATACTGTCTCATAAATACCATGTTATTTTACCAACACTCAATGGACACGGAGAAGAATTTCAAAAGGACTATATCTCAACTGAAGATTCTGCCTTGGAAATCTTGGACTATATCAAAGAGAATTATGGCGGGAAGGTGTTTGCGATTGGTGGCGTTTCACTTGGTGGTCAAATTGCTATGGAGCTTTTGTCCTTAGACAGCGAAATTGCTGAGAAGGCCATCATAGACGGAAGTCTCTGTATTCCTCAACCAAGGTTAGCTAAAATCAGCATCTTTCTAGTGTCTCTATTTGGTAAACTGATGTTCAATAAATTCTCTTGCAAACTTCTGTTAAGCATGATGAACAAACTCTATCCTAAACTCGCGTATCCAGAGGAAATAAAAGCTTATTATTTGGAGGATCTGCCAAGGACACCTATCAAAACATTAGTGACTATTTACAAAACCTATATGGGGCATTATAAGCTGAAGGATACGATTTCTGCTAGTAAGGCGCAGGTTCTTTATATTTTTGGTGAAAAAGAATTGAACTGTGTGAAAGCATCGGCAAAATTATTTCAACAACTGCATCCAAATACGATTTTGTATGAAGCAAAGGGCTACAATCATGGCTATTTGTCAGCTTACCTGCCTCAAGAGTGGCTTGATTTGGTGGAGCCGTTTTTAAATAGGAAATAAGGAAGAAGCGTTTAAATAGAAATAAGGAAAAATAAAGATGAATAGAATAGTAGACGATCAGATAACGCTTATTCCTTATTATAGGAATGACGACATCTCCCTTCTTTGGTATCAAGATAGTGAGGTTTGCAAACAAGTAGATAATACTGATCAGATTTACAATCTAACAAAACTTCATAAAATGTATGATTACCTAACTTCACATGGTTCTTGCTATTATATCCAATATGAAGGAGTGTTAGTTGGAGATGTGACACTCCAAGATAACTCGGAACTTTCTATAGTCATCAGCAAAGAGTATCAGAATTTACAGATCGGAAGACGATGTGTTTCTGAAATGATACAGCTGGCGAAAGAACAAAAAATGGTAAAGGTCTCTGCACAAATATATCCTTTTAATACTCAAAGTCAAAGAATGTTTTTGGCTTTGGGATTTCAGAAAGTAGATGAAGAGTCGTATGAATATAAGTTGATATAGAACAGTTGTATATTTCCATATATATTGGCTCTTTGTCAACTGTAGTGGGTTGAATAAAAGCTAACACCTGGAGAGGGCTATCGTTGTCCTCTCCATTTTTATATTCAAAGCGATAAAAATTCGTTTTTTAAAGTTGTCAAAGTTCCGAAACCAAAGGCATTACGCTTGATAAGTTTAATAAGATTATTCGTTGCTTCCAATTTGGCGTTGGAATAAGGTAATTGAAGTGCATTGACAATTTTTTCTTTGTCCTTAAGAAAGGTTTTAAAGATCATTTATTCATTTGCCACACACAAATAACACCCCACAAGTTATAACTTGTCGGGCATTTTCTTATATTAGTTCTTCACTTACAAAATAATGTCTGTTTTTTCAACTTTGTAGAGGGCAATTCCCATGATTAGGGTCAAGACAAGAAGAATTAAAACAGCAGGGGTCCAAGAGTTAAAGAGTTGTTTGCTTGAACCAAACAAGACTGGACCAAGGGCCGCAAAGATATAGCCTCCGGTTTGGGCTAACCCTGATAGTTGGGCTGTTTTTTCAGGGGAGCTGGCCTTCATTGAAAAAACAACCATCATGTAGGGGAATAGGACACTAGCAGAACTTCCGATTAAGAGGTTAAGGACTAACCAATACACAAAGCTGTCTGTCTTGACTAGAAGCATGGCAACTCCGATGAGTCCTGCTAGGACGGTAGCCACTAGCATCACATGGCGATTACGATTAGAGAGTTTCGTGATTAGGCTAGGAACAATCATAGAGAAGGGAATACTAGTCAGTGTGAAAACCGAAGCTAGAATTCCGGCATTGGCTTCGCCGACACCGGCTTGAGTGACCATGGTTGGGAGCCAAGTGATAGTGGTATAGAAGAAGAGTGACTGCAATCCACCGAAAATCATGATGACCCAGACCTTGCCACTCTTATACCAGCTGCCAGAATTTTCGCTAGTTGAAGTATCTTGTTCTAAGTAATGGTTGTGACGTACATTAGGAAGCCAAATCACAAGAGCTAGGGCACAGACCGCTGTCAATACCCAGACCAAGCCTTGCCATGATGTTGCCTTAGTGATTGGAACGGCAACTGATGAGGCTACGGCTGTTGATAAGCCCATAGAGGTAATGTAGAGTGTGGTCAAGAATCCTAATCGATCAGGTTGATTGGCTTGGATAAGGCTTGGGAGAAGGACGTTGATAAAGGCAATTCCCGCTCCGACTAAAATCGTCCCCACATAAAGGAGGGGAAGGTTAAAGGTACGTAAAGCAGAACCAAGTGTCATCACAATTAAAACACCGAGGAAGAGTCTCTCGATACCAAAACGTTTGGCCCAGCTCGCCGCAAAAGGTGAGAATATGGCAAAGGTCAAGAGAGGCAGACTTGTCAAAAGTCCAAGTGAACTGACCTCAACACCTAAACCAGAAGCGATGTCTGATAAGACAGTGGACAAGGTTGTGAACGGAGCCCGCAAAACGATCCCTAGAAGAAGGATTCCAGGGATTAGAAAATGTGAATGTTTCTCTTTCATAAGCATCTCCATGTTTAATAAGGGTATTCAAATTTATAAGCATATGACACTAATGCGTCACTTCCATCTTACCATAAAAGATGGAGGTAATGAAAGCGATTACGATAGATTGTCGCAAAGAAAAAGAGAGAATCTTTAGTTATAAAATTTTATTCTACTGATTATCTAATAACATCATTTTATTTTAAAAAGGCTGAACATCTAGTCCAACCTCTTTTCGATATTTGCTTAAATTTCATACCCCATAAGGAGTCCGCCTTCTTCGGCATAAAAACTACAAAGTCCAGAAGTAGGAATGACTTCGATGCCTGCTTGGGCAAATTTTTCACGAATCAGTGCAGAGAATTGCTCAATAAATTTGTCATTGTTGCGGTGGGCAATCATAATATGTCCACCTGTATAACCGGCCTTAATCAGTTCATCAAAGGCAGCTTTGATAGCTTTCTTTTGGCCACGAGCTTTTTGAAGCAACTCAAGGGTACCCGTTTTACTAGCTTCACCGACCATACGGATATTGAGGAGTCCAACAACGGTGCCAATTAGCTTGCTTAGACGACCATTCTTCACCAAATTATCAACTTTGGCAAGAACAAAGAGCAACTTAGTCTTAGCTTGGTAAGCTGTGATGGCATCAAGGACTTGGTCAAACTCAAGGCCTTCAGCGACTAAGTGATTGAGCTTACGAACAATTAGGTCGATCTCGCCACCAGCTGACAGGCTATCAATCACGTGAATCTTGGTATCAGGATGTTCTTCCAGATAAATTTTCTTAGCGATTTCAGCACTATTATAGCTACCAGAAAGGGTTCCAGTGATTGTCACGACGACGATATTGTCCGCCCCTTCAAAGGATTTCATATAGTCATCAGGACTTGGACAAGCAGATTTGGAAGCAGTTGTAGTCGCATACATCTCCTCCATCATTTGATCAATATTGAGTTGGGCATCATCCCTGTAAATGGTTTCGCCCACTTGGATAGTCAAAGGAACACTGACAAACTCCGTATCTGGTGCCAGATTGTCCAAAGAACGGTAGTCACAGCCTGAATCCGCAATAATTTTCCATTTCATAGGTTTATACCTCATATCTGCATAATGTACATTGACAAGTGTTTTGTCTTCTTTTACAATTTTATCATGAAGTGCATTGCTATCATAGTAGATCTCATCAGGTGTGACAGATAGAAAGTGAATGTTATGGCAGAAAGAAAAATCTCAGAGAAATCCTTGGAAAATCTGAAACGATTTAACCAAGAAAACAAGGCAATTACACGAGAATCCATCGAAATTTCTCTCCTGCAATTGTTGGAGAAAAAAGACTTGAAAAAGATTACCATATCAGAACTGGTTGAGCGTGCAGGTGTATCCCGTGCTGCCTTTTATCGCAATTATGGTTCCAAGGAAGAGATTTGAAGTCTATTTTTGAGTCTAGCATTGCAAAGATAACCAAATCTTTAGATGGCTATAATCTCAAGACAGATCTTTACCAAGTCTGGGTTTATCTCCTTAAGGAAGTCAAAAAAGAAGCCAAAATCATCAGTCTTGCCATTGATTACAATTTTGAGCAAGTATTGACCAAGGCTGTTTATGATTTTTTGGAAAAACGAAATGGTAGCTCATCAAATGGTGCTGGTAGCTACCTTAATTCCTTTTGGAGCTCGGCTATTGTTTCAGTAATTTCCAAATGGGTCAAGGATGGCATGAAGACCCCAGCTGAAAAAATCGCCAAGCTCGGCCTTCCCCTTTTTCCACATAAGAAGAAGTAGTAATCGCTAAGAGATGGTTTCTAAGTAAACTGCACCTCCATAACTAGTTCAAATGAATAGATAGAACTGTGCACAGATGATACAGAGGACATGAAAGATGATCGAAGAACGAATTCTTGCTGCTAAGCAGTATGTTAAAACCTTATTTGCTGATCGAGCGGATGGCCATGATGTGGAGCATACCCTCCGCGTCTATACTAATGCTATGAGAATCGCACAAGCAGAAGGTTCATGTGATCTGGAGATAGTGGGTTTGTCAGCTCTTCTTCACGATGCTGATGATGATAAATTGTTTCAAACAGAGAATAATGCGAATGCTCGCATCTTTCTAGAAGAGATTGGTATTCCTCAAGACAAAATCGACCAGATTTGTTGGGTTATCAATGCTGTTTCTTTCAGCAAAAATCGTGGTAAACATCCAGAAACCTTAGAAGGCAAGATTGTCCAGGATGCAGACCGTCTGGATGCGATAGGAGCTGTAGGAATTGCACGAACATTTTCCTATGGTGACCACAAAGGGAGGTCCCTCACTGATACCGTCCAACATTTCCATGACAAGTTGCTCCTTTTGAAAGATGAAATGAACACGGAGACTGCCAAACAAATGGCAGAAAGTCGCCATCAATTTTTAATCACCTTTCTAAAAGAACTAGAGAAGGAATTGGACTGAGTGAGATATTGAAATTAACTTTTATAAAAGACTTTTTTGAAAGGAAGATATGCTAAATCAACTAATAAAGAAACCTATTTTAAGTTGTTCAATTATATTTGTTATCTGCTCAGTAGCAAGGCTAATTGAATACTTCTATATTAGGACGGATGAAACCTTCTTATCTGAGAATTTTCTACATAAGCTTTTTGGAATTCTTCTACTGTGGGGAATCCTTTCAATTTGTAAATTAAGATGGAAAGATATTGGTTTCAGTTCTGACGGAACCGTGAGTGGTATAGGGAAGGGCCTGCTCTTTGGTTTAGTTTGTTCCGTCTTTGCATATACAGTTGAGTGCATTGTTCTCTTGTTTCTTCATGGTAATGTTCACTTATCGTTTTACGCCAGTGGTTTTTCCTTAACAAACGAAAAAGTATCTCAAGCAGGAATCTTACTTATTCTCTCAAGTGTGTTGTTTAACCTGATAAATGTCTGGATGGAAGAAGGAATATTTCGTGGCCTTTTCACAAAAATTCTTGAAGGGCTTTCTTACCGCAAGAGTCTATTCTTTATAGCCTTCCTATTTGGAATATGGCACTTGGTAATGCCCTTAAGAGATTATCTTCAAGGAGAGTCGTCACTCGTAAATCTCATCGTCATGGGCATTGGCTATGTTATCTTAGCGGGAATGATGAGTATCAAATGGTCCTTACTCTACAAAATGACAGGTTCCTTATGGTTTGGGTTAGGAGATCATTTTTTCAACAATCTTGCTTCAAATCTAGTTCATGTGGTTTCAAATTCTGAAGCAGATAGTTTGCAGATAGTAAGAATCCTTCTGTGGCAGTTGTTGTCGTTTGCTATAGTGTTATGGGTTTATCAAAAAACTAAAAAGAAAAACTGATAGTCAATCCCTTGCTACTACAACTAATTGGAGGTTCAGTATGCCAATTTATGAATTTTGTGCAGAGAATGTCACTTACTTAGAAAAAGCCTTTAAAGCTGGTGCTCAACGCGTGGAGTTGTGTGATAATCTGGCTGTTGGAGGCACGACGCCTTCTTATGGTGTCATAAAGGCAGCCGTTGAGATGGCCAAGGATTATCAGGCTAAAGTGATTGTGATGATTCGTCCACGAGGAGGCGACTTTGTCTATAGCCAGCAGGAATTAGCTATCATGCTAGAAGATATCAAGTGCGCGCGTGACTTGGGTGTTGACGGCTTTGCACTAGGGGCTTTGACTTCGGAAAACCAACTCAATACAGAAGCTCTAAAGACCTTGCTGGATGCCAGTCGAGGCTTAGAAGTTACCATGCATATGGCCTTTGATCAGATTCCTAAGGCAGACCAGTCTAGTGCTATCCAGTGGCTTAAGGAACACGGTGTGACGCGTCTGCTCACCCGTGCTGGAACTCCCGAGACTGATTTAGAATCACGCTTGAAACGTTATGCAGAACTGGTTGGGCTAGCAGAAGGTCAGTTGGAGATTTTAGCCGGTGGTGGTATCTCCGTGTCTAATCGTGATCAATTTCTTGCCATACCTGGTCTTGAGCAAGTTCATGGAACACGTGTCGTCTTTTAGATTTCAATGGAACCAGCTGCTTGGCTTGGTTCTTTTTAATTTTTGTACCAGGAAAAGTCACTTTGCCTTTCTAGTCATTCTTTGGTAAGCTATTACTATAACATTTAAAAAATTGGGGGATGTATGTTAGATAATTTGTTAAAAAAGAACCCTGTCTTGGGTGTCATTATTTATCCGTTATTAGGGTTAGGAGCTATTTGGCTTGGTCACTATTACTCACAGAGCCTCTCGCTATTGGAAAAAACGGGTGGTCAGCTTAAGGTTAATACTTTTGTTTACATTGCCTATCAATTAGGTGGGATCAAACTCGTCATGGGGTTCTTCATTCTTTTAGCGCTTTTCTTTTTCTATCTGGGCTATACCTACTTTAAAAAACTTGGCAATACTCAGAAATAAGGACCATGGTTATACATCGACTGCAGCTGTTTGCTTGCAGTTTTTTTCTTTTCTAACGGGTCAACCAGAATCCCCAATTTATGCTAAAATAAAAGTATTACGCTTCAAAAAGGAGATGAGATGAAAGCAGAAGAATGGTTAACCTATTTTGTAAAGATTTATGGACGTCACCCAAAGATGACAGAGGTTGACGAGGCGATACAAAATGGCAGTCTCTTGGCTAATCGAGAAGAAGTAGAGAGCTTATTGTTGGCATCTAAGAAAAGCTTTTGGCAAACCTTAAGTCAGTCTATTGTGACTCATAAGGTCGCAGCGTCAGTTCTTGCAGTTTCTTGTATGACGCTTCTTGGTGGTGGTGCTATTTTTGCTTGGCATTCTCATCATTCACAAGCTCAACAGACGTCATCCCTTGCGGTAGCTTCGTCAAGCAGTCAAACAGGTCAAACGTCTTCCTCAGACAAGTCTAAACAATCGAGTTCCAAAGCGTCTGACTCGTCTTCAAGCTCTAGTTCTCAAAGTCAGAGTGCCTCATCGGAAGCAAAAACGCCTGCTATGGATGTGGAAGCCATTAGAAATGGTGATTTTTCAAGCATCGAAGGTGATTGGGTTTCTGATGGTGGTCATGTTGTGACCATTACCAAGTCAGGGCTCACTAAGTCTGAAGAGACAGGAAGTACTGATGGCAAGACTGTCGTTAAAGATTTCAACGGTCAGCCAATGTTTTATTTTGCGGACAATGGTCCAGGACATGGGGTCAATCCTTTTGTACCTGTGCCGGCCAACCAAGCGGCACCGTCTCCGGACAATTCTCTCAAAGACACAGATCGTCTGGTTCAAATTCCAGAATCTGCTGGGCTAGGAGTCGTTTACACATCGTATTATAGAGTGAAAAGCAAGAGCCAGTCCAGTCAATCCAGCCAGACCAATACGACAGCCCTTTGGAATAGTGACAAGGCAGCCAAGCTTGCTAGTTACATGGTAGAGTTTGACCACAAGATGAATCAAGAAAGTTATAGAAGGCTAACACCTAACGGAAGTGATGATTTCTTTGGTGCCATGTCTTTTGCCAAAAATAACCGCATCATTGTAGGTGAAAAGACAGAACAAAATGCCCCAATGACCAACCAACAAAAGGTAGACGTTGCCTTTTCCGACGATGGTAAAGGGACAGCGGACTATCTCATCGTGGACAGTTACGGGTATTCAGGTTCTGCCATGATTCTCTACCATTTCACCATCCATAAGGGTCAACCAGTGGTCCTAGTTTCCATGCAAAATCAGGGAAATCCTGAAAACATGTATTACATGTACCCTACCAATAATAAGGACATTCAAGAAGCCTTTGCCAATATTGTGAATGACAAGTAAAGGTTTGGGAGGTTTGAAAGAAAAATTTTTACGTCTTAAAAATACAATATAAGTGAACAAAAGATTTTTTATGTTTCGAATCTGTTTATTTACTATTTAAATTATATAAAAGAGCCAGCCTACAGTTTAGACTGGCTTTTTCCTATAATAAAATAATTTAGTTATTCAACTTTTTCGTTTTTCTGTCATCAGAGCTGACGGAGTACATATCAATACAACGCTTGCTCCTACAATAAATACATTATCAAATGCCCTGCTTAACTGATCATTTTTTTCATTGACAATTACTTTAAGAGCAGATGATAATTCATCCTTTTGAGCTAATAATTTAATCGCTGTACCAACTTTAGCTTGGCCTCCAGATATAGTTTTTAAACTGCTTGATAACTGAGAGACACTTGAACTAACAGTTTCAACTCCATTGATCAATAACTGATTTGCATCATAAATCTTTCTATAATTGCTCCCCTTTTTAGGTTCTGGAAGATTATCTGTTTTTTGAGCAGCTGTTTTGATTGTATCGACCATATTACTTTGTTTGGTTGAAATACTATTACTATTCTTAGTCGTATCGAAGTTTTTTGCAATTTCCTTCTTAGCAACTTTTTTTACGTCTGTTGATAAAACCCGTTTTTCAATTTGGTTATACGCTGTTTCCTTAATTTGTGTTTTAGCAATATTGACATTACTATTTAAAATGGTAACGAGGAGAGCCATACCAATGGCCTGTCCAACATATCTAGAAGCGTTAACGATACCTGACCCAATTCCAGCCTTATTAATTGGTAAATATTTTACTGATGATGTTAAGGACATTGCCATAAATCCTAGTCCTAAACCAATAATTACATTACAACAAGCGATGATGCTTTGCGAAGTATTATACTGAACAAGACTAAGCATAAATAATCCACCTGCTGTAATAACTAAACCGATACTAATGAGCAATCTTGCGCTAATTTTTGGTACATCTTAGTTGCTAACGGCATACCTACTACGATAGCTAAAGAAGTAGGAATAATAAGATATGCTGAATGCAAAGCAGAATAGTTGCGAACATTTTGCAAGAAATAGTTTAAGATCAATGAAGGTACGATAATCGCAAATCCAAAAATCATATAAATAAGACTTGAAGATGTAAATGTACTTTCCTTGAATAATTTTAAGTCAATGATAGGTGATTTTACTCTTCTTTCGGTTAAAAAAAGGAAAAATAGGCCAACAACACTAATAATAAAACTAGCTATGATGGTTTGTGAACCCCAACCATACTCGTGACCTTCTAATAAACCAAATATAAGTCCACCTAAAGTACAAGTAAGAAAAATCATACCTAACCAGTCAATATTCTTTGAAATCGTTAAATCGTATGATTCTTTTGTTCCCACTAGAATCATCAAGAATGCAAAGATAGCGATTGGAACATTAATACCAAAAATCCAATGATATGTTGTCCAATGGACAATTAAACCACCAATTACTGGTCCTCCTGCTGCAGCTAAGGCACTGAAGGCCCCCATAATAGCGGTAATACGGCTGGTATTCTCTTTCCCAAATAGTTCAATTCCCATGGGGAGAACAATTGGAGTTAATATGGCACCTCCAATTCCTTGGAAGAACCGAAAAATAATTAAGAGTAATAATGAATCAGCCATCATGCAGGCGAATGAGAAAATGCCAAATATTACCACACCAATTAGCATAACCAATTTTCTACCGTAGATATCAGCGAGTTTTGAAACAGTAATAATAAATACAGACATTGCTAAAACATAGATTGTTGCTACCCAACTTGTATCGGTCAATCCCGTATGTAAGTCTTCCATAATATCTGGTAGGGCAATATTAACAATCGTGGCATCTAAAGCTCCCATAAAGAGTGCTAAAAACTAGCCCTAAAAATCCTAGAATTTTTTTCTTGATTTTGTCATTAAATTCTATTCCCTTCATTAATTATTTTGTTAAATGATTAATGATGCATCAATTATCTTCGTGAACATAAAAAATCTTTTTTAACTTTTATAATTCACATAAAAAGAATATAATAATACCCATATATTGACCATGACAACATCAAACAATATGTTTAATTAAGGAAAAAATGACAAAGAAAAGAAAGACTAATAGCGTTACTAACCTCAAGGCTGCTTTGATAGACCTCCTACTTGAAATGGAGTACTCAAAAATAACCATTGGAAATATAACTCAGAGAGCAAATGTTAGTAGGGGAACATTTTATCAACATTTTCTTGATAAGGATGATTTAGCATACTCTATCGGAACAGAGACGATGCAAAGATTTTGGGAGATTTTAGCTCAAGGAAATTTAGATAAAGAGGACATGCTTTTAAAGGCTCTACTATTAATAAAAAATGACTATAAACATTTTAAAGCAATTTCAAAAAGCACCTCACGTTCAATTTAAAGATAAAGTTCAACAACTAATTTGCGATTTAATAAATAACAACAAAACTATTAGAGAAAAAAATCAAGAAAAACACGAAGATTTCAGATGAAATTGTGATAAAAAGCCTTCTCCGCATCTTTTTGAAACCATTATTTCTTTCTGGATTGATAATGATTTATCGGAAAGTCCTGAGAAAGTTGTAGATAATATAATAAAAATTGAACAACTATTTTGGAAATAATAAAGAATAGAGAAAAAATGATAACATTCCATAGTCTTCAAATGGTGTGAGGCTATACTGAGACTTTACGCTGTGATAAAAACGCCTGAAAGATTGGGATTTCAGGCGTTCGGAATTTTTGAGACTTAGGCTCAAAAATTAGCCATGGAACTTTGAAGAAGTTCGCTGGCGTCCGTTATCACCTAAGGAAAGTCTCAAGTAAAAGACTTCGTACTCAATCTAAAGCCTTGGCAACAAGGCTTTTTTCTTGTGAAAAAGTGTCTTGAGAATGAGTAGTCAGAAAAATTTGGTATAATGAAGCCAAGGAGGCGCCTATGAAACATTTGAAAAAACAGACGCTAATTCTTTTATCTATCGCTAGCCTATTTCTTGTCGGTTTAGCAGTTTTTACACATTTCCACAAAAAGGAGGAGCAACCAAGCTATTCCAACCTTAATAGCAAGGCCAGTCTTAATGAAGTGAGCTCCATTCTCTCGAAACATTTGGATAAGGGGAGTGTGGATAACTTTACCAATCTGGTTAGGGATTACAATGATACTGTGGGTTCTGTTGGACTTTCTGGGGATTTTGCACCATTTACCCAAACAGACTATGATGTGGAAAAAATAAGTAGCCTGTGGACAGCCAAGCATGGTGACTTTATCGGCACCAATTGTCGTATCAACACCTATACGCTACTGAAAGGCAAAATCAAGATTCCACAAGTCAAAAGTGATAGTGAGCTCCTTTTCCAAGATAAGGACGCTATTGACAAGGGCAAGCTCTTTGATGCCAAGGAACAGGCAGACTTTGAAATTCTCTTTTCAAGGGTCAAGACTGAGGCCACCCAAGATGTCAAGGTTCACGCCAAGCATATGGAGGATTACTACAAGCAGTTTACCTTTGATGACAAGGCACGCATGCTGTCGGTCGTTGTCCACGATAATCTGGATGGAAATTCCCTTTTTGTCGGTCACGTCGGAGTCTTGGTACCTACGACAAATGGTTACTTATTTGTCGAAAAATTGACCTTCGAAGAGCCCTACCAAGCCATAAAATTTGCCAGCAAGAAAGACTGCTACAAGTATCTCACAACCAAGTACAAGGACTATACCGGACCAGGTCTAGCCAAACCCTTTATCATGGACAATGACAAATGGGTGGATATGGACTAGCTTAAGGTGAGAAGAAGGTTTTAAATAGGAAAGAAAAAGGAAGCAAGATATGAAAAGAAAACAAGCCTTGTTGCTTTATCTAGTGGGGACCCTTGGACAGATTTTACTGGTCAGTCTCCTTGTTTGGCTGCTAAGAGTAGGAGGAGTTAGGGTTGATTACGGAACTCCAATTGGCCTCTTTACCCTTATCTTAGGTGGATTGTCATCAGCTATTTGGGGAGGCTATGTTAGCATCCGCTATCATCACTCCAATGTTAAACAACTTGTCAGAGACTTTTTCCAAGTCAAACAGCCTCTTAGTAATTATCTCTTAGTCCTCATTTTTCTAGGATTGGATTTCTTACCACTGGTCTTGAGTGGAGGGTTGATTATTCAGGCTTGGTATCTCCCCATTATCTTATTTTGCAAAGCCCTTGTCTTTGGTGGTATCGAAGAAATCGGTTGGCGCTATTTTTTCCAGCCTGCTTTGCAAGAAAAGTTGACCTATCTAGTGTCCACACTCTTTACATTTTTGGCTTGGTCACTATGGCATATCCTCTATTTTTACATTGATGGGTCTCTGACCACGATTCATTTATTGCCTTTCTTGCTAGGCTTATTAAGCAATTGTTTCATCTTATCCGCCATTTATACAAACACCAGAAGTCTTTGGCTTTGTGTGATGACACATGCGCTTATCAATGCTTTATCGCAACTGTCATCAGCGGAGAGCCTTTGGTTGTCCCTTGTGATTAAGGTGTTGATAATTCTTCTTGCCATGAAAATTGCAAGTAGCAGTATGGAGAAAGTGAAATCCTAAGCTGGCTTGATTTTCATTGCTTCAGTTAGTTATAATTCCCAAGAGTAGTTCAATGACTGCTCTTTTTTTCCACTCAAATGACCTTGCCCATCTTTTTGAGGCATGTTATACTAGAAGAGTATTGTCAAAATTTTCTGACATTACAGGTGGAAAGGAGGTGCTAATGCCTTTTAAAAAAACAAAACACCTTGTTTTTTCCCGCTACCTAAGCCTGCTCTGTTTGCTTCTAGTTTTACTAGTAGCGTCAGTTTTTGTAGCAGTGTCTTTAGGGGCGGTCACTATAGATATAGGTGATACCTATGGTGTCATCTTCAGTAAATTGGGGCTTCCGATTGCCAGTCATAGCATAGCCAAGCCACTTGAAGCTATTATCTGGAATATGCGAGTTCCTAGGGTTCTCCTAGGGTTAATAGTTGGTGCAGGTCTTTCCATGTCTGGGAGTGTCATGCAGTCAACCGTCAATAATCCGATTGCCGAACCTATATCCTGGGAATCTCAGCAGGGGCAACTTTTGGAGCAACCTTGGCCATCATTTTAGGCCTTAAGGCTGTGGTAGGCTTGGGTGCCTTTGTGGGGGCTATCCTAGCGACGATTCTTGTCCTAATCATTGCCTCTATGCAGGGGAGAGTGACCACATCTGGCCTGATTTTATCTGGAACGGTTGTCAATGCCCTCTTTATTGCCTTTGCCAATTTTATAATCTCTATTGGAGCGACAGCAGACAGTGTCATGACCATTAAGTTTTGGACCATGGGTTCATTGACAGGAACATCTTGGTCAGATTTGATGCTTCCAGCAGTAGTGGTTGGTTTGGCCTTTCTCTTTTTCTCAACTCAGTATCGTGTCTTCAATGCCATGATGATGGGAGATGAAGCAGCTTTGACTTTAGGGATTCCACTTAAACTCTACTGGTATCTTTACATTGCCATTGTTGCGGTCATAACGGCAGTCTTGGTTGCTAGCTGTGGGATTATCGGTTTTGTCGGCTTGATTACCCCTCATATTGCTAGAAGTTTAGTCGGAACTAACTATCGTAAGCTTTCCCAGTGGCGACGCTCTTAGGCTCCTTGTTTGTGGTTTGGGCAGATGTCTTGGCTAGAATCCTCGTCAAAAATGCAGAGCTACCTATCGGTATCTTTACAGCCTTAGTTGGCGCACCTTTCTTTATTTATATTGTGACTAGAAATCGTAGGAAGGTGGTTTAGTCTTATGGATGTAAAGTGTAAGGATATTCATTATTCGATTGGAGAGAAAAAAATCCTAAACGGTGTCTCTCTAGAGATTGAAGGTGGGCAATTCCAGACCATACTAGGACCAAATGGGAGTGGTAAATCAACCTTGCTCAAAACCATTTACCGCCAGTTGCAACCAGATAGCGGCCAGATTTTTCTTGATGGAAAATCCCTAGACCAGGTAAGCCTCAAGGACACTGCAAAAGAAATGGCCGTTGTGACACAGTTTAACACCCTTCAATTTGATTGTACGGTGGAAGAAATTGTCATGCTTGGCCGAACGCCCCATCTTTCCTTTCTGCAAAAAGAATCGGAGCGGGATTACGTCCTCGTTCAGGATGCCTTAGACAAGGTTGGCATGTCTGAAAAGAAGGCCCGCTATTATTCGTCCCTATCAGGTGGCGAAAAACAAAGAGTCATCCTAGCGCGTGCCTTGGCTCAGGAACCCAAACTCCTTTTATTGGATGAGCCTACCAATCATTTGGACATTAAGTATCAGTTGGAGATGTTGGCTCTGGTTAAGGAACTCGGCATTAATGTTCTTGCAGTTCTCCACGATATTCAATTGGCCTGTCGTTTTTCAGATTATATCTACTTAATGAAAGGGGGTGAGATTGTTGCCCAAGGTGTCCCAAGGGATGCCGTAACCCCACAATCCTTGCAGGCGGTTTATGATGTTCAGAGTTGTATTACTTGGACAGATGACCAGCAGGCAATGATTCAGTATTTATAAGCCTAGGAAAGGAAGGCCTTATGAACAAGAAAACATTTCGTATCGCATTAATCGCTGCAGCAGTCCTCACATTGACAGCATGCAGTTCTACATATAAAAACAGCACATCATCGTCATCATCAGCAAAAGAAACGGTGAAAAAGACCAAGTCAGAAACCCAGTATCCTTTGACTGTCAAAACTTATGACGATAAAGGAACTGAGCTAGATCAAGTCTTCAAAAAGGCACCAGAAAAGGTTATCACCAATAACCTTTCATCAACTGAAATCTTGATTGAGCTTGGTTTGAAAGACAAAATTGTCGGTATGCTTAACCCTGACAATGAAGTAACCGATAAATATAAGGATGACATTGCTTCAATCCCACATATCGGTGATAAGAAAACAATTTCTCAAGAAGCCATCTTGGCTTACGGACCAGATGCTCTTATTGGTCGTAATATGATGTTCTCAGACAAGTCAATGGGAACCATCAGCACATGGAACAGCAACGACATTCCTGTTTATACCCAAAAAGCTTCTGTCTCAACAACCAAACAAGATTTGAATAATATCATCGAAGATGTTAAAAATATTGGTGACATTTTCAACGTCCAAGACAAGGCAGACAAGTATGCGGGACAACTTCAAAAGCGTATCGACGCTGTTAAAAAGAAAAACAAGTCTTCTGACAAAGACTTGAAGAAGGCTCTTATCATGTGTGCCTACAACGATGAGACCTTTGGAACTTACAAATCTGCCCTTCAAGAAAGCATGCTCAATCAGCTTGGTTATACCAATGTTGCGACAGGAACATCAGATTTGACTCTGGAAAATCTCGTGTCAATGGAACCAGAATTGATTATCTATGTAACCAGTGACCGTAATAAGGCCATGGACAAGGAAGCAACAGACAAGATGGAAAAGAACGCTGTTCTTGAAAATGTTCCAGCCGTTAAAAACAAGAAAATCATGACTATTTCTTATGATGAGCTTATGGATTACGGTCCATCTGTGATTGATTCTCTTGAAAAGGTTAATGACTTTGTTAATAAATAAAGACTTTGTCTGCCATGACATTCAGGTTACGGTTGCCCTTCCTGAGTCTTATGATTTCAAGAAGGCTTATCCAGTTGTTTTTTTGAACGATGGGCAGCTTGAGTATCTGGGAAAAATCGCAGATTCTGTTATCCTGGTTGGGCTTGAACCTCAGAATCGCTTGGATGATTTTACGCCTTGGCAGGCTCAGGCTCTGAGACCTGGAAGCCCTGATTTTGGCGGTAAGCTAGCCAGCTATCATGACCATCTATTTGGCCATATTTTCAAAAGCATCGCACAAGAGTTTCGACTGGATGAAAGTCGCATGGCTTACGGAGGCTATTCGCTGGGTGGTTTGGCTGCTATTTCCAGTCTTTATAGCAGTGATAAGATGCCTTTGATCTTCTCCATTTGTGGATCCTTCTGGTATCCAAATTTTGTAGCTTACTGCAAAGCCCACCAGCCCATCAATAAGTCTTGCTCGGTCTATTTACGTAACGGTTTGACCGAGGGGGCTAATCATAAGAATAGATTGGCCAAAGCTCCTAGTTATGCCAAAGAAGTGCATGAACTTATCAAAAAACAGAGCGTGTCTACTTATTCAGCATTTGACCCCTACGGACATCATGACCATCTCCAAAAAAGATATGACGCTTTTTCGGATTGGTTGATTGAGCAGTGGAAGCTTTAGTTTTAACATGGTGTAAGAAAGAGCACTAGACAGACTAAAAAAGTAGTGAAGAAAATTCCGACGATGGAATCTCTTCACTACTTTTTGTTATGCTCGAAAACTACCATCACAGTTGATGCTTCCGAAAAGTTTTTAGACATGAATCAAAAGACGCCTTAACTCTGTATATTAAAGGTAATTTATTTACCTTTGACTTATATCCTAACTTCAAAAAGGACAGGACTATTATTGTTGCTGATGCAGTAACTTATATAATTTAAAACTTTTTTGTTGGAGAAGTAGAAGGGAAAAAACTATACTTTGGTGCCTGAGAATACTTCGATATGGTTCCCTAGTATTTTTATATCTACTGGCAGATTATCCGATTTGTCTCCATCAACATCTGACTCTAACTCAACCTCTGAAGAAATCCTAATATTACGCGCTTTGATATATTCGATATTATCGTTACCTACTAGATCCCCTTTTAACAAATCTGGGATAGTCGATAATTTAGAAATGATGGATGCATCTTTTAAAATCAAGATATTTCCATATCCATCTGTATTTTCATCAAATAGTTTTTTGTCTGCATAGTAATTAGATAGAAGAACTAAGACCTGACTAGCTTCACCTTCATAATTGCCATTTTCGCTTTCAATACGAACATTAAATACATCGTCTTCTACAACGGACTTCATCGTATTGATTGCATATGCAAAGATACCGTACTTTGTTTTATCTTCAATATCAACGTTATGAATAGCTTCTGGTAAAGATCCAACACTAAAAATATAGCCAAAATAATTTTGATTAGCTTTTCCAACATCAATGGTTTTAGTAAAATTGAAGTCAAGTTCTTCAATCGCTTGATCAATACTTTGGTTGATTTCTAATAGCTTAGTGATTAAATTACCAGTTCCACCAGGAATAATCCCAAGTTTTGGGATGTGATTTTTTTCAGCAATCCCTGAAATAACCTCATTTACAGTACCGTCTCCACCAAAAACAATTACTGCATCATATTTTTCTTTAGAGGCTTTTTCAGCAAATTGAGTTGCATCTTTGGCTTTTTGCGTAATCTTAGTTTCAACATAATCAAAATACTCTTTAGCCTTATTCTCCAAGATCTCTTTATAATCTAATGCTGTTTCTCCTCCAGAAGTTGGATTAATAATTATCATTACTTTTTTCATTGCTATTTTCTCCTATGGACTACTAGTGACAATACTTTTCAACGGTTTCTTATGCTTATCAAATTAATATCTCACATTACTTGTTGTTATTTGGGGATTCTTTTTACTTATCCTTTTTCTATTTGTTGAAGATCATCATCGTTTTTATATTGAATGATGTAGTCGACTAATTCTTTTTCAGTTAATCTATCGTTTGTTAATTGTGAAACCTGAATCGAGATATTTTTCAAACCATATTCATTTTGTTTGTTAATGATACCTTGTAACTCAGCTTCTGAAAGATATTTACCTGAAATGGTTAGCTTTAGTGTATTATTTTCTTTACTATATTTCTTTTTCAAAATAGTATGGTTTTCAAATTGATCAGATAGATAATTATTGATAGACTCATTGATTAGCGTATCTCTAACTAAGGTAGTTGCAGAAGCTAAACTTGGAATAATAAGAACAAGCGAGACTAGAATTAATATTTTTCGCATTTTAGAGGCTTCACGATTATGTTTAACATAAGGATTATTAACCATCATCACATTAGTGCCAATATATGTAGCAATCATAATAAAACTGCAGTTAATGGAGAACAAATATGACGCCCCTATCATATACTCAAGATTTCCTGTGGCAATAGAATACCCCACGGTACAAACAGGTGGCATAAGAGCAGTTGCAATGGCGACACCAGGAACAATGTTATTAGCTTCTTTCTTTCGTGCTCCAATAATGCCGGCTAATCCACCGACGAATGCTATTACAACGTCCCAAATTGTGGGCGAAGTTCTAGCAATAATTTCCGTACTTGCATAAGAAATGGGCGAAATTAAAAATAAAGTGTAGAGGCTAAGAGGCTTACTGCAACTTGAATAAAAAGAACTTTAAACGATTTTTTGAGAAGTTTTGTATCTAATATTGCTAACGCAAAACCTACTCCAAGGATAGGTGTCATCAATGGAGAAATCAACATTGCCCCTATAATTGTTGGAATAGAATTCATATTCAAACCAATAGATGCAATCAATATCGCACACAATAAAGTGGTTAAGTCACTTTTTGATAAATCTAAATCCTCATAGATTTTGTCCCTAAATTCTATGAGAGAATAAAGTTTACCATCCTTCAAAACTTTTTCCATAACAGTACTCCCTCTTTGTTAGTATAGTCAACTTTTTAAGCTCACTCTTTGACGACGTATCTAAATCATTGGTTATTATTATTGTAACTTCTTTACGTGGGCGTGTTTTATATTCTACTTTCAATTTGTAATCAGTTCACTACTCCATATTAATTTTAAATTCCTACTGAAAGCGATGCAGTGTTTGGTGTATTATTTATACTATTTTGTTAGATACTTACCATTTAAAGAAAAATGTGTGAGGGTTTACATGTCTCAATTATACATTTTATTTTTACTTTCGTCACTCGAACGTCTTAGGGCTATTTTCTTTTGTGGCTAAAATGCTAATCAATCATATGAATGTAGCAGTTTAATCAAACTTTTTATTCATAAATCAATCCATTTAGAGGAAGCCCTAATAATAGGAGAAGTATGTGTAGATTTTTAACAAAAAAATGAGATAAGCGAAATTGTAAAACTATGCAAGCGATTGCAAAAGCCCATGATAGCTTTCATGTCTATTTTTGTGTAAGCGCAAACATTTTCATTGACTTATCAATTTGATTAACTTATACTGTTATTAACAGGTATATACTAACATTAATCTTATGATTGTTAAGATTAATATAAAAAATGTTTTAGCTAAAATGTAACTCTTTAGATGGTTTGATTTTCCAAACAATCTAACTTTCCTCTATTTAGAAAGGGGGAGACATTATGCTTTGGGCTATTATTGTCGGAGGCTTTATAGGTTTTATTGCTGGTGGAATCACTAAAAAGGGAGGTTCCATGGGAATAATTGCCAATATCTTTGCAGGTTTAATTGGTTCATCTGTTGGACAGTCACTCTTCGGTTCTTGGGGACCTAGACTAGCTGGAATGGCCTTAGTTCCATCAATTTTAGGGGCAGTTATTGTTGTTGCAGTAGTATCATTTTTCTTAGGAAAAAAAGAATAATTTTCAATATTTCGACAGGAAGACTCCAATCAACTAGCAAACTTAGTGCCGATAAATTAAAAAAGTGGTAAACATGGACTAGCTAATGGTTTATCAGCAAATAAAGATAACGTTAGTGAGGGTGTTCAAGCTGTTTATGACTCGACTTCAACATAAAAGCTATAATTTAACTTATCTTTTTATACTCAAAAATTTGAATGTATTGTTTAAGAGCGTTCATATTTAAAAATCTTTATGTCCAAAGGAGGATAATATTATGTCAGTAGAAGAAAAACTCAACCAAGCTAAAGGCGCATTTAAAGAAGGTGTCGGAAAATTAACTGGTGATAAAAAAACAGAAAAAGAGGGTGCTGCTGAAAAAGCAGTCTCAAAAGTGAAAGAAGTTGCCGAAGATGCCAAAGATGCTGTTGAAGGAGCTATCGAAGGTGTGAAAAATATGATTAAAAAGGACGATAAATAATTAAATAGTCAATTGATTTTTCACATAAAAGCTACAAAAAGCTACTCTACAAAAAAATAGAGTTGTCATATTCTACTCCTAATTACTCACTTATAAGATTACTTTCAAAATAACTACAAATCGATATTCTTATAATATTATTCAGTTGAAAAATTAACTTTCTTTAGATTAATTCAAATTCCTTTTTAACTCCATATACATATTCTTTCTAATAGTAAAAGCACTCTAATTTCTATAGTTTTATCCAAGCTATAGACGCTAGAGTGTTTTTTATAACATTTTGAAGAATTATTTAATGATTAGGGGAGATTTATATTTATCTAGTGTCTATAAAAATCAGCAAAGTATAAGTGCTGACGTCATCCCGAATAGGGAATGGCAAACGTTTGCATTACTTGTGAATATTTTCACTTCCAAAACATCACATTTTCAGTGAATTACTTGATTTTCATAAGTATTAGTTTTATAATCAAAGTATAGAAAACGCTTTCAAAAACATCTCCGAGTTTTTGTCCTACTTGAAGTGGTTCGGCTAACAGCCGACTTCCATTCTAGAAAGGAGTATTGTTTTGAGTCAATGTGATATTCTCATTATAGGGGCAGGTCCTGGTGGTTATGTTGCTGCTGAAGAAGCTGCCCGTTTAGGTAAAAAGGTAACTGTCATTGAGAAAAACTCTATAGGTGGCACCTGTTTGAACGTTGGCTGTATCCCATCCAAAGCCTATCTTGAACATGCTCATTGGCTATTAGCTGCTAAAGAAGCCTCTCAGTATGGAGTAACTGTTTTAAATGATAATCTTGATTTTCCAAAACTTGTTGCTCGCAAAGATCAAGTCGTAGCAACACTGCAGTCTGGTATTCAATCAAGTTTTAAACAATTAGGTATCACCTATATTGCAGGTGAGGCATCTTATATTTCTGATAAAACCTTCCAAGTTAATGGTGAAAGAGTCTCAGGTAAGTCTGTTATTTTGGCGACGGGGAGTCATCCATTTATTCCTCCTATTCCTGGTATTAACGATGTTGACTATTTGACAACAGATAGCTTTTTCAACTTAAAGGAACTTCCTCAACGTTTGGTTATCATTGGTGGGGGTATTATTTCCGTTGAGTTAGCTTTTGCTATGGCTCCACTAGGTGTGGATGTGACAGTAATAGAGGTTGCACCAACAATTTTGGCAACTGAAGATGACGAAGCACGTTCCATTATTAGAGAAAAGATGGAACAACTTGGAATTACTATACTGGAAGGAGTTAGCATAGATAGGGTTAAAGAAAATGCTGTAATTCTAGCAGATGGCAAGTCCTACTCTTATGATAACTTACTTGTAGCAACAGGACGTAAGCCAAATATTGAGTTAGCCCAAATGATGGGATTGGAGCTGACTGAAAAAGGTTTTATAAAGGTAGATAGTTATTACGAGTCATCTCAATCAGGTGTTTATGCGATTGGGGATTTGATCCCTGGATATATGTTAGCTCATGTTGCTAGTAGCGAGGGAATCAAAGCTGTTCGAGCCATTTGTCGTCAGGCTGAGGAACCGGTGGATAATTCAAGTGTTCCACGGTCACTCTTTACAACGCCAGAGATTGCTTCTTTTGGCTTGTCAGAAGAGGAGGCGGTACAACAAGGATATGATATATCAGTTGGTCAACTTCCTTATGTTTATAATGGTCGAGCAATTGCGTCTAATTCAGCAAAAGGTTTTGTTAAAATTGTCTCTGAAAAACGCTATCACCTACTATTAGGTGCCGTTATCGTTGACCCACATGCAACTGATATTTTACAATCCTTGATTGTCTTGAAAGATGCTGAAGGAACACTTGATCAGCTTGATAAGACTATTTTTGCACATCCAACAATTTCTGAGTTGGTTCAGGAAGTTGCAAGACTGATTTTAAGGTCCTAAGCTCGATAGATAGGTTTAGTGTAGTCATTTTCATTTTTTCAAATTTATATATATGTCAATAATATTTGTTTTTTTATAAAGTTCTCTATAGAAGGAGGAAACAATATGACACATTATCAAGAATTGCCACAAGCCCTAATGAAAGAAAAACATCAGGGACAAACCTTAACCAAGGAAGAAGTTAAGGTTCAAACTGCCCATGATCTTGGTGTGGAAAATGTTTCAAAAGAAGAGGCTAAATCCATGTATAAGACTATGTGGGATATTAGAAATTTTGAAGAAAATGCACGACATTTCTTTTCAATCGGTCAAATTCCAGGATTTGTTCACCTTTACTCAGGTGAGGAGGCTATTGCGACTGGGGTATGTGCTAACCTAACTGATAAAGACTACATTACTAGCACACACCGAGGACATGGACACTGTGTGGCTAAAGGTGGAGACCTTAAAAAAATGATGGCTGAAATCTTTGGTAAGTCTACAGGGCTTGGTAAAGGTAAGGGTGGCTCTATGCATATCGCTGACTTGGATAAAGGAATCCTTGGTGCTAACGGTATGGTAGGTGGAGGCTTTGGTCTTGCGACTGGTGCTGCTATGCGTAACAAATATCTAAAGACTGATGATGTTGCTGTATGTTTCTTTGGTGACGGTGCTGCCAACGAAGGTAATTTCATGAGTGCTTAAACATGGCCTCTATTTGGAATCTACCTGTGGTATTTGTAAATGAAAATAACCTTTTTGCAGAATCAACACCACAATGGTACTCATCAGGTTCACCAACAATTGCTGAACGTGCACAAGCTTACAATATGCCTGGAGTTCGCGTTAATGGTAAGGACTTATTTGCTGTTTATCAAGTGGCTAAAGAGGCCATTGAACGTGCGCGTCGTGGAGATGGTCCAACGTTAATTGAAGCTATTACTTATCGTAACCATGGCCATTTCGAAGGAGATGAGCAAAAATACAAAGCACCAGATGGAATCGAAAAAGAATGGGCAGATGTGGATGCCTTGGAAGTATTTCGTGACCTTGTAACTGAAAAGGGTATCCTTAGCCAAGATGAATTGGATGAGATTGTTGCCCAATCACAAAAAGATGTTGAAGATGCAATCCACTTTGCTCAAGAGAGCCCAATTCCAAAAGAAGAAGCTCTCTACGAAGACGTATTTGCAGACTGATTGAGGAGGATTCATAATGACTAGAGAAACATTATTTATGAAAGCCATCAATGAAGGGCTCGATCAAGCCATGGAAAGAGACGAGCGAGTTGTTCTTCTAGGAGAGGATATCGCAGGTGGTGTTAATGTTGAACACTTAGAAAATAATAACGAGGATGCCTGGGGCGGTGTCATGGGTATCACACGAGGATTGATGCCGAAATATGGCAGGGAACGTGTTATTGATACTCCGATTTCTGAGCACGGCTATTTATCAGCTTCGGTGGGTATGGCGCTTACGGGACTAAGACCTGTACCAGAGTTGATGTTTAATGATTTTATTGGATTCTGTTTTGATGCCCTATTAGGACAGGCATCTAAGATGCGTTACATGTTTGGAGGAAAAGCTAAAGTTCCGATGGTTGTGCGTACTATGCACGGTGCGGGTGCTTCAGCTGCGGCTCAACACTCCGGCTCATATTACGGTCTCTTTGGATCTATTCCAGGTATTAAGGTAGTTGTTCCTGCTACACCATATGATGCTAAAGGTTTACTATTGGCGTCAATTGAAGATGATAATGTTGTTATTTTTTCTGAGGACAAAACCCTCTATGGCTTAAAAGGGGAAGTGCCAGAAGAATACTATACTGTACCAATTGGAAAGGCTGCCGTTCGTAGAGAAGGTAAGGATTTAACAATTGTGACAATTGGTAAGATGTTGTATGTAGCTTATGAGGTCGCAGATCGTTTAGCAAAGACAACATTTCTGTAGAAGTGATTGATCTTCGTACAGTTGCTCCATGGGATGAAGAAACAGTGTTAAATTCCGTGAAGAAAACGGGTCGTTTGATTATTGTGGATGAGGCAAACCCGCATAACAATACTGCAACTGATATTGCATCTGTAGTTTCAGATAAAGCTTTTGATTATCTTGATGGACCAGTGAAATGTGTTTGTGCACCAAATACTCCTGTTCCATTTGCGACAAACTTAGAACAAGCCTATATCCCGGATGCGGATAAGGTTTTGAAAGTAGCTGATGAATTGATTCAGGACTTGAAAGGATAGGAGGGCGCTTATGGCAACAGAAATTTTAATGCCCAAGCTCGGCCTAACCATGACTGAAGGACTCATTCAAAAGTGGTTGGTCCAAGTTGGTGATACAGTAACAAGTGGTCAGCCTTTATTGGAAATTAGTTCTGAAAAATTGACTAGTGAAGTCGAATCCCCTGCTTCTGGGGTTGTTCTAGACATTGTGCATGGTGAAGGTGCTACAGTTAAATGTAAAGAAGTTGTTGGATGGGTTGGCCCAGGAAGGAGAAAATGTAGGAACCCAAGAAGCTCCTGCACAAGAGGAAGCTCCAACTGAAGTCGCTAAAGATCCAACACCGTCTAGTCCTAAATCTACTACAGCACCTGTAGCTCGTACTAGTGGGGAACGAATTTTCATTACACCGGTGGCTCGTAAGATGGCTACTGAGAAAGGCTATGATATCTCCCTTATTAAAGGAACAGGTGGAAATGGTCGTATTACAAGACGTGATGTAGAATCTTACCAACCAAGTCTTGTTGCTGATAAGGTCGTTGAACCTCTAACACAAGCTATGGCTACAGGACAATACGGTGAGGGACTCGAAGGCATGCGTAAGATTATTGCCGAACGTATGATGAATAGTCTTCATTCTTCTGCTCAAGTGACACTCCATCGTAAGGCTGATTTAACTGAGCTTTTGAAATTCCGTAAAGAACTTAAGGCCAAGGTACATACTCCACTTGAAAATGGTGAACTAGGTATCACGACTCTATTAACTAAAGCAGTAACCAAAGCTTTGAGAGATTTTCCAGCTTTGAATGCTTGGTATGGTGGCGGAATTCATCAGATTCACGAACGCATTCATATTGGTATGGCAACAGCTTTGGATGATGGTTTGGTTGTTCCTGTGATTCAAGACGCAGACCGTATGACTTTAGCAGATCTTGGTCAAAGCATTAAGACTTTGGCTAATCAAGCTCGAAAAGGTACACTTGCATCTGACCTATATAGTGGTTCTACTTTCTCAATTACGAACCTAGGGGGGCTAGGTGTAGAATACTTCACACCAATCCTTAATTCCCCAGAGGTGGCAATCCTTGGTGTAGGAGCAACTCAACAAGCTTTAGCATTTAATGAGGAGGGAGAGGTTGTTCAAAAAGACTATCTTCCATTGAGTCTGAGCTTCGACCATCAAGTCATCGATGGGCTTCCAGCTGCTGAATTTTTAGCAAGAGTTGTTTCTTATCTTGAAGATCCTTATCTCCTTATCTTCTAACAGAAGTATCCATTTGTAAGATGCAATTGTGGACGAATAGGACTTACTAGAGGTATAAAAGTAAAGTAATTGTTGATGTTCCGCAACCTAGTATGAAGAGAAGACTAAATTAGTCTTCTCTTTGTGTTTTGCTAGGGTTGAGACATTAGATTTGATTAAGGAGTTTTTTATTAAATTTCCTAATCACTCTTAGTGACAACATACACAACCCATTTGTAATTTTGCTTTTCTTCAATCTTTGAAAAGCCAATGCTTGTTAACAACTGTTTCAATTCATGGCTTGTTTCATAATCTGTCATATGATATTTTATTTTTTCTTTCTCGGAAGCAATAATCAGAGTGGAAGGATTGGACATGACTCTATAGATTTCCTGAAAACTCTGCTTTAAATCTTCCCAGAAAATATGTGTCTGTATAGCAAAGACCAAATCAAAATAATTATTTTGATAGGGAAGGTTTGCTACATTACCAATCCTCAGCTTAACACTTCCGTTTTCTATAGCCTCTGAATGAATTCGTCTAGCAGTATGATAAGACTCTTCGGAAATATCAATACCATGAATGTCAAGATTTTTATCTAACTCAAGAAGGTTCTTAATAGTGCTGCCACCGCCATAGCCGATTTCTAAAATCCGACTATTGTTGGGGATAGTGGTTTGTTTGATTGCCCAAAGGCTGAGTTCCTTGAAATAGGACGACCAGATGTTGGTAATCAATCGACCGACAAGACCACTCGGTTTTCTAGATTGCTTTATAAGATATTGAATGAGCATGGTCCCTCCCATTTTTGAAAATAAAGTTTGAAATATAGATTATTAAAATTCAAACTTCATTATAGAGAAAGCTAGTAAGAATAGCAAGGAAAAATGAAATATATGAATAAATATTTCAAACTTATGCTACAATTGGTAATAACAGAGGTGTTCACATGAATCAATATCAAAAGACGACTGAGAAAAAGAAGCAAGCGATTGTTCAAGCAGCTTTGCGTTTGTTTAAAGACAAAGGTTTTAAGGAAACTAGTATAAAATCTATTGCAGAGGCAGCAGAAGTATCTCCTGTTTCTATCTACAATTATTTCGGGAGTAAAGATAATTTGGTAGCTCTCTGTGTTAATGACTTGTTTGAAGAAATCACACAGCAAGCTGAGGATATTTTAAAGAGCAATCTAGATTTTAAAACAAAATTAAACCAGGCTTTTTCCCTATGTCAGGAGAAAATGAGTCAGCAAATCTCGGAATATTTTCAAGATAAATTGGTGAAAGAACCTACTTTTTCAACTCTCTTAGCGAAAGCGATCACTGCAAAAAAACGTGATATCTATCGTGCTTATATTGAGCTAGGAAAAGAAGAGGGCCTTATTGCTGAAGACCTATCGACAGAGCTTATCTTAAATGTCATGGATGCTCTTAATGGTATGGGAAATCAATTAGCCCATAGTGACATTTTAGAGACAGAAGTTGAGCAAATACATTCAATTTTTTTGTACGGTATTTTTGGTCAAAAATGAAGCTACCATTCACGTCTTGTCCATCAATCCCAATCAGTTGTATATTCTCATGCAGGGGTGTAAAATCTACTATATAAAGATAAAGAGGAATAAGTAATGGATTTAAAAGATTTTACTGAAACAGAACAAAAGCAAATCGAAAAAGGTTTGAGTACTGCCGAGATTTCTGACAAGGAAGCTGCTAAGAAGTTGCTTGCTCTCGTACCGCAAGAATGGATTAAACGCATTCCTTTCTTTGTCAGAGGGCATGCGACGACCAAGACGGTGGAGCGTGTAGCCAAGCAATATCCTGAACTCTACGCAGTAGCCAAACGCCAAGGGGACATTCCTGAAAAAGAGAGCGAAGAGTTGCGTAAAATCATGACAGGCATCTTTGAAGAAAAAATGAACAGACACAAGATTAAGTAAGATTTATAAAGATTGTGAACAATGCCATCTTTGGGTTGATGCAGATTAGGGTGCGATCTATCTGATTTATCATACCGTTACGGAGGAAAAATGAGCAAATTTATTTCAAAACAATCAGTCGCTATCTGGTATGCACTGTCTGCCCTTCTTGCTACATTTATAGTAGGGCAAGTTATCCTTTGCTTTTTCCCAGATAGGAGTAGTATGAGGGCCTCTCTACTGTTTATCCTAATGAACTTAATTCCCCTGATTATGGCGGCTATCTTTTCTCTTGTGTTGAGTGAAGTCAAATCTTTGGGCGATTTTTTCAAAAAAGTTTTTCTTCAAAAAGAAAGTCCCCTGTCCTGGATTCTAGCTATCTTCATTCCAGTCATCTATTATGGGATTTCAATCCTGCTCATTAATGTTCGCTTTACTGGGAACTCCCTCTTAGCCTTCTTCCTATATCTCCCCTGGACCTTTTTATATGGCGGTCTAGAAGAAGTCGGTTGGCGTTGGTTTTTACAAGATCATCTTTACTTTAGTAAGCACTTTATATCTAAAATGATGGTTCTTTCCATTGTCTGGTTCCTCTGGCATATCCCTATCTATCAACTCCCTTGGATTACAGCAGGCTCATCCAACTATCTCATCTTTTACCTGATGATTTTAGGGAATACTTTTCTTTTGGGGGCTCTTAAAGAGTACTCGAAAGGAGCTGTTCCTTGTATCCTTGCCCATATGCTAATTGATAGTCTGGCTGTCCTTATGCTGGTTCAGAGTTCACTCACTCAGATTATCCTTCTGGTTATTTTTGAAATCATGCTAGCCTCTTGGCTAGTGGCTATGAGAAAATCATAGAAATAGGCTTCAACCTCTCACCCGATTTAGGTGGGAGCTTTTCTTTCCTATTTGTTGAGATAATGACATAGTGTCATTTTTAGGAGGTGATTCGTTTGGCTTCCTCATCTAAAGGCTGAAAAAGAAGGCCAAGAGCTACGTAAAATCATGACAGGCATCTTTGAAGAAAAAATGAACAAACACAAGATTAAGTAATGTTGCATGAAAAGAGGTATAAGTTCGCAAGCTTATACCTCTTTCTCATCTTTACTTCTTATTTGATTTGGATAGACTAATGGCAACCATTGTCGCGCACAGGAAAAAGGCTGCTAGTAAACCTTTTGTAGTGGTAGTCATAAAGGGTTTATCAAAGACATAATAGTTATAGACAGCAAATCCCAGTCCAATAAGAGTTACAATAATCGACACAACAAATAGAGTCACCCATAATCTTCTTTGAGTCATCGTCAACCTCCTCTTTGTATCCGTTTTCTTTCTGCCTATAGTATAACATAAAAAAACTTAGCTAAATTCCAAAGAGTAGTTCTGCTAAGGTTTTTCATTTTATTTCGTCAAGATAACCGTATCACTTGGATCATGGTCGTCATCTTCAATAGTCAGTTGATTACCATCGAGTTTATAGTATTTGGTGTCGTCACCGATTGTCAGACTTTGATTGTCAGAGTTAACTGTTACAGACTTGCTTTCCTTCTCGCCATCTGCCTCATCCTCTTCCCAAGTTCCAGTATTTCCAGAGATGGTAAGAGTAATGCGATCATTTTCGTCAGTCCCTTTATAGGTGCCATCTAGCCCTTCAGTTTGTTTAGAGGCTTCAGAGATTTGTGAAGATGAAACCTTACTTGAACTTTGTTGGGTGCTAGAAGAGCTTTCAGGTGTTTGAGCTTTCTGGTTTGAGCAGGCTGCTAAAGACCAAGAACTGCCATAGAGGCAAGAGAAAGTGTGAGTTTTTTGGACAATGTCATAGGCTTGTCTCCTTTCTTTGATACCTTAAGTATAGCAAACGCTTACAAACAAACCAAGCAAAAAACTTTTTCTGAAAATGCTTGAAAATCACTCTTTCGGATTCTTAAAAGCATAATCTATTATCCCCATTTAAACTATGCTATACTGATAAAAAGCAAGAAGGAAGGTTCCTAATGACAACTACTAATCCACGTCGCCAGTGCGAGCGACTTTGGGCAGCCAATAAATACCTGGTGCTCAGCCATTCGAACAAGATTTACTTGGAAATCCGTAACTATCTCAAGAATGAAGAGGTGAGTTTGGATCAGATTCAAGCCTATATTGATCAAGCACTTGACCTTCCTGAAAATCCTGGTCAGGTCGTCAATGCCTTCCAACATATCTGGGGGTATTTTAAGAAAAAGGCGACTGTCAGCGAAAAAGAAATGTTTATGGCCCAACTGGATAGCTATGCAGCAGGCCAAATTCCTCAGCATAGTTTGGTGGAATCTGTCAAAGAGCTCCTCAGCAAGTATCCTAATCGCTATCTGGAGGAGTCAACCTTAATTAATGGGGGTTCAAAATGAGACTGTGGCATCAAGAGTTGATTGCAAAACTCCCTCGTCAGCAATTATTAGGACAACACCGAGAATGTTGTGCCCTTCGTGGCAAGGGATGGCAACGCAAGCACGCTACGGTTAACTATGTTTTTGACTATTCTCCATACCGCCTGTTTAAATACCATGAGCTTATTATGCAAGAAATGACGGAACGTGGCTATCGTGTCAGCCCCGAGTGGCTAGACAAGGAGTATCGAGGCAAGCAGATGCCAGCCTACGACAAGCTTGAAGTGGAGGAGCTACCAGCTATCATCTACCCAGAGCATGATGCCGCCTATTTACAGGAATGTCTGGACAATCTCAAGCAAAAAGGAATCATCATCTAAAGGAGTAAAACGATGCATTTATTTAAGTGGCTAGCACCTAAAAAGAAAGTAGCAGAAGAAGGCCTTGTCATGCGTATTTCGACAGCGGATCAGGTGGACTATGCGACGATTACGAACCCAAGTGACAGTGATATCTGGGATGCCTTGGTGCAACTTCCAGCATCTTACGATAGTCTCTATCTCACCTATGGCGATAAAAGGTCAAGGAGCTTTATCTTTGTTGAGTACGAGGATGACAAGTATCGCTTGGAACACGACATACCTGAGTTAGGACTAGACTTGACCAATGTCGCACGGGTGTCCCAACAAGTTGCCAGAGATATCCTTATTCGCTTTGCCAAAGAGCACTCAGTGATTTTGGATGATCACTGGAAGCAAGAGAAAGTAAGGTAGTCCTATGACATACCTCACTCCAGAAACCAGACGAAAAGGGAGTAAAGCCTTGTGCTTAATTATCGAAATCATTTGTCTGGTTCATTTTGCAATTATTGTCCCTCGTGACCGAGTCTTTACGCCTGAAAAATGGGCCCAAACACCAGCTCCCATGCGACACAAACTCATGTGGAGTTTTCACCGTCAGTATCAGCTTGAGGGCATGACGAGAGAAGAAGTGGAGAAGCTCTTGGGCAAGGGTGACGACCTTCAAGGAAGTGTTGAGTACAAGCTGAAGGACGACTGGATTGGTGGCTGGCGAGTTTACCATATTGACTATAAGCAGGACCGTGTGATTCGTGCCAAAGAAACCTGGCAAGATTGGTGAGAGTGAGCTTTCTCTTCCTCTAAAAGTAGTATAATGAAAATGTAGAGGTATACGCTTTCAAAAGGTAAAAACTGTCTTTTGACTAGAAGAGGAGGACAAACTCATGGCCCTATTTATGTCTAAACTGATGAGCGGTATTGTGGAACTGCTTATAGTCTCTGTCATTCCTTTTATCACTTGGTTAATTTGGAGCAGGAAAAAGGTCGGTTTCTTTGACTGGATTGGGTTGAAGAAAGTTGAGAGTCAGCAGAAGAGTCGATTACTACTGACAATTTTGGGTATTAGTCTACTTTTTCTTCTTTTTTCAATTATCGTCTTCAGTTGGTTCGACTCTAGCCAAACAGCCACAGCAGCTTTCTGGAAAGGGACTTGGAGCCCTTCCAGCTATCTTGGCCTATGCTATCTTAGGGACTGCCTTGCCAGAAGAAATCTTCTTTAGAGGTTTTCTTTTGAAAAGGCTACAAGGAAAACTAGGATTCCTAGGTGCCAATCTGGTTCAGTCTCTCTTATTTGGCCTCATCCATGCACTTATGTTTATCCAAATAACTGGTTACCTAAAAGCTATGGCTATTATGGCCTTTATCAGTCTTATAGCTTACGTTTTTGGTGCTATCAATGAGAAAAAAGCAGGTGGCTCTATCCTTCCAAGTATCTTTATCCACGCCTTGGCCAATACGGTTGTAGGGCTTCTCTTTGCCTTTTCCCTCATTTAGATAAAGTTATATAGAAGAAAGTTATCATGGATGAATTAAAAGAAATCAAACTTAAAAATTATCAGTACTTAAATGAGGTTGCCATCAAGGGGGAGACGCTCTTCACGGGATCATCTCTCATGGAGCTTTTTCCCATTTGTGAAATCGCTAGGAGTAGAGGTGTAGATGACATCATCTACAATCGAGGCATCAGCGGCCTGAACACGGATGAATTTCTCCAGCATATCCATCCCCTGCTTTTGGATATGCAACCGAGCAAGGTGTTTATCAATATCGGTACCAATGACATGACCGAGGAGCCTTATGGAAATCAGTGGTTCCAACATCTGACAGCAAATATTAGTCAAATTCTGGAGCAAACACAAGCTATATTGCCAAATACCAAGATTTACCTGATGGCTTTATCCAGCCAATCTTCATCTGCCTTGGCAGACCAAGGCTTCAATTCAGTGGATGAAACTGCGGACACCTGAAAATCTTGACCGTTGCAACCAGGCTCTTGAGGAAATCGCCAAAACCTATGGCTGCCACTTCATTAATTGTAATGCTGATTTGGTCAATGATAGGAAAGAGCAGAAGGCTGAGCACACCTATGACGGCGTCCACCTTTATGCCAATGCTTACTTAAAAGTCTTTGAAGTTCTGGAGCCATATCTCCTGCATTAAGAAAATATGAGAGAATTTCCAGTTCTTACTCGCTTTTTTCCCTTGATTACAGTACAATAGACGTCAAAAGTGAAAAATTGAAATGAGGTATCCCTATGTGGAAATGGTTTAAACGACTCATTGTCCTCGTCATTGTGCTCTTTTTTGCAGTGGCGGCTCTACTTATTCCGGACAAGATCGACAGTCAGGACCAATTAAAAAATGTATCAACACAAACATCTCTTGCCGATCTAGCCCAGGCTGGTATTGGTGGGGCGTCCCTTTCATCAGGTGGGGTTTCAACCGAGATTAATCTTGACAGTAATCAGTTTCGTCAAATCCTAAAAGCAAGCATGGCTGATTCTAATGACGAGACCTTGCAAAACAGTAGCGTAGAGTTGAATGATTCCTATCTAACAGCTAAGGTTCCCGTATCTCTTGGGGCCTATCGGATCAACATTTAGCCTTGATTTTACGGTCAGCACTAACAAGGAAGTCATCCTACTAGATTTGGCAGGTGCCCACCTGGGTCGCCTTCCAGTTCCAAAATCACTGGTTCTGCCTTACCTCAAGAAGAGCATTGCCCAGTCCAGCAGTGGTGTTCGCATGGTTAATGACCAAATTCAGCTCAAGCTTCCAGAAATCGGCTATGAAATTGAGCAAGCCTCTGTGACCAATAGCAAGATGAAGGTTAAACTTAATATTCCGATTTCCTTGCCAACCAGTTGGTAATCTATAATGAATCTTTCAAAACAAGTCCATAGTCTGGACTTGTTTTTTGATACCTTCACTTCTAAACTAAGAAAGTTAAAAAATTCTTGAAATAATAGCTTTAAATCCCTCAATCCCCTAGAAAATGGGCTTTTCCTATGCTATCATAAGATTGTAAAATTGATGAGCGTCTGACACTCATTGAAAGAGAGTTATTTCACTGAGTTAAAGGATTTTAGGATAGTAGTTAGGAGGAAAAAATGGACGCTTTAAAATATATCACACCCAAATTTTTCACCACCATAAGGAATTATTCTAAGGGTCAGTTTCTTAAGGACTTAATCGCAGGAGTCATCGTGGCTATCATTGCTCTCCCCTTGTCGATTGCCCTTGCCATTGCCTCTGGTGTCAATCCCGAACAAGGTCTTTACACAGCAGTAGTTGCAGGCTTTTTTATTTCTTTTTTGGGAGGTAGTCGGGTTCAGATTGGTGGGCCGACCGCAGCATTTGTTGTCATCATCTATGGCATCATTGCCCAGTATGGTATGGCTGGTTTGACTCTTGCTACGCTTATGGCGGGGCTCATGCTTATTGTCATGGGTATCCTGCGTTTTGGTGACTTGATTAAGTTCATTCCAAAAACCATCACACTCGGTTTTACCTTTGGGATAGCTGTTGGGATTGTGGCTGGACAGGTTAAAGATTTCCTGGGCCTTGAGATGAAGTCCGTACCAGCTGAGTTCTTAGAAAAACTTCTAGCTTATGGGAAGCATCTTCCAAGTATTAGCTGGCTGACACTTGCAATTGGTATCTTGGCCCTAGTCATTCAAATCTTTTGACCACGTTTTTCTCAGAAAATTCCAGGATCCCTGGTTGCCATCCTTGTAACCACAGCCATCGTAGCTTTTGGTCATCTGCCAGTCAAAACCATCGGTGACCTTTACACCATCAAAGCAGGACTTCCAAGCTTCACAGTTCCTGACCTATCATTTTCTTTGATTCGTCAAATGATTTCGCCAGCCTTCACTATTGCCATACTAGCAGCCATCGAATCCCTACTTTCTTGCGTTGTTTCAGACGGGATGATTGGTGGTAATCATCGTTCTAATGCGGAATTGATTGGCCAAGGTGTTGGGAATATCATGTCAGCCCTTTTTGGCGGGATTCCGGCAACGGGTGCCATCGCCCGTACCGCAGCCAATGTCAAAAATGGAGGACGGACACCAGTAGCGGGGATGGTTCATGCCCTTACCTTGCTTCTGATTTTACTCTTTCTCATGCCTTATGCCTCATTGATTCCTATGACCTGTTTGGCCTCAATCCTAATGATTGTCGGTTATAACATGAGCGGTTGGCGTACTGTCGTTCGAATGATCCCAACGTGCTCCTAAGAGTGACGTAGCAGTCCTTATCGTAACCTTTATCTTAACTGTTTTCTTTGACCTAGTGGTTGCCATCGAATTTGGTATGGTCCTAGCAGCCTTCCTCTTCCTCAAACGGATGTCCGACGTAGCCCAAGTTCGTCAGTGGGTGGACAAGGGGAATCTAGAAGATCCAGTTTTGTCTGAGGATAGCGACTTGAAGCAAGTCCCTAAAAACACTGTCGTCTATGAAGTTTTTGGTGCCCTCTTCTTTGGTGCAGCCAATAACTTCTTGAATGTGATCAATGATGAAACTAAGAATGTTCTCATCCTACGCATGCGAAACGTTCCAGCCATGGATATCTCAGGCCTAGATGCCCTTGAGGAAACTCTGGCCATTTGTCAAAAACGTGGCATGACCTTGCTTCTTTCTCACGTCAATCCACAACCCTACCGAGTACTTGAAAAATCAGGCTTTATTCAAACTATTGGACCAGACCATATCTGCGAGTCGACCGACCAAGCCCTTGAAAAAGCAGCAGCCCTAGCACAAGAAGCCTAGACAAATTTTTTACAGTAAGAAGAAAAAGCCAGTTCAACTGAACTTGGCTTTTTAAAATAGAAACAAAGACAGCGTTTACAAATTTTGTTGTGAATTTTCAGATATTATTGTAAAATATTAGAAAAAAGCATAAGGAGATTCTTAAATGAGCGACTTAGTTTTAGGACTTGATATCGGTATAGGTTCTGTTGGTGTAGGTATCCTTAATAAAGTGACGGGAGAAATTATCCATAAGAACTCACGCATTTTCCCAGCAGCTCAAGCGGAGAATAATGTAGAACGTAGAATAAATCGTCAAGGAAGACGATTGACACGACGTAAAAACATCGTAGAGTTCGTTTAAATCATTTATTTGAAGAAAGTGGCTTAATCACTGATTTTACAAATGTTTCAATCAATCTTAACCCATATCAATTGCGAGTTAAGGGTTTGACCGATGAATTGTCTAATGAAGAATTGTTTATCGCTCTTAAAAATATGGTGAAACACCGTGGGATTAGTTACCTTGATGATGCCAGTGATGACGGGAATTCATCAGTAGGCGACTATGCACAAATTGTCAAAGAAAACAGTAAACAATTAGAGACAAAAACACCAGGCCAGATTCAATTGGAACGCTACCAAAAATATGGTCAATTACGTGGTGATTTCACAGTCGAAGAAGATGGAAAAAAACATCGCTTAATTAATGTCTTTCCCACATCAGCTTATCGAGCAGAAGCACTGAGAATACTGCAAACTCAACAAGAATTTAATCCACAGATTACCGATGAATTTATTAATAGTTATCTCCAAATTCTAACTGGAAAACGTAAATATTATCATGGACCAGGTAATGAGAAATCAAGAACTGACTATGGTCGTTATAGAACATCTGGAGAAACTTTAGACAATATTTTTGGAATTCTAATTGGGAAATGTACATTTTATCCGGAAGAGTATAGAGCAGCAAAAGCATCCTACACGGCTCAAGAATTCAATTTGCTAAATGATTTGAACAATCTAACCGTTCCAACAGAAACCAAGAAGTTGAGCGAAGAACAGAAGAATCAAATCATTACCTATGTCAAATGAAAAGGCGATGGGTCCAGCGAAACTCTTTAAATATATCGCTAAACTACTTGCTTGCGATGTTGCGGATATCAAGGGATATCGTATCAACAAATCAGACAAACCAGAAATTCATACTTTCGAAGCCTACCGAAAAATGAAGACGCTTGAAACTATTGATGTTGAGCAAATGGAGAGAGAAAAGCTTGATAAGTTAGCCTATGTCTTAACATTAAATACGGAGAGGGAAGGTATCCAAGAAGCGATAGAGCATGAGTTTGCTGATGGTACCTTCAGTCAGGAGCAAATTGATGAATTGGTTCAATTTCGCAAAGCAAATAGTTCCATTTTTGGAAAAGGCTGGCACAGTTTTTCTGTCAAACTTATGATGGAATTAATCCCAGAATTATATGCGACGTCAGAAGAACAAATGACTATCTTGACACGACTTGGAAAACAAAAAACAACTTCTTCTTCAAATAAAACCAAATATATTGATGAGAAACAACTAACTGAAGAAATCTACAATCCTGTTGTTGCTAAGTCTGTTCGCCAAGCTATAAAAATCGTAAATGCGGCAATCAAAGAGTATGGTGATTTTGACAATATTGTCATCGAAATGGCTCGAGAAACGAATGAAGATGATGAAAAGAAAGCTATTCAAAAGATTCAAAAAGCTAATAAAGATGAAAAGGATGCAGCCATGTTTAAGGCTGCCAACCAATATAATGGAAAGGCTGAATTACCACATAGTGTTTTCCATGGTCATAAGCAATTAGCGACTAAAATCCGTCTCTGGCATCAGCAAGGAGAACGTTGCCTTTATACTGGTAAAACAATTTCAATCCATGATTTGATAAATAATCCTAATCAATTTGAAATAGATCATATTTTACCTCTCTCTATTACCTTTGATGATAGCCTTGCCAATAAGGTTTTGGTTTATGCAACTGTTAACCAAGAAAAAGGACAACGAACACCTTACCAGGCATTAGATAGTATGGATGATGCATGGTCTTTCCGTGAACTAAAAGCCTTTGTCCGTGAGTCGAAAACACTTTCAAACAAGAAAAAAGAATACCTTCTTACGGAAGAGGATATTTCAAAATTTGATGTTCGAAAGAAATTTATTGAACGAAATCTTGTAGATACAAGATACGCTTCAAGAGTTGTCCTCAATGCCCTTCAAGAACACTTTAGAACTCGCAAGATTGATACAAAAGTTTCCGTGGTTCGCGGGCAATTCACATCTCAATTGAGACGCCATTGGGGAATCGATAAGACTCGTGATACCTATCATCACCATGCTGTAGATGCATTGATTATTGCTGCTTCAAGTCAGTTGAATTTGTGGAAAAAACAAAAGAATACTCTTGTAAGTTATTCAGAAGACCAACTACTTGATATTGAAACAGGTGAACTTATTAGTGACGATGAGTACAAGGAATCTGTATTTAAAGCCCCTTATCAACATTTTGTTGATACATTGAAGAGTAAAGATTTTGAAGACAGTATCTTGTTCTCATATCAAGTGGATTCTAAGTTTAATCGAAAGATTTCTGATGCAACAATTTACGCAACAAGAAAAGCGAAATTAGATAAAGAGAAAAAAGAATACACTTATACTTTGGGGAAAATAAAAGATATCTATGCTTTAGGGACAAAAACTCCTTCTAAAACGGGATTTTATAAGTTTTTAGATTTATACAAAAAGGATAAATCCCAATTCTTAATGTATCAGAAGGATAGAAAAACTTGGGATGAAGTAATAGAGAAGATATTGGAACAATATCGACCATTTAAAGAAAAGGACAAAAATGGAAAAGAGGTTGATTTTAATCCTTTTGAAAAATATAGAATTGAAAATGGACCTATTCGCAAGTATAGTCGAAAAGGCAATGGTCCTGAAATCAAGAGTCTTAAATACTACGATAATCTCCTAGGAAGATTTGTTGATATAACTCCCTCAGAAAGTAAAAATCCTGTAGCTTTACTATCTTTGAATCCTTGGAGAACAGATGTATACTACAATACAGAAACAAGAAAATATGAATTCTTAGGATTAAAGTATGCAGATTTGTGTTTCGAAAAAGGAGGTTCTTACGGTATTTCAAAAGTTAAGTATAATAAAATAAGAGAGAAAGAAGGAATTGGTAAGAATTCAGAATTTAAGTTTACACTGTATAAGAATGATTTTATTTTTAATTAAGGATACTGAAACAAATCGCCAACAAATCTTTAGATTTTGGTCTCGTACTGGGAAGGATAATCCAAAAAGTTTTGAAAAGCATAAAATAGAATTAAAACCTTATGAAAAAGCAAGATTCGAGAAGGGAGAAGAACTTGAGGTATTAGGAAAGGTACCACCTTCTTCTAATCAATTGCAAAAGAATATGCAGATAGAAAATCTATCAATGTATAAAGTAAGAACAGATGTCCTAGGAAATCAGCATATCATCAAAAATGAGGGTGATAAGCCTAAGCTAGATTTTTAATATTAATTGTTAAAAAGTGTTGCAATTATAGTTATCATATACTATAATTATCGTGTAAGGGACGCCTTACACAGTTACTTAAATCTTGCAGAAGCTACAAAGATAAGGCTTCATGCCGAAACCAACACCCTGTCATTTTATGGCAGGGTGTTTTCGTTATTTAAAAGGAGAAGAAATGACTTGGAGAGTTGTACATGTCAGTCAAAGTGAGAAGATGCGCTTAAAGCTTGATAACCTGTTAGTGAAAAAGATGGGACAAGAGTTTACGGTGCCACTTAGTGATATTTCGATAATAGTTGCTGAAGGTGGGGATACAGTTGTTACTCTTCGATTATTAAGTGCCCTAAGTAAATATAATATTGCCTTGGTTGTCTGTGATAATGAACATTTACCAACAGGGATTTATCACTCGCAAAATGGGCATTTTAGAGCTTATAAGCGCTTGAAAGAGCAGATGGACTGGTCTCAGAAACAAAAGGACAAGGCATGGCAGATTGTGACTTACTATAAAATCAATAACCAAGAGGATGTCCTAGCCATGTTTGAAAAAAGTCTGGATAACATTAGACTACTTTCAGACTATAAAGAGCAGATAGAACCAGGTGATAGAACGAATAGAGAGGGACATGCTGCCAAGGTCTACTTTAATGAACTTTTTGGTAAACAATTTGTCAGAGTAACCCAGCAAGAAGCAGATGTTATCAATGCTGGCTTAAACTATGGTTATGCTATCATGAGGGCTCAGATGGCTAGAATAGTGGCGGGTTATGGTTTAAATGGTCTATTAGGAATCTTCCATAAAAATGAATATAATCAGTTTAATTTGGTTGATGACTTGATGGAGCCATTTAGACAAATTGTAGATGTTTGGGTTTACGATAATCTAAGAGATCAGGAATTCCTTAAGTATGAATATAGGTTGGAATTGACAGATTTGCTCAATGCTAAAATCAAATATGGCAAAGAGACATGTTCAGTGACAGTTGCTATGGACAAATATGTTAAAGGTTTTATCAAATATATTTCGGAAAAAGATAGTAGTAAATTTCACTGCCCAGTGGTATCAAGTTTAGAGTGGAGAAAATAAGATGAGGTATGAAGCGTTGAGATTATTATGTTTTTTTGATTTGCCAATGGAATCCAAGGATGAAAAAAGAATATATCGTAATTTTCGTAAAGAATTAATTTCAAATGGATTTGAAATGTTACAATTTTCGGTCTACTATCGCACTTGTCCTAATAGAAGCTTTGCAAATAAATTTTATAAGAAGCTAAAGATGAGCAATCTACCTGCTGGAAATGTGAGACTGTTGGCGGTTACTGAAAAGCAATTTTCAGAGATGACATTAATCATAGGTGGCAAAACTAAGCAAGAAGAAATCGTCAGTGATAATAAGTTGGTGGTTATATGAAATTTTTTGTACAACATCCTTACAAGGAACGTATTGAAGTGAATATTGGTGCAATCACACAAATTGTTGGTCAGAATAAAGAACTCAAATATTATATCTGGCAGATTTTGAGCTGGTATTTTGGTGGAAAAAAATACTCAAGTGAGGATTTAAGTATTTTTGATTATGAGGAGCCTACTATACTTGATGAGACTGGAGAAATAGTGAAACGAAGCAGTTATCACTATATCGACATTTCAAGTTTTAAGGATTTACTTGAGCAGATGGAATATAAGAAAGGAACACTTGCTCAGGGTTACCTTAGTAAAATTGTCAATCAGGTTGATGTTGTAGCCTATTTGGAGAAAATAAATGAACAAGTTGAGCTCATAGAAGGAGCGATAAATCAGCATATAAACTTAAACAGCGGTCAGGTGGAATACCATTTAGAGAATCAACCTCTGACACTAGATCAACTACTTTCAAAAAACTTTAGTCCATTTTTTGCCATTGAGAACAAGAATTTATCTTTTGAATGGGTTTCAAATACTGATAAACTATTCCTCTTTTTAGAAATGTTAAACCGTCTTCTGTCACAAACAACAGAGAAATATCTCATTGTTCTAAAAATATTGAAAGCTTTGTCTCAGAGGAGTCCTATGATAGTTTTTATAATGAGATTGGTCGGCTAGTCAAAAAGTATCCAAACCTAACCTTTATTTTATTTCCAAGTGACCAAGGCTATTTAAAGATTGATGAAAAGAGTAGTAGGTTCGTCAATATTTTATCTGACCAGGTGGAGCATTTGTACGATATTGAGTTTATGTATGAAAGGGTAAAGAAACATTATCCAAGTAATAATTTCCCAACGAGAGAGGGTTTTAGGAAATCCTTAGAGAATGTGACGCCTTATTTATTGACAAAAATGGTGAGACAACCTAGTCTCTCACTTGTTGATTCTGTAATTTTGAGTATACTAAATCAGTTGTTTCAATTTAATTACCGTATAAGATATTCACAAACTCCTGATGAGGAGCTATTGCATAGATATTTAGAAAGTAAGAATTGACAAGTACAGTGATTGATTCTATAATCACTATGTGGGTATAAAAACGTCAAAATTTCATTTGAGGTTTTTGTACTCTCAAGATTTAAGTAACTGTACAACACGGTTGGTCAGTGAGCATGCAGCACTGAGTTTTTGTACTCTCAAGATTTAAGTAACTGTACAACAAACAATTGCAAAACCATCTTACGTTAAAAGTTTTTGTACTCTCAAGATTTAAGTAACTGTACAACTACCAGAAGCACGAAAACGACCAAGTTATTGTTTTTGTACTCTCAAGATTTAAGTAACTGTACAACAATTACCAATGCCGAATGACCAGCTTATCAGTTTTTGTACTCTCAAGATTTAAGTAACTGTACAACTTTAGACTGAATGTGTCTGAGTCGCAAGGCGTTTTTGTACTCTCAAGATTTAAGTAACTGTACAACTGACTAACACTTCAGGATTCACTGCCCTTAGTTTTTGTACTCTCAAGATTTAAGTAACTGTACAACTTAAAGTGCGTTTTCGGAAACGTTGGCACAGTTTTTGTACTCTCAAGATTTAAGTAACTGTACAGCGGTCTATCCAAACGCTAATATTATTATACCGTTTTTGTACTCCAAGATTTAAGTAACTATCCAGGTTGATTGATTCAACTAAAAAAGCCAGTTCAACTGAACTTGGCTTTTTAAAATACACGATATACATAAGGATTGTCAGGCTGTCCGACCTCTTTGACCTCAGTCAAATTAAGGATAGGCAGGCTCTGTTTGAGATTTTGATAATAATCCACAGTGATGGTACCAGTGACTTTCACCCAAGTATTGTCCTTGAAGGTTTGGTCACTTCCTGTCGTTGCCAGTCCGTAAACACCTGAATCGGCGATACAGTGGATAATTCCGAAACGGAAGATGAACTGATAACCCTTGGTTTGTGGGTCATTGTAGACAAAACCGGTATAGGTGACCTTCTTGCCCACAAAATCGTTAGGATAGAGGTAGATGAGCTCCATGACTTCCATGTAATTTTCCGTGGTAATCTGGATGGTCTCACGTCCCTTGTACTTGGCGAGCTCTCTGGTCATTTCCTTCTCATAAGCTGAGGAGGTGAAGTAGGAGCTGGTGTCCGGCTTCAAGTACTGAATAGTCGTTCCCTCTTGGTCGGCCTGATTAGGATCGCTCCCTGCCGCCAGTGGGAAATGATAGCCCTTAGCTGATACTGTATTGGCATCCAAGGTTACTGTTGGAACCAAGAGCCCCGTGAGGACTGGAAAGGCCAAGAGAACGATGCTGGCTACCTTGGCTACTCGACCTGACAAATGCGAGTGAACCTTCATCTGCTTCATCCAAACGATGAGTTGAACCACAGCAAGGATAAGGAAAGCACCATGGAAATGTAGGCCAAGTAGGAGTAGTGGATGTTAATGTACTGGTTGAGCTTGCCAGAAACTTGCAAGTACATGACGAGCTCAAAGTACCCAGATAAGATGAGAAAACGTAACATTAAATCACCCCCAATAACAGACAGTAAATGATTGTCACCAGACTTGCGGTTCCTACGAAGAGACCAACAAAGCGTGTTTTAAATTGGTGTTTCATCATAATCAAGTTCTTGATATCAACCATAGGACCAATGATGAGAAAGGCAACCGTTGGTGCCACTCCGAAACTAGAGAGCAGCGAAGCCCCGATAAAGGCATCGGCCTCTGAACAAAGGGAGAGGATGAAGGCCAGGAGCATCATGATCAGGATGGCTGTCACTGAATTATGACCGATGGTCGTGAGGATACGGGTCGGTAGGTAGGTCTGCATACTTGCTGCCACCAAGCTTCCGAAAATCAAGTAACGCCCAGTGTCAAAGAACTCGTCAACCGCATGAACCAGGGCTTGAAAGACTTTCTTACCAGCTGACAAACCACTATAGTCGTGAACATGACTAGCCTTACGATTGTCCTTGAGAATCTGGTCATCCACCACAAAGCCCAGCAAGATTCCCAAAATCATGGCAATCAAGAAAGCCCCGACGAAACGTAAAAGCACGTAGTACCAAGAGTTCCCAAAGGCCGTGTATGTCGCAAAGAGAACAACTGGATTAATGATAGGGGCAGTTGCCATGAAAGGAATAGCCGTGTAGCTAGGCACTTTTTTCTCTAAAAAGCGCGTGATAATAGGAACAATCCCACACTCACAAGAAGGGAAAATAAAACCAATCAGGGTTCCAAAGAGGATAGCCAGGACCTTGTTTTTAGGAAGGAAGTTTTGGACCTTTTCAGGAGTCACAAAGACCTCGATAAAGCCAGATAGGATACTTCCCAGTAAAACAAAGGGCAGGGCTTCGATAATAATCGATAGAAAAACTGCCAGAAGCTGCAGAACGCTATCTGGTAGTTGATGAAAAATAGCCATAAAAATTATTTCTTCTTATCTTCTTGAAGACGTTTGTCCTTCTTAGGATCAGTTCCCGCCTTTTCAAAATCAGGGATAGCCGCAAAAGATGCCATCATGCTTTCAAGTTCATTTGTTTTTTTCTGAATAACTGCCATAAAAAGCCTCCGAGTTAATTAAGATACTAAGGGCGTCATTCCGAAAGAAATAGCCCCTAACAATAGGTTTACTTTTCTATTATACTACCTCTTGCTTAAAAATTCTCGCTTCAGCTACAAGGTTTTCTGCCCAAGCAAATCTCCTCTCGTGGTATAATATAGTTTATGGAAAATCGTAATTTAGAGACATTGGCTCAGGAATTGGGCCTAAAAAAACAACAAGTTGAAACTGTTTAGAATTGACCGCAGAAGGCAATACCATTCCCTTTATCGCCCGTTACCGTAAGGAAAAAACAGGCAATCTGGATGAAACGCAAATCAAGGCCATCATTGATATGGACAGGTCCTTGACTGCTCTTCAAGACCGTAAGGAAACAGTTCTTGCCAAGATTGAGGCTCAGGGCAAATTGACCGATCAACTCAAGGCAGCTATTGAAGCCGCTGAAAAACTGGCAGATGTGGAAGAACTCTACCTTCCCTATAAGGAAAAACGCCGCACCAAGGCGACGGTTGCCCGTGAAGCAGGTCTCTTCCCCTTGGCTCGTCTTATCCTGCAAAATAGTCCAAACCTCAAGTCTGAAGCTGAAAAGCTGACATCTGAAGCCTTTCCAACAGCTGATAAGGCTCTTGCTGGTGCTGTGGATATTTTGGTTGAGGCCTTTTCTGAGGACAATAGCTTACGCTCTTGGACCTACAACGAAATCTGGAACAACAGTGATATCACTTCAACCCTCAAGGATCAATCGCTGGATGAAAAAGAAACTTTCAAAATCTACTATGATTTTGAAGACAAGGTGTCTAAACTTCAAGGTTACCGTACCTTAGCCCTTAACCGTGGGGAGAAACTAGGCGTTATTAAGGTGGCCTTTAAGCACAATCTTGAGAAAATGCACCGTTTTTACAGTGCCCGTTTCAAACAAAAAAACGACTATATCGAGGAAGTTATCAACCAATCTCTCAAGAAGAAAATCATCCCAGCCATGGAGCGTCGTATCCGTAGCGAGTTGACTGAAGCAGCAGAAGATGGTGCTATTCAACTTTTCTCTCAAAATCTTCGAAGCCTTCTTTTAGTATCACCACTTAAAGGTAAGATGGTACTTGGTTTGACCCTGCCTTTCGTACAGGGGCTAAGTTGGCCGTGGTTGACCAAACTGGTAAGCTCATTACAACGCAAGTTATCTATCCAGTGGCTCCAGCCAGTCAGGCTAAAATCGTACAGGCTAAAAAAGACTTGGCTGACCTCATTAAGAAGCATGCCATTGAGATTATCGCTATCGGTAATGGAACAGCCAGTCGTGAGAGTGAAGCTTTTGTAGCAGAAGTTCTCAAGGATTTTCCAGAGACTTCTTATGTTATTGTCAATGAAAGTGGTGCCTCTGTCTACTCTGCATCAGAGTTGGCCCGCCATGAGTTCCCAGACTTAACGGTCGAAAAACGCTCTGCCATTTCCATTGCCCGTCGTCTTCAAGACCCATTGGCTGAGTTGGTTAAGATTGACCCTAAATCAATCGGAGTAGGCCAATACCAGCATGATGTTAGTCAGAAGAAACTTTCTGAAAATCTTGATTTCGTCGTCGATACCGTGGTTAACCAGGTTGGTGTTAATGTCAATACGGCAAGTAGTACCCTCTTGTCACACGTGTCAGGACTCAACAAGACCATCTCTGAAAATATCGTCGCCTACCGTGAGGAGAATGGTGAGATTGCATCGCGTGCTGAAATCAAAAAGGTCCCACGTCTTGGTGCTAGGCCTTCGAACAAGCTGCCGGTTTCCTTCGTATTCCAAATGCCAAGAATATCTTGGATAATACAGGGGTCCACCCAGAGTCTTACCCAGCGGTAAAAGCCCTCTTCAAGCAGTTAGCTATCACAGACTTGGACGATTCTGCCAAGGCAAAATTGCAGGCTCTTAATCTTAAAGAAACAGCGGAAGGATTGGGACTTGGACAGGAAACCCTCAAAGATATCATTGCTGACCTTTTGAAACCAGGCCGTGACCTCCGTGACGATTTTGAAGCACCAGTGCTTCGTCAAGATGTTCTTGAACTCAAAGACTTGTCAGTAGGACAAAAACTTGAAGGAACGGTCCGTAACGTTGTGGACTTTGGTGCCTTTGTGGATATCGGTGTCCACGAGGATGGACTTATCCACATCTCAGAGATGAGTAAGAGCTTCGTTAACCATCCAAGTCAGGTCGTTTCTGTTGGGGATTTGGTTACCGTATGGGTCTCAAAAGTTGACTTAGAGCATGAAAAACTCAATCTTTCTTTGGTGAATCCACGTGAATCTAACTGATTATGTTAAGACTGTTTCTATAGAGGATTTTGGCTGGGAATTTAAGCACCAAGCCTTGTGGAACAAGCGTCTCCGAACCACTGGAGGTCGGTTCTTTCCCAAGGATGGTCATTTAGATTTTAACCCAAAACTCTATGAGGAACATGGTCTTGAAACCTTTCGAAAAATCGTCCGCCATGAACTCTGTCATTACCACCTTTATTTTCAAGGGAAGGGCTATAAGCATGCGGATAGAGATTTTAAGGATTTACTAGCCAAGGTTGACGGCCTTAGATACGCTCCAAAGATGCAAGGCCAAGAAGAAAATGATTATCTCTATCAGTGTCAATCTTGTGGTCATACCTACCGTCGCAGACGCCGTGTCAATACACGGAAATTTGGCTGCGGTTTGTGTCGAGGAAAGCTCATTTTTCTAAATCAGTCCTAGGGCTGATTTTTTTAGTCTAAAAAAATCATATAATTAAATCAAAGAAATGATGGGAGAAGAAGACCATGTCAAATCGTTTTTATAAGACACGAAAAAATAGACTCGTCGCCGGTGTTGTTGCAGGTTTGGCAGATAAGTTTGGCTGGGACCTAGCTCTGGCTCGTATCTTGGCTATCATTCTCATGGTTTCAACGCAGTTTGGAATTTTTCTATACTTGGTTTTAGCCTTTCTCCTTCCTTACAAAGAAGATATTTATCCCGAAATCAAACTCAAGGATGGACGCAAACGTAAAAACGCTGAACCTGTAGAAGACGAGTGGAACTGGTAAGTAACTGTTAATATGACCTATGATTGGCCCTGGTGCTAGTCACAGGTCTTTTTGCTTTGAGAACCGCATTGAAAACCTTTTTATGATACAATGAAACTAGTAAATAATCGGAGGAAATAACATGACAGTAACCGTTAAAATGTTGGTTGACAGGCTTAAACTCAAGGTTGTCTATGGGAATAAGGAGCTTTTGGCAAAACCGATAACAACTGCTGATATCTCTCGTCCTGGTTTAGAAATGACAGGTTATTTTGACTATTATTCACCGGAGCGTATTCAATTGGTTGGGATGAAGGAGTGGTCTTACCTTAAAACCTTGACTGATCACAACCGTTACTCTGTTTTCAAAAACATGTTCAAAGAAGAAACCCCAGCTGTTATCGTAGCGCGTGGGCTTGATATCCCTGAGGAGCTGTATCGAGCAGCTAAAGAAAATGGCGTTGTGGTTCTTCAAGGCCGTAACGGCACATCATCTCTTTCAGGTGATATGTCTTGGTACCTCAATGCACAGTTGGCAGAACGTACCAGTGTTCATGGTGTTTTGGTTGATATCTACGGCATGGGTGTTCTCATTCAGGGCGATTCTGGTATCGGTAAGAGTGAAACAGGGCTTGAGTTGGTGAAACGTGGTCACCGCCTTGTCGCTGACGACCGTGTGGATGTCTATGCTAAGGATGAGGAAACTCTCTGGGGTGAGCCTGCGGAAATCCTCCGCCATCTTCTTGAGATTCGTGGGGTTGGTATCATTGATGTCATGAGTCTCTACGGAGCTAGTGCTGTCCGTAATTCTTCTCAAGTTCAGTTGGCCATCTATCTTGAAAATTTTGAAGACGGTAAGGTCTTTGATCGTCTTGGAAATGGGAATGAAGAAATCGAATTGCAAGGCGTTAAGATTCCACGTGTCCGCATTCCTGTTAAGACAGGCCGTAACGTATCAGTCGTTATCGAAGCTGCAGCCATGAACTACCGTGCTAAGCAAATGGGATTTGATGCAACCAAAACCTTTGAAGAACGTTTGACCAACCTCATTAGTAAGAATGGTGAAGACTAATGTTTGCTACTATTGATCCTATTGCTCTAAGGCTTGGCCCCATTAGTATTCATTGGTATGCCATCTGTATCGTATCTGGTCTCTTACTTGCCGTTTATCTGGCTCAGCGTTGGGCTCCTGAAAAGGGAATTGACCCTGAAAACATCTTAGATTTTATTCTTCTGGCCTTTCCTATAGCCATTGTTGGTGCTAGGCTCTACTATGTGATCTTCCAGTGGTCCTACTACAGTCAAAATCCTTCTGAAATTTTTGCAATTTGGAATGGTGGAATTGCCATCTATGGTGGCTTGATTGCTGGAGCAGCTGTCCTCTATTGGTTTGCTAAACGTCATGCCATTGCTGTCTTGGATTTTCTAGATATCGCGGCACCTGGCGTTATGATTGCTCAGAGTATCGGTCGCTGGGGAAACTTTATTAACCAGGAGGCCTACGGAAAAGCAGTTAGTCATCTGAATTATGTCCCAGAATTTATTCGCCAGCAGATGTACATTGATGGTAGTTATCGTGTACCGACCTTTCTTTACGAAAGTCTCTGGAACTTGGTCGGATTTATCATTATCCTAGGACTACGACGCTTTAATAAGAAACTGCGTCAAGGAGATGTGACCTCATTTTACCTTATCTGGTATGGTCTTGGACGCTTCGTCATTGAAGGCATGCGTACGGATAGCCTCATGTTTGCTGGCTTGCGTGTCTCTCAATGGGTCAGCATTGCCATCATTATCTTGGGTACTAGCCTCTTATATTTCCGTAAGCAACGTCCAGAGGCAGATTATAAAATGAAAAACTAGTCATATAGCTCAGACTTTGTTATAATATAATGAAAATTATCATAACAAAGGTCACTGGAAACTGGAAGTTCTACTTCAGTTTTCTTGTAGCGACCTTTTAAAAAGGTCAAAGGAGTCCTAAACTATGGCAGAAATTGCATTTCTTATTATCGCAATCGCACTTGCTGCGTTCCTCATTGCATTAATCCCTACCCTACTTCGTACCCGTCATGTGGTTAAAGAAGTTGAAGAAACAGTTGCTGTGCTTCGTACAGATATTAATGTAACCCTTCATCAAACAAATGAAATCTTGGCTAAGGCAAATGTCTTGGTTGAAGATGTTAATGAAAAAGTTCAAACAATCGATCCTCTCTTCGTAGCAGTAGCTGAGCTTTCAGAAAGTGTTTCTGACTTGAATACTGAAGCTCGTTACCTCGGTGCGAAAGCAAGTGCAGCAGGAGCAAGTGTCGGTAAGGCAGGTTCAGCCTTTGCTATCGGTAAGGTTGCTTCAAAACTATTTGGTAAAAAAGACAAGAAAAAATAAGGAGGTCTTTTCATGAGTAAATTTTTAAACACCCTAATCATTGGTGCAGCTTCTGGGGCTGCAGCAGCTTACTTCTTTACAACTGAAAAAGGTAAAGCTGTTAAAACACGTATTGATGAAGAAATCGCTTCATTCAAAGAAGATCCTAAAGCATATCAAAATCAAGTGGTGGAAAAAGCTAGCGACTACAAAGATTTGGCAGTCGATACTTTCCAAGACTATAAAACAAAATTTGAAAATGGCGACATCACTGCAGATGATTTGACAAAAGCCGTTCAAGAAAAAACAGCTCAAGTTGCTGATTTTGCAAAAGAGAGCTTTGAACTTATCAAAGAGAAAACTGCTCAAGTAACTCCTGAGCAAGCAGATGTTGAAGCAGAAACAAAAGCTATCGTTGATGATATCGTCATTGATATCAAAGATATCTCTGAAGAAGCAGCAGAAGCAAAATAAAAAAAGAAAGCCCATGAGGCTTTTTTTAGTACGCAAAAACGTTGACCAAACAGTCAACGTTTTTGTGCTTTATAATATTCGATTAGGACATAAATGCCAATCTGACCAATGACGCTAATGGTAATTGCCCAGAAGAAGGCCCAGAAGGTAGCCACCTGTGCTACCAAGAAAAGGAAGGCAACTAGGACTGTTGACACACAGAAGCTTGAGATACGTCCAAAGAAAATCATATCTTGTAGCTTAATACTATTATTATTTAAACCTTGATAATCTTGATAATTCGTCGTTTGAGGACGCTCAGTCTCGAAATCTTCAATGTGGTCAAATTGACGGTGTAAGTTGTCAGCCATGTCTGCCTCCTTTCTATGTAAAATATCTAAATCACATTTCTCGTGTAGGTTAAAATACTTAGTCAGTATTTCACTATTTAGAATCTCATTAATAATACCATAAAAATTTTTATATTGCAAAAGTGATTTTTGTGAAAAAAATATAGTATTTGAAAAACTAATTTAAAATATTGAGATACATAATTTTGAACCTAAAAAAATTCTAAAAAATCAAATCATTTGTGCTATAATGTGAGTTATGGAAAAAAATTGTAATTACAGCGACTGCTGAGAGCTACGAGCAAGCACGTGAGCTCCTAGAACTTGGCGTAGATCGTATTTATATCGGCGAAAAAAAGCCTTTGGTATTCGTTTGCCTAAGCCTTTTTCATTCGCAGAAATGCGAAAAGATTGCAGAAAGCTGGTACATGAGTCAGGCAAGGAATTGACTGTTGCCGTTAACGCCCTCATGCACCAAGGTATGATGGATGCTCTTCCAGACTATCTTGATTTTCTTGAAGAAATCAAGGCAGATTATATCACGGTTGGTGATGCAGGAGTTTTCTACATCTGTAACCGTGACAAACGTCCCTTCAAAATGATTTATGATGCTTCAACTATGGTAACCTCTAGCCGTCAGATTAATTTCTGGGGCAAACAGGCAGGAGCATCTGAAGCGGTTTTGGCTCGTGAGATTCCATCTGCGGAACTATTCATCATGGCTGAAAATCTTCAGATTCCAGCTGAGGTTTTGGTTTATGGTGCAAGTATCATTCACCACTCAAAACGTCCACTTCTTCAAAACTATTACAACTTTATCAAAACGGATGAAGCTGTAACCAAAGAACGTGACCTCTTCCTTTCTGAGCCAGGGGACCCAGATTCTCACTACTCAGTTTATGAAGACATGCACGGGACACATATCTTTGCCAATAATGACTTGGATATGATGACTAAACTTTCAGAACTCGTTGAACATGGTTTTGACCACTGGAAGTTGGACGGTGTTTATTGCCCAGGTGAAAACTTTGTAAAAATCACTGAGTACTTTGTGAAGGCTCGTGACCTCATCGAGGCTGGCGAATTTTCACAAGACCAAGCCTTTCTCTTTGATGAGGCTATTCATAAATTACACCCAGCCAACCGTGGTTTGGACACAGGTTTCTACGACTATGAACCTGACCGTGTAAAATAAAAAAACTTCCTCCTTCGTTTGTGAGTTTTCCATTTTCAGGGAACGAAGGAGTCTTCTAAAAACTAAAATCGACAATCTTGCAAATTGGAGAAATTATGACTACAACTAAAAAAACGCCCAGAGGTTCTGGTACCTGCTGGGACTTTGGAAAAATTGAAAGTCGCTGTAAATTACGGCGCAGATGCTGTTTTCGTTGGTGGACAAGCCTATGGTTTGCGTAGCCGTGCCGGAAACTTCACCATGGATGAGCTTCGAGAAGGTATCGAATACGCTCACGCTCGTGGCGTTGATGTGCACGTTGCTTCAAACATGGTTACCCATGAAGGAAATGAAAAGGGTGCTGGTGAATGGTTCCGTGAATTGCGTGATATGGGACTCGATGCTGTTATCGTATCTGACCCAGCCTTGATTGAAATCTGTTCAACCTACGCTCCAGGACTTAACATCCACTTGTCAACGCAAGCATCTGCGACAAACGTTGAAACCTTCCATTTTTGGAAACAGTATGGCTTGACCCGTGTTGTTTTGGCACGTGAGGTAACTATGGAAGAATTGGCTGAAATCCGTAAACGTACGGACCTTGAAATTGAGGCCTTTGTCCATGGTGCTATGTGTATCTCATACTCAGGTCGCTGTACCCTTTCTAACCACATGTCAGACCGTGATGCCAACCGTGGTGGTTGTTCACAGTCTTGTCGTTGGAAATATGACCTTTACGACATGCCATTCGGCCAAGAACGTAAGAGTATCAAAGGTGAAGTTCCTGAAGAATACTCTATGTCAGCCGTTGACATGTGTATGATTGAAAATATCCCTGACCTTATCGATAATGGCGTTGATAGCCTTAAAATCGAAGGTCGTATGAAATCTGTCCACTATGTCTCAACAGTTGCTAACTGTTACAAGGCTGCCTGTGATGCCTACATGGAAAGTGCAGAAGCCTTCTATGCCATCAAAGATGATTTGATTAACGAACTCTGGAAAGTTGCCCAACGTGAATTGGCAACAGGTTTCTACTACAAGACCCCAACAGAAAACGAGCAACTCTTTGGTGCTCGTCGTAAGATTCCACAATACAAATTCGTTGGTGAAGTAGTAGACTTTGATCCAGCAACTATGACAGCTACCATTCGTCAACGTAACGTTATCCTCGAAGGTGACCACGTTGAATTCTACGGACCAGGCTTCCGTCATTTCGAGTGTGATATCAAAGACCTTCACGATGCTAATGGTAACAAGATTGACCGTGCACCAAACCCAATGGAACTTCTTACAATTACCGTGCCACAAGAAGTTAAACCTGGGGACATGATTCGTTCAACTAAAGAAGGTTTGATTAACCTCTACCAAAAAGACGGATCAAGTAAAACTGTTCGTGCCTAATGACAAGTCAAATCAATGGGCTCTTGGTTGATGACCAGAGTAGGTGTCAGCACTATCATTCCTCACTAGATATTGTGGCCCTAAAATGTTTCGAGTGTCAGAAGTATTATGCCTGTTATCAGTGTCATGATGCTTTGGAGGATCATAGTTTTCGAGCTTATCCCTGCCAGTTAAAGCAGGACAAGGTTCTTATCTGTGGCGTTTGTCGTCATGAGATGACTATTGAGGAATATCAGGAGGTAAGAGCCTGTCCCAATTGTCACAGTGCCTTTAATCCAGCTTGTTCAAAGCACTATGATATTTATTTTGAAAAATAAAAAGATTGAAGATTCTGTTCACACGAACATAGTCTTCAATCTTTTTTAGTTAAAGTAACTTTGATTTTTAAGGGCTTTTAAGACTGGCTTAGTTACCAAAGAGACGATGAGACCTTTTAAGAGGTCAGGAATGATAAAGGGTGTCAAGCCAACAGCTACGGCAGCAGACCAGCCCATCTTTCCAAGAAAATGAAGGCTGAGGATACCACCGACAAAGACAAGTGCATCACCCAAAACAAAAGCCACAAAGATTTTCCAGATAGGAGTCTCAGCATGAGTTAGTTTTGAAGTGACAAAGGCGAAAAATGGATAGGCCAACAAATAGCCAGCTGAAGGGCCAAAGAAGGATTGGAGCCCACCTCCTCCACCTGCAAAAACTGGAAGACCAATGGCACCTAGAATCAGGTAGAGGGTAGCAGCAAGTGTCGCTTCTCTTGGTTTAAGAATGGCAGCAACAAGTCCGACAGCGAAAGTCTGTAGTGTGATTGGAACTGCACCGATAGGAATAACAATTTGAGCCAGTGCGGCAATGATGGCAGCACCAAAAGCTGGAAGAATAAGTGACAGTGTACGATTTTGTGTCATTTTTAGTTAACCTTTCGTAAATAAATAGTTAACTTATTATAGCAAGTGGTTTCAAAATAGTCAACCTAATAATAAAACGAGGTTAACTGATAAACTTAACCTCGTTGTGATATGATTTTTAGACGTTTGATTTCATCAAGTTCAATCATGCTGATGATCTTATCCTGCTCGATAAAGATGGCTTGTCGCTCCCTGTCATAACAGTTGATGTAGCCCTTATAGGTCTTCTGATTGGATGTCAGCATGACCATTTGATTATGATCAATAGCATGATAGATATCGTTAATAAGTTGATTCTGCATTAGGTGGACAGGTTTGCTGTGACCTATTTCCACAAACTGATGAAGCTGATGCTTTACGGCTTCTAAAAAAAGTTTATCATGGTCATTTCCCTCGTTTCTTGATAAAAATAATTATAGCATGAAAGGTGAATTTTTGTGGATAACTTCATTCTAAAACAGACAATTTTCACAGAAAAAAACGAATAAAGCTAGTGGAGGTAAGCAAATGGCAGAATTTTCATTTGAAATTGAAGAAAAACTCTTGGTTTTGTCTGAGAATGACAAGGGTTGGACTAAGGAACTCAATCGTGTGAGCTTTAATGGCGCACCGGCTAAATATGACATCCGTACATGGAGTCCAGACCATACCAAGATGGGCAAGGGGATTACCCTCAGCAACGAAGAATTCCAAGTTCTCGTTGACGCCTTCAAAAACTAAAACAAGGTCAGCATGGCGCTGGCCTTATTTTTTTGTTTAAAACGTATCAAAGATAAGTTTGAGATTAAGAATGGTTAGAACAACAGCAATAGCATAACCAAGGAAGGTATTCCACTTGGCATTGACGTGTTTTCCCATGAGTGATTTCTTAGAAGTATAGTAAATCAAAGGGAAAATAGAGAATGGCAAGGCAATTGAGGAATACTTGTGAATAAACCAAGAGTTGATCCAGTGTCTTTTCTTGATCGCCGTAGAGAATGGCTACAATGATAACAGGTAGCAAGGCGAAGAGACGTGTGAACAAACGAATTACCCACTGTGGTAACCTCATGTGGAGGAAACCTTCCATGACAATCTGACCAGTTAGGGTACCAGTAATGGTAGAGTTTTGACCACTAGCCAAGAGTGCCAAGGCAAAGAGAGTTGAAAGTGTTGAACTAGCAACCGCGCCAGCAATCTTAGAGTCCTGAAGGGCATTGTACATTTGTGAGAAGGCTGAAATATCAGAAGCGTGACCAAAGAAGAGAGCTGCTCCCAAAATCAAGAGGAGGGAGTTAACCACAAAGGCCAAGGTCAACTGAATGTTGGAGTCCCAGGTCATGAAACGGACAGCCTTGGTTACGTCTTTACCATCTGAATAGTCAACCTTACGAGTCTGTGACAAGGATGAGTGCAAGTAGAGGTTATGTGGCATAACGGTTGCACCTACAATCCCAAGTGCCAAAGTCAACTGGTTGGTGTGCCCAGCAGCATGTGGCTCAAAGAGCGCTGGCGTAGGGAGGTAACCCTCGAGGATTCCCGTAATACTAGGCTCAGACAAGGCTACCAAGTAGACAAAGATAACCAAGATGGTCAAAATTAAGGTTGAAACAATAGCCTCGATTTTCTTGAATCCCAGCTTCATGATGAGGAGGAGTAGGAAGACATCTAGGACTGTCACCAGAATGGCAACCATAATTGGAATACCAAAGAGCAGGTTAAGTGCGATGGCAGAACCAAGCACCTCAGCCAAATCTGTCGCCATTAAGGCAAGCTCCAGAATCACCCAAAGCGTGTATCGCAACCATTTAGGCGAGTGGTAGGCAGTCGCTTGAGCCAGGTCCATTTGAGTCACAATTCCTAACTTTCCAGCCATTTGTTGCAACTGCATAGCGATTAAAGATGAAATTAAGATGACAAAAAGAAGACTATACTTGTAGGTCGCCCCACCGACGACACTGGTAATCCAGTTTCCTGGATCCATGTAACCCACGGCCACGAGAGCCCCAGGTCCCAAGAAAGCCTTAAGATTTTGCCAAAAACGATTATTATTTGGTGTATCTATTGATTGGTTTACCTCAGAAAGGGAAACCTTTTTTGAAGATGTCATAAACACCTCTTTCTAAGTCATTCTGCCTAAAAGTTGCATTATTTCTAGACAGACCGACAATTTTATTATAACACTATGAGGAAGATGTGCAAGGTTTTGAAAGGTATTGACTTATCTGACATTGGTGTCATAGACGCCTTTTCAGAATTGACTTTTTATATTAAACTATAAGAGTAGATGATTTCATAGATGAGGGAGAAAAATAATTGAAGACATTTCAACTAACAGCTAAGAAAAAGATTACCCTGGCACTCCTAGTTGTCATTGCGCTTGCTTTGGTTATCTTTATCGTTAACGTGCAGATGAATCAGCCAGATAACCTACCTGCCAACTACATGGAGCGCCTTAAAAATCCTGGAATGACGGGCGATTACATCGGCCTCTGGAAGTCTCGCTGGCATGAAGAAAACAAAGCCTGGCTTTATCCTGCGAAACAATACGCTACCTATGCAGTAGTAGCTTTAGCTTGTCTATCAGCTTGGGTCACAGCTTCAAAAGCAAAATTTTGGAAATAAGAAAATGCTTCTCTCGATTGAGGGAAGCGTTTTTTCATAACAAATTAAAGTTTGCTTGTCATGATAGCTTTTTGATAGAATACTATTTGGAGGAATGTTACATGTCTAAAAAAATCATTAATGTTGTGGCAGCAGCCATTGAAAAGGATGGCAAAATCTTTTGTGCCCAACGACCAGAAGGAAAAAGTTTAGGAGGATACTGGGAATTTCCTGGAGGTAAGTTGGAAGAAGGAGAATCACCTGAAGAAGCATTAATTCGAGAGATTCATGAAGAATTAAATTCTCAGATTGAGATTATTTCCTTCGTTAATGAAGCTTCCTATGATTATGATTTTGGAACTGTTGTCATGAAAACTTTTCATGCTAAACTTGTTTCTGGAAATCTAGATTTGTTGGAACATCAGGATTCAACTTGGCTAGAGCCAAATCGCTTGAAAATTTTAAATTGGGCACCTGTAGACCGACCAGCTGTAGAATTGTTATCAAAATAAGAGCATCACAAATGTGGTGCTCTTATTTATTAGTTATGTAGCGATAGAGAGTATCAGGAATAGGATTATCTAGTTTGAAATTCATAGTAACAATACTTTCATTACCACTTTCCAGTGGGCGCACTAATTCTTCAACAGTAGATGGTACGATGGTTAAGTCACCTAAATAGTAAAAATCTCCACCTTCAGCATCATCTTTAATGATAAATAATTTTAGATCTAATCCATTTTCAGGGGAATTGATAATTGTTTTTACATCTGGTGACTCAAGTGTACGCTTGTTTTTAGAAAACCATTTTAGAGTAGTTTCATTTAATAACTCATCTTCGTATTTGATAGTATCACTGATTTCATCATCTTTATGATAGGTGATGAAGATTGGACAAGTGTTAGTGTTCTTGTCTATTTTATAGCCACCAATATTAAGTGGAGGTTCATCCTTAGACCAGTTAAGAAGTTTACAGACATCACGACGAGAATATTTTTGACCGATTGTAAATATTTCAGGATAATCATTCGTTTTGTAGAGTCCAGCCTCAATAACATCATTAAAAAGCAAGGCAAAATCAGAGTTCTTGAAACAATCTAGGACCTCAGGATTGAGCTTATAAACATTTTTTTCTAGAGTGACCAGAGGTTCAGTACCGAATTTTTTTACCTCTTGAGATTTAAGAAATTGAAGACTTAATACATTTTCAACAGAGGAGATGATTGAGTCTTTAGTAGATAATTGTTCAGTTTCCAGAATCTCAATAAATTTATCTTTCGAGACTTCACCATTTTTGATAAGTTCCTTAAGTAGAAGCAGCTCATGTTTTCGTTTACCAGGAAGAAGTTCAAATGTGATAAAACTCAGCCAGTTAATCTCAGTGTCAGTGAGTTCTATTGACTTGTTTGAAAATTTGTTAATAACATCTGCATAGTTTTTGAAGCTATTATTGTTAAAAAATACTATTGGATCAATATTATCAAAGGTTAAATGATCGATTAGCATAGGCGTTCTACCAAGTTTATTTTCAAGATCTGTATAAGCATCCTTGAGAATTTTCATGTTAGAAAGAACCGTGTTTGTAATCGATTTGAAGATTTGTTCTTTGGCAACTTCCTCAAAGTTCACGGTTGTTAAACCACTCAAGATATTTGGTTCACGCAGTTCACGGCGGTAATTATCTTTATTCATCGATTTATCGCCAAATAATGCAATCGGAATCAGATAGTTGTTTTTGTAATTACCAATAAAATCAATAATAGTAACGTAATCCTTGCTTTTATGCTTACGAAGTCCACGACCAAGCTGCTGAACAAAAATGATACTTGATTGCGTGTTACGCAACATAACTACCTGGTTTACGGATGGTATGTCTATTCCCTCGTTAAAAATATCAACGGTCAAGATATATTCAAGCTCTCCATCTTCTAGTTGCTTAACAACCTTTTCACGATAGTTGATATCGTCATCACCAGTCAATGCGATGGTACGTTTTCCATGTTGATTAAGTTTTATTGATAATTCTCTGGCTTCTGCTTTTGATGAGCAAAAAATAAGTCCACGAACTTGATTATTACAAACACCATAGAAATCAATTTTATTTAGAATATGTTTGACACGCTCATCTGATGTAAGGTTTGTGATGTTTGATTTTTCGTCAATAAGTTTCCCATTAATTTCAATGTCTTTAACACCAAAATAAACGAATGGACAGAGCATGTCATTTTCTAATGCATCTTGTAGGCGAATCTCATAGGCAATATTATAGTCAAAAATCTCGTAGATATTTTGGCCATCAGTACGTTCAGGAGTTGCTGTCATACCTAGATAAAAATTGGGTGTAAAATGGTCCATAACTTTTTTGTATGAATCAGCCCCAGCCTTATGCACTTCGTCAATGAGAATATAGTCGAAGAAGTCTTTTGAAAATGCTTTTAAGTTCTCCTCGCGTGACAATGTTTGAATAGTCGCGAAGATATATTTTTTACCAGTTAAATCGTCACCTGAGTGATAAATATGTCCTTCAGAGGGATTAAAGCCCAGAACTTTTTGAAAATCTATTAAAGATTTTTTGAGAATCTGTTCACGATGGACGATAAATAACATGCGTTCAGGATTATATTGTTTAACGTCAAAGGCAGATAAAAATGTCTTACCAGTACCTGTGGCACTGATAACGAGTGCCCTATCTTTTCCCTGTTCCCGAATATTTCTAAGTCCTTCTAGTGCAGCTTCTTGCATTTTATTAGGAACAATTTTTTCAGCCGAATAAGGGAGTTTCTCTTCATCATTAATCTTTGTGAGACTAATAACCTTCTTTCTCTTTTGAGCATAGGTATCAATTATTTCGGGTGTTAATAACTCTGATTGTTCCCAAATACGGTCAAATTCTGATTTGGTATTTTGAATGAATTCCCCGTTATGAGTAGAGGTTAGTTTGATATTCCATTCATAATTGATTTTTAAAGCCGTATGAGTAAGGTTGGAACTACCTGAAATCAGTACCTGTTTACCAATATGTTCGAAGAGATAAAATTTAGCATGCATCTGCATTTTTTCAGGTGTTAAACGGACTTCAACGTTTTTAAGTTTTAGTAGCTCACGCATTGCATCAGGGTCGTTGAAATCTAGATAAGGGGAAATCAAGATTTTTCCTGGCACTTTCTTGTCCATTAGATCTGATAATTGAGACTTGATCATGGCAATTCCATTTTTAGTGATAAAGGCAACAGAAAAGTAGAAAGCAGTACACTTACTCAATTCTTCCTGTAGGTCTGTCAAGACATAACGCTTTTCATCACTATTATTCACAAGAATTTGGGGAGAATAACCACCCTCTTGATATTTAATGTTATCAACAAAACCAAACTTAAGTGATTTTATCAAAGTGTCCTGAAATAAATTAATTCCCTCTGGCATTGTATAATCCCTTTCTAAGAATACAAATTACTATCATTATATCAAAAATTAGCTTCTAAATAATTTGTTCAATTAGAAGCTTGTTGACTTACGTGGGTGAAGTGATTCATTACGTAATAATAAGTTATAACAGCACATCATTTTTGTGATTGAAGAGGGCATTTATCGAGCTTTTCCGATGTGAAAAAACATCTGAAATAATGTCTTACAGCCTCAAAAGCAAAATTTTGGAAATAAGAAAATGCTTCTCTCGACTTGAGAGAAGCGTTTTTCATATTAATTGATGTGAGTCTTATATTGACTGAATATTTCGTCAATATCATCTTCAACCAAGTGATAGATTTTCCAGTCAAATTCAGTTCTAGCAACATCATCAACCAAGACTGTATAACAGAAATCCATGTAATCTTCATAAAAATTAGAGATGAAGGGAAGGAGTGTGTTACTGATATCAGTTGAATAGAGTTTTTCATCAAGATGTTTAAAGAGATAGTCTGTACCCGTAATCGTTTCATTCTTGAGTTTTTGTGCATCCTCAAGGTTAAATCCATCACTTTGGGGATTCAGGAAATCATGTTTTGCTAGCCAGGCGACGAAGATACTGAGATGAAAAGCAGCTCTTTTACTAATCTCTAGCATGTCTGATTGGCTTAGTTTTTCTGAAGGAATATTATTTTCTTCACAATAAAATACAAGTGCATGATCGAAAAAATAATCTGATCGGTCTATGGGAAAGTCTAGTTGATTTTCTTTAATTGTTATATCAGGCTGTTCACCCACAATTGATTTTTTCTTAAAAAGAGACTTTAGTTTTTTGAACACGTTTATACCTCATATAAAAATATCCCATTATTTGACTAATGGGATATCACTTTTTATTTCATCGTTGGGAACAACAAGACATCACGGATGGTTGTTGTGTCAGTGAGAAGCATGCAGAGACGGTCGATACCGATTCCGAGTCCACCTGTTGGTGGCATACCGTATTCGAGAGCTTCAACGTAGTCGTAGTCGATGCCTGTTGCTTCGTCGTCACCGAGTTCTTTAGCAGCAGCTTGTGCTTCGAAACGTGACAATTGATCGATTGGGTCGTTCAATTCGGTGAAGGCATTTCCGTACTCTTTTGTCATGATGAAGAGCTCGAAACGGTCAGTGAAGCGTGGATCTTCTGGGTTTTTCTTAGCCAATGGAGACACAGCAACTGGGTGACCGTAAATGAAAGTTGGTTGAATCAATGTTTCTTCAACGAATTCTTCGAAGAAGGCGTTGATGATGTGACCAACTTCAGTGTAGTGTTTTTCAACTGGAACATTCTTTTCAGCAGCGATTGCTTTGGCTTCATTCAAAGTCATGTCTTGCCAGAAGTCAACGCCAGTGATTTCCTTGATTGCATCAACCATGTGGATGCGTTTGAATGGTTCGTTGATCTTGATTTCAGTTCCTTGGTAGTTGATAGGTCCATCACCTTTAACCGCTTTAGCAGCGTGTTGGATGATACCTTCAGTCAAGTTCATGATATCGTGGAAGTCAGCGTAAGCTTGGTAAACTTCGATAGATGTGAACTCAGGGTTGTGAGTGGCATCCATACCTTCGTTACGGAAGATACGTCCGATTTCGTAAACACGTTCCATACCACCAACAATGAGACGTTTGAGGTGGAGCTCAGTCGCGATACGAAGTACCATGTCGATGTTTTGTGCATTGTGGTGAGTGATGAAAGGTTTAGCAGCAGCACCACCAGCTTCATTGTGAAGAACAGGTGTTTCGACTTCAAGGAAACCTTGAGCATCGAGGTAGCGACGGATTTCAGAAATGATTTTTGAACGTGTGACAAAGCGGTCAAAGCTTTCACGGTTAGAAATCAAATCGAGGTAACGTTTACGGTAGATGGTTTCAACGTCTGAAAGTCCGTGGAATTTCTCAGGCAATGGGCGAAGGGCTTTAGACAAGTGCGTGATATGAGTAGCCTTGATAGAAAGTTCTCCCATATCTGTACGCATAACTTCACCTTCGACGCCGAGGAAGTCACCAAGGTCAGCTTTCTTGAAGATGTCGTAGTTTTCTTCACCGACAGCATCTTTACGTACGTAGATTTGGATTTGACCATCGCGGTCTTGGATGTGGGCGAAGCCAACTTTACCTTTACCACGTTTAGTCATCAAACGACCTGCGATAGTAGCAGTTTCGTTGATTTCGTGCAATTCTTCTTTTGTTTTGTCAGCGTATTTTTCTTTTAATTGACCAGATGTAGCTGTACGTTCGAATCGCTTACCAAAAGGATCGATTCCTTGTTCAGCCAAGGCCGCCATTTTTTCACGACGGACAATCTGTTGATCGTTCAATTCTTCCATGTGTTGATTTGACATGTTAGTCCTCCATAAAAATAGTCGTAATTATTGTATCATAAATCACCTTCTAAAAGATAGGACAAATGATTAAATGTCAGACAAATAAAGCTAGGATTTGTCTATCTTTAGGACAAATCGTTAACTAGCATTAATCGTTGATTAGAAAGTTATAGAATTTATTGACAAATATAATAAAAAGGGTGTACAATAGCAAAGTAAGTTTCGTATGATATAAGGAGGAAATACGATGAAAAAGAAATTATGTTAGTAAAGCCGTGATGCTTGGCGCTTTACTAGCACCTATTGGGATGCCTACGGTATCTGTGTTAGCAGATAGCTTTTATCAAAATCAAACGAGTGCCCACGCTGCTGATATTACAAACTGGATTGCCAGCACACCTGAACAAATTACAAATAATTTGACAACTCAGAATATCAATCCACAGCAGTTAGATGGTCAACAGTACGTGATTCAATGGGGAGATACCTTGTGGGGAATCTCTCAAGCGACTGGAATTTCTATTGAAAAATTAGCCTACGATAACAATATTCAGAATATTGATCTTATCTTTGCAGGTGATGTCCTCATCTTGAAACGTGATGGTGATGTACCAGCAGGTTACCATGTGACTGGTAATGGTTACCGTTGTGCACATTCTAAGATTGTTATCAACAACTACTACGGTGATAACAACCGAGTGATTATCAATAACAGCACTTTTGTCTCTGATGACCATTCTAAGAATACAGTGATTTACGCTCCAGATAATTCTGACAATAGCGTTTCATTCTCAAATAATACGACTAACAATAATAACGATAAAGACAAAGATACTAAAGAGTCTAAAGATGGCAAGGACTCATCTTCGACATCATCAGAATCTAAAGATGCTTCATCAAGTTCAACAAGTGGATCATCATCTTCTTCATCAAGCTCAACAGCAAGCAGTAGTGAAAGTAAAGCAAGCACAGAAAGTTCTAAAGAAAAAGAATTGACTGATGATGCTTTCCAAGATAAGGTTCAAAGTGAATTCGAACAAGTCTATCAACAAAAACGTTCAGGTAGCCCTGCATGGAGTTTCTTCTCACATGAAGGTGATAAGACGGGTGCAAATGCTACAGCTAAGAAGGACACTGAAAGCAAAGCTCTTTACCTTCAAGGTGAAACGCCTAAGGCTCAAGACATTGTAGATGGACCTAAAGATGGTGCCAAAACTGAAGCCAATGCTAAAGCTCTCGCTCAAAAGATTTACGATGCTCTTAACAGTGATAGTAAGATGTCAGATCTTATCAAAGCAAAATATGCTCAAATTCAGGTAAGTTATAAGGGTGATAAGTGGGCTTTCAATGTTGATGTTTACAAGGAAAAAGAAAGTTCATCATCAAGCACTGAAAAATCATCTGAATCTAAGGCTTCATCAAGTGATGATTCTCAAACAGAAACACGCATGAGTTCAAGCTCATCAAGCCTTGAACGCTCATCATCAAGTTCTTCAAGCCACACTGAAACAGACTCAGAGGCAACTTTCTCTGACCTAACTGGTGACGAATAGAGAGGGGCAAGACATGTCAAAGAGAAATATCATTATTAGTGTTGTTCTTGCTTGTCTCTTGTTTACGGGAGCTGGATTTGGTGCTTTCTATTACTGGGGAACACACCATTTGGATAGTGTCGTACCTGGTAAGGTTTACCAATACTCAAGTACTCTAAACGGTGAGGTCAATAATCGTGTCATGTATGTAGCCTTCCAAGAAGGTGGGAACAAGGCGCTTGTGAGTCAAGATCGTATGACAGTGGTTAATGCTGCTAAGAGTCAGACTGATTTTGACAAGGCCTATAATGACCAAACAGCTAAGTGGGAATACAGTGTGACAAAAACAACATTGACTCTTGGTAAAAAAAGAGGACGATCAATTGTCACAATGGCAGTACAACAAGGTCTTTGCTTATGGCGACCACTTCACATCAAAAGATTTCTATTACCAGATTGCCAAAGGTGGTCAGGGTGAAGTCAAACAAAAAATGACCTTTAAAGAAATTAAATAAGTATCTAAATATGACAAGCTGCATTAGGTTTGGGACAAATTGTTCCAAACCTTTTTCTATCTTCAAATCACGAATAATCTTTCCTTAAGTGGGGTCGAAAATTGAAAAGAAAGGGTAAAAACGGTATAATAAGACTGTTTGGGCAATTGCATCTTAGTTAAAAAAACAGACGAGTAAGATTGCCCTAGACAGTTGACTAAAAGCTTACTTTTGCAAGACTGAAGATTAAATTAGGAGCTGACTCATGTAGTAGTTTAGTTGTTAGTTTCCTAATTTATTTAAGTCTCTGACAAGAGAATGATATAAGAAAGAACGGACAGATGATTACTTCTATTGTTTTTGACGTTGACGATACTATTTATGACCAACAGGCACCTTATCGTATTGCCATGGAAAAATGTTTCCCTGACTTTGATATGAGCCACATGAATCAAGCCTACATTCGTTTCCGCCACTATTCTGATGTTGGTTTTCCACGTGTAATGGCTGGTGAGTGGACAACTGAGTATTTCCGTTTTTGGCGCTGTAAAGAGACCCTTTTGGAGTTTGGTTACCGTGAAATTGATGAAGAAACAGGTAACCATTTCCAAGAGGTTTACGAGCATGAGTTGGAAAATATCACCATGCTTGATGAGATGCGCATGACCCTTGATTTCCTCAAGGAAAAAAATGTTCCTATGGGTATTATTACCAATGGACCAACAGAGCACCAACTTAAGAAGGTCAAGAAGTTGGGACTTTATGATTATGTGGACCCTAAGCGTGTCATCGTCAGTCAGGCGACAGGTTTCCAAAAGCCTGAGAAGGAAATCTTCAACCTCGCAGCTGAGCAATTTGATATGAATCCATCGACGACGCTCTACGTTGGAGATTCTTATGACAATGATGTCATGGGTGCCTTCAATGGTGGCTGGCATTCTATGTGGTTTAACCACCGTGGCCGTAGCCTCAAACCAGGTACTAAGCCAGTCTTCGACTTGGAAATCGACAATTTTGAGCAACTCTTTGGAGCGGTAAAAGTCCTTTTCGATCTTCCAAATAACAAATATATCTTTGATATCAATGATAATGAAAATCCAGTCCTTCAACTAGGTATCAATAATGGTCTTATGATGGCGGCTGAACGTCTTCTTGAGAGCAATATGAGTATTGATAAAGTGGTTATCCTTCTTCGTTTGAATGCGAACCAGGGAAAAAAAATCCTTCGTATGAAATATGGAAGATAATAAAAGCGTACTCGTGTGGTAGTTTTATTTATAGAGAGGAAGAAATAATGGAAGTGAAGCTCTTGAAGTAGTAGGCTTTAAGAGCTTTTTGAGTGCTAAAAAGCGACCCTTAATCAGGATCGCTTGTCTTATGAAGTCAGTCGATGATTTAGCTAATCTTGTTTTGTTCATCCATATAAGATGTATCATTCCAACATTTGAGAGTGAAGTGCTCGAAATCATTGGTTTCAAGGATAGTGACAGAAGCATTGTCAAGACCTCCTGCCTTACGAAGAAGACCCGGTTCAAAACCAAGGAGGGTACGGATAGAAGCTGTTAGGTTAGCTCCGTGACCAACAATGAGGACATTTTTAGCATTACTATCTTTAAGTGTTTTGACAAATTCGGACACACGTTTGGTTGTCTGGTAAACAGATTCAGCTTGGAAGTCATTAGCACGGAAGTTGGCTAGGTTATGACGGAAGGCATCCATTTCTTTTTGGATAGATGGTACTGAACGAGGTGAAATTTTTTTGCCCTTCCAGTTTGCTAAGCTGCCATTCACGCAAAAGCTTTAGTGTAGGTAACTTTAGCTTTAGGTTTTTGAGACTCCATGATGAGCTCTGTAGTTTTTTTAGCACGTGGTAGGTCACTTGAGAAGACCAAGTCAAAATGAGTGTTACTGAGGTAGTGACCTAGCTCACGTACTTGTTCAATAGATTCTTTAAGCAAAGGCGAGTCTCCCTTGGCGCCTTGAAGTCGGCCTTCCAAGTTCCACTCAGTTTTACCGTGACGTACAAAATACAGTTTCATGATTACTCCTTAATATCAGCAAATTCAGCATTAACAAAATCAGCAAGTTCTTGACTATTGATACGGATAGAGCGCCCAATTTCTCCCGCTGAGACAATAAGGAAGCCAGCTTCTTGGGCAGACTGATCGATGTAAATAGGGAAATTGTGTTTTTGGCGAATACCCACTGGGTTGTTGGCCCCGTGAACATAGCCAGTTGTTTTTTGGAGATCCTTTTGTGGAATCATTTGAACCTTCTTGTTCCCTGAAATTTTAGCTAATTTCTTTTCAGACAGGTGCTCGGTGATAGGGACGATGCCTATGACTGGTCCTGTCTTATCCCCCTTAAGGGCGAGGGTTTTATAAATGCTCTCACGCGCCACATCTTCTGGAAGCTCCCCTTCTAAACCATTGAAGGATAAGCTATCATGGTCAATTTTAGCTTTATCAAGAATTTGGTCAACCAAGGTTTTCTTGACTTTGCCTTTCTTTGCCATTGTCATATCTCCTTTTAAAGTTATACATTTCTACCATCCATTATAACACAATCGTCTTAACACGCCTAAACCAATTTGATAAGAAGAAAACCAGTGCCTTAGACACTGGTTTTTACTGACTACTAGATGAACTTGTCGAAGTAGTCTTCTTATTTTTAGTTGGTTTTTGCTTGATCTTACCAAAGAGTTTTTCAAAGGTTTTACGTTTGTTTTTCTCAGGATTAATTTGGTTAAGATCAAGGATGTTGTCGAAACCTGGTAGGCTTCCTTGTGACGTATACTGGTGAAGATCATAGTCGATTTCAGTATTTGGCAAAGCCTCATAATAACCAGAATCGGTACCATAGGCTGGAATCCAAACAGCGTCGAAGTTTTTAGTTGAAACTTCTTGCTCAAGCATGAAATAAGCACCAATATAGAGACCAACTTTTTCAGCTCCAAGACGTTTGAGCTCAGCGAGAAAGGCTTGGACACCTTGCTCCATGTTAGACATGGTTTCCTCTTCAACGTCAATCCAGTAATAGGTAGGTTTGTATGGAGAAGCATTTTTGTAGAAAATACGAGCTTCTTCCTTCATCTCCTTTACAGAAGTGCCTTGAGCGTAAGAGTAAACGGCAACTGGAACGTCACGTTTTTTGAGTTCTTTGATATGTGTTTTAAAAGATTTGTCGATCCCATTTGAACTTGCGGCATTACTATCCTTACTAATCTGTGATCCACCGAAGACGCGGACGATAGCACCAGAAATATGATTTGACAAGACATCGTAATCGATATCCTGAGGTAGTTGCCACCCCGAAAGGTCGATAATGGGATTGAGTATCAGCTCCTCGTCGGAACTGCTAGATGTACTACTGGTTGTTGTTTTTGGTGTAGTAGCATAAGGAATAGCAGATTTCACGTTTTGAAGATGCGCCTGTTGTTTGGACGTATTGTGAATATTTGCAATAACTAATGCTAATCCTAAAAGAGCTAGAACCACGTAAACAACGATCGGTTTTATTCTTTTTCTCATTACTCCCATTCTACCTTAAATAGCGCAAAAATGCAAAATAGAGTGTTTATAAATTCTGTGAAAGATATTAAAGTGACTGATTTCCAAAGCCTTTGTAGTGCTGACTTAGGCACATTTTATGAATAAGGGTGTTTTGAGCTAGTCTTGAATTAAGTGAATTTTTCATTTATTAAAGCAAGAAATTTAGCCTAAAAGTCAGTTTCTTCCTTGAAACTAGCGCCACTAGTGGCATCAGACCAGGCGACAAGAGCTTGAGCAGAGTTATCCAGATAGGTCTTGAGAGGTTGCTTCAAATCATAAATAGTTTCCCAAAATCCTAGGACCTTTCCTTCGTTGTCGATAGCAGCTTGGTAGGTTTGGATAAGGACTTGATCAAAACTGTCAGTTGGAATCTGATAACTTCTTTCTTTGGTAGGAGACGCTAGAACTTCAGACATGATCCAATCAGGCAGATTTTCAGGCTCACGGGGGGAAGAAACTACCGTCAGCGCCACCGTTGTCGTAGAGAAAGTTTCCTTGGGTATCATAGGCTGCTAATTTATAGGGCAGGTGATTCAGTAGAGTTTTTAAATCATTCATACCTTCATCATAGCTTCTTTCAGGAGAAATGGCAATGCTTTTGGATTGAGAAGAATACTATCATAGGATAGTATCAGTTTGTCCGAGGAAAGTATTATCTCTTGGAGCAGTATCAGGGTATAATAAGGTAAAAGAAGACTCGAGGTGAAAACATGTCAAAACTTATATTTCTAGATGTTGATGGGACATTGGTGGATTATCATAATCGTATTCCAGAGTCAGCAGTCAAGGCAATTCGTCAGGCGCGTGAAAAAGGGGCACCTGGTCTATGTTTGTACCGGACGTAGCAAGGCAGAAATGCAACCGGAATTATGGGAAATTGGCTTAGATGGGATGATTGGTGGCAATGGTTCTTATGTGGAGCATCATGGTAAGGTCCTCATGCATCAGCTGATTTCCAAGGAAGATGCAGCAAAGATTGTGGATTGGCTGACAGAGCGCCATCTGTACTTTTTATCTGGAGAGTAATAACGGTCTCTTTGCCAGTCCTGATTTTTCGGGAGCAGGGCGCGTGAGACACTTAAGACTTACGCTATTCAAAAGGGGCAATCTGCAGAGTCTGTTGAGGGTAAGGAACCAGAAGATTTCATTCATAGCTTCCAGTATGGTGGGGAACTCTACCGTGACGACCTAAACAAGGTCAGTTTCGTTTTGGAGTCCTATCAGGATCACTTGGATTCCAAAGAAGCTTTTCCACAGCTTGAAGCCCATACTTGGGGAGGACGAGGTGAAACAGCCTTATTTGGTGACTTGGGTGTTAAGGATATTAACAAGTACATGCCATTGATGTTCTTTTGGAACATTTAGGGGCTAAGCGTTCGGACACCATTGCTTTTGGTGATGCCAAGATTGATATCCCTATGTTGGAATACTGTGAGATTGGTGTTGCCATGGGAAATGGTGGTCCAGAAATCTTGGCTATGGCAGACCTAGTCACAGACGATGTTGAAGCTGATGGCTTGTACAAAGCTTTTGATAAATTGGGCTTGTTGAAATAGAAAAAACTGAGTTCCATTTGGTAGCTCAGTTTGTGTTTTATGCCGGTTTACGACCGATAAATTTTTTCAAGAGATATAAGAGATAGCCAACAGCGATATACCCAGCACTAATAACTAGGACATTTACCAAGACCTTGTTCCAACCAAATTTATTGACATTGATAAAGAAGTAGGCGAAGGGGCTATCTTTGGCACCTGGGATTGGGAGTTTTAGAACCAAGCCATTTAGAAGGGCAAAGGCAAAGTAAGACAGAGGGACAACGGACCAGTAAATTGGTTCACGGAGACGGTAGGCTTTCTTAGCATCGAAAATGAGGGTATCAAGCACCAATCCCCAAGGGACAATATAGTGAACTAAGAAATTGCGGAGGGTCCAGAATTTCTCAGGTTCTGTAATAGGAGCCAAGAGGATGTGATAGATGACTCCAGTGATGAGGATGGCTATGGTTACGCCACCCTTGTAACGCAAGAGTTTTGTGTTAGTCGTCGCATCCCCTTTTTTGAAGTCATAGATGATAAAGAAAATCAAACTAGAAAAGACGAGGATATTGGACAAAACGGTGTAGTAGAGCAACATGCCCCAACCATCGTCATGGATTTGAATAGAGACTCCTACCAGTCCACAAAGAGCTAGTAAAATACGGTAAAATCGTGAAATAGTCATAAGCTTCCTTTTCCTAATAAATAATCTCTCTTATCATATCACATTTTTCACTAACAATTTTTTGAAAATTCTAGTAAAATCAAAGTAAGAAAGACTTCAAGGAGATTACTATGTCCAATCTAATCGATTATCTTGAAAAAGTTAAGGATATGCCTTTTGACCAAGAGCCACTTAATATCTTGGATAAGGTTTGCATCAATGAAATTGGCTACCTGACTTATGAAAAATGGCTCACAGCCAGTGATTTACAGAAAACCATCAATTTACATGACTATGCCGAGGGTAAAGAGCTAAATCCTGAGTATACCTTCATGGTGACTAAGGAACGGGTAGATTTGGCTGAAGCCATGGTCAGGTCGAAGCGTTTCGCTGGACTTAATCTAAGTGACTACTGTAGTGTCTTGGACAAGGAAGTCGAAAAGCAGTTTGCAGCCATGATTTTTAGCCTACCTGAACTGGACTACCAGCAGATTGTTTTTCGTGGGACAGATGATAGTGTTATTGGCTGGAAGGAGGATTTTCAGCTGACCTACAGTCGGGAAATTCCAGCCCATCGCTCAGCTATTGCCTTTCTGTCTGAGCACTTGCCAAAACTCAGTGGCTATATCGCTGTTTCTGGACATTCCAAGGGTGGTAATCTTGCCCTCTATTCGGCTGTTCAAAGCTCGACTGCTCTACGTGAGCAAATAGCAGAGCTTTTGCTCCTAGATTCCCCAGGCTTGATGAAGCCCCTCTTAGAGAAGCCTTCCTACCAAGGTTTGAAAGCCAAGATGACTGTTATCAGACCTCAAGATTCCGTTGTGGGGGTTATGCTCTATTGGGATAGGCCTGCCCAGCTAGTCGCAGCAGAAGGCATTGGATTTGCTCAACATAACGCCTTGACTTGGGAGGTTGATTTAGTGGCAAATGATTTTGTTTATGAGGACCAGCCAACAGAGTTGAGTCAACGTTTGGAAGAAACCTTCCAAGAATGGATTGAGACCTTGCCAAATCAAGAACTCAAGCAGGTCTGTGATTTATTCTTTGATACCATTCTTGATTCTGGAATTGAGAGTCTAGACGATATTAGTATCAAAACTCTCCCTAAGCTAGGTCAGTTGTTGCAAGAATTTGGCAATCTTACTGACCAACAAAAAAAGGTTCTTCAAGATGGTTTCAACCAATTACTCTCGATATTTTGGAAGTCAGGGGACAAGAAATCTAGCCTGCCCAAGCTAGAACTTCCTGATTTTATCAAGAAGTTGGGTGAATTGACCAATAACGATTAGGGGCAGCTGGATTATAGGAGTGGAGGATATCATGCCTAAAAACGTACTTATTACAGGAGCAACATCAGGAATTGGCGAAGCAACGGCGCGTGCCTTTGCTAAAGAGGGAGAAAATCTCATCCTAACAGGTCGCCGTGTGGAGCGTCTTCAAGCCTTGAAAGAAGAGCTCCAAGCAACCTATCCCAATCAAAAAGTTTGGACTTTTGCACTGGATGTTACCGATATGGACATGGTCAAGGATGTTTGCCAAGTCATTCTCAAAAGTGTGGGGCAAGTCCATGTCTTGGTCAATAATGCAGGCCTGGCACTAGGCCTAACAGCCTATCAAGATTATGAAGAGTGGGATCTGCTGACCATGCTCGACACCAATGTCAAGGGCTTGATGATGGTGACACGTCAGATTTTGCCAAGCATGGTAGCTGCCAATGAGGGCTATATCATCAATATGGGCTCTACGGCGGGCATCTATGCCTATGCAGGTGCAGCTGTGTATTCAGCTACAAAAGCCGCAGTGAAAACTTTCAGCGATGGTTTGCGTATTGATACCATTGCCACAGATATCAAGGTGACAACCATTCAGCCCGGTATCGTTGAGACCGACTTTTCACAAGTTCGCTTTCACGGTGACAAGGACAAGGCAGCCAAGGTTTATCAAGGTTTGGAAGCCCTCCAAGCCCAAGATATTGCAGATGCTGTCCTCTATGTCACCAAGCAACCACGACGGGTACAGATCTCAGACATGACCATCATGGCTAACCAGCAAGCCACAGGGTTTACCATTCATAGGGGGGAGTAAAAGGAGAAACCTATGAAGAATCAGACTAATCCAGCCATCAGCAGTAACTGAGAAGACTTGCAATCAAAACTCTTTAGCAAGAAGAAATTGACGCCAGTCACCAAAGAGTGGAAAAACTCATTCAGAAAAAATGAGTAAATAGAAGATAAAAACATGGCACCAAGCTGTGTTTTTTGTTTGAATTTTCCCAAAACTATGAAAGAAACCGTGAAAATGCTATAATGTAAGGGATTACGACAATGTTGAAAGGATAAGTCATGCCAGCAGTTACTCCAGAACTTGAGATAGAACGTCAATTAATCGAGCAATTAACCTCTGGTGAGAGCCAGTGGACCTATCGCCCAGACTTAAAAAATGAAGGTCAATTATGGGACAACTTTTTTGAAAAGTTAGCTCAGAATAACGTTGCTCTACTAGCTGACCATCCCTTGACCGACCAGGAGAAGCGCCAAATCAAGAACCAGCTTAACTTCGTTAACTATTATGAAGCTGCTAAGTGGCTGGCTGGTGAAAATGGTATTGCCAAAGTCGAGGTACAGCGTGAAGATGCTAGCCTTGGGACTATCCGACTTTCTGTCATCTGGCGTGACAATATTGCTGCTGGAAAATCCAGTTACGAAGTAGTCAATCAGGTGGAACGTGACAAAGCTTATCCACAAGATCAGGACCGTCGTTTAGATACAACCCTGATGATCAATGGACTTCCTCTTATCCATATCGAGCTCAAGAGTCCTCGTGTGGCCTTTTTGGATGCCTTTCATCAAATCAAAAAGTATGACCGTGAAGGAAAGTTACGTGGCATCTATTCTGCCCTTCAGATGTTTGTTGTGACTAATAAGGTTGATACACGTTATATTGCAGCTGCACGAGAGGATAAGCTTAATAAACAATTCTTAACATCTTGGGTGGATAAAGATAATAAACCCATGACCAGTCTCATGGACTTTGCTCATGAGGTCCTGTCTATTCCACGTGCTCATCAGATGGTGATGCAGTACTCCGTCATTGATGATAGTAAGAAAGCTCTCATCCTCTTACGTCCCTATCAAATCCATGCCATCGAGTCTGTTCAAGATGCCTCTCGCCGTCAGGAATCAGGCTATATCTGGCATACCACGGGTTCTGGTAAGACCCTAACGTCCTACAAGGTGGCTCGCAACCTCTTGCAGATTCCAGCCATTCAAAAGACAATTTTCGTCGTCGACCGTAGGGACCTTGACCAGCAGACGACCTCGTCCTTTCTTTCTTACGCTGCTAATGATGTCATTGACATCGACGAAACGGACAATACCCATGACTTGGTTAAACGTTTGGCAGGAAATGATAAGCGAGTGATTGTGACGACTATCCAGAAAATCACAACCATGATGCGCAAGTTTGGAGAAGGTAAATACCAAAAGGATTCGGAAAAAATCAAGGACCTCCGTGTAGCTTTCGTTGTGGATGAGTGTCACCGAGCGGTTACGCCTCAGACTCAAAAAGATATCAAGGGCTTTTTCCACAATTCGCTCTGGTATGGCTTTACAGGCACACCGATTTTCAAGGAAAATAAACGCAAGCAATTAGGCGATTTGGCACAAACCACCCACCAACAATATGGCGAACGCCTACACGAGTATACGGTCAAAGAAGCCATCCATGACGGAGCAGTTCTGGGATTCAAGGTGGATTATCGAAATACTATTATTTCGCCGATTCCTGAAAAAGACCTTCCTGACTCTGTTTATGAAGATAAAAAACACATGTTAGAAGTCTTGGATGCTATCCTAAACAAAAGTTATCAACAGTTGGGCTTTCCAAATGGTGTGGGCAAGACCTACGAGGCTATCTTAACCGTTAAGTCCATTCCACAAGCTCAGGCCTATTACAATCTGCTCAAGAGTATCAAGGCAGGACACGAACGTGTCAAAGTGTCAGAGCGAGCTAAGCGCGTGCTGCTTGACTTTCCAAAGATGACGGTCACTTACTCAGTGTCGGAAAATGAAGAAGAGTCTACCGACTACCAAGACCACATGAAACAGGTCATGGACGACTACAATCAGGAGTTCGGTACCCATTTTACTATGGCTGATTTGCGTGGCTTTAACACGGATATCAATAATCGTTTAGCCAGAAAGTTAGATAAATACATTCCTCGCAATGAGCAGTTGGATTTGGTTATCGTCGTTGACCGTCTTTTGACCGGTTTTGATGCCCCCTGTCTATCCACTCTCTTCATCGACCGTAAGCCCATGCGTCCACAGGATTTGATTCAAGCCTTTAGTCGCACCAACCGCATCTTTGACAGTAAAAAGCGTTATGGTCATATCATCACCTTCCAAAGACCAGAGGGCTTTAAAGAGGCTGTGGATAACGCCCTGAAACTCTACTCAAACGGAGGTGAAAATGACGTCACTGCCCCAGATTGGGACGAAGAAAAAGCCAACTTCATCCAAGCCTGGATAGACTTTCAAGTAAAAGTGGAAGATGTGGAAAACTATGTCATCACGATTGAGCAGGCTACTAGCCCACAACTCCGTCGCATTGCCAAGGCTTACCAAACCTTTGACAAGTATCTGGCATCTATCCGTGTCTATAGCGAATATGATGAAGCGGCTATCTATGCAGAGACAGGACTGTCAGATGAAAAGCTCGAAACCTATCTAGGTATCTATCAAAATATCCTAGCAGAGCTCAAAAGCCGAGCAGAAGACGATGGTGATGATAATCTCTTTGACATCCACTACGAACTGGAATCCATCCAAGTCGACGAGATTAACTATGCTTACATCTTGACCCTGATTCAAAGTATGATTCAGCAGGAAGAGGATAGTCCACAGGCCCTCAGTGACAAGGATATCGAAACGGTTGATAACTATATCCAGAGTCTGGAACGCACCAATCCTAAACTAGCCGAAATCATCCGAAACCTGTGGAAAGAAGTCCAAGCCAATCCTAAAGATTACCAAGGACAATCTATCACTGGCGTCTTAGACACTATGATTGAAGCCATTATCGACGACCATCTCAAACGCTTTGCCAGAGAATGGTATGTCGGACTCGATGAACTTCGTTACTATGTCCAACACTATCGTAAGGGTGCTAAGAAGCAATCAGGCGAAAGCCAGCTCACCAAGAGCCAACGTTACAAAGACTACAAAGCAGAAACGGCTGATGCCCTCAACCCGCTCAGCTACAAAAAACACATCAAAGAAGCCTACACCAAACTCATTGAAGAGGTCATTGAACCATTGAGAGTGGGGAGGTAGAGTGGAAAAGTATTAGAAGGATTTATTCATGAAGAAGAACGGCTATGCGAGGAGATTTAATGACGGAAGAATCATCTAATGAAATATTCAAGAGAATTAATTAGATTTGACTCTGTGAAAGTAAAAGAAAAATATCAGATGCTAGAAGTCGAAGAAATTTCTTGGTATAGTTTTGAACACTATAGAGCGATAAATTTTTATTTGTTAGTTTAAATTTTAGAGGTGTCTAATGGTTGATGAAGAAGATATTATTAAAATAGGTAAGGAGATAATTCCGAATATTTATGACGATGGTGCTAAACCGGCTATAAAGGAAATGGGAAATTTTATTGCGAGGCCACTTAAACTGATTAATACTCTTTTTCAGCCTCTAGATGTGTGGTTACTTAATAAAGAGTATAATTTAGAAAAAACTAAAGTACTTTTGGCTGAACGATTAAAACATGTTGCGGAAAATGAGTTAGTGAGTCCTGCACCATATGTTGCTTTGCCTGCTATTGCTGCACTCTCATATTCTATGGATAGTGAGGAACTTAGGGATTTATATGCAAATTTATTATCAAAAGCAATGGTATTAGGCACGAAAGATAAAGTCCATCCTTCCTTTGTTGAAATAATAAAACAGTTGAGTCCGCTAGATGCGATTGTGTTTAAAGAAATTATGGAGAGTTCAATCAAACCAATTATTGATTTATATATTTGTAATATCGATGACAAGTCTGAAATCGTTACAATTGAAAATATTACATGGCTAGATAGAGACTATGAAGTTGTTGTGGTTGCATTAGCAAATTTGGCTAGACTAGGTTTGATTGAAATTCCTGATGACTATAACTATAATAATGACTCGAATTATAATTTAGTACGTTTGTCCTCAACGTATAAAAATATATATGAAACATTGAATTGCGAAATAAGAACAATTGAGTTGAATAATCTTGAAGTTAAAGAAAAAGAAAAATTTATAAAGTTAAATGCCCTTTCGGAGACTTTTTTTATAAAATATGTGTTTGTGAATTATGAAAAAAGAGAAAAATTCTTATATTAGGTTCAAAAAAATTTGAACAAAAATTGGTTTATGATATGTTTAAATAAAATATCAAAAATCTATCGAATATGGTTTAAATGCTTCTGCAAAAAGATTTTTGATGGTATTCATAAATATCTTAGAATTACAGATATAGATGATGCTTCTAGATTATTTTTTTAACTGATAAACTTAGTTCTCCTGATATAAATTTTTACTGAAGAGGACTATGAAAAACTATAAATTGCAGAAGAATGATCTTCTATTCGCACGTACTGGTGCAAGTGTTGGTAAAACTTATCTTTACAGAGATTCAGATGGTGAAGTTTATTATGCTGGATTTTTAATTAGAGCAAGACTATGTGAATTATTTGATGGAAATTTTATTTTTCAACAAACTTTAACTGATAAGTATAAACGATTTATTGAAATTACTTCTCAAAGATCGGGACAACCAGGAGTTAATGGGAAAGAATATGGAGATTGGACACTTGGAATGACGTCTCTTCCAGAACAATCCGCCATCGGGTCTCTTTTCCGTACCCTTGACAATCTTCTGGTTAGTTACAATAATAATCTCGCCAACTACCAATCTCTTAAGGCAACCATGCTCTCCAAGATGTTTCCCAAAGCTGGACAGACCGTTCCTGAGATACGTTTGGATGGATTTGAAGGTGAATGGGAAGTTCAAACTTTAAAAGAATTAGCTAGTTTTTCTAAAGGGAATGGCTATACCAAAAATGACTTGGTTAATTCTGGCGAAGAGATAATTCTATATGGTCGACTTTATACTAATTACCAAACTGTAATTTCTAAAGTTAACACGTTTGTTACTACAGTAAAAGCAAATGCTGTGATTAGTAAAGGTGGAGAAGTTATAGTTCCAGCATCTGGTGAAAGTGCAGAGGATATTTCAAGAGCATCAGTTGTTGACAAATCAGGTGTTATTTTGGGTGGTGATTTAAATATAATTTACCCAGATGAAAATAAGGTGGACTCTATTTTCTTGGCTTTAACCATTTCAAATGGAAGTCAACAGAAAGAACTGATTAAAAGAGCTCAAGGTAAATCAGTTGTACACTTAAGAAATAACGATTTAGAAAAAGTTGTTTTACACTATCCTTCTATGGAGGAACAACAAGCTATTGGTTCCTATTTTTCAAACCTTGATCAGCTTATCACTTCTTATCAAGAGAAAATTACTCAGCTTGAGACTCTGAAAAAGAAACTCTTACAGGATATGTTTGTCTAAGGAGGGATTATGTATAGTTCTAAAAAAGATTTGATTGAAAAATTAGAATCCGAAAAGAAAAGACTTCAAGATAACTTTAGTCAATTGGATGATTATGGCAAAGAAGTAGTTGAGAGTCAATACCAGCAAGTAGATAATTATTTTTCAACCCTTATTGATTTGATTCATAACGAACTAAATGATGAATTTTTTTATCTGATAATGTAACAATAAAGTATAAGAATCTTCGTAATAATTGGTTAGAAAGTCTATCGAATTGTTATGATAGTAATATTTATGTGTATGAAACAACCTTACCTCAAATTATAGAGAATTTTAAAATTATTAAACTTTTTTTCTTTTTATTTCAAAAGTAGATTCTACAACAGTTATTATAGGAGCTAACGGAGCAGGAAAAACTAGTCTTATTAATGAATTACGGAAAAAAATAGTATAGATGAGATGTTTGTTCTCCTGCTCAAAAAAACTATTATATTTTTGTGTCTAATGCTTTTTGGTCGTGATAGTATTAATAAAGACAAATATATAGAAGACTTGAAAAAAAGCAGAAATTAAATATGACACGATTGAAATACGGACCAATAACATTGAGGATGATTTTTCCAGTTCCTTTACCAAAATGATAACGTTATTGGTAAAAGATTATACAAATATTGCAACTCGTAAATCACGAGGAGAAAAAGATTTACATTTAGCTTTATGGGATAGAGTAGAACAGGTTTGGGATCTAATATTACCTGAAATAAAATTTATCCTAGAGCCTGATAATAGAGTTGTTGAAGTTGAAAAAAATGGCTCTAGATATAGTATAAATGGACTTAGTGATGGGGAGCGGTGTATATTGTTTTATATAGGTAATGTCTTTCTTGCTCCAGAAAATAGCTATATTGTTATTGATGAACCAGAAACTTTCCTGAATGCTGCAGTCTATAATGAATTATGGGACTTACTGATATCAGAACGTCCTGACTGTCAATTCATTTTTGCTTCACATAATATGGACTTTGTTCAATCAAGATCAAATGCTACTTATGTGTGGTGTAAGAAATTTGAAGCACCTTATAATTTAGATTATCAATTACTGGAAGATTCACAAGAAATGCCTCTATCACTATTAACTGAAGTATCTGGAGCAAGAAAGCCAATTTTATTTTGTGAAGGAAGTAAAACTAGTATAGATTATCAGATATATTCAAAATTATTTAGTGATTTTTGTTTTGTAAAACCTGTTCAAGGTCACAAGCAAGTTATCCAAAATACTAAAGCCTATAATAATTTACAACATTTACATGGTAACACAGCATACGGAATTATAGATAATGACTGGATGGATAGAAGTAGTATTCAAGTATACAAAAGAACAGGATATTTTCGTTCTTCCATTTAATGAAGTAGAGATGATTTTTAGTAGATGAATCAGTAGTGAAATCGGTATTACCATTTGATGATAATACAGGACAACAGCGAAAATTTAATAATTTTAAAGATGCGATTATTAGTTCATGTAGAGAGAAAAAAAGATAAAATAATAAGTATCGCCTTGAAAAAGAGACTTGATGAATTTATGGAAAGTCATTTTATTGAAAAAGTGAACCAAATAAATACGACGCTCATGTGTTTTTAGATAGCTTATCATCTAAATTTATTAGTATTGATAGGATGATCATAAATATTTTAAAGAATTAGAAATGAAACTATTGAAGCAATAGATAGATTTTTGAATTTATAAAAAGAAAAAGAAACATTATGTCAGAAATAACACAAACC